>Ga0209181_10009212_pt1 | contig 13024 bp, 9 predicted proteins | sample MAT05_FD_187208 | JGI IMG/M metagenome (GOLD analysis project Ga0209181, IMG submission 187208) | Freshwater microbial communities from Lake Fryxell liftoff mats and glacier meltwater in Antarctica - MAT-05 (SPAdes) (version 2) | ecosystem: Environmental > Aquatic > Freshwater > Ice > Liftoff... | reverse complement strand
GGCTGGATCAGGTTGCAGAAACCCAGCAGTTCTTGCTGGATCTTATCGAGCTGATTCTCCTCCAAACCCACGGGAGGGAATACCGGCATTCCGTTCGCATCGCAGTCCTGCCCGATCACTACATAGCCGCCGCCCAGGTTCTCGAAATCGTTGGCAAAGGCACACAACGTCCGCAGGATCGCGTCCGGGTTCCACCCCGCCTTGTATTCGATGCGCTCACCCTCCACCTGCCGCTGGCGGAGAAGGTTTTCGAGGTTGATAGGGAGCTTGGAGGTCATGGGAATTGCAGTTCGTCATCCGCATAGCGGGTAAACGCCACCCCTCTTTTTCTCCAACTCTTGATCCAGCGGATCAAGGTAGATGTTCGCCAGTAGTGGTGAGAGCGGCCCGCCTTGCGGTGTTCCCGCCGCCCTCTTCTGCTGGCTCCCATCTGCTTTCTGCATCGGTGCCCGCAGGCACCTCCCAATCAATGCAAGCACACGCTTGTCTCTCACTTTCCTTCCAATCATTCCCATCAATCGGTCGTGGTTGACTTGGTCAAAGAAGCTTTTGAGGTCGATGTCCACCACCCATTTCTTGCCTGCTGCTACATATTTCTGCGCCGCTCGTACCGCGTCGTGCGCGCTACGGTTTGGCCGGAACCCATAGCTGCTTTCACTAAACCCCTCTTCAAACAACGGCCCCATCACTTGATGGATCCCTTGTTGGATCATTCGGTCTATCACTGTCGGGATACCCAACACTCTCACTCCTCCATTGCTCTTGGGGATTTCCACCGCCCTCACCGCTGCGGGCTCGTAGTCCCCGCTTCGTAGCTTGTTTCCAATGGATACCCAATGCTTCTGGAGATGTTCTTTCATTTTCACGATGCTCATCCCGTCCACTCCAGCTGCTCCTTTGTTGGCTTTCACCGCAAGATACGCCGCCTTCATGTTCCCAGAATTTAACACCGCTTCCATGGTCACTTCATTGAGCATTTTCTTGCCTCCTCTTTTCGCGCGTTCCCTCACTCGACACCCATCCCAGCTCTTCTTGAGTCTTTCCAGCCCCTTCTCCAGCGTTCGCCCGGAAAGGTAGCTGCCGCAGTTGCCGCTCCCTTCCAGTTTCAGATGTCTCCTCGCTCGGTTTTCGCAGTCCAGTTTCGGTTGCTCTCTCGTTTGTTCTTTGGCCCTTCGCTCCTTCCGTCTTTCGGCGGCTCTCTTCACTACTACGGCCTCTGCTGACTTCTCCAAAGCTCTCACTCAGGAGATCTCCCCAGGTAAGATACATGCACTTTCGGCCCGGGCCGTCACCCTCTACATTACGCGTCTGTCGGTGGTTGTTGGATTTCGCATTTCCTAGCATGCTCATCGCCCGCGCACTGCCTCTCTGGTGTGTTCGTGTTCCTACGGTCGTGCCTTTGCTACGGACTTCTTTCAGGCGCTTAGCCTCGCGGCTACCCCTTTGTCTTTCGCTACGGTTATTTCCACTCTTCCCGGTCATTTTGTTTCTTCTGACAAGTTCATGTTCATGCTGGGCACACTAGGGTGGGCATCTTGCCTGCCTCGTTTCTAGCGTCTCACTGGAAACGCAACATGGGGAGTCCGTGAAATTGTCTTTTCAGAAGCGATTTGCGCCTTCCGCGAGGCGCATCGCCTTGCGGAGCACGAAGATGGCTCTTGAGAAAGAGGATCTTTGCAACTCACACGCTTGTTTCCAGCGAGACGCTGGAAACGGCGGGCAAGATGCCAACCCTAGTGTGCCCGTGAATATCGCCTCCGCGCGCTCTCCAACCTCACCCACTCAAAATCACACCCGTTGTCGTTGTTGACTTACGGCTGAGCTTGCTTGCGCATCGCCAACGAGTTCATAATGCGGCAAGTGATCCCACCCAATTTTTTAGTGCTACGTCAAACCTGCTTTGATGACTCTACTTGGCTTGGCGGGGCCTCGAAGGTGAGGTTTCATGTAACGTGAAAGCACCCCGTTCGCTCAGCCCAAGCCACGCATGATTATTCAAAGCCACCCTACCGTAAACGCCTTTGTGCGCGCACTTGCGGAGGCACTGGATCAGAAAGGACGGCTGGCGGCTTTTCATACGACCATTGCAAGCGGAAGACGGAGTCTGAAGCTAGGCTCAGGAAAGCTGCAACTCCACCCCTGGCGTGAGGTGTTGCGACTCGCCGCTTCTCGGCTCGGAGTTCGATCCGTCATCCGTCATGAAAATGGCGTTGCCTGTGTGGATGCAGTTTACCAATCACTCGACCGGGCGGTGTCCCGAAATTTAAAAGGCGCAACCGCAGTGTATGCCTATGAAGACGGCGCGCTGGCTACTTTTCTCGCAGCGCAGATGCAAGGTTTACACAGGATCTATGAACTGCCCATAGCTTACTGGCAGACAGTGCAACGTCTCCTAAATGAAGAAGCTGAACGGCTCCCGGAATGGGCGGAATCTCTCGGTGCACCGCAGGACTCGGAAGCAAAACTCGAACGCAAGACGCGCGAGCTTGCCGCCGCCGGACTGGTCGTTTGTCCCAGCAAATTCGTGCAGGACACACTTCCGATTGGCACTCATAGTATAGTCGCAGCATTCGGTTCCCCCGCACCTTTAGGCGAGAATGTTAGCCATACTTCATCAAAGCTACGCGTGCTTTTTGTCGGAAGCATGACCCAGAGAAAAGGACTCGCCGACATTTTCATCGCCATGAAGAAACTCGGACGCAACGACGTGGAACTGGTTGTCCTCGGCTCGCCTGTTGCTCCGATGGAGTTCTACCGCACAGCTTATCCGGATTTCATCTATGAGAAGCCGCGCCCGCATTCAGAGGTGCTCGCGCTGATGGAAACCTGCGATGTACTTTTACTACCGAGCATCGTGGAAGGCAGGGCGCTGGTGCAGCAGGAGGCGCTCAGTCGCGGGCTGCCACTCATCGTCACCGCCAATGCCGGAGGAGAGGACTTGATTGAACCGGGAGTTACCGGATGGCTTATTCCCATCCGGAATCCCGATTCCATAGTAGAGAAAATTCATTGGTTTGCAGACCATAGAAAATTGCTTCCCGACCTGCGTCTCGCCGCACAAAGAAAAGCTGCGCAATACACCTGGGCGGACTATACCCACAAGATAATGACCGCGATTGACCTACTCGCATGAAAGACCGTCTTGATGGCGTGAGGAAGCTTGTCTGGCTGTATCTCTGGCTCCTGCTTTTTGAAGGCGCTTTGAGGAAATGGATTTTTCCCGGTTTGTCCGCCCCACTGCTTATCATTCGTGATCCCGTCGTGATTGCCATTTATGCCATGGCATTCCGTCACAATGTATTCCCGCGCTCCGCCTTTATCGCGTGGATTTTCATCCTTGGATTTATCAGCTTCGCGATTTCCTTCACGGGAATAGGCAGCATCTTCATCACCATCTATGGGATGCGGGCGAATTTCCTCCATCTGCCACTCATTTTCCTTATGCCAAAAATTTTGCGAGTGGAGGATGTGAAGGAGATGGGCAAGCTGGTGCTATTTGTCCTCCCGTTAATGGCGTTACTCGCCGTCTTACAGTTTAAAGGCGGAACCGAATCGCGCTGGAATTATGGCGCGGGCGGAGAGGTGGCGGGGCAGCTCGTGGTAGCCGAAGGAAAAATGCGGGCATCCGGAACCTTCTCTTTCGTGTCAGGCATGGTCGTCTATCTCGCTTTGAGCGCTGCCTTTCTTCTCTACAATCTTCTCGAGAAAAACATCTACTCCAAAAAGCTCGTGATGGCCGCACTACCCGCACTGATCATTGCCCTCGCCGTCTCGGGAAGCCGGGCGGCGGTCATTTCCGTGGGAGTGGTTTGTGTGATGGTTTTATACATCAGTATCCGTCTTCCTGAGCGTTTCGGGAGCGCAATCAAACCCATGGTTTTGACATTGATCGCCGTAGCTGCGGTTTCCGCTCTATCCCCTGTTTTCAAAGAAGGGATTGATGTGCACCGCAACCGTTTCAAAAGCGGCGGCGGACTCAAAGAAGGTATTGCCCAGCGCACCGTGGATGGATTCAGCACTGGATTGGATGCAGTCTTCTTTGCCCCTATGCTGGGTCATGGACTCGGTGTTGGCACCAATGCGGGCGCAGCAATGATGACCGGAAAACGCGACTTCACCCTCAGCGAAGGCGAGTGGGGGCGCGTTATTCTCGAAAGTGGTCCGGCCATGGGTCTGGCTTATATCGCCCTGCGGATTGCCATGTTTCTCTTCATTCTTATGCAGGCACTCAAAGCCTATATGTTTGGCGAGACGCTTTCGCTTTTGCTAGTCGGTGCCTCCGGCTTGATTTTGATCAATGGTCAGTTTGGACAGCCTACCACCCTCGGCTTTGCGGTATTCGTCTCAGGCCTCGCATATGCGGCAGCCCAGCCTCGTAGCCGCACCGAAACCAAAATTCCTGTCCCGGTTGCACCCAACCAGCATGCTCCAATAATAATGGGACGCTCGCCCTATGCGGAACGGCTGCACGACGATTCGCAGTCATGAAAATCCTGCTGGTTGCCAATTACAAACCGGACGCACAGGAAAGCATGCTGCGCTTCGCAAGCGCGCTTTACGAGGGGCTACAGCTGGCGGGACTGGAGGTTCAGATTGTACATCCAGAGCCTCATTTTAAAAAAACGGGCGCTTCTGGATTTGGAAAATGGCTCGGGTATCTCGACAAGTTCGCGTTCTTTCCTCGAAAACTCAGGCGTCTCGCGCGTGAAGCCGACATCGTCCATATCTGCGACCACTCCAATGCCATGTATGTCCGGCACGTGGAATCCCGTCCGCATTTGATAACGTGCAACGACATGCTCGCGATTCGATCCGCGCTGGGTGAGTTTCCGCAAAATCAAACGGAATGGTCCGGACGCATTCTCCAAAGCTGGATTCTCGCAGGGCTCAAACGCGCAAGACGTCTGACCTGTATTTCTGTCGCGACGCAGCGTGATGTGATTCGACTGACCGGACACTCGAGAGAGCGAGTCAGTGTGACTTACATGGGACAAAACTTCGCCTACGCGCCAGTGGAGGAAATTTCCATCGCAGCGGAAGCTCGCCGCAACAATGCCGCTTTCGATCCCGGCGTATTCACGCGACATGGGCTGCCGGAAAAACCTTACCTCATCCATGTCGGAGGCACGCAGTGGTATAAAAACAGGAACGGCGTTCTCGCGATGTGCGCCGCCTTGCAAAAGCAGCTCGGTGAACAAGCGCCCTCGCTCCTTGTTGTCGGCAAGCCTCTGCATAATCCACCAACTGGAGTGCAATCACGCAGCGGGGTGGACAATCAGCAACTTGCCGCACTTTACTCCGGCGCTGAGCTGCTGCTCTTTCCCTCGCTTGAAGAAGGTTTTGGCTGGCCTGTCATCGAGGCTCAAGCCTGCGGCTGCCAGACGCTCACCACCAACAAAATGCCCATGACCGAAGTCGGTGGAGACGCTGCCTTCTACGTGAATGATCCGCAAAACGCTCTCGAAGGAGCTGCTCTCATCGCACAGGTGCTGGAGCAAAATGCCACTCAACGGCAGCTCACCATTCGCAAGGGAATGGAAAATGCCGCCCGCTTTTCCACCGGAAGGATGATTCAGGAATACGTTTCGATTTACCGGTCGCTGCTGAGGACGGGTTTTGATGGAGCACAGGATTGAAGATTGAATCCTGTGCGGCCAGCGATCCGTCCCGGGCGCTGCTTTACCTCAGAAACCGCATTAGAGTCCGCGAAACACGGGAGATCACGGTAGTGAAATGCATTGTGATCCGCTAAACACGGGCATGCGAAATAAAAGACATGATAGAGAATTGGGTGCGCGGCGAAGTTTGGGCGTCTCGCCCAAAGGATCAGGGAGTGTTTTGAAAACAAAATGAACCACGGATTTTACAGACCCGCCCGCAGCATTATGCGTAGCACTGCGGGCAGGTGGCTCGGATGTAATCAGACAGATCGGTCTGATCAGTAGATTATTAGCGGGCGGCATTGATCGCCTTTTGCGCCCATGCAGCCAGCATTTCCCGGTCTTTTATCACCCCGATTGAACCTCGTAATAGCTTTTCAGCGACTGCTTGGCGCTGGGCTGGAAAACGGACATCCCGGCCTTTTCGTATGCGCGCCGCGTCTCATCAGGGGTGCGAAAATAGAGTCTTCGTTGGTGGATGATGCCGAAGAACCGCTCTTCAGAATAGAGCCCGAATCCGCCAAACATCCGCTGGAATCGTAGCGAGGAGACCTGCTCAAGCTGATCCATGATCCATTCTAGAAAAGAATCAGAAGATGCGCTCACTGCTTAGCGATCAGATGTTCTGTCCTGTGTCAGCTTAGCTGAGTACTTCCCGAAGTTTTTTGGCAAGTCCTGCCACAGCTTTGCGGATTCGTCTTTCGATTTTCGGCATTTTAAACACGCAAACGCCTTCTCTGGCTCGGAAGGATTTCCAATGCAGCCGCCAAGCAGTGCTCTTCCGTGAGTAACCTCAGTAATCATTTTCTGGTTGGGACGTCCGATGAGAATAGGCACAGTGATGAGTCGATTGGAACAAGCTGGGCATTTCTCCTGAACTTGCACCGGGTCAGAGGAAAAGCCGGACATGAGTAAAACAACCCATGTAAAGATGACGGTGCAGGGAATTCGAAGGGACTGCGTGAGCATGAGTGTGAAGAAGGTAGCAGTTGGCGGATTCGGTATACCCGGTTTGTGATGCTATATTGATTTCTGAAAAGTGCAAAGTGGTCTGCCTGAGCGAAAGATGCCGTTCCTGGATTTATTTTTAATTGCGCTGATTTTTGAGTTTATCGCCCTATTTGGTGTGTGGATGAGTAGCTGGTCGTAAAGGAGCCAAGCAGGAGAGCGGTTTTCGGCTTCTTAAGGTCCTCAAAGCATGGCTGTAAAAGCGGTTGCGAGAATAGAGCTCTCGAAAGTCTGTTTTGGTGCTGGAGAGCGCATCGTTTGCGAGTCGGCAAGCGCTTATTTTTGCTAATAATTTTTTCGCTCAATGAATCTTAATTTATCTTTGCGACCCCCATATGTTGTGATGTAATCCGACCTCACGCCCAATAGGGTGTGGTTATTGGACGCTATACGCATCCAATTCACATCTTATACACTCCGCAAACCGCAGTTTTTCACAAAGTTATTCTTATGGTGACCATGTCCAAGCTCAAGCCCGCCCGTCGTGCCGCAAAACCCTCCACGCCCGCATCCAGCCGTCGGGCGCCTGTAGCCTCTAAAAAAGGCCTTAAGTTCAGTCGCGAATTCAGCACCACGGAGATCGCTCCGTTTGACGAAATCACGTGGGAGATGCGCACTGCGGAGATTACGGACGATACCGGTAAGGCGATTTTCAAGCAGGAGAACGTGGAAGTGCCTGAGGGGTGGTCGGCTCTGGCGACGAAGATTGCGGTTTCCAAGTATTTTTACGGCGACATTTCGCAGGGGAATGATCCTTACAAAGGCGGGCGTGAGCGTTCGGTGAAACAGCTGGTGAATCGCGTGACCCGCACGATTACTGATTGGGGCATTAAAGACGGCTATTTTGCAGACAAGGAGAGTGCAGAGACTTTTTACGATGAACTGACCTGGCTTTGTGTGAACCAATACGGTGCGTTTAACTCGCCTGTGTGGTTTAACTGCGGTCTCTGGCAGCAATACAAGACGGGGACGGGACGGGGTGAGGGGAATTTCTATGTGGATGTTGCCACGCGCACCGCGCATCGCGCTCCGACTCAATATGAATACCCGCAGTGTTCCGCCTGTTTCATCCAGTCCGTAGGCGACTCGATGGAAGACATCATGGCCTTGGCTTACTCCGAGGCGATGCTCTTTAAGTATGGCAGCGGCACTGGAACCGATCTTTCCACACTGCGCTCCACCCGTGAGAAGCTTTCCGGTGGTGGGAAGCCAAGTGGTCCGCTTTCCTTCCTGAAAGTGTATGATCAGGTTGCGAATGTCGTGAAATCCGGCGGGAAAACCCGGCGCGCGGCGAAGATGAACACCTTGAAGGATTTCCATCCTGACATAGAAGAGTTCATCGAGGCGAAATCCAAAGAAGAGCGCAAGGCTTGGGCATTGATCGAACAGGGCTATGATGGCTCGTTCAACGGCGAGGCATACGGCTCCGTGATGTATCAGAACGAAAATCTCAGCGTTCGCGTGAGCGACGAGTTCATGCACGCCGCCATCGAAGGACGCGAGTGGTGGACAAAGCGGGTTTCTGACGGCCAGCCTTGTGAGAAAAAGGATGCGAAAGCCCTGCTCCGTAAGATTGCAGAAGGCACCCACGTTTGCGGCGACCCAGGAATGCAGTTCGATACAACCATTCACAAGTGGCATACCTGCAAGGGCACCCAGCGTCAGAACAGCACCAATCCTTGTTCAGAATATCTCTTCCTCGACAACACCGCGTGCAACCTTGCTTCGCTCAATCTCCTGAAATTCAAAAAGGAGGACGGCGAATTTGATGTGGAGAAATTTAAGGCCGCAGTGCGTGTCTATATTACTGCGCAGGAAATCATCGTTGATAACGCCAGCTATCCGATCAAGGAAATCGCTGAAAACTCACACATCTTCCGCACCTTGGGTCTCGGCTACGCCAATCTCGGTTCGCTGATCATGAGCTACGGTCTTGGTTATGACAGCGACGAGGGTCGCGCGCTGGCTGGTTCGATTACTTCGATCATGACCGGACACGCCTATGAACAAAGTGCGCGGATGTCGCAGGTGACCGGACCTTTCCCTGGCTACAAGGACTCTCGCTGTAGTGGCGTGAGCAAACCGCTCGCGAAGGACAACGTGAAGCCGATGCTTGAAGTGATGGAATTGCACCGCGACAGTGTTGAGCAAATTCAGGAAAGCAGCCGCTTTGGTTACTTGAAGGAAGAGGCTCGCAAGACCTGGGATGCAGCGCTCTCGCTCGGCGAGAAGCACGGCTATCGCAATGCACAAGTCACCGTGCTCGCACCTACTGGCACGATCGGATTTCTCATGGACTGCGATACGACGGGCATCGAGCCCGATATCGCGCTGGTGAAATACAAGCTGCTTGCAGGTGGCGGCGTGCTCAAGATTGTGAATCAAACGATCGAGCCCGCGTTGCAATCGCTGCATTACGCACACGATCAGATCGAGCGTATTATCGCCCATATCGACAAACACGACACCATTGAGGACGCGCAGGATGAGAAGACCGGCGAAATGATTAAATCCGGCCTCAAACCCGAGCATCTTTCGGTGTTTGATTGCGCCTTCAAGCCGCACAACGGCACGCGCTCGCTTCACTATCGTGCGCATATTCGCATGATGGCAGCCGCGCAGCCATTCCTCAGTGGTGCGATCTCAAAGACGGTCAATCTTCCAAGCGACGCGACGGTGGATGATATCGTCAATACCTACATCGAAGGCTGGCACCTCGGCCTCAAGGCAATTGCGATTTACCGCGATGGTTCCAAACGTAGCGCGCCGCTTTCGGCCGATAAGAAGAAGCACTCAAGCCACAGCCATACCACCGGGGACGCGATTGCGGATGTTGACGGCGTCTTAAATGAAGACGTGGCGGCGATGGAAAATCACATCCTTGATCTGGAAAAAGTCATCTCTGAACTCCGCGTGAGAGCGGACATGCCGGTGCGCCAGCGTATGAGCGACACCCGCGTAGCGATCAATCACAAGTTTGAAATCGCCGGGCACGAAGGCTACCTAACAGTGGGCATGTTCGATGACGGCCAGCCGGGTGAGCTTTTCATTCAGATGCAAAAGGAAGGCAGCACGATAGGTGGTCTGATGGATACCATCGGAGCCCTCACCAGCATGGCATTGCAATACGGGGTGCCGCTTGAAAGCATGGTTCGCAAGTTTGCCTACGCGCGCTTTGAGCCATCGGGCTTCACAAAGAACCCTGATATTCGGACTGCGACTTCGATTGCCGACTATGTATTCCGCTGGTTGGCGTGTCAGTTCATCAAGGGTTACCAAGAGGCAACCTCACCGAGCAAAGGACAGGCTGATCTTCCGCTCAAGGAATTGCCGGACATGGATAAAAAGGCGATGAACCGCCCTGTAAAAGATCTCCAACAGACATCGGACAAGGAGCTTGTGGATGTGCTTGGATTCAATGGCAGCAGCGAAGGTGCGCCACATATCCAGTCGAAAGGCGGGACCCATGCGGAACGCGTGAAAGAAGCGCTTGGCAATATGTATATGGACACCACCTGCTCGCACTGCGGCAGCAGTAAAGTCATTCGCGCCGGTGCCTGCGGTTGCTGCACCGAATGCGGAACCAGCCAGGGTTGCAGCTAAGACGTTCCAAAAACTCATGAACTCGAAATCCAAAGATCAGATTCGCGATACCGGCAGCGGTCCGGTGCTTGCGGACTAAAATCCGAAAGAAAACGATAAAATAAGGAGCGCTGGCAGTTTGTGCTCCTTGTTTGATTCTTGATTAAAACGTTAATGATAAACGACACGGGAGATAAGCAGCGCCGCTGAATGATGAAGCGGAATCAAAATTGGGAGAATCCTGTATTGTTGAAATGAGACACTGGATTGGCAGTTTATTTCAGAGTTTAAAGGGCATCCACGCAAGAGGGTTCGGAATTCTTCTGCTTGGGCTCATCATTCCGCAGTTGATTATTTGCGGTCCTTGTTTTTTTGGAGGGAGAGTGCTGCTTCCGCTCGATATCCTGTCGGGATTTTATGATGCTAGGGTGTTTCAAGCTCATGATCCATCGCTCGCTGATATGGTGTTCGCGTTTGAGCCATGGCGACATTTTTATGCAAACGAGATGGCTGCTGGAAGGCTGCCATTGTGGGATCCAAATGTTTTTGCAGGGGTGCCGTTTTGTTTCCCCAGTTACTCACCTTACAATTTAATCTATGCGCTGTGGCCTTCCCCTCATTGTTTGGTGTGGATTCAATTGTTGAAGGTCTTGGTTGCAGGTGTCGGGATTTATTTGTTTATGCGGCGTGCGGTGGGTGTTGGCTTCTGGCCTGCGGTAATAGTGGCGTGGTGTTTGCCCCTGACTGGCTTTTACACTGTCTGGCAGGGATTTTATGCAACTTGCACGGTGTCATTTTTACCATGGCTTCTACTTGCTACACACAGGGCGATCTGCGGTTCACGTAGAGGCGGGATATTACTGGCCGTTATTACGGCGCTGACTTTAACCAGTGGGCAGATCGATATTGCGCTGCAATCAATGCTGATTTCTGGCCTTTATGCGCTTTGGTTGCTGGCTACACGCTTACAGTCAGGTTTGGCTTCCAGAATTCGCCGGACGCTCATGGTTATAGGAGGATGGGTTGTAGGGTTTATGTTAGCAGCTCCTTTCTTGCTACCGTTGAAGGATTATATTAATACAGGTATACGTATGACTGAGCGAGCTGAGGGATTTGTGGCACGCCCACCTGTGGGAATAACGGCGTTGCCCCAGTTATTGATTCCTGAGATTTACGGGTTGTCGCAAGCGGGTTGGGTGTATCTCGGCGCGCTCAATGTTCCTGAAAGTGCTGCATCAGGATATACCGGAGTGATTGTTACCCTCTTTTTGGTGCCTCTTGCATGGTGTTGTCGTGATAAGCGCCGGGAGTTTTGGTTTTGGCTGGGAATTGTTGTTTTCACCCTGAGCTGGACATTGAATATTTCGGGGTTTGTTTCACTGCTGAGGCTACCGGTGCTCAATATGATGTCTTTCAATCGATTTACTTTTGCCACCAACTTTGCCCTGCTTGTACTTGCGGGGATGGGGATGGATGCAATTCGGAAGCGTCTGGAATCGGGAGACAAACAGACAGCAAATCCAGTCAGGCATTGGGGATTTGTGATCCCTATCTTAATGCTTGTTGCGCTATTGACTGTGTGCATGTGGTCTTGGTGGAAATTTCCACCGGAGACATTGTTGAAATCGGGCCTCTCAGCCAAACATATGGAGGTGATATTGGAGAATTTTCAAGGGGCCTATCTTAAGGGAATAATCTATAGTCTGCTCGGTCTTGTCTGCTGGATCTTTGTTTTGGCGGGGAATGGTTACAGGCGCTGGAATGCTCCGCTGTTACTGACTGTAATGCTGGTCGAGTATTTAAGTTTTGCTGTGCCGTTCAGTCCTAGGGGAGATCCGGGTTTGTACTATCCAGACCGTCCGTTATTCTCTTTTTTACGTGAGAAAAGTGACCGCGTTATGGGAGTAAGTGACTGGCTTCCGAATATTTTGGTAATGCATGGCCTGCGGGATATTCGTGGTTATGACGGGATTGATCCGGTGCGTATCGTTCAGGTCATGCAGATTGGGGAGGATACAGAAAAAAGCAGATCTCCAAGCTGGGCTAGAACACAACGCTATGTTCCAATCATGGACTATACGAAGGAGGGACAAATCCGGCTTCATCCAGTGCTAAACATGATGAACGTGCGCTGGCTTCTTTTCCGAGGCAGCTCCAGTGAGTTGCGCCCTGTTTTTAAAGATCATAACTGTGAGGTGATTGAAAACGTAGCTGCACTTCCAAGGGCGTTTGTGCCAACAAACATAGAGCCTGCGCCGGGAGAGGATTCCACGCTGGCTTTGATGATGTCGAAAGATTTTGATCCGGCAGCAGTCTCTTATAATGACGGTATGCTGAAGATCACAGATGCGAAGGGTAAGGCTGAAGTGATATCGGAAGTGTCGGACAGAGTTACCGTAAAGGCGGAAATGGAAACTCCGGGAATGGTTGTTTTGGCTGATCACTGGTATGCCGGATGGCGTGCATGGGTGAACGGAAAAGAAATGCCCATTCATCGGGTGAATCATGTATTACGCGGAGTCGAAGTTCCCGCAGGCGTTAGTACGATTGAATACCGTTTTGATCCACTGAATTTTCGGATCGGAGTTTGGTTGACGTTATCCGGGATTGTCATACTGGCCGCTTGGGGGATTTTTTGCCGAAAACCTGATCTTACCCCTGTTGATGTTAGTGTGTGAGTTTTAAGACTTGGGTGTTGATTGCGACAGGGGATGTGAGCAAGATGCAATTACTTACAGTAGTTCAATGAACAGTCTTGTAGGGATGGTGAACGC
>Ga0209181_10009211_pt1 | contig 13024 bp, 9 predicted proteins | sample MAT05_FD_187208 | JGI IMG/M metagenome (GOLD analysis project Ga0209181, IMG submission 187208) | Freshwater microbial communities from Lake Fryxell liftoff mats and glacier meltwater in Antarctica - MAT-05 (SPAdes) (version 2) | ecosystem: Environmental > Aquatic > Freshwater > Ice > Liftoff... | reverse complement strand
ATAAAAATACCTAAAATCAACAACAATAGAAATATGCCAGCAATCCGAATTCTATCTTTCCCAGCCATTATTTCTGACTTAAAAGCTTAGCAGTGGAGATTAGTCTGGTACTTAGTTTGTTGCGGATAAGATCAGTCCCAATAATACTAATGTTATCTATTAGCATAGTAGTAGGCTGCGCAAACAGCTTGATACGAGACACTATAGCTTCTTTGTCCGCTACACTGGCATTCTTGCGAATGATACCTAGACGTGTAATTCCCAAAATCTGTTGATGATCTTGTCTGCGCGCGATAATATCGTCACTCAAGTTTACGATATGCAAATTTAAGAATCTGAACCACTCTAGCATGCTGTCGTCCTTATTTATATCCATCTTCAATACTAAAGGGTCATTAGCAGATTTTTCACCTACACGTACTTTTCTTAATGAGTGTGTAAACTCCATAATTTGCTTGCTTTTGATCAACTGCTCCAAGCCACTATGCAAATCTCTCAACAAATCCGGACTGAGGTTCAGTCCTAGGAATTTGTAGTTAAAGTGTAGGTATTCCAAAGCAGCAAAATTGACTTGGCGCTTGTATTTAGCCAAATCCTGCTTAAGATCTCTCACGTAGTCCTGGAACTCTTTAGTTGTTATCGTGCATAAAAAGTAGCGCATTGCTACATTTTACCATTTCTAGAGCTTAATCCAGCGTATTGCTAGGGGACAAGTAGTAATACCAGAAAGCATATTGCGCCAATCAATAAATATTCTAGAATAATTCCCAGTTTGAGAGTGCGGTTAACTTCGTGGTGCACTGTGGCGTTGAGAATGTAGAAGATAATTGTAGAGTATAAGCTAGTGAGAATACTTCTCTGCGCCAAGAATTCAAACAAGTTTGCTACTAGATAACCAAGGCTTAAACCTGCGAGCAGGATTAGCAAAATATCAAACAGCTGGAAGTTTTTTTGGCGCAATAGAATCAGAAAAGTCAGCAAACTGCCAACACAGAAGACCAAACCAGTGATTATAAAGAAATTAAAGCCCAAACTGTTGCCCATGGTTAGAATGAAGCTGGTGCTACTGAAGAACATGAACAGCTTGGCCAAGTCGTAGATGATGTGAGTTTGCTCTTCCAGTTTATATTTATCTTCATAATAAGCTTTGGCGTTGACAAAAAACAGGCTAAACACCACGAATGCTAGCGCAAATAGCAGTAGAGACATACCTTCAGTGCTTAGGACACGAATAACACCTACAAAACTTAGCAGAGTCAGCAACGGCAGTGCAAAGTGGTAGAGTAATTCAACTATGGGAGAATAGGAATTAACATTGGGGAACTCCAGTTGTCTGAGGCGACTGGTGGCAAAACGTTTATTTAAGGACAGCAAAACTAGTAGAATCACAGCACATAAAGTAGTAGCAATTATAAGTGCCAGCGGCAAGCTATAAAAGCTGAATTGCTCCAAGAAAGCCACTAGCAAAGCCATTACCAGTCCGTATGCTACGCCGCGTCTGTTATACCTAATAAAACTTGGCATTATTGCGAGTCCGATAAATTAACAAAATTATACATTGCCTTTAAAATTGCCTATCAACAGAAGTACTGCTAAGACTGCTAGAGTAGGAATATGTAACTGGGCTCTAGACTTTCTAGTGGTAATCATATGATGATTATAATGCTTGAGTGAATAGTAGTCTGCAATAAATAATAGCAATAAGCTCAAGATCACCAATAAGCTCAGGGTCTGCAAAGGATTAAGCTTGAAAATTGCTGTAAACTCGCGCAAACGTTGTTCTATGTTCTGGCCCAAGCTACGCTCTGCACTCCCTGCAGTAAGGCTAATTGAGGAGGCTGTGGTAAGTTCATCGGCAATTCTAGTGTAATTTTCTGGATTAACATTTGCTTGGGTCTGATTGCCGGCGAAATCTATTGCTACAATTTCCAATTGGTTTGGCAAAGTAGATAGTGGCATAGTGATTTGCCAAAGTTGTGCTGTTTTCCGCTCACCAGAATAAACCTTGCCATCAGCAATTAAATTTATTTCTTCAAGCTCTTCTTCGGCCATATAGTCGAATTGCAGCCCTGCAACAGCGTTGGCGTTATCAAGTAATTTACTTCCTGCCAGTAGATTAGCGGCTAGAATTCTCGGGGCCTGTCTATCAAGTGTGATAACAGCGGCTTCAGAACTAAGCCCAGTTTGCTCACTGTTTACAGCTTTGATACTGTTGGCGCCTTCGACAATTTCAGCGCTTGCTTCGAAAGTAAACAATCCACCTGTGGGGGAGATGCGACCACTGGGCTTATCATTTACTTCAATCAGCACATCTGTGCCAGAGTGTATTCCGGTGACGTTGATTGGTAATTGCTTGAAAATATCGCCCGTTTTGGGTTGAGCTAAACTGGGAGCGGCCCGATCTACCCCAGATAAAGTGGGAATTGCAGAGGCTGTGACGCTAGTGAGATTTTTGGGCCGGCCAAAATGCACCACCACAATGGTATTGTTTCGCAAACCCTGATAATTGCCAAACGCTATGCCAATTCCTACTTCTGTGAATTGCTCCTTAAGGATATTTTCACGATGCGTTTTGCTATTCATCCAGGCTTTCATAACCGCGCTATTGTCGCTGAAACCCTCTGCTAAATTTTCGCCTGCATTCAAATAGGTATAACCAGCATCTTTAAAGAAATCCCAAGGGCTTTTGCCGTCAGGGCAATAGTGCGACCAGCAGTCACTTTTCAGCATAGCTTCCGCTTTAGCCTTGGCGGACCTACTCAAAATGGAATTGTAAGTGAGGCTGCCCAGTCCATTTTTGCTACGTTCCTGATTGTGTAATTTCACTAATTCTTGTTCTGAGACTTGAGCATAAGCCTTCTCTATGCCAACACTGCCAAAAAAGAGATTTGCGCCAATCAACAGTATCACCAAAGTAGCAAGGCTAAGATTCGATAACAAATAGGCCCGATAATTATTGGCGGCCGTTGGCAAAATAAAGTTTTTTAGATGACGCAGCATAGGATATACTAGCAAGTTTTCTAGTTAATATTAATTGCATAATTAATGTTAAAATTGATGATTATGACCGATAACAGAGCTATTGAAAGCAGAGATTATAGCAGAGTGCGCACTAGACTAGCTCCTAGCCCCACTGGCAGGATTCATGTGGGCAGTATTCAAAAGATTATTTATTCTTATGCCTGTGCCAAAAAGTTTGGTGGCGACTATTTGTTGAGAATCGAGGATACTGATCGGGCTAGATTTGTAGAGTCGGCAGAAGCAGAAATCTATCAAGTTCATGACGCGTTAGGTATCCATTTAGATGAGTCCCCCCGCAATCCTAATCCTAAGTACGGTAGCTACCGTCAAAGTGAGCGCAAAGAGATTTACGCCAAATATGCCAGACAGTTAGTGGAACTGGGGCATGCCTACTATGCGTTCGAAACCCCGGAAGAATTGGAAGCCATGCGCAAAGTTCAACAGATTGAGGGACGCAGTTCTTTCAGGTATTCTGGTCCCTACCGTGAATTATCTTTGACTGAAGCCGACGCCAAGATTGCGCAGGGGATGAAATATGTAGTGCGTATTAAGCTCCCAATAGCAGAAGATATCAGTTTTACTGACATGATCATGGGTAAGATTACAGTAAATAGCGCCAATTTAGATGATTATGTGCTACTCAAATCTGACGGTCTGCCTACCTATCATCTGGCAGTAGTGGTGGATGATCATTTGATGGAGATTTCCCATATTTTCCGAGGGGTAGAGTGGATTGCTACAGCCCCAATTCATGTAATGCTATATAAATATTTCGATTGGCCCCTGCCCAACATTGCCCATATTCCCAATATTCTTGACCCTAAGGGTGGGAAGCTGTCTAAACGCAGCGGCAGTGTGGCCGCCATGGATTTTTTGGCAAACGGTTTTCTGCCTGAGGCTATCATTAATTACCTGCTTTTACAGAGTTGGAACCCCAAGACTACTAAAGAGCTTTATACCTTGAGTGAATTTGTAGAGGATTTTGATATTAATAAGTTCAATAAGGGCAATCCAATTTATAATCCGGTTAAACTTACTTGGTTTAATCAGCAACACTTGAAGCTGCTAGAATTGCCAGAACTGTTGCAAAGGTTGAAGAACTGGGAGGCTAGCTACCATCCAAAGTCTTTTCCTACTAGCAATAAGTTGTGGGCTAAATCCGATGTAGAACTGATTCAAATGATTGAATTGGAACGCGAGCGCGTGGAAGGACTGCTAGATTTAAGACAAAAGCTAGACATGTTTGTGAGTCAGCCAGATTCTTATGAATTTGAGCACAAGCAGTTAAAGAAATTGACTTCCGAGCAATTGCAGCAGATTATTGAAGAATATAGCAAGTTTCTTAATGCCAGCGGCAATGTCAGCAATAATAGTGACTACAATCATGACTACAATCATGAAGTTTGGGAATCAACTGTACGAGCCATCGCAGAGAATCTAGCTATTCCTGCTGGAGCTGCTTTTATGGCTATTCGCATAGCTCTCACCGGACAGGCAGCCACTCCACCATTATATGAATTAGGTAAGTTGTTGGGAACGACTGAGCAACTCTCCCGGCTACAGAAGGCTAGCAGTTTGTTAAAAGCTTAGTTAAGTTCATAGAGGCTTATTAGGCCTGATAAAAGCTCACTAGCAGAAAATCTGCTCAGCATGCATAATTACTTCGTCAAGCAAGTTAAAGATCTCCATTTCGAACTACTTACCTAGAAACTGAAACAATTCTTTAGCAATAGCGAATATCCATATAACTAATTTATATGTATTTACATATAAATTTATGCCCGGGGAACAAGCTAGTTAGACAGGTGCTTCGGAGTCAAAATGTGCGAATAGAGGATTTGGATGCATTGTCCTGCAGGCTTATTCATCACATATGCTTAACTGCGTTATTTATATCCAATTTATACATTCGATATATGCCATAGCTATGTTTCAATAGCATTGCGCCGTAGCGAGTTGGGAAGCAAGTTGGGAAGCAAGTTGGGAAGCAAGTTGAGAAGCAAGTTGAGAAGCAAGTAGAACTTGCTAATAGTTTAATACAGCTATTTTCTTCATTAGTGATTATAGTAGGTACTACCACTAGAAAGTTTCTGCTAAGCTGTGTATATGGCGTTTAAATTCACGTTAAAACTACTTCTAACCATAGTCCTTGTTAGTGGCTTTTCCTATCTGGGGGCAATTGGATTTGGAACTGCAGCCCCAATGGCTGCGCAAGCAAGCAAAAGTGCCACATTGCAGGTGCAACCAAGCATTATCTTAGTATCAGATGGTCTGGATGTAGTAGAACTCAAATTGCAATTAATCAATAACTCTGACTCAGATGTAATTAGTCAAATTATCCTACCCAACCCTTGGAAGGCGAAATCGCTGAAGAGCTTTACCAGTTCTCCTTTGCAGCTGAATGTACCAAATCTCAATGATAATATTATTAGTTTTAATCTGCTAGATAGGCCGATACTACCCAAAACTAGTCAGGAGATCAGATTGGAACTTTATGCGGGGCTCAAAAAACAGACGAGCTTTACCAAGACCTACTTTAGCAGTCACTGGGATAATCTTTCCAACAGTAAATTAGACGTCGTGGTCGCTGAGACTAAGATTAAGTTCCCTGAAAGCTGGGGCGATCCCTTTTTAAATTTACAAGCAGATAAATTCAAGCTTGAGACTGCATCTACACAAAAAATACTCACAGTTAGTTCCCAGTTGAGATTCGAAGCCATATGGGGAAGAGCATTACAAGGTAAGCTGCAATACAAAGTTAGCGACAAGCCGGAAAGTTTATTCAACTTAATCCGGGAGACTGCCACGCAAAAGGTTAACTTGCCGCCCAATAGTGGCCTAAAATCTATATATACTGACGACTGGGGCAATCTCTTCAGCAAAAGCACAGCCAATACTCCAGGCTCAGAACTTACCCTAGGTTTTATGCAGGATTCATCAGCCAAGCCCTATACTCCCCAGTCAGTAGATAGGGAGCAAAGTCGGAGCCAACTGCCAAAGCTGGTGGCAGATAGACTTCCAGATTGGCAAAAGACTGATTTGCGCACTTCAGGCATGGTAGATTCGATCCTGAACAGCATGATTAGTTTTCTTGCGAGCAGCTACGAAATCAGTCAGTCAGATCCTGTGGCATTTTCAGTAACAAAGCCTAGTGGTTTAGCTAATACTAAGTATGCAACTGGGGACTATTTATTAACTTTGGTAAATTCTCTGAGAGTAATGGACATCGATGCCAAGGTAGTATTTCTGCAGCGGGACTTCAGCTCGCGATCAGATACCTTTGCGCTGCAGATTTGCACAAATGTCTGTGAGAACTATAACGTCTCAGCATTTCTGCCAGATTACCAGTCTAGACTGTTGGATCCATATAGTCTTGAGGTATTGGCTTTTAGTGAATTAAATCCAGTCATTGTTCAGGCTCTGGGCCAAATTGCTAGCAAGCTGCCACAGGTCAATTTGCAAGATACTCAGGTACTAGGCGCCACAGATCGTGATGTCAATGATGATGGGGAATTGCGCATAAGCCTACAGCTGCCTGCCGTACTTCAGAGTTTTTATAACTTCAATACTGTTGTTGACATTGATAATCGCAGTAGCAGCGCTGTGTATCTAGAGCAGCTTACGCTGGAGGATAGATCATTTGATCTTACCAGTGGTGATTTGGGTCATTTGCGCGAGGGGGTGTTGCCTGGCACAAGGAGAAGCTTCTCGGTAAGTAATCTGTTTTTGTCTAAAATATTCTTTGGTAATGAAAAACGCGAGAATTTAGACTTCAAGATTCAATATAACCAGGCTCAAATTCAAAAAGTATTTACCACCAAGCAAACTGTGACTTTAGAACAAAATTATCCATTTATTGGGTTAAGTATAATTTTATTAGCTACTATTTTAATAGAAATCTTTTTAGTCAGCGCTTTCTGGAGCCATAACCATTTATCTATAAAATCCATATATTGGAAGCTCAAGCTGAGAAAGCCTTAACATTAAGCTAGGAATAGATTATTATAAGCATATGGAACTACAAAGAACCAAAAAGTACTGCTTTGCTTTAGGCTCTGATGAGTTGCTGGGCCAGCAATTGGTAGGCGGCAAGTCAATCAATCTCAGTCGTTTGCAAAAACTCAACTTGAACATTCCACCGGGTTTTGTACTTAGTGGCCAAGCATTTGATGACTTTTTGTTAGCAACCAATCTAGTAGACCCCCTAGTAGAGCAGTTGGGTAGAGCTACTGAAGTAGGGTCTGCGCAAATACCTTCTGTGGCTCAGGCGATTAGGGAATTGATTTTGGCCGCTAAAATTCCCCAGATAATTGCCAATGATGTTATTAAAGCATACCAAGGGTTATCAGCGTTCAGTGAAGCGCTAGTGGCAGTGAGGCAATCCGCTCTAACTGAACAGCTATCAGAAGTAAATTACGATCGGGCCAGTACTGGCTATCTAAATATCAAAGGCACTCAGAATTTATTGACAGCTGTGAAGCAGGTATGGGCGGATTTGTTCAGTGCCGGGGCTATTAGATATCGGTTGCAGACTGAGTATGAAGGCAATCTAACACAGCCAGTGCTAATACAGCGCATGATTAGTGCAGACAGTTCTGGTTTGATTTACAATTTTGACCTTAGTACGCATTCCATCAATAATCTTAGTGTAATAGCAAACTTAGGTATTTCTGACAGCAACAATTTGGCATTACTAAATGTTTCCAGCAATGCTGGCCACGCAAATAGCGAAAAGTTAGATTTAGGCCAAAGTGATTATTACCTAATTGCCAAACAATCTCAATCTACAATTGCCGGCCTGAAACGCCCGCAGAAATTCATGTGGGTAAAGCCTTCACGTGATAGTAGCGCTAGTTATGTACAAGTCAAAGTTTCCACTCTCTGGACTGATAAACAAAAATTAGATGAGTTTCAGTTACGTAAATTGACCAATTATATGCGCAGTATTGAGCAGACATTCCCTGGTTTCATAGAATTGGAATGGGTCCAGGAAACTGATCAGTTATACTTTACAAGTCTAAGGTTGCTAGCTGAGCCTGATCTGAAGTTCTTTCCAGAATTTAGCTGGGGCAGCGCAGATACCAGCGCAGATACCAGCGCAGATACCAGCGCAGCAGCAATCCTGCCTGTGATTTCGCCTGTGGTTTCTCCCATGATTTCGCCCATAATTCCAGTTGCAACTGAGATTAATCTAGAGAAGGAACAGATTTTAGAGTTATTGCAGAAAACTGAGGATGAACTGGTCTTGACTGATATTGACCGAGATACCAAAGCACATTCTGTAACGCAAATGTTGCCTGAGGTAAAAACTGCCACCGAAGTCTGGAGCAATAGCCTACTTAGTGCCAGTGAATTGAAGGTATTTAAGAGCAATCTAGACGGTATTGGCTTGTTTAGAATCAGCGAGGTCGCTAGAACTTATGAACCAAACTTTGATCTTAGCAACTTAGCCAACGCCCACGCTCTGCAAAAGAAGATTTGTGAACACTTGGCATTGTATCTAATTGCCATGCAGCCTAAGCCGTTGCTCATCCAAATAGAGAAAAATTTAGACTTTGAAACTCAATTGCAGATTTTCAGCAAACTACGTAACTTATATGGTCACAAAAACTTTTGGGTTGTGTTGCCAGAACTATTGCAACTAGAAGAAGTAAGCAGTTACAAAAAGGAACTGACAGCCAGTGGCTTCAGGCGCACTAATGCTTTCCAAGTGTTTCAGCTGATTAGTCAACCTCTGCATTTGCATAACATGGCAGCCTTAGCTGAGTTGAGTATTGACGGCATAGTTTTGGACGCTGATCTATTACTCAGTCATTTATTGGGAATGAATCCACAATTTGCAGGGAGCAGTGGAGCATTGCTTGATTTTACCAATCTGCCAGCTGGGGTTGTAGATAGTTTTAGCAATTATTTGGTCAGCATGCTCAAGCCAAAGAATAAGTTACACCTGCCGACACTATTCTACTCAAGGTATAGCCAATTATTGCAAGCACTATTACCTCAAATCTTGAAGGTCGGCATAAATGGGGTATTCTATGGTGAACAGGGTATTTATGAGTTCAAGCTCAGCCTAGCGGAAGAAGAGAATCAAGTTTTGACTAATGGTCTAAAAAAGATCAAAAAATCAGCTAATTTATAGCTAGCTTAAAGTTGGCTTAAAGCTAATTTAAAGCTAATTCCTTAGTAGCAATGAAATACTGGTTAGCAAAATCTGAACCTGATGTGTACTCTTGGCAAACGCTAATACATAATGGCAAAGGCTTTTGGGATGGTGTGCGCAGCTATGCTGCCCGCAAAAATCTGTTGGCAATGGAAGCTGGCGACTTGCTACTGTTTTACCACAGCAATGTTGGCAAAGAAATCGTGGGCATTGCCCGAGTGATTAGTAAGGCTTACCAAGACCCTACCACTAGCGACGAGCGTTGGGTGGGAGTTGATGTAGAACCGCTGCAAGCCTTTAAAAAATCAGTCACTTTAGCTCAGATTAAAGCAGAAAAGCAGCTGCAGGATTTTGCGCTGGTAAGACAATCCCGCTTGTCTGTAATGCCTGTGTCTGATTCCCAACTGAAACTCTTGCTGAGAATGGGAGAGACTGTTATATAATTCCCTCAGATTAGACAGTCATTTATATGCCAATTGCTTACACACCAGAATTATCAGCAGTGTTGAAAGTCTTGGAAGAGAGCCGCGATACAATTTTGCTTACAGGCAAAGCAGGGACGGGGAAGTCCACTTTGTTGAGAGAATTTCGAGAACGAACACGCAAAAATTTAATTGTGTTGGCACCAACCGGAGTAGCAGCCCTAAATGTCTCTGGAGAAACTATTCATTCGTTTTTCAGTTTGGCCCCAAATGCTATTCCAGCAGACATAGAGCATCGACCGCTTAGTTATCCTAAGCAACAATTAATTCGCAAACTCGACGCTATCATTATCGACGAGATTTCCATGGTGCGCGCTGATTTGCTGGATTTGATTGATCTACGTCTGCGGTTGACACTAAAGCGGGATAAGCCTTTCGGAGGTCTGCAACTAATTATGATTGGCGATTTATACCAATTACCTCCGGTACTAACTAATTCTGAGAAGACAGAGTTCCTGACGCGCTACAGCTCGCCATACTTTTTTGCGAGTCAAGTCATACGAGCTCTCGACATTCATTATATAGAATTAACCAAAGTTTATCGTCAGCAAGACGCGGAATTTGTCTCAATCTTAAATAGCATTCGCACCAATACTGTCACGGAAGCAGATTTGCAATTGATAAATAGTCGTTACGATGAGGATGTAGAGTCAGCATTAGATAGTTTTACGATCTACCTAGCCACCACCAACAAAATCGTACAGCAAGTGAATAATTATAAATTGGAGGAATTATCAAGTCGAACAAGAGTTTATCCATCAGCAACCACTGGACAGTTCCCTCCAAATACTAAGCCAGTAGGGGAAAATCTGGAGCTCAAGGTTGGCAGTCAAGTGATGTTTTTGAACAATGAAAAAGATCCTGAGACTGATAGCTATCGCTGGGTCAATGGCACTCTTGGCAAAATCACTGACATTGCCGAAGCTAGTAAGGCCGGTACACCTGATGTGTTGGTGGTCGAGCTGGCAAATGGCAAATTAGTGGAAGTATTGCCTTATACTTGGAAATTGGAAAAACATAACTTTGACCCTAGTCTCAATAAAGTGATCAAACATACTGTCGGTACTTATACCCAGTATCCAGTGCAGCTTGCTTGGGCAGTGACGATTCATAAAGCGCAAGGCAAAACATTTTCCAAGCTTATCATTGATCTTGGATACTCGGCTTTTGACTTCGGCCAAGTATATGTTGCTTTAAGCAGGGCCACCACTTTGGAGGGGATCACTTTGCGCAGGCCAATCACTCTAGCAGACATTAAGGTCGATAAGCTAGTGGGACAATTTTTAGCGCACTTCCATAGTTAGATTTAGAAGCAATTGATTAATGTCTAAGAATTCTGGTACAAATTTAGCAGCAAATTTAGCAGCAAATTTAGCAGCAAATAAATCTCAGTTTCTGTTTGGCGCTGCTACGGCTGCGCACCAAGTAGAAGGTAATAATCATAATAACGATTGGTGGCAGTTTGAGACTACTACACCGGGCGTGCATCAGTCTGGTGCCGCTGCAAATAGTTATGAGTTGTATAAAGAAGATCGTAAGATATTGCAGCAGATGGGCTGTAATACCTATCGCTTCTCGATAGAATGGGCGAGGATTGAGCCTACACAAGGTAATTTTGACTTAGATGCCCTCAATCACTACCGCGAGTTGATTTTAGATCTGCGCGCGCATGGTATTACTCCAATTGTCACTTTGCATCATTTTACCAATCCTATTTGGTTGGAAGCAATTGGTGCTTGGGAAAATCCTAAAGTCGTGGAATACTTCAGTCGTTATGTTAATTATGTCTGTAATGCCTTAAAAAATGTAGTTGATTATTGGGTGACGGTGAATGAGCCCAATGTATATTTGGCGTCTAAGTATATACTCAAGATTTGGTTTCCTGCGATCTTTTCACCGCTAAAGGCATATAAGGTAGCAAAACATTTCTTAGCTGCCCACCGAGCCAGTTATAAGCTTATCAAGGCACATTCTACTACTGCGCAAGTCAGTCTCTGTATCAACGCGATTCGCTTTGTCCCCATTCACAATCACTATTATTTGCTGAACTTGCTAGTTTGCGGTGTATTGCATTGGCTCAATAATCGCCTTGCATTTGCTTTGCTACGCAATTATACAGATTTCATTGGGCTTAATTTTTACACTAGAGCCAAGCTATCTTTGGATCCATATGCAAAAGAATGGTTTCGCACCGATCCGCCCATGCTGAATTTGAACAATAATGTGTTTAGTCAATTTCCACGGGATCTCACATGGTTGTTAAACCTATTCAAGAATTCAGGCAGGCCTATCATAATTACTGAAAATGGGATCAATACCGATGATGATAATTTACGGGTAAAGTATTTGCAAAGCATTTTTAGGATTCTCAAGCAGGCAGTTAGCGCCAAGATTAACATCATTGGGTATATGCATTGGTCGTTGATTGACAATTTTGAGTGGCACTTTGGCTATAGGCCTAAATTTGGTTTGTATAGTGTGGAGCCAGGCACGTTCAAAAGATTACCCAAGCCTAGCAGCCTAAAGTACGCCGAATTGATCAACGCCTGGGAGCCAACTGAGGGATAATTATCTGATCCTCAAATATCCATCCAGGATTGGATGAAACTTCAACCTATCTTTCATCACCGTTGAACTATATAGCAAGGCAATCGCAATACTGTATTCTATTATTAGATAGGATTATCTGAAGAGTAAACTAAGAAATATCTCAAATGGTGACCTCACGGAGAATCGAACTCCGATTGCCGGGATGAAAACCCGGTGTCCTAACCGTTAGACGATGAGGCCAAATATTAAACAGTGCTTTAGCATCTACTTTAGCGCTGCTGTGATTTTACAGCACTAGATTATAGCAAATGTGTTGGCCACCGCGAAGTCGAAATTAATATTAGCTAAGCGGCAAGTAAATAGTCAAAGTATTTCTTATCAACTTTACCCTGTATCATCTCGCCCCAGTATTCAGCTCCCATTTGTTGTTTCACTAATTCTCCGATATATCTCACGATGTAGTTGAGGATCCATCATCTACGAGATCTGTTTAACTTTTCCGTGACCCCCAGCTGCTTTGAATACGGTACCACGTAAAGAAGTGTATATAGTACCATATATCTAGAGTAGTGAACGGTAAATTGCAAATGCTACTAGAGCAGGATAGAAGTATATTCAGTGCTTCCGATTTAGCTGTGCTCTGGGAAGTAGAGAATAAGAATACACTACTTACTGCAGTCATTAGGTACGAAAATAAAGGTCATCCCAAAAGGATCTACAAAGGACTGTATTCCACGAAAAGTTTAGACAAACTAATCAGCTCGAGCTTGGATGCGCGATTGCTGGAGGCTCGGCATTTGTAAGTGCAGAG
>Ga0209181_10009205_pt1 | contig 13034 bp, 11 predicted proteins | sample MAT05_FD_187208 | JGI IMG/M metagenome (GOLD analysis project Ga0209181, IMG submission 187208) | Freshwater microbial communities from Lake Fryxell liftoff mats and glacier meltwater in Antarctica - MAT-05 (SPAdes) (version 2) | ecosystem: Environmental > Aquatic > Freshwater > Ice > Liftoff... | reverse complement strand
CGGATGCAACCAGGTATTCATTCCCTTCGTCGGTTCCATTGCGGCCAATAATCAGCGGACGAATGCCATACGGATCACGGAACGCCAGTAGCCCATAACCGGCGATCATCACAACTACGGCATAAGCACCCTGCACGCGACGATGCACGCCTGATACGGCTTTGAAAATGGTTTCTGCATCTAGCTGATAACCCGTCGCAGCGGCTTGCAATTCATGAGCCAGCACGTTGAGCAGTACTTCCGAATCGGAATTGGTATTGATGTGCCGCAAATCTTGCAGAAACATCTCACGCTTTAATTCTTCAGCATTGGTGAGATTGCCATTGTGGGCAAGCATCAAACCAAAAGGAGAGTTCACGTAAAAGGGTTGTGATTCAGCGGCACTCGTTGCTGAACCGGCAGTAGGGTAGCGGCAATGGCCGATGCCCCAGTTTCCAGCCAAGCTTCGCATGTTGCGGGTGCGAAAAACGTCGCGCACTAAGCCTTGGCCTTTGTGCATGTGGAACACGCCAGTTTCAGCAGTTGCTATGCCGGCTGCGTCTTGGCCGCGGTGCTGCAAAACTTGCAGGCCGTCGTAGAGCAGTTGGTTAACGGGCGTCGTTGCAACAACACCTAAAATTCCGCACATCCTGATTTACCTATCGATATTTAAGTCGTTTTGTCAGAGCCGGTGGCAACCAAGGTCTGGCTGCTAACACCGCCGTTTCAAAGGGTGGGGCAAGCCACGCCGTTTTCCACCACACTTGCTGCGGCAAGGCTGTTAATCCCCCTACTAATACGGCGGCCAGCACGACCAACACACCACGTACCACGCCGAACACAGAACCCAGAAAACGATCTAATGGACCCAAGCCTATCGCCCTGAGTAATCGAGAAATCACAAATCGTATCAGTGCTACTAATACCAACACCGTTAAAACAATTACGGCAAAAGCAGCAACGTACTGTAGGGACGGTTCTTTGATCCACTGAGAGAACACGGGTTCAATTTGCGGCGCAAAAGCACGACCTGCAAAGAATGCGACAACCCAAGCAGCCAATCCTAAAGCCTCGCTTACGATGCCGCGCCAAGCACCCAGCAACACCGAAGCCAAGATAATTCCTATCACCACAAAATCAAATATTGTCACTGTAAAAGTCTATGTGTAGTGCTTGGCGCTGGTCATGTAGATGAAAAAAACGACTTCGGTTACTACTTCTGTGCAACGATGCCATCCACACCAATATGTTTGATGCGCTCATGGGCTTTATCTGCAGCGGCTTTGTTTGCAAATGGGCCTGCTCTTACGCGGGTTTTTTTGCTGCCATCCGCCGCCGCCAAAACTTCGGTGTAAGAGGCAAAACCTAGGCCTTTTAGTTTGGACTGAAGCGCACGAACGTTCGCCAGATCTCGATAAGCACCCAGTTGCACTACCCATTGCTCACCGCCATTGAGCGCGGCTTCTGCTTTGGCTTTTTCTTTTTTATCGACGGGTTTGTCGACTGTTTTGGCGACATTTTTTTCTGCTGGTGTAACCGACGGCACGGCAACCTCGGGCGTAGAGGACGTTACACTTTTTGGCATCGGGGAAAGTGCAGCACTGGGCCTTGTTGCTTCTACTTTAGTGGTAGGTGTTGTGGCGAGTTTAGCGTCCGGCTTCACCTCAGCTTTAGCGACTGGCTTAGCTTCAACTTTGGGTTCACTCTTAGGTTCAACTTTATGTTCTACCTTAGGCTCGCTCTTGGCTTCAACCTTGGCCTCAGCCTTGGCTTCTACTTTTGGCTCTACCTTAGCTTCAGCTACTGCAACCGGCACCGGTGGTAGTGGTGTAGAAGTGGTGGGGGTTACCGGCATGATGCGCGAGGTGAATGAACTGGCGTCTTGGCTGGGAATGCGAATCTGGATATCTTGAGTCGTTGACTTAGGCTCTTGATCCATCACCATCGGCAACACAATCGCTGCAAAAACAGCCAGTGCAATAGCACCCACCAAGCGACGGCGCGCGCGCTTTTTTAATTCAAGGTGTGCATCAATGTGGGTGTTGGGGCTATCGTTTGCTGATTTACTGCTTATGTGAGCGCCTGAGTTGGCATGCCTGCCGTCGAGATTCGCATCGGAAGTGCCGCCCATTTGATCGTGTTTTTCGCTCATTTTGTTCCTGTTGCAAGGTCACGTAGCACGTCGGCCACTGTGTGGAAGGAGCCAAAGACGACAATTCTATCATTTTCCTTTGCGCGTTCCCGTGCTGCTTGCCATGCGGCGGCAGGCGTATCGAAGAGTCCGGCAGGCTTAATGCCCTGCTCGGCCAGCACGGTTTTCAGCGCTTCTGCGGTGCTGCCACGCGGCTCGTCTAGCGTGGCTAACATCCAGTGATCTATTCGACCTTTAATGCGCTCTACAACACCTTTAATGTCTTTATCGCTCAACATGCCAAATACCGCCCAGGTATCAGGATGAAACGCCATATTGCCGAGGCTATCGGACAAGATGCCCGCTGCTTGCGGATTGTGAGCCACATCCAGCACCACCGTCGGCAAACCGGCTAGCACTTGGAATCGGCCGGGGAGTTCTACCTCGGCAAACCCACGACGTATGTCTTGCATCGCCACAGGCAGCACATCACTTAACGCATTCAACGCCGCCATCACCACACTAGCGTTACCCAGCTGAATCAAGCCGCGCAAAGCGGGGTGGGCCAACCCGCCACGGCGGGTTACTGACAGCTCGCCTCTGCGGGTTACTGAATTGTCACCACTCAATGCGTCAGCATTCAAACTAGGGCTCTTTTGCCTAGCTTTCTCTTGCTTAGCCTCACTGCTCCACCAAGCCCACTGCACTTGGTCACCCGAATACCCAAAATCGCGACCGAGTATCTGTAAATTCACACCTAGCTTTTCTGCGTGCTTGAGCACGCTAGTAGGCGGTTTAGCATCGCCCAATATCGCCGGTTTGCCGGCACGCAATACACCTGCCTTCTCAAAGCCAATCAATTCGCGCGTCTCGCCCAAGTATTCGGTATGGTCAATATCAATGCTGGTAATAATGGCGCAATCGGTATCAAAGGCATTGACCGCGTCTAGCCGACCACCTAAACCTACTTCAAGGATAACGACCTCAACCTTTGCCGCCGCAAACGCCACCCATGCGGCTAAGGTGCCAAATTCAAAATATGTCAGAGGCACATCATTGCGGGCGGCTTCCACCTGAGCAAAAGCGTCGCACAATGAAGCATCATTCATTGCTTCACCCGCAATGCGAACGCGTTCGTTGTAGTTTAAAAGGTGGGGTGAAGTGTACAAGCCCACCCGATAGCCCGCGCAGAGCAAAATGCGCTCAAGCATGGCGCAAACAGAGCCTTTACCGTTTGTACCTGCCACGGTAATGACGGGAACGGTTTGCGGAATGTTGAGCGTGTTTTTGACTTGCCGCACGCGCTCCAAACCCAGCGCGATCGTTTGCCCGTGTTGACGCTCAATATGGGTCAGCCAATCGGCGAGCGTGGTCAAAGTCGAAGGGTTGGACATGTTAAGAGGCACGCTCAAAGTGTTTCTTTCAACATCGACGGGTATCCACCGATGTTAAGTAGGCCATTAACGTATAAATAACTTGGAATTGCAGACAGTTTCAAGAGCTAGGCAGTTGCAGGTAATTTTAAAAGTAGGCTCAACAAACTGGCGAGTTTGTCGCGCATTTCACGGCGATCAACAATCATGTCGATCGCACCCTTTTCCAGCAGGAACTCCGCGCGCTGAAAACCTTCTGGCAAAGTTTCACGCACAGTCTGCTCGATCACGCGTGGGCCAGCAAAACCAATTAACGCATTAGGCTCGGCAATAACCACATCGCCCAAGAAAGCGAAGCTGGCTGAAACACCGCCCATGGTGGGGTCAGTCAATACAGAAATGAACGGCAAGCCATTGGCTGTAAGCTGAGTCAACGCTGCTGTAGTTTTAGCCATTTGCATTAAGGAGAAAAGTCCTTCTTGCATACGGGCACCACCGGATGCGGCAACGCAAATAAACGGGGCTTGTTGCTCTACCGCACTACGGACACCACGAACAAAACGCTCACCCACTACAGCACCCATCGAGCCGCCCATAAACTCAAACTCAAAGGCGGCGATAACCACTGGCAGCGTTTTAATTGAACCTTGCATGACGACCAACGCGTCGCCTTCATCGGTCTGCTCCACCGCTGCGTTGATACGATCGGCGTAACGTTTGCTGTCTTTAAACTTAAGCGGATCGACGGGCAAAACTTCAGCGCCAATTTCAAAACGACCTTCAGGGTCCAGCAGCAAATCCAGCCGCGCACGCGCGCGCAAACGGTGGTGGTGGCTACACTTGGGGCACACGCTTGCATTTTTTTCTAAGTCGGAGCTATAAAGCGTTGCCTCGCAGCTAGGACACTTGCACCACAAGCCTTCTGGAATGGACTTCTTGACGCCTTCAGCGCGTTTTATTTTTGGTGGGAGTAGCTTTTGTAACCAGCTCATAAAGCCACCTTGTTCGAAGTTTGTTGAGTGGGATTCGTTGCAGGTTTCATGGTTTCCTCATCCATCGCAGCACGTATACCTTGCATGAAAGTAGTCACGTTCGACGCTGCATTTTCACGCGAGCTGTTTTCTATTTCTTCGATAATTCGGCTGCCGATCACGACGGCATCTGCCACGGCGGCAATGCGCCGCGCACTGGCTGCATCGCGTATACCAAAGCCTACGCCCACCGGCATACCTACTTTGCTGCGGATAGCCGGAATACGACGAGCAACGTCTTCAATATCCAGATTGCCTGCACCGGTGACACCTTTGAGCGAAACATAATAAATGTAGCCACTACCCACTTTTGCCACTTGGCCAAAACGGGTATCTGTCGATGTCGGCGCTAGCAAGAAAATCGGATCCATATCCACAGCACGCATGCTAGCTGCAAACGCGACACACTCCTCCGGCGGGTAATCCACAACCAGCACCCCATCCACGCCTGCTGCTTTAGCCACTGACGCAAACGTGTCCACGCCAAACGCCTCAATAGGGTTGGCATAACCCATGAGCACAATCGGTGTAGCCGCATCGACAGTGCGGAAATCTTTAACCATCTCTAAAACCTGACGCAGCGAGACGCCGTGCTTCAACGCCCGCTCTGAAGCGCGCTGAATGGTAGGACCGTCAGCCATCGGATCAGAGAAAGGGACACCTACCTCGATAATATCTGCGCCCCCTTTAACTAGCGCGTGCAGCAACGAGACAGTAAGCCCCGGATCAGGATCGCCCGCTGTGATGAAGGGGATGAGTGCCTTACGGCTTTGTGATGCGAGATTGGCAAATACGTTTTTAATTCGAGACATTCTGGATTTACGCTCAGGACTGATTCACTTTTAAAATTGGATGCCCGATTTCTCGGCAACAGTATGCATATCTTTATCGCCCCGACCAGAGAGGTTCACTAACAACACTTTATCTTTAGGTAAAGTGGGGGCAAGTTTGGCGGCATAAGCCAGCGCATGGGACGATTCCAGCGCAGGAATAATGCCTTCAGTACGACACAGTGTATTAAAGGCGGTGAGAGCCTCAGCATCCGTAATCGCGACATACTCAGCACGGCCACAATCCTTTAACCATGCGTGTTCTGGGCCAACGCCTGGATAATCTAAACCTGCTGATACGGAGTGCGTTTCAATAATTTGACCATTCTCATCTTGCAACAGATAAGTTCGATTGCCATGCAACACACCGGGACGACCCGCGATAAGCGAAGCGGAATGTTGGCCACTTTCCAAACCATGTCCGGCTGCTTCCACGCCAACCAGTTTCACGGCTGCATGCGGTATGTAATCGTAAAAAATACCCATTGCGTTCGATCCGCCGCCTACGCAGGCAATCACGTAATCAGGCTGGCGACCAATCAGGACGGGCATCTGCGTTAAGCACTCTTCGCCGATGATCGACTGGAAATCCCGCACCATCATCGGATAAGGATGAGGGCCGGCCACCGTGCCGATGATGTAAAACGTATTACTGATATTGGTCACCCAGTCACGCATGGCTTCGTTCAACGCGTCTTTGAGCGTCTTCGAACCCGATTCGACCGGCACGACGGTCGCGCCTAACAATTTCATGCGATAAACATTTGCGGCTTGGCGCTTTACGTCCTCCGAGCCCATATACACCACGCATTCCATACCATAGCGCGCTGCGACGGTAGCAGTCGCTACACCATGTTGTCCGGCGCCTGTCTCGGCAATTACACGGGGTTTGCCCATGCGACGCGCCAACATGGCCTGGCCAATACAATTGTTTATTTTGTGTGCGCCGGTGTGATTGAGGTCTTCGCGTTTAAGATAAATCTGCGCCCCACCCAAAGTCTCTGACCAGCGCTTGGCGTGATAAATCGGGCTAGGACGACCTACATAATGCTGTAAGTCGTAAGCAAATTCGGCCCTAAAGGTAGGGTCTTCTTTGGCCAGAGCGTAGGCTGCACGTAGCTCATCGAGCGCGTCCGTTAGCGTTTCCGCGACGAAGCTACCACCGTACTGCCCAAAGTGGCCCTGCGCATCGGGCATATCGTAAACGCTGTCATCATGTACATCATTCATTTGCATGCTTTACTCCGGCTATAAACGCGGCAATTTTTCTCGCGTCTTTTATTCCCTTAGATGCTTCTACACCGCTACTCGTATCCACCGCCCAAGGCTTGATGGCACGCACGGCCTCTGTCACATTTTCTGCGTCCAACCCGCCCGACAAAATCACCGGCAAGGAAAGCTTTTCTGGAATCAGCGACCAATCGAACGGCTCCCCGCCGCCGCCATAGCCTTCGACATAAGCATCGAGCAATAATCCTTGTGCTGAGGGAAAGGAATCTGCGTATTTTACCAAATCAAGGCCCGGCTTTACACGGGCAGCTTTGATATATGGGAGACCAAACTGTTGGCAGTAGGTTTCGTCTTCTTCACCATGAAACTGTAAAAGCTGTAGCGGGACCGCATCGAGGATGCTACGCACTGTTTGCGGAGCCTCGTTCACAAATAAACCCACCAAAGTGACAAACGGTGAAACAGCTTGGGCAATGGTGTTGGCCTGCACAATATTCACCAAGCGAGCACTCGGCGGGTAGAACACCAGCCCAAGCGCGTCCGCACCCCCTTGAGCCGCCAATAGGGCGTCTTCAACACGGGTAATACCACAAATTTTTATACGGGTTCTATGCACGGCAAGGTTCAAGAGGTTGCGATGAATCAACTAGAACTGCGGAAGGTCGAAAGGCGCGATGATACGGCCATTCATAGGCAACTGCCAGTGCGGCTCATACTCCACTCCGCAAAGATATAAACCCGCCGGAGAAAAAGTGGGTGCAGCCAGGCTTCGATCTCGTTGAGATAAAAGCTCGGCAATCCAATCCGGCGAGTGGTTTCCTTTGCCGACATAAACTAGTGCCCCCACCATATTGCGAACCATGTGGTGCAAAAAGGCATTGGCACGAAATTCAAAAATAAAACAGTCACCTTGCTGTGAAACGCTGGCTTGATAGAGCGTTTTAATCGGCGATTTTGCCTGACATTCCGACGCACGAAATGTAGTGAAATCATGCTCGCCCACCAGCTGTGAGGCCGCCGCTTGCATAGCGGCCAAATCTAATGGCAAGTGAAACCAACCCACTCGACCATTCAAGAGCGCAGGCCGCACTGCATGGTTGTACAGCACGTAGCGATAGCTCCGTGAAACAGCGCAGAAACGTGCGTGAAACTCTTCGGGTACTTCTCGCGCCCAACGTACCGCAACACTGTCGGGCAAATGCGCATTCGTTCCACGCACCCAAGCGCTGAGCGGCCGTACCACCGGGGCGTCAAAGTGCACTATTTGGGCGGCCGCATGTACGCCCGCATCGGTACGTCCTGCACATGAAACACGAAAAGGTATTTTGGACTGCTGAGCTTCATTTGCTGAGGGGTTTGCTGAGTGGTTTGCTGATGAACAAGGCTGCGACTCCTCTCCTCCCGCAATCTGCGCTAAGGCACGTTCCAAAACATCTTGTACGGTATTGCCGTGCAGCTGCGATTGCCATCCAGCAAACGCGCTACCTTCATACTCCACACCGAGGGCAATTCGTGTCGTCAATGTACAAGACCTCTACTAAACACCGTCTAAATCACAACTAGAAATGGGCCAGAGTTACCAAGCCCCAACGCTTAAATAAAGTGTACACAAACAAACACATGTACACGTACAAACACAAACTCAAAGCGAAAAACCCGGGTTTTCTCAAATATCACGGATAAAAAAAACGAGGGGAAAACCCCTCGTTTTATTCTCACTCCACTGTAATGAAGTTAGTTTTTTTCCTTAACCTATTTTTGCTCATTAGCCTAACTTAGACAGCAGGCCATTGGCCTTGCTCTTTTGGTCGGCATTGCCTTCTTTAATCACTTCTTGCAACAACTCACGTGCGCCCTCTTTGTCGCCCATTTCTTCGTAGGCTTTGGCTAATTCGAGTTTGGTTGATATTTCATCGCTTGAATGGCCTGAAGTATCTGAGTCGCCACCATTAAGATCCAAACTTATGCCACTTAAATCCATGCTTGGTGCTGCAGGAGTGTCATCTAAATTGAAGTCGAAATCGAGTGCATCACTTTGAGCGTTACCAGCAATCGTCTTATCAAAATCATGAACTTCCGATGGTGATGAGTTATCTAGGCCTAAATCCAGATCAAAATGCAAGCTATCGTCTTCTAACGACGCACTCGCAGGCGCTAATGTAGCCGCCGCCATTTGAGTGGAATCCATAATGATGGTTGCTTCTGGATTGACATACTTCGTTGGAGCAGGAGTGTCATCCAAGCCCAGATCAAAATCCATACCATCTAAAGCGGAGGGTGCCGAAGCTGCCGAGACTGCTGAGGACGATTTGGGAGATGCGGCAGGTGGAGCATCTAAATCAAGATCAAAATCAAGACTGTCAGACATGGCTGGAGTGGCCGCGGCAGCTTGATGAGCATCGAGAATCACGGTTGCTGCGCCACTTTCCACAGCCGCAGCAATCTGGCTCAACTCACCGGGCATCGTCCAAGTGCTGTTTAATTTTTGCTCAGCGGCAGGCATTATGACTGTTGTATCAGCCCCTACACTGTGGCCCACTCCTGCACTACCGCCATAAAGCGGATTAGCCGGTTCAAGTTTCTGACCCATCGCGGCAGCTTTTTCCCAATCAGCGCCTACGCCACCCGTTTGTGCATATAAATCACTGGCTAAGGTTTCAAACTGTTTGTTATTTTTGCGCGTTGAATAGATCTCTAACAGCTTGACGTGAATCGCGGTACGGGCAGGATCATTTTTCAATGCATCTAGTAGAATTTCTTCAGCTTGCGCATCCCGGCCGTACGCCATATACACATCGGCTTCGGCTACGGGATCAACCCCTTCTTCGGAATCAATCGCACTGATGGATGCTTGGCTAAAATCAGTTGCCATCGAACTGGCACCCGTTGTATCCACGCTTTGGCCACCTGTTGCACCAAACACTGAGTTAGCCGCCAAACTGGCTGCTGTCGTCGGTGACGGATCATCCATGCGGGCTTTGCGTTTGCGACTCCAGCTTATGCCTAAGAATGCGAGTATTAAAGCTAGAAGACCGCCGCCAACTAACGGCAGATTGTCCATCACCATATCCATCATGCCCGGCTCTTCAGCCTGAACAACAGGTTTTTTGGCGACCACAGGCTTAGGTGCGTCAGCAGGTTTTTCTACTGGCGTCACTGGCGTGGCCGCTTCGACAGGTTTTTCAACCACTGGAGCGGGAGGAACCGCATCAGCGGGGTTCTCAGCCACTTTTGGCGGTTCTACAGGCTTGGGCGCTTCTACTGGTTTTGGTCCTTCAACCACTTTAGCCGCTTCAACGGGCTTAGCTGGTACTGAAGGGGTTGGCGTTACGGGTGCAACCACAACGGGTTGGGGTGTAACAGTGGCTGCAATAGGCTTTTTAACCTCAGGCGCAGGCAAGGGAGCCGGAGTTGCGGCCTTGGCGGCTGCTTGTTTTTGCAACTCAGCCAAACTCTGGCTCTTCAGCTCAAGCACTTTTTGCAAGTCCTTGACGCTCTTTTCAAGATCGGCTTGGCGCGATTGCGCTTCTTTAAGCGCCTTACCCTTAGCGGTCAGATCTTCTTCTAAGGAAGCGATTTTATTTTGGGCTGCACGCGCATCTTTACCGTCTTTAGCTGTCTCCGCTTTGGAGATTTTTAACTGGTCTTTCTTTTCAGCCGCTGTTGGGGCTTTTTCAGCCACCTTGGGTGTAATTTTTCCTGTGGCTGCTTGATGAGCTGCTTCTTCTTTAGGTGCTGGGCTGTCCGCAACGCCAGAAGCGAGTTTTTGACGATAAGCGTTGAAATCGGTGGTATGAGCAGCAATAACGCGACGTGCTTCATCCGGTGTTACAGCAGCTACGGCGGCGCTATCAGGAAGGGTCAAAATTTTGCCAACCTTCAAGCGATGCACGTTGTCAGCAAAAGCGTCTTTATTGTTCTGGAAAATCGACACCAGCATTTGGTCGAGACTTACGCCTTCGGGCTTAGTTTCGGAGGCAATTTTATTAAGTGTGTCGCCCTTAACAACTTCGTGGGTTTTACCCTCAGTAGCTACGGGGGCTTTAGCCGGTTTGGCAACTTCAGATTGGGCTTTGGCTGGCTTAGCTTCTTTAGCTTCTTTAGCTTCTTTAGCTTCTTTAGCTTCTTTAGCTTCCTTAGTTTCTTTACTTTCCTTAACTTCCTTAGCCGGCTCTTTAATTTCTTTAGCAGACTCGGGTTTCTTTTCTTCAGCTACTGGTTCGGGCTGTTTAGGTTCGGTCACCGGCTGAGTTGTTGCTGTCGATGACTGTGTGGACGTTGATGAAGTTGAAGCTGCCGGCGCGGAGGCGACTTGTGGCTGCGTGGGTGCGGGAGCTTGGGATATTGGTGGCTGCGAACTTACCTTCGCTGCTGGCAAGGCCACTTTAGGCGATGGCTTCGGCGCTAATGTATCGGGTGAAGGATCGAGCAAGAACGTATATTCGCGTACTAGGCGGCCTGAAGACCAGCTCAACTCAATTAGGAAGTCGAGGAATGGCTCATCAACCGGGCGGTCACTGCTTAAACGTATGAAGGCTTGGCCATTAGGGCGTTTTTCAACAACCACTTTAACGCCTGACAAGGCTGGCACGAACTCAATGCCTGCTTGTTTGAAAGCGTCATGGGAAGCAAAGCGTGCGGTGAGTGAAGAAAGCTCGTCTCGTGACGCGGTCAATTCAACCTCTGCGCGCAAAGGTTGCCCTAGCGATGAAAGAACGTTGATTTTGCCTAATCCGGCAGCGCCTACTCCCATTGGGATGGCGGCTAATGCCGTAGCTAAGACACAGGCTTTGAGTGAACGGTTTTTTTGTTTTGTCTGCACCGCGGGGCCCTCGCGGAAATTTTTAGGAACAATTAACATAACATCATGAGCTTAGCTATGCAAGCTAAACTTCCTCCTCAAACATTGCGACTCAGTTTATGAGTGCGTTTTAACTCAAACCGGCTAAAAATCAACCGGAGCATTTGGGATGGTTAAAGCTGAAACCAGGGATAACTTCCGCAAGTTTCAGATTTAACACACCAGGTCAGCTTGTTATTCAGCTTGTTTCATTGAAACCGAGGCGAGCCACTTCGGTCTTTTTTAGCTTAACGTTTAATGCAAATAATTTACGAAATCGACCTGCAACTAAGCCTTTAGCAATATACGCAACATCCGCCGCAAAGGCTCTGCCGCACCCCATAAAAGTTGATCGCCTACCGTAAAGGCAGAGAGATATTCCCCACCCATCGAAAGTTTACGCAAACGCCCTACTGGCACGGTCAATGTGCCCGTTACGGTAGCTGGCGTTAACTCTTTAATGGTGATGTCGCGCTGATTGGGGATTACTTTAACCCAGTCATTCGCCCCTGCCAATAGAGATTCAATCTCACTGAGCGGGATATCTTTCTTCAATTTGATCGTCAGTGCCTGACTGTGGCAGCGCATCGCGCCAATCCGCACACACAGGCCATCTACAGGGATAGGTGTGGCCGGGGCGACATCAAGTCCAAGAATCTTATTGCACTCCGCTTGCGCCTTCCACTCTTCCTTGCTCTGACCATTGCCGAGATCTTTGTCGATCCACGGAATCAGACTGCCCGCTAATGGCACGCCAAAGTTTGCGGTTGGGAACTGGTCGCCGCGCAAAGTAGCGGCCACTTGCCGATCAATATCCAGAATCGCTGAAGCAGGATCGTCTAGCAATGCCTTAACAGCCCCATGTGCTGCGCCCATTTGCGACAACAACTCACGCATGTTTTGCGCGCCCGCACCTGAAGCGGCTTGGTAAGTCATCGCAGTGGCCCATTCGACCAAGTTATTCTGAAACAAGCCGCCGAGTGCCATCAACATAAGGCTGACGGTGCAATTACCGCCGATCCAATTGTTGCCGCCTTGGGCGATTGCATCTTGAATCACGTTGTTATTTACGGGATCTAAAATGATGACGGCGTTACTTTCCATCCGCAGCGTGGACGCCGCATCAATCCAGTGACCTTTCCAACCCGCGGCACGCAGCTTGGGGAAAACCTCACTGGTGTAATCACCCCCTTGGCAAGAAATGATGATGTCCATGGCTTTCAGAGCGTCGATGTTTTTCGCGTCCTTTAAAGCGGGCACATCCTTGCCTATAGCGGGCCCTTTGCCACCCACTTGTGAGGTGGTGAAAAACACCGGATCAATCAGGTCAAAATCGCGCTCGCTCTGCATGCGCTGCATGAGCACAGAGCCCACCATGCCACGCCAACCAACTAGGCCTACTTGCTTCCCAACTTCTTTCATCTCATTGCCTCACTTGCAAGATTAATTACAGCGCCGCGATAACCGCGTCGCCCATTTCCTTCGTTCCAACCTTGGTGGTCCCTGCTTCGTAGATGTCGCCCGTACGATAGCCTTGTGCGAGCACCTTTTTAACCGCGGACTCTATCCTTACAGCCACATCCTCAAGATTGAAGCTGTAACGCATCATCATCGCTGCGG
>Ga0209181_10009202_pt1 | contig 13035 bp, 10 predicted proteins | sample MAT05_FD_187208 | JGI IMG/M metagenome (GOLD analysis project Ga0209181, IMG submission 187208) | Freshwater microbial communities from Lake Fryxell liftoff mats and glacier meltwater in Antarctica - MAT-05 (SPAdes) (version 2) | ecosystem: Environmental > Aquatic > Freshwater > Ice > Liftoff... | reverse complement strand
CTGGTCTTTGCCGAACAAGGCGAGTCTTATCGAGTGTTTCGGGCGTGGTTCATTGTCGGCATGCTGGCGATCTTCATTTTCACGGACTTCTGTGCTTTGCATCGACTGGCACATGCCCAGGCTGCGCAGATGCGACGCCTGGCGCTTGTGGCAGAACATACGGCCAACGCGGTGATTTTGCTGGACGCGCAGCGGCGTGTCGAGTGGGTCAATCCGGGTTTTGTGGCGCTGAGCGGTTATGCGCTGGCGGATGTCAAGGGACAACAGCTGGGCTCGGTGCTGCAATTGCGTGCGCGCGAGATACGCGAGGGCGAGTCGTACAGGGACAACATGGCGCTCGGTAGCGCTGCCAACGGCGAGATCCAGGCGGTCACCCGCGACGGCAGACAGCTCTGGGTGCTTTTTGACATCCAGCCGCTGCGTGATGCCGATGGCCACGTCCTGTCGTGGGTGGTGGTAGCGTCCAATATCGACGAGGTGGTTCGCTCGCGGCAACAACGCCGTGCCTTGTTCGAGGCCTTGCCCACCGGTGTGCTGGTGTACTCGAAGCAGTTCGAAGTGGTCGACGTCAATGCTGCTGCGCTGGAGATGATCGGCCTGCCGCCGCAGCACCTGACGCAGGCCGGGGGTGCTGATGCCGTGCAGCAGGCGATCAGGCAACTGGGCCGCCCGGTACGTGACGACCTGTCCGACCTGCCGCAGGACGAGCGGCCTGCGCTACGCAGCCTGCACAGCGGCGAGTCGGTGCGCGGTGAACTGGTCGGGTACGAACGTGACGATGGCCGTGTTTTCTGGACTCTGGTCAACTCCGAACCCCTGCTCGACGAGCAGGGCGAAATCCAGGGGGCCGTCGTCTGTGTGGTCGACGTCACGGCGCAAAAGCGGCTCGAGCAGCGGCTGCGCGACAACGCCCGTACCGACAGCCTGACCTCCTTGCCCAACCGGCTGGTGGTGGCCGACCAGATTGCCGTTGCGCTCGAGCGCCACCGCAAGAATGCGGGTTACCACTTCGCGGTGTTGTTCATGGACTTCGACCGCTTCAAGCAGGTCAACGACACGCTCGGGCATGGTGTGGGGGACGCATTGCTGCGTCAGATTGCCGCTCGGCTGCAAACTGGCTTGCGCGAGAGTGACACGTTTGTGCGCACCAGCGACTTCGGGCAGATGGCGGCACGCATCGGTGGAGACGAATTCGTCGTGCTGCTCGACGACATCCGTGGCGATCTCGATGCCGAGGTGGTGGCGGGCCGGTTGCTCGATCTGCTCGCCATGCCCTACACCATCGGTGGGCACACGATCAATTCCAGTGTCAGCATCGGTATCGTCACCTCGGCCCATGCGGCCGACGACGTGGAGTCGATCCTGCGCGATGCGGATATTGCGATGTACGAGGCCAAACGCACTGGGCGGGGGCGTTACATGATGTTTGAGCCGGCCATGCACAAGCGCGTGCGTGACGACGTGGCGCTGGAGAACGATCTGCGCCAGGCCTTGGCCGCCGGCGAGATGTTTGTCGTGTACCAGCCGCTGGTCGACCTGGTCTCGCGCCAGGTGACCGGCATGGAGGCGCTGATGCGCTGGAAGCACCCGCGACGGGGGATGGTACCGCCGGCGCAGTTCATTCCGATCGCCGAGACGATAGGCTTGATCGGCAAGCTCGGCGCCTTCGTGATGCAGACGGCCTGTCGCGACTTCGCCTGGATGCAGGAGACGCTGGGCGAGCGGGCGCCGCAGACGGTGTCGGTGAACCTGTCGCGGGCCCAGTTGCGCGAACCGCCGCTGGCGTCGGACGTGTTGCAGGCCTTGCGCGCCCATGGCGTGGCAGCGGGGCAACTGCAACTCGAGATCACCGAAAGCCTGGCAGCGCAGGACCTGCCGATTCAGGCGCGGTTGCACGAGATCAAGGCCCTGGGCGTGACACTGGCGCTGGACGATTTCGGAACCGGGTATTCGTCGCTTTCGTGTCTGCATGAACTGCCGATCGATGTGGTCAAGATCGACCGCAGCTTTGTCAGCCTGGCCCTGACCAGCGACTACCACCGGGTGCTGATCGAGGCCACGGTGCTGATGGCACGCACTCTGGGCATGGGTACGCTGGCCGAAGGCATCGAAACCACGGAACAGGCCGATATGATGTGCGCCATTGGCTGCGGCAAGGGGCAGGGTTACCTTTTCAGCAAGCCTCTGGAGCGCGACGCGCTGGTGCAGTGGATCCGGGAACGTCCGCGTGTTCCATGATTGGCGGCCGGTCACTCTGACCCCTTAGGCCAGCCCGCGTCTTTGTTACACTGCGGCGATGTTCATTCACCGCATCAGCATCACAGGTTGTAGCGACCGGGGAGCCTGGCCCTGGCGTGACTCGCAAACCTTGCCGAGCTTGCTGTTGCCGCGCGCCGACTGATTCTCAGGGCCTGCCGCCGCGGCGCTCTCGCGGTGTACCTGGCACGGGCTTCTGGCCTGATCGTGCACCGCTACGGGCCCAGCTTTCTGGGTACCTCCATCCTGCATGCGCGTGCCTCTCATGTCTCGGGACGCCGCTGCTGTATCGAAAGGTCTGACGCGTGATCACCGAACTTGAATTCAAAAGCCTGGCCTCGCAGGGCTACAACCGCATACCGCTGATGGTCGAAGCCTTTGCGGACCTCGAAACTCCCTTGTCGCTGTACCTGAAACTGGCCTTCTCCAAGGGCGCCGGCGCCTACAGCTTTCTGCTGGAGTCCGTGGTCGGTGGCGAACGCTTCGGCCGCTATAGCTTCATCGGCCTGCCGGCGCGAAGCTTTCTGCGTGCCACCGGATTCGACGCCGACTCCAAGACCGAGGTGGTGACCGACGGAGTCGTGACGGAGACCGGTGTCGGAAATCCGCTCGATTTCATCGCTGATTACCAGAAGCGGTTCAAGGTGGCGCTGCGTCCGGGTCTGCCCCGTTTTTGCGGCGGCCTGGCGGGGTATTTCGGTTATGACACGGTGCGCCATATCGAGAAGAAGCTCGTGGCGTCGTGCCCGACCGATACGCTGGGCTGCCCCGACATTCTGCTGTTGCAATGCGAGGAACTGGCGGTCATCGACAATCTGTCGGGCAAGTTGTACCTGATCGTGTACGCCGATCCAGGCCAGAGCGAGGCCTACAGCCATGCCAAGCGCCGACTACGTGATCTCAAGGAGCAACTCAAGTATTCGGTCAGCGCGCCGGTGGTCAAGGCCACGCAGTCGTATCCGGCCGAGCGCGAATTTGCCAAGGCCGACTATCTGCGTGCGGTGGAAAAAGCCAAGGGCATGATCGAGGCGGGCGACTTCATGCAGGTGCAGGTCGGGCAGCGCATCAAGAAGCGGTATACCGAGTCGCCGCTGTCGCTGTACCGCGCCTTGCGGTCGCTCAACCCGAGCCCGTACATGTACTACTACCACTTTGGCGACTTCCATGTGGTGGGTGCCAGCCCGGAGATCCTGGTGCGCCAGGAGAACACCGACCAGGGTCAGAAGATCACGATCCGTCCGCTGGCCGGCACCCGGGGGCGTGGTGCCACGCCCGAGCGCGACAAGGCGATCGAGATCGAGCTGGTGAACGATCCGAAGGAGCGGGCCGAGCATGTGATGCTGATCGACCTGGCGCGCAACGACATCGGGCGTATCGCCAAGACCGGCACGGTCAAGGTGACCGAGGCCTTCGCCGTGGAGCGCTACAGCCACGTCATGCATATTGTCAGCAATGTCGAAGGCATTCTGAACGATGGCATGACCAGCATGGACGTGTTGCGCGCCACCTTCCCCGCCGGCACGCTGACCGGCGCACCGAAGGTGCATGCGATGGAGGTGATCGACCAGCTTGAACCGAACAAGCGCGGTATCTACGGCGGCGCCTGCGGTTACCTCAGTTATGCCGGCGACATGGACGTGGCGATCGCGATCCGCACCGGTGTCATCAAGGACGGCAACCTGTATGTGCAGGCCGCAGCAGGCGTGGTTGCCGACTCGGTGCCCGAGCTCGAATGGCAGGAGACCGAAGCCAAGGCGCGGGCATTGCTTCGCGCGGCCGAGCTGGTCGAGGAGGGTCTGGAATGAACGACATCGATAAGCAATTTCTCGCTGGGCCGCCCCAAGGGAAATTAGCCCCCTCGGGGCTGAGCCCTGCGGCTCACGTCCTGCCTGCGCAGGACGGGAAAGGGCGAAGAGCCGTCGACTCTGTCGTCGGTCCGTACAGCGCAGTACTTGCGTCGCCGGTGTCCACCGGTGCCGGGGAAGTGACAAGCGTGGGGGCCATATGATCAAGATCTTGATGATCGACAACTACGACAGCTTCACATACAACATCGTCCAGTATTTCGGCGAACTCGGTGCCGAGGTCGAGGTGTTTCGCAATGATGAAATCACCGTGGCCGGTATCGCCGAACGCGCGCCTGACCGGTTGGTCATATCGCCTGGTCCGTGTTCGCCAGCCGAGGCCGGCGTCTCGGTCGAGGCGATCCGCCATTTCATCGGCAAGCTGCCGATTCTGGGCGTCTGCCTTGGGCACCAGAGCATAGGCGCCGCGCTGGGCGGCAGGATCGTGCGCTCGCAGCAGCTGATGCATGGCAAGACCTCGGTCATTCAAACCACACGCTCAGGCGTGTTCGCCGGGTTGCCGGAAAAATTTACCGTGAATCGCTACCATTCGCTGGCCATCGAGCGCGCGACTTGTCCTGCCGATCTGGAAGTGACGGCCTGGACCGACGACGGCGAAATCATGGGTGTGCGCCATACCGGTTTGCCAGCTTGGCTGCGGCTCGAGGGCGTACAGTTCCACCCGGAGTCGATCCTGACCGAACATGGTCATGCGATGCTGAAGAACTTCCTGTCGTGACACAGGCGCACCCGGTGTGCGATACCCCCACCGCGGCTGGCGCGTGCCTTCTGCCAGCCCCTTGTTCGACGGAGAAACACCATGATGGTTGACTTGCGCAGTGACACCGTGACCCGACCGACCCCAGCGATGCGTGACGCCATGATGGCCGCCCCGCTGGGGGACGATGTCTATGGCGAGGATCCGAGTGTCAACGCCTTGCAGGACCAACTGGCGGCGTTGCTCGGCTTCGAAACGGCGCTTTTCATGGCGACCGGTACGCAGAGCAACCTGTGCGCCATCCTCGCGCATTGCCAGCGGGGTGATGAATACCTTGTCGGGCAGATGGCGCATGCCTACCGCTGGGAAGGGGGTGGCGCGGCGGTGTTTGGCAGTGTGCAGCCGCAGCCCTTGGCGCAGCAGGTCGACGGGACGCTGGCGCTGGCGGATATCGAAGCGGCGATCAAACCAGACGATGTGCACTATCCGGTCACCCGGCTGCTGGCGTTGGAAAACACCTGGGGCGGAAAGGTGTTGCCCTTCCAGTACCTGGAGCAGGCCAGCGCGCTGGCCGTGTCCAGGGGGCTGGCCCGCCACCTCGATGGCGCCAGGCTGTTCAACGCCGCAGTAGCGCAGGCGGCGCAGACCGGCGCCACCCCTATCGCCGAGGCGAGGCGGATCGCCCAATGTTTTGACAGCGTGTCGGTATGCCTGAGCAAGGGCCTGGGCGCTCCGGTCGGCTCGGTGTTGTGCGGCAGCCGCGCGCTGGTGCAACGTGCCACGCGTCTGCGCAAGATGGCTGGGGGCGGCATGCGCCAGGCGGGTTTACTGGCCGCAGCCGGAACCTATGCGCTGAATCACCATGTGGACCGGCTCGCGCAGGACCATGTGCTGGCACAGCGCCTGGCTGAAGGTCTGAAGGAAATCGAGGGCGTGTGGGTCGAGCCGCCGCACACCAACATCGTGTTTGTCGATCTGGTGGGGGAAACACGTGCGCGGGCACAGGACTTCATCGCGCATCTGCACGACCATGGCGTGCGGGCGTCTGGTTTGTACCGCCTGCGTTTCGTGACGCACCTGGATGTCGACGCCGCCGGTGTCGACCATGCCATCGCCACGGCGCGCGAATTTTTTGCCCGCTGACGCTCCATACCGATCCCGACACCTGACGCGCAGCACAGAACGCATCACCATGTTTGCCGGCATTGACCAACTGGGCCTGTTCATCGTAGCCGGCCTGCTGCTGAACCTGACGCCGGGTCCTGACGTGTTGTATATCGTGCGCAGCGCCATGCGTGGCGGCAGGCGTGCCGGCGTAGTGGCGGCGCTGGGTATTGGCGCCGGCGTCTTCGTCCATGTCGTCGCTGCCTCGGTTGGGCTGGGTGCGCTGATCGCCGCGTCGGCAACTACTTTCACGGTACTCAAATGGCTGGGTGCTGCCTACCTCGTCTACATGGGGGTTGGCATGTTGATCGCGCGTGGCCCGGGCTCACTGGCGGGTCTGGATCGGGGCAAGCCGGCAACGGCCGACGCCGTGCCGCTACGCCGTGTTTTCTCGCAGGGTTTCTGGACCAACGCACTGAACCCCAAGGTGGCACTGTTCTTTCTGGCTTTTGTGCCGCAATTCATCGCCCACGATGCCACCAGCAAGACCTGGACCTTTCTGTTGCTCGGCCTGATCTTCAACATCAACGCCTTGCCGGTGAACCTGGCATGGGGCTTGGCGGCAGCCTGGCTGGCCACTCGGTTGCAGTTGTTGCGCGGAGCGCTGGCCTGGCTCGATCGCGGGGCAGGCGCGCTTTTTCTCTACTTCGGAATCCGACTGGCCACGGCGGACCCTATTGCAATATCGACCTGAGGAGACAAAACCATGCCACAGAACACGATCAAGATCAGCCCGCAGGAAGCCTTGATTCGCACCATCGAGCATCGCGAGATATTCCACGACGAGATGCTGCACATCGTGCGCCAGATCATGAACGGCGACATGTCGCCGGTGATGATGGCGGCGCTCATCACCGGCCTGCGCGTCAAGAAGGAAACCATTGGCGAGATCACCGCTGCAGCCCAGGTGATGCGCGAGTTCTCGACCAAGGTGCACATCCAGGATACGACCCACCTGGTGGACATTGTGGGCACCGGCGGCGATGGCTCGCATACCTTCAACATCTCGACCTGCTCGATGTTTGTCGCCGCAGCGGCCGGCGCCAAGGTCAGCAAGCATGGCGGGCGCAGTGTCAGCAGCAAAAGTGGCAGCGCCGACGTGATGGAGGCGCTGGGCGTGAACATCCACCTGTCGCCCGAGGCGATCGCACGATGCATCGACACGGTGGGCGTGGGATTCATGTTTGCCCCGAATCACCATCCTGCGATGAAGAACGTCGCACCGGTGCGCAAGGAACTTGGCGTGCGCACCATTTTCAACCTGCTCGGTCCTTTGACCAATCCGGCGGGCGCGCCCAACATCCTGATGGGCGTGTTCCACTCTGACCTGGTGGGTATTCAGGTGCGTGCGCTGCAACGACTGGGCGCCAACCACGCCGTGGTGGTGTACGGGCGCGACGGCATGGACGAGGTGAGCCTGGGCGCAGCGACCATGGTGGGCGAATTGCGCAATGGCGAAATCACCGAATACGAGATCCATCCGGAGGACTTCGGCATGGTCATGGCCAGCAACCGCACGCTGAAAGTCGATACCGCCGAGGAGTCCAAGGCCATGTTGCTGGGCGTGCTCGACAACCAGGCAGGCGCACCGCGTGACATCGTCATCCTCAATGCCGGTGCGGCCTTGTACGCCGCCAACGTGGCGGATTCGATCCAGGCCGGAATAGCCAAGGCGCAGGCCGCCATCGAGTCCGGCGCAGCGAAGGCCAAACTGCAGGAATTGGTTGCCGCCACCGCGGTGGCATCCTGAGCACAGCGAACTTCACTCCAGCGGGCTGCGTCCGGTGCGCGCAGTGGCCGAGGCATTTTTCGTCGTCCTTATGCTCGTTTACACGCATTGACCCGTTGTGACGGTTTCATTACCGTCCGATGACGATTGCGCCGTGATGCTGGGCTTTTTGCAGCACCGAGTTTTGGGAGAGATACCATGCGTTTGACACCTGTGTCCGGTTTGCTGGCATTGCTGCTGGGATGTTCATCCGCGGCATCGTTCGCGCAGGGCCGCCTGACCCTTTACTGCAGCTCCGATGCCGCCTGGTGCCAGCAGGCCAAGACCGAATTCGAGAAGAAGACCGGCATCCAGGTCGACATGACGCGCAAGAGCTCGGGTGAGACCTATGCCCAGATCAAGGCCGAGTCGTCCAATCCCAAAGGTGATGTCTGGTGGGGTGGCACCGGCGACCCGCACCTGCAGGCGGCGGAAGAAGGTTTGACCCAGGCTTATGCGTCGCCGGCGCGGACCCAGTTGCAGGATTGGGCCAACAGCCAGGCCGTGGCCTCGAAGGTGCGTACGGTCGGAATCTACTCGGGTGCGCTGGGTTACGGCTTCAACACCGAACTGCTCAAGAAGCAGGGCCTGCCCGAACCCAAGTGCTGGAAAGACCTGCTCAAGCCGGCCTACAAAGGCAAGATCCAGGTGGCCAACCCGAATTCATCGGGTACCGCGTATACCTTGCTGGCGACCTTGGTGCAGTTGTTCGGTGAAGACGAGGCGTTCAAGTTTCTCAAGACCATGAATGCCAACGTCAACCAGTACACGAAATCGGGCTCTGCGCCGATCAAGGCGGCAGGTGCGGGCGAGACCGTCATCGGCATTGTGTTTGCGCATGATGCGGTGGCAGTAGCCGAAGCCGGCTTCCCCATCAAGACGGTCATTCCGTGCGAGGGCACCGGCTACGAGATTGGCTCGATGAGCATCGTGCAGGGTGCGCGCAACCTGGACAACGCCAAGAAGTTCTACGACTTTGCGCTTGACGCTGAATTCCAGAGCATGGCGCAAGACGTCAAATCGTTCCAGGTGCCGTCCAACAAGGCGGCTAAAACTTCGCCCAAGGCGCCGGACCTGAAGAAGATCAAACTGATCAACTACGACTTCGTCAAGTACGGCTCCTCCGCCGAACGCAAACGCCTGCTCAAGAAGTGGGACGATGAGGTCGGTTCACTGCCGCGCTGAGTTCAGCAGCGGTGACCGCTCGTTAACGTAGCTCACGTGCGAACGACACGCCTGGATCGCCAGGCCGCCGGCATCGCGCTGTGCGTGCTGCTGGCCATTGCCGTATTGCCCTGGTATGCCATCCAGGACGGCTTCTGGAGCACCCAGTGGTGGGGTGCGTACCCGATGTCCGCCGACTCGGCGCCGGCATTGTTTCTGTGGCTGCAGGGGCGTAATCTGTGGCTGCTGCCGGTCGCCGCCCTGGGACTGCTGGCCTTGATGGTCGGCTTGTGGCGATTTCCACAGGGCGCTCAAGCCCGGATACTGACCTTTGTTGGTCTGGCTGGCATCGCTTACATGCTGACGCAGGGGTTTTTGTTCGGTCTGCGTGGCTGGAATGCCTCCTGGCTGATTGCGCTGATGGGCGAGACGGAGCAGCGCCAGTTCGGCATGGGTTACGGCGCGCTGGTTGCCGGCGCGGGGTTTCTTTTTCTGCTCACGCGTGGTCTGGCGCTGCGGGGCCTGGTGGGTGGTGACGCGTTTGTCGCCGGGTCGCTGGGGCTGGTGATTGCGCTGACGCTGCTGTTCATCGGCATGCCGGTGTTGCAGATGCTGACCATTCCGTTCCGGGATGCCGACGGCGGCTGGGCGCTGGCGCCGTTTGTCGAGCGCCTGATGGACCCCAAGATCTGGCGCATCGCGTGTTTCTATTCCGGTTCGACCTGCGGGGTGGCGTGGAACTCGCTGATGCTGGCCATCAGTGTGGGTGTGTTGTCCACGCTGCTCGGGCTGGCCTTCGCGCTGGTGCTCACTCGCACGGGGGTACGTTTTCGCTCGGCGTTCAAGTCGCTGTCGCTGCTGCCCATCATCACGCCGCCATTTGTGATCGGGCTGGCCATCATCCTGTTGTTCGGCCTGTCCGGCAACGTCACCCAGTTTGTCGCCACGCAATTCGGTCTGGAGCCGACGCGCTGGGTCTACGGGTTTACAGGCGTGTTGATCGCGCAATTGCTGTCGTTCACGCCGATCGCATTCCTGGTATTGATCGGCGTGGTCGAGGCCATCAGTCCGTCGCTGGAGGAAGCAGCACAGACTTTGCGCGCCAGTCGCTGGGACACCTTCAAGACGGTCACCTGGCCGCTGATGCGACCGGGGCTGGCAAACGCCTTCCTGCTGGGCTTCATCGAGAGCATGGCAGATTTCGGCAACCCCCTGGTTCTGGGCGGCAACTTCAACGTGTTGTCGACCGAGGTGTTCTTCGCCGTGGTCGGGTCGCAGAACGACCAGGGCCGTGCAGCCGTGCTGGCCATCATCCTGCTGCTGTACACCATTGGCGCCTTCTATCTGCAACAACGCTGGCTGGGGCGGCGCTCATATACCTCGGTCAGTGGCAAGGGCGACGGCGGCATGCATCCCCCACTGCCACGACGTATCGCATGGCCGATCATCGGCGTCACCGCGCTCTGGGGATTTTTCACCGTGGTCGTGTACCTGATGATTGTCTACGGAAGTTTTGTGCAGTTGTGGGGCCTGGACCACACGTTGACGGTCAAGCACTATGTGCATGCGTTCTCCGTGGCCTACGGTGAGTTCGGAATTCGCTGGGAAGGCTCGGCCTGGAACAGCTTCTGGACCACGATCCAGATCGCCACCATCTCTGCGCCGCTGACGGCCGCCGTGGGTTTGATTACCGCGTGGCTGCTGACCCGCCAGGAGTTCCGCGGCAAGAAGGCTTTCGAGTTCGGCACCATGCTCAGCTTCGCCATTCCCGGCACGGTCATTGGCGTGAGTTACATCATTGCGTTCAATGTGCCACCGATCGAGCTCACCGGTACCGCGGCGATCCTGGTGATCTGCTTCGTGTTCCGCAACATGCCGGTGGGGGTGCGCTCGGGCATCGCATCGTTGTCACAGATTGACAAGAGCCTGGACGAGGCCTCGCTGACGCTGGGTGCCAGCTCGTGGATGACGTTCCGGCGCATCACGCTGCCGCTGATCCGCCCGGCCATCCTGTCGGCGCTGGTCTACAGCTTCGTGCGCAGCATGACGGCGATCAGCGCGGTGATCTTCCTGGTCAGTGCGCGCCATGACATGGCGACCAGCTACATCATCGGGCGGGTCGAGAACAACGAATATGGCGTGGCGATTGCGTACTCCACGGTGCTGATCGTCGTCATGCTGGTGGCCATCGGCATCTTCCAGTGGCTGGTCGGTCAGCGCAAACTGGGCCGGCGCGACGGCCAGCAAGGTACTTCGATGATTGCAGGAGGCGCATGAACACCAGCACCACCAAAGGGTCCCGCAAGGGGCCGGCCCGGGTTGTTTTCGACAAGGTCACCAAACGGTATGGGACCAGTGCCGTGGCGGCGGTGGACCAGGTCTCACTGGATTTTCCGGCGGGCAAGCTGGTAACGCTGCTCGGCCCTTCCGGTTGCGGCAAGACCACGACGCTGCGCATGATCGCCGGCCTGGAAATGGCCACCAGCGGACGTATCCTGATCGGCGACGACGACGTGACCCGGCTGCCGGCCACCGCGCGCGACGTGTCCATGGTGTTCCAGTCCTATGCCTTGTTTCCGCACATGACGGTGATGGAGAACGTCAGTTACGGGCTGAAGATGTCGGGCTTTTCCAAGGACGTCATCGTACCCAAGGCCAACGATGTGCTGAAGCAGTTGGGTCTGGACAAGCTTGCGGTGCGGTATCCGAATGAACTCTCCGGTGGCCAGCAGCAGCGCGTGGCGGTGGCACGGGCCATCGTGCTCGAACCCCGGGTGTTGCTGTTCGATGAGCCCTTGTCCAATCTGGACGCCAAGCTGCGCCGATACGTGCGCCAGGAGATCCGCGACCTGCAGCAAGCCCTGGGCCTGACGGTGGTCTATGTGACCCACGACCAGGAAGAAGCGTTGGCCGTGTCCGACATCATCGTCGTCATGAACAACGCAGTGATTGCGCAGACCGGCACGCCGCGCGAACTGCACGATCTGCCGCAAACCCGCTTCGTGGCCGACTTCATCGGGGAGGCCAATGTATTGCCCTGCGAACTGGTATCTGGCGGGGCTGCAGACACGCCCGCGACAGTCAAGCTCGGTGGCTTGATTCTGCAGACCAACGCTTGCGCCGGCCCGGCAACCGAGCGCCACGTGGCGGTGCGACCGAACCGTGTGTCGCTGCAGGCCGCGGGCAGTGCCAACACGCTGGAGGCGACGATCCAGAAGGCAACCTACGTCGGCGAGCAGATGGAATACATCGTGTCGACGGCTTTGGGCGAGCTGTTCGTCACCTCATCGGACACCGACAACCCGATTGCCTCCGGTAGTTCGGTAGCATTGGGATTTGGCGTGGGCGACGTGGTGTTGCTGCGCGACTGAGATCCTGCCGGGCGCGCGCAGTCCGGGCGACCGCTGCGGTCAGACGAGCGGGACGCCGAACAATTCCTGCATGTTGCTGGCCAGCGCGGCATTGCTTGCCAGTATCGGATTGCCGTTTTCGATGCCACCCGGCGTCCAGAAGTTGTTGACCCGGCCGCCCGCTTCGGTGATCAGCAACAAGGCGCCGGCGACATCCCAGGAGTTGATGTGGGCTTCTGCATAGGCCTCGATTCGTCCCGCGGCGACATAGGCCAGGCCGAGCGCGCCGGAGCCGGCGCGGCGCACCGAGCAGCCGGCGTGTGCAGCACGCCCAACCATGTCCAGATAGGTCTGCACCGGGATGCGCGTGGACCAGCCAACCTCCACCGTGCTCGCATTGATGTCCCGCACTTCGCTGACACGCATGCGCTGGCCATTGAGCCAGGCACCTTGGCCGACCTGGGCGATGAACAGTTCGTCGTGGTTGGGTTCGTATAGTGCGCCGGCTTCGAGTGTGCCGTCCACGATGAGTCCGAGCGAGATGCAGTAGTGCGGAATCTGGCGCGCGAAGTTGGCCGTGCCATCGATCGGGTCCACGATCCACAGGCGTGTGCCGTCGACCGACCCGCCGCCTTCTTCCCCCAGCACAGCGTCGCCGGGAAAGCGCGCCTCGATCTGCTCACGCACGAACTGTTCGATCGCACCATCGGTGGCGGTCAGGTAGTCCTGCCGGCCCTTGAGCGAATAGGCGGGTTTGTCGGTCGCCGTGAA
>Ga0209181_10009199_pt1 | contig 13039 bp, 6 predicted proteins | sample MAT05_FD_187208 | JGI IMG/M metagenome (GOLD analysis project Ga0209181, IMG submission 187208) | Freshwater microbial communities from Lake Fryxell liftoff mats and glacier meltwater in Antarctica - MAT-05 (SPAdes) (version 2) | ecosystem: Environmental > Aquatic > Freshwater > Ice > Liftoff... | reverse complement strand
TTCGCGATGGCGGTCGCCACGTCGGCGATGTTGCGGACCTGGCCGGTGAGGTTCGAGGCCATCGAGTTTACGTTGTCGGTCAGATCCTTCCACGTCCCCGCCACACCGGACACCGTTGCCTGGCCGCCGAGCTTCCCTTCGGTGCCGACTTCGCGCGCCACGCGGCTGACCTCACCGGCGAAGGCGTTGAGTTGGTCCACCATCGTGTTGACGGTGTTCTTCAACTCGAGAATTTCGCCGTTCACTTCGACGGTGATCTTGCGGCTCAAGTCGCCGCGCGCGACGGCGGTGGTGACATCGGCGATGTTGCGGACCTGCGACGTGAGGTTGTTCGCCATCGAGTTGACGTTGTCCGTGAGATCTTTCCACGTGCCCGCGACGCCTTTCACCACGGCCTGGCCGCCGAGCTTGCCTTCGGTGCCGACCTCGCGCGCCACGCGGCTGACCTCGCCGGCAAAGGCATTGAGTTGATCCACCATCGTGTTGAGCGTGTTCTTCAACTCCAGAATTTCGCCCTTCACATCCACGGTGATTTTGCGGGAGAGATCGCCGTTGGCCACGGCGGTCGCCACGTCGGCGATGTTGCGAACCTGGCCGGTGAGGTTGGAGGCCATCGAGTTCACATTGTCGGTCAAATCTTTCCAGGTACCGGCCACGCCGGGCACCTGTGCCTGGCCGCCGAGTTTGCCTTCGGTGCCGACCTCGCGCGCGACCCGGCTCACTTCGCCGGCGAAGCCGTTGAGCTGATCCACCATCGTGTTGATGGTGTTTTTCAATTCGAGAATCTCGCCGCGCACATCCACGGTGATCTTCTTCGACAAATCGCCGTTCGCCACGGCCGTGGTGACGTCAGCGATGTTGCGGACCTGGCCGGTCAGGTTGGTCGCCATCGCGTTGACCGAGTCGGTCAAATCTTTCCAGGTGCCCGCCACGCCGCGCACCTCGGCCTGCCCGCCCAACTCGCCTTCGGTGCCGACCTCGCGCGCCACGCGGGTCACTTCCGACGCGAAGCCGTTGAGCTGATCCACCATCGTATTGATCGTGTTCTTCAATTCGAGAATCTCGCCGCGCACATCCACGGTGATCTTCTTGGAAAGGTCGCCGTTCGCGACCGCGGTGGTGACTTCCGCGATGTTGCGGACCTGGCCCGTGAGATTCGAGGCCATGAAATTCACGTTGTCGGTGAGATCCTTCCACGTGCCGGCCACGCCGGGCACCGCCGCCTGGCCGCCGAGCTTGCCCTCCGTGCCGACTTCGCGGGCGACGCGGGTGACTTCCGAAGCGAAGCCGTTGAGTTGATCCACCATCGTGTTCATCGTGTTTTTCAACGCGAGAATTTCGCCCTTCACTTCGACCGTGATTTTCGAGGAAAGGTCGCCTTTGGCGATGGCCGTGGCGACGTCGGCGATGTTGCGGACCTGGCCGGTGAGGTTGGAAGCCATCGAGTTCACCGAGTCCGTGAGATCCTTCCACGTGCCGGCCACGCCGCCGACCACGGCCTGCCCGCCGAGCTTGCCTTCGGTGCCGACCTCACGGGCCACGCGCGTGACTTCCGAGGAAAAGCCGTTGAGCTGATCCACCATCGTATTGATCGTCTCCTTCAACTCCAGAATCTCGCCTTTCACATCCACCGTGATTTTGCGCGACAGATCGCCGCGCGCCACCGCCGTGGTCACCGTCGCGATGTTGCGGACCTGCGCGGTGAGGTTGGTCGCCATCGCGTTCACCGAGTCCGTCAAATCCTTCCACGTGCCCGCCACGCCCGGCACCACCGCCTGCCCGCCCAGCCGACCGTCCGTGCCGACTTCGCGCGCCACGCGCGTCACCTCCGAGGCGAAGGAGCGGAGCTGGTCCACCATCGTATTGGTGGCCTCTTTGAGCTGCAAAATTTCGCCGCGCACATCCACGGTGATCTTCTTGGAAAGATCGCCGTTCGCGACCGCGATGGTCACGTCGGCGATGTTGCGCACCTGCGCCGTGAGGTTGCCGGCCATCTGGTTGACCGAGTCGGTGAGATCTTTCCACACGCCGGAGACGCCTTTGACCTGCGCCTGGCCGCCGAGTTTCCCCTCGGTGCCGACTTCGCGCGCCACACGCGTGACTTCGGAAGTGAAGACCGAGAGCTGCTCGATCATCGTATTGACCAGTTTCGCCGAGCGCAGGAACTCGCCCCGCAGCGCGCGTCCGTCCACCTCCAGCTCCATGGATTGCCCGAGGTCGCCCTTGGCCACCGCGCCGATGGTGCGCGCGATTTCGGCCGTGGGCCGCACCAGATCGTCAATGAGCGTGTTCATGGAATCCACCTTCCGCGCCCACCCGCCGATCGCCCCCGGCACCGTCATGCGCTGCCGGAGCCGTCCCTCCTTGCCGACCGTGACGCTCAACCGTTCGATCTCGCGCGCAATGCGATCCTCATGCTCGATGGTCTGATTGAAAGCCTCCGCAATCCGCCCGCTCGTCCCCTTCCAAGCCACGGGCAAGCGCACCGAAAAGTTCCCATCGCGAAACGCCGTGAATGCCGCGAGGAACTGCCGCAACTGCGCCTCGGCGGAATCCTCCGCGGGCGGCGGCGCGGCACTTCGCCCCGCCTTCACCTTGCGCCGGGTTTTCAATTGCCCAGACTCCCCATTGCCGTTGGGCGTGGCAGGGCGCAGGGATGGCAGAGTGGGGCTGACGAGGGATTTGTTCATGGGGCTTGAGGGTTTGAAGGAAATTGAACCCGAATTCCGAAATCCGAAGTCCGCAATGGTCTGCTGACCCTCGCGAGAAAAAGTGCAGCGTGGCCATCCTCGATACGCCATTCACTCGGGCATCGGGTTTCGGATTTCGAGCTGCGGATATCGGGTTGAATCATGGCGGGTGAGCGATTCGTCAGTGAAATGACCGCGCGGATGCGGCCTGGCGGTCGGCGGCAATTCGCGCTACCGGTCGAGTCTGAAATGATTTCATTGTAATGGTATCACAAATTGCCGTCGCCAAATTACTCGCTGCCTTGAATGCCGTCAACGGGGTAACCTCCCCGTTGCGCGGCCACAGCCAACCGATCCGATTACCCAATTCGCCCACGGCACCGCGCCGGCGGGATCGGATTCGGTGGAGGACGGAGCGGATTCATACCGGCCTCGCCCTCCGCGTGCTACCGGCGCGTAACGGAATCTGGACCCGGATGGTTGTGCCTTTGCCCAGTGTGGCTTCGACGGTCAGCCTGCCGCCGACCATTTCCACCCGCTCGCGCATGCTGAGCAGACCAAAGCCGCGCTTCGCGGTTGGTTTGGTCGGGCGCTGATCAGGATCGAAACCGAGTCCGTCGTCCTTGATCTCCAGTTCTGCGAATTTGCCCACGCGCGTCAGGTCCACCGTCACGTGATGAGCGTGGGCGTACTTCTCCACGTTCTTCAAGGCTTCTTGGTAGATCCGGTAGAAGGCCAGCTCGGCTTCGGCGGGCAGCCGCGTGGTCAACGCCACGCACGTCACGGTGAGAGCCACGCCGGTTCGTTTGGTGAACTCCGCGCTGTCGCTGCGGAGGATGGGGACGAGACCCAGTTGGTCCAGAACGCTGGGGCGCAGATTGCGGGAGATGCGCTCCACTTCTTCGGCCGTCTGGCCGAGCATCGCGCGCAGTTTGATCACCTCTTGCCGGGCGGGCGCATCGCGAGTCGAAAGTTTGTTCGCCAGCGCCTCAAAGTGAACGAGGACGCCGCAGAGGAGTTGGGTGATGTTGTCGTGTAATTCGAGCGCCACGCGCCCGCGCTCGGCTTCCTGCGCTTGCACGAGCCGGTGGGATAATCCCCGCAGCAGTTCCTCCGTCCGCCGAGTTTCCGTCATGTCGGTCACCACCATGCCGACGGTCGCGCTTTTGGCCCCGTGCTTGGCCAGTGGCCGGATGGAGATGAGCACGGGGATTGGCGCACCGGTGCCGGCGGTCAAGAGCACTTGGAGTTTCGCGCCGGCGATGTCGGCGCGTTTCAGCAGCGCCCGCAGTTTCGGCCGGTCGGTGGGGGAGAGAAACCGGCGAAAGGACGTGCCCATTATCTGTTCGAGCGGGCATCTGACCATTTGGGCGAACCGCTGGTTGGCGTAGAGAATCGTCTTGTTCGCCGTCAACGTCAGCGCGCCTTCGTTCATGGATTCGATGAGGACGCGGTAGGCTTGCTCGGCACCTTGGAGCGTGAACACTTGCCGGTCTAGGTTGTCCGCGCCTATCACCGTATCGACTTCGCCGTTGCGGATGGCGCGCAGCGTTTCCTCGGCTTGGGCTAGCCGGGCGCGGAGGTTGGCCGGCGTTTTCATTTGGCGGTTTTAGCTTTGGTGGTCAAGTCCAACTCGACGAACAGGTCGGTGACGCGCGTCAGGTTGCCGATGAACCGGCGCAAGGGCCGGGGGAGTTCCACGATGAGCGTCGGGGTCGCGACGATCTGGTTGGCGCGCGCCAGGTTGGGCTGCTGATAGATGTCGATGACTTTCAGATCGCAGATGCCATTCAGTTCCGCGTTGCACAATTGCGTGACGCGCAGGATGGCTTGGCGCGAGCGGGTCGTGGCGCCCGCCACAAACAGGCGCAGGATGTATTGATGCTTGGCGGCGCGGCGCTTTACCGGTTTGGTTTTCATCAATTACTCCTCGCGTTTCGGCTGGCGCGGACCCGTGTGCTGGCCGCCACATTGGCATCCGCCTGGCGCAAGCGGCTCGAGGCGGCCCGCTCGGTGGTCAACATGAGCGTGCTGCTGCTGACCTGTTCGGCAATCCGCCGCAGTTCCTCGGCTTCGGATTCGTAGTCAGAACGCAGTCCGCTGATTTGCCGTTCGATGGCCGTACGTTTGCGCTCCACTTCGCGCTTGAGACCGGCCGCTTCCTGTTGGTAGGCCAGCACGGCGGCTTTGCGGAGGTCTTCTTGCGCCACGCGGGCCGAGCCGGTCAACACGCCGCTGGCGCCGATGTAGGCGTCCACGATGTCAATGCCGTGGTTCGAAATCAGGAACTCGCGGATCTGGTTCGAGTGCGCCATGCCGCGCGCCTTCAACACGTAGAACACGCGATTGCGTTCGCCGTTGCCTTCGAAGTCCTGCAACAACAGCCAGGAGTCCATGAGCGAGGACATGGACGCTTCGCTTTGTTGCAGCGCCTGGCCGCCCTGCGTCAGACTGGTAAAGAGCGAGGTGACTTGCCCGGCTTTCAGAAAATCAATCAGCCGCGTGATCATCGCCTTGCACTCGGAGTCGGTGCCGGCGTCCATCAGACTCGTGATGGGATCGATGACGACGACATGGGGTTTGAACGTGGCGATCTCCTTGAACATCGTGGCCAGATGCATTTCCAGTCCATAGAGCGAGGGGCGCGCCGAGTGAAACCGGAGCAGGCCGCGCTTGACCAGCGGATCCAGGCGCAACCCGATGGAATGCAAGTTGCGGATGATCTGCTGGGGCGATTCCTCGAACGAGAAGAAGAGCACGCGCTCCCCGCGCCGGGCGGCGGCGTGGGCAAAGTTGGCGGAGACGATGGTCTTGCCGGTGCCGGGCGTGCCCGTGAGGAGAATGCTGCTGCCGCGAAAGAAACCTTTCCCGCCCAGCATGGCGTCGAGCCGGGGAATGCCGGTGGCGATCCGCTCGTTCGACACCTTGTGATTCAGCGCCAGCGACGTGATCGGCAGCACGCTGATGCCTTCGTCGCCGATGAGAAACGGAAACTCGTTCGTGCCGTGTTGCGCGCCCCGGTATTTCACCACGCGCAAATGCCGCGTGGCAATCTGCTCATTGACCCGGTGATCGAGCAGGATCACACAGTCAGAAACGTATTCCTCCAGCCCGTGCCGCGTCAGTTGGTCGCGCCCGCGCTCGGCGGTGATGACGGCGGTGACGCCTTTGTCCTTGAGCCAGCGGAAGAGCCGGCGCAACTCGGCACGCAGGATGACCTCGTTGGGCAGGCTGGCGAACAGCGCTTCCAGCGTGTCCAGCACCACGCGCTTGGCCCCGATGGAATCAATCGCGTGCCCGAGCCGGACGAACAAGCCTTCCAGATCATACTCACCGGTTTCCTGAAATTCGCTGCGGTCGATGTGGACGTGATCGACGAGAATCTTTTTGTGTCGGACCAGACTCGTCAGATCAAATCCGAGCGACGCGACATTGGCTTGCAACTCGGGTTCCGTCTCCTCGAACGACATGAACACGCCCGGCTCATCGAACTGCACTGCGCCGCGCACGAGAAATTCCGCCGCCAGCAGCGTCTTGCCGCAGCCGGCGCCGCCGCACACCAGCGTGGGCCGCGCGAGCGGCAACCCGCCGCCGGTGATTTCGTCGAGGCCCTGAATGCCCGTCAGGCACTTGGGTAATTGAGCCGCCGAAGCGAAAGCTTTTGGAATGATTCTTTTCACTGAGTAACATCCTTTTTTTTCTGTAACGGAATCTTGGCGTGGATGGTCGTGCCTTTGCCCGGTGCGGAATCGAGGACGAAACTGCCGCCGACCATCTCGACCCGTTCCCGCATGCCGAGTAGTCCCAAGCGTTTGTACCGCTTGGCGAACAACACCTTTTCCACCTCAAACCCTTGGCCGTTGTCTTTGATTGCCAACTGAATCGCGCTCGGCAGTTTCTGGAGGTTCACCGTCACCTGACTGGCGTGGGCATGCTTCGCGATGTTGCTGAGCGCGGCTTGGGCGACGCGATAGAGCACCGTCCGCGTGGCGCTCTCCACATGTTCAAGACGGTTCGCCGTCGCGGTTATGAGATTCACGCGGATGCCGGTCTGTTCCATAAAGTCTTTCAGATACATGCGTAACGCCGGGATCAGTCCCAAATCATCCAGAACTGCCGGGCGCAGTTCCCGGGCAAACCGATGCACGATCTCCACGGACTGTTCCACCAGCCGTTGCGTGCTCGTGATCGTTCGCTGGAGGTCTTTGCTCTTGATCGCGGCCTTCGTCTTCAATCCCGCGAGTTGGACATTGATTCCCGACAAGGTCTGGACCACCTGGTCGTGCAACTCGCGACTGATGCGCTTGCGCTCTTCCTCCTGCGCCTGGAGAATCTGGTGGGAAAGCTTTCGCAACTGTTGCTCCATGTGCCGCGATTGCACCAACAACTCGCGTTGGTGCAACTCGCTTTTCTTCAGGGCCGCTTCGACCGTGCGCCGCCGGACGATCTGCAGTTCCAACCGCTGGTTCGTCGCCGCCAGGACTTCGGCGCGGCGCTGCACGGTCTCCAGGTGTTTCCGCCGGGTGATATCGCTGAAAAAGCAAACCACGCCCTGCTGGCCGGCCGGCAACGTGATGCGTTGGAGCTGCCATTCGTACGATTCACTCGCCCCGGTATCGTGGCGCTGCTCAGTAAACTCGGGTGAGACGTACGGCTCGCCGGTCTTCAACGTGTGCCGGAAACGTTTCACGACTTCATCCGCGACTTGCGCCGGCCAGAGAATGCGGAGCACATCGGACAAATCCCGGCCAATCAACGGCTCCACTTTACTAAAACTCGGCCGCGCCTTCGGGTTGACCTGAGCGAGACGCAGCCGGTCATCCACGACATACACACCGACCGGCGCTTGTTGGATGAGCGCGGTGAAGAGCGCCTCGTTGCGGAGCAACAGATCCTCCGCCTGCTTGCGGGATGTGATGTCCGCCACCGTCACCCGGCACCACGTCCGCGGACCGCTGACGGAGATGGCGGCGGCGGCGTGCATGCGGCCCCAGAAAGTGGTGGCATCCTCCTTGACGAAGCCCACCTCGCAGACCTGGTTCCCATTCTCCGTAAAAATTTGTTTCAGGAACGCCAGAAAGCTGGGCTGGCTCGCCGGCGCCACAAACCGCGTCAAGCACCGGTGGACAAGCTTGGCTCGCTCCACGCCGAACATCGCAGCGCCCGCCAGGTTGGCCTCCAGAATCTGGCCTACTGCATCGAGGGAAAAATAGCCGACGGGCGCGAAATCATAGAGGTCGGTATATTTCTCCAGCAGGATTTCCATCCGGTTGCGCGCGTCCTGCAGTTCCGCGTTCTGCATCTCCAACTCGATCTGGTGGACCTGCAATTCGTGGAGCGTCCGCTGAATGTCGGCGGCTGGCTGCTGGCCGGTGCGCTCTGACTGCTGTTTTCGCAGTTGGCCTTCGGCACGCTGGCGCAATACCGCGGGAGTGGTTACGGCAGATGGCTTCGGTTTCATGACGATTTATCGGCACGTCTTTTGATGGGTGACCGAGACTCCTTCATGCTCGCGGTCTGGTCGGCAAAGCGCTTCTCGAGGCTGGCGTGCTGGACCCCCAATTTCGCTGCCTTCGACCGGGACGCGGAGATGTCCGCGAAGGTGATCACCACGCCGTCAATCCGGTCGTCCAGCGTGCGATAGGGCATGATGCGCACGGTGAACCAGCGACCGTCTTTGCAGCCAATCGGCTTCTCCGCCGCGACGAGTGTTTGCAACACCGAACGCCCATCGTCCGCCAGTTCCGGGTAGCTCAGTTCCGAGGCCAGGTCGGTGATGGGCCGACCCACGTCGCCAGGAATGAGTTTGATGATTTTCGTCGCCTGCGGGGTGAACCGCCGCACGTTAAGTTCCCGGTCCAGAAACAGCGTGGCGATGTCCGTGCTATCGAGCAGATTCTTCATGTCGTTGCTGGCCCGGGAAAGCTCGTCCACCTTGGCTTGCAACTCGGTGTTGACCGTCTGGAGTTCCTCGTTCAGCGACTGCATCTCTTCCTTCGAGGTCCGGAGTTCCTCGTTGGTGGACTGAAGTTCTTCATTGGTGGACTGCATTTCTTCGTTGGTGGATCGGAGTTCCTCCTGCGAGGTCTGCATCTCTTCGTGGGCGGCCAGCGCCTCGGCACGGACCTGTAGAAGTTCCTGCTCCGATTCCGCCAGCCGCGCGCTCCGGGCGGGAGCTTTGGACGCTCGCTCCGTCGCTTTGGCGGCCACGGGCGCCGCCACGTCGGTGAACACAATCATCACCAATCCATGGAGCGGCCCGGGTTCATCGAGTTTCTGGACAGTCACATCCACGAACTGCTCGCCACCGTTGGTCCCGACCTTCAGTCCGCGCAGCACCACGCTTCCTTTTTTCCGGAGCGCTTTCTGGAAAGTATGGGTCAGTTCGTAGCGCAACCCTTCCCGGGCCATGGCGAAAATGTTCCAATTGGCTTTGCCGGCGGCCGGTTCCAGATATTTGCCCGTCCGTCCGCTGACGTAAAGGATGTTCCCTTTGTCGTTGGCGAGCACGGCCGGCGGCGCGTAACGCAGCAGCACCAACTGATCCGCCACGGATTGGAGACTGTCCGTCGGTTTGGTTGCCAGCCGTGCCTCGGGCGCAGTAGGTGAACCCGCGCTAGAGGACGAAGGAAAAACGATTTGCTCTGGTCGCAGGACGGATTCCTTCCGCCGGAAGATCCGCGATTTGCCGTGGAGCGGAGCGAAAAGGTCGGTGTAATCGCCAATCGTCTCCGCACTGCCGAGGAACAAAATGCCGTCGGGAGCGAGGCTGTAGTGAAACATCGGCAGCAGTTTCTTCTGGATCTCCGGGGTCAGATAGATCAGCAAGTTGCGGCAGCTCAAGATGTCCAGCTTGGTAAAGGGCGGATCCATAATGAGATTCTGCGGCGCAAAAATCACCATTTCGCGAATCTCTTTATTCACCCGGTAGCCCGGTTCGCCTTTGGCAAAGAATCGCCGGAGCCGCTCCGGCGAAACGTCGGCGGCGATGCTGGCCGGAAAAACGCCGTGGCGGGCCTTGTCAATCCCGTCCCGGTCCAGGTCGGTGGCAAAGACTTGAATCGTAAATTGCCCTTTGGGCTTGAGCTCCTCGACCGCCTCCTTGAGCGCGATGGCCATGGAATAGGCCTCCTCCCCAGTGGAACAGCCGGGCACCCACGCGCGCAGGGCCTGGCCGGGCGCGCGGCTCGCGAGCAGCGCCGGTATGGCTAGGGTGCGCAAGTGCTCCCACGCGGCGGGATCGCGGAAGAAGTTCGTCACCCCGATCAGCAACTCCTTGAAGAGCAGCTCCAACTCCTGCGAGTTCTCCTGCAAGTAGCGGACATAACCCGCCATCTTGTCGATCTGGTGAATGCCCATGCGGCGCTCGATCCGGCGGTGGAGGGTGTTCCGCTTGTAAAAGGAAAAGTCGCTGCCGGTGTGGGCGCGCAACAGGACAATCACTTTTTCCAAGGCACTCCGCGTCTTGTCTTCCAGCGCCACTTCCGGCCGGGCGGTCAGGGGAGTGCGCTGCAAAAAGGCAATGATCTTTCCCGGTAGTTCGTCCACCGGGGCCACGATATCCGCCAGTCCGGCTTCCACCGCACTGCTGGGCATGCCGTCGAATTTGGCCGTCGCCGGCTCCTGCACCAGCACGAGGCCGGCTTTCTCTTTGATGGCGCGCAAACCCAAAGTGCCGTCGGAACCCATGCCGGAAAGTATGACGCCGATGCTGTGCTCCTGCCGGTCTTGCGCCAGGGAACGGAAGAAGAAATCAATCGGCAGGCGCAGCCCGCGGGCCGCCACCGGCTTGAGCAGATGCAGGACGCCGTGCAAGAGGGACATGTTCTTGTTCGGCGGAATCACATACACGCAGTCCGGCCGCACCGTGGTGCGCTCCTTGACCTGGAGCACTTTCATCCCGGTGGCGCGCTGGAGCAGTTCGGGCATGATGCCTTTCCGCGTCGGGTCGAGGTGCTGGACGATGACAAACGCCATGCCGCTGTCCGCCGGCACGTGCCCGAGAAATTGTTCCAACGCTTCGAGTCCCCCGGCGGAAGCGCCGATGCCGACGATGGGAAACGAAACGCCTGCCGCCGGGACGGTTTTTTTCGGGGGAGCAGCTTTGGACGGCTTGGTCTGCCGGCGGGCAGTCGAAGATTTCTTTTTCATGCGCTCAAGTATGGCATTTTTAGTTCCGGTCGGCACCAACCAGTTCGATCAACTTGGGAGCGATCTGGTCCAGGGGCAGGATGAAATCCACATCGCCGGTCTTGATCGAAGTTTCCGGCATGCTGAAATCTTGCGACGTGGGCCGGTCTTGCGCGATGACCGCGCCGCCCTGATCCTTGATGATCTGAACCCCGAATGAGCCATCCCCATCACCACCGGTAAGGACGACGGCAATGGCGTTCCTTTTGTACACATCGGCCACCGAAACAAACAGCGGCTCGGCGGACGGGCGCGCGTAATGAACTTTCTCCGCAGTGGGAGAGGAAAGTTTGAGGCGGCCGTCATTGGCCACAAACAGATGGTGATTGGGCGGTGCGACAAAAACACACGATTGGCAAAGCAGGTCGCCCGTCTGCGCCTGCCGGACTTCCAACTCGGTGCGACTGTTCAAGATCTCGGCCAGAATACTTTCATGGTCGGGAGAGAGGTGCATCACGATGGCAATGGCTGCTGGGAAGTCCGCCGGCAAGCCACTCAGAATGACGGATAAAGCTTTCAAGCCGCCGGCCGAGGCCGCCATAGCGATGACGGGGTATGGCCTGTTCGCTGGCGGGCACAGTTTTTTCCTGCGAACGGCGGTGGCCGTCGGCTTTCGTTTACGTTTCGGTGAAGGTTTTCGTATCATGATTTTGCTCGCAAGCCGGTGGTGTGCGCGAAGACAGCCGACGCCCTTCAGTCGCAACCACAATTCCAGTGCACCGTACCGGCGCCGCCCGCCGGCACGCCATACGGTAAAACCCTACCCCTCCTCGCGCCGGTAGGGTTTTACCCCATTGGGAAACATCGCCTCCTCCTGCACAATCCACTGCGCGATTTTATGAAAACATTTTCTCAGAACCTAGTGGCCAGCGAGAGCGAAGGTGGACCGTGCGTCCCCGGCCGCTGTTAACCGCGTTCGCGCGGTGGAAACCCGGCCCGGCGCGATCCTCGCCGGCGGATTCCCATGTCAGCGAGTCGCCGTTGCGGGCGGAGTTGTTCAACCGCGAACAGTTGCAGCGCCACGCCCACTCGCTCGCCAGCCACCACCAACTCGACCCTCGTCGCGGGCCAAACCGGCTCCTGTTGCGGTTGGCGGAAAACGAGCAGGTCCTCGTCCACGCCTACGATTTGGTGACCGCCGCCGAGGCCGGCGACCGGGCAATCGCGCCCGCCGGCGAATGGTTGCTCGATAATTATTATCTCATCGAACAACAGATCCGCCTGACGCGCCGGCATCTCCCGCGCAACTACAGCCGGGAGTTGCCGCGCTTGCTGGCCGGGCCATCCGCCGGGCTGCCGCGCGTGTACGACATCGTACTGGAGTTGATCGCCCACGGGGACGGGCGCGTGGATGCGGATAACCTCACCCGTTTCGTCACCGCCTACCAAACCGGCACCTCCCTCACCGTCGGCGAATTGTGGGCGGTGCCGATCATGCTGCGGCTGGCGTTGATCGAAAATCTGCGGCGCGTGGCCGCCCACATCGCCCGCCGCCGGGAAGACCGGAATCTCGCCAACCACTGGGCCGATCACCTGACGACGGCGGTGGAGAAGGAACCCAAACGGCTGCTCCATGTGTTGGCGGAACTGGCCGAATCCGAGCCGCCGTTCAACAGCCAGTTCGTCGAGGAACTTTGCAGCCGGTTGCAGGGCGTGGGCGTGGCGGTCGCCACTGTCCAAAGTTGGGTGGATCACCAGCTCGCCGAGCAGGGGCTGTCCCGCGAACAGTTGCAACGCACCAACAGTCAGGCCCAAGCCGCCGATCAGGTTTCCATCAGCCACAGCATCGGCAGCCTGCGGTTTCTGGGCGCGATGGATTGGCGCGACTTCGTCGAGTCCCTGAGCGTGCTCGACCAAACCTTGCGCACCGACCCCGCGCAGGTCTATGCCGGCATGGCATTCGCCACTCGCGATCATTACCGCCACGTCGTCGAATCCCTCGCGCGCCAATCCGGCACCGCGGAAACAGCCGTGGCCGACGCGGCGATTCAACTCGCCACGGCGGCGGCGACGCAGGATGGAATCAAGTCGCGCACCGCCCACGTCGGTTATTATCTGATTGCGGAAGGCCGGTCGCAACTGGAGCGCGCGGTTCACGTCCGCTGGTCGCTCCGCCGGTTGCTCGCCCGGGTGGTGGAACGTTTCCCGTTGGGTTGGTA
>Ga0209181_10009193_pt1 | contig 13043 bp, 19 predicted proteins | sample MAT05_FD_187208 | JGI IMG/M metagenome (GOLD analysis project Ga0209181, IMG submission 187208) | Freshwater microbial communities from Lake Fryxell liftoff mats and glacier meltwater in Antarctica - MAT-05 (SPAdes) (version 2) | ecosystem: Environmental > Aquatic > Freshwater > Ice > Liftoff... | reverse complement strand
CTGCCCGGCTACGGCTGACATGGCAACTCCGAAACGATGGTCAACTGGCAGATGGAGGTATTGGGCAACCCCACTGAGGAGCAGGTCCAACTGCGTTTAAATGGCTTGTCGGGCCAAACGTTGGGGTATATCTGGTGCGTGCCGTGAGTAACGGGCGGCAACAGACACTGAAGATAGTGAAGAAGTAATTTACTGTTGGCGCGTATCAAGCACATTCAGTATATACACTTCTGTTCTATCATCGAGAACAGTGTAGTAAAGCTTATGGTGTGGCTTTACATACAGTTCGCGGATGGCACTTATTTTTTCATTCTCTTTGCCAGAGAGGGGAAATTGGCCCAACTGGTCGCTCGATTTTGTCATTTGATCAGCAAATCTCTCAGCGGACTCAAGCGACCAGTTATCGTACAGGTAATCAATGATCTGACGGATTTGTTCTTGTGCCTTCTCAGACCAAACTACCGCGTGAGCCATTGCCTCATTTTAGTCTGTAATTCGTTGGTTGTAATTCCTTTATATCCTCCAACTCGGGCTGTTTCCAAATCATGGCGAAGTGCGGCTATCATCTCTTCAGACGTTGATAGTTCCTTCCCATACTGCGAACTTAGATACTCATAAACCTGGATCGTTTGCTCATCCGTTAGAGCCTCAATCTGGTCATGTACAACGGTTTTCAGTTCTCGTGCTGACATGGTTGTGTCGGTTTGCTTACTCAAATATAGTGCTTTTCACAGGTATTGAAAATTTTAAGGCCACCTGACTGCTGAGTATCAGGTGTTTTTGAATAACGTAAAAAAAACGACTCGTTTCAACCATTGTCTATAAGACAAGACCCACAGAGATAGTAGACCAACGAGCTTCTATTGCCGTTATGACAAACTTTCCCAAACCAACCTTTTCATGAATGTTACTGATGTTGCTAGGAGCAGTATCGACCTGGGCGTTATGCGTTTTCCCAAGGGTGCTTTCTCCTACACTCCGCTGCACTGCGCTTAATCACCATCTCTACTGATTATGTTCAACCCATCAGCTGACAACGGACATACATTACCGCTACAGGGTAGACTATGTTTGTGATGGAGTTAGCACCTTCCTCCTGCCGTACACTAAGATCGGTATTTTGCCGATTACGTGGCGAAGGAAAATGGTATCAGGCAGAATAGTAAAGTAAGCATCGGTAAATACAAGTAGGGAGGAGACCGAAAACCCGCGACGGTTCGTTGCGGGTTTTTTCTTGTATCAATACAAAACGCATTATGGCTACTGCCCCGACATGATTCGGGCGGGAACCATCAGCGAAGAAGACCTGCAACTCGTTTGCCTTACCGACGATGTAGCCGAGGCCCAGGAACATATCCAAACCTACGTTCAGAAGCACTACAAAGTCAGTCGCCGACGCAAGCCACTGTGGTGGCTATTGGAGCGCATATAACCAAAAACCCAACGTATGAATTCTTCACTCCAGGCTTTACTCGACGAAACAGGTGCCCTGGCCCGGTTCACGGGCGATTTCTTTCGGCAACTTTTCAAACCACGTCAGGAAGTGGCCGAATTCGTCCGGCAGTGCTTTATCGTGGGCTACCAGTCGTTGCCCTTGGTTGGCATTACGGCGTTTATCATGGGGCTGGTTCTAACCACACAGGCCCGCCCGACAATGGCCAAATTTGGGGCCGAGTCGTGGATTCCGGCTATGGTTGGCCTGTCGATTATCCGTGAAATTGGCCCGGTTATCACGGCGCTTATCTGCGCCGGAAAGGTTGGCTCCAGCATCGGTGCTGAACTGGGGTCGATGAAAGTCACCGAGCAGATCGACGCTATGGACGTGTCGGGAACGAACCCCTTTCGTTACCTCGTCGTAACCAGGGTAATGGCCATGACACTCATGCTGCCGTTGCTGGTCATTCTGGCCGATGCCATCGCCATTTATGCCTGTTATATCGGGGTCAACATGCGGAACGATACCAGCCTGTCGCTCTTTGCCTTCAACATTCTCAACAAATTGGCCTTTAGCGATGTGGTCCCCGCCGTGGTCAAAACGTTTTTCTTTGGCTTTGCCATTGGTCTCATTGGCTGTTATAAAGGCTTTTATTCCAGCAAAGGCACCGAGGGAGTAGGTCATTCGGCCAATTCAGCGGTGGTGGTTTCGTCGCTCGTCATTTTCATCATAGATCTCTTGTCGGTGCAAATTACAGATCTGATGGGCTTCAACTGACCTCGGCTTATGACGACCAAAACAGACCAGGCCCCCGCCCCCGTTGCTACGGAATCCGAGGTAGTGATCGAAGTGATTCACCTCTGCAAATCCTTTGGCACGAACCATGTTCTGAAGAACTTCGACCTCACGCTACAACGGAGCGAAAACCTGCGGGGCCGCCCGTGCGGTGGTGTTAGGCAAATCAGGCTCGGGCAAATCGGTACTCATCAAATGTATTATCGGGCTGCTCCAGCCCGAACGGGGCAGCATTCGGGTGTTGGGTGAAGACGTCACCAGCATGACGCACGATGAACTGGATCAGCTCCGGGCGCGGGTGGGCTTCCTGTTCCAGAGCAACGCCCTCTACGACTCCAAGACGGTTCGCCAGAATCTGGAGTTCCCCTTACGTCGGCATTGGCTCGACCAGAGTCGGGCCGAAGTGAATGATCTGGTGATGGAAGCCCTCGACAATGTGGGGCTGACGCATACCGTAGACATGATGCCAGCCGAACTTTCGGGCGGGATGCGCAAGCGGATTAGCCTGGCCCGAACGCTCATTCTGAAGCCAGAGATTATTCTGTACGACGAACCGACCACGGGCCTTGACCCCATTACGGCCCGAGAAATTAACCACCTGATTTTACACATTCAGGCCAAATACAATACCTCGGCTATCATTATTTCGCACGATATGAAGTGCGTAAAGATGACTGCTAACCGAGTAGCCATGCTGATCGACGGACGGTGTTACAGCATGGGCTCCTACGACCAACTCCAGCAATCGCCCGACGACCGCATCAACGATTTTTTCGAGTAGACATCCATGAAAAAGCAAACCTTTAGCAACCTGAAGCTCGGCGTTTTTGTACTGGCAGGCACCTTTTTCCTGGTTGCTACGCTGTACTTTCTTAGTCAACAGCGTAACCTGTTCAACCCAGTCATCCGAATTGGGGCAAACTTCACCAACGTTGCGGGGCTGGTGAAAGGCAACAACGTACGCTTTGGCGGTATCAACGTCGGCACCGTAGAACGAACCACCGTCAGCAGCGACACATCGGTATTTGTCGAGATGGCAATTCGGCAGGAAATGAGTCCGTTTATCAAGAAAACGGCCCTGGCTTCGCTGGGCAGCGATGGGCTGATGGGCAACGCCGTGATCGACCTCAGTGCCGTTGCCGATCCAGTACCATCGGTTGTTGATGGCGATATACTGAGAAGTGTTAAACCACTGGCAATAAACGACCTCATGAAGACGCTGGACCATTCGAGCAACAACCTGTCGGCCATCACCGACGAGTTACGAACATTTACAGGTCGGCTTAATCAAAGTCCGCTGTTGCGTAGCCTGCTCACCAACGAAACGATGGCCTCCGACCTTCTCCAGACAACAGCCAGCCTGCGCATAGCCGGCACCAAAATGCAATCGGCAGCTACTGATATTCGACAGGTGACGGGGTCTGTTCGGGCGGGGCGCGGAAATCTGGGTTACCTACTCAAGGATAGCACATTAGCTACCGATTTGCGTGTGGCCATGGGGTCATTACGGCGCGTAGGCAGCAAAGCCGACACGCTCGTACAAACCTTGTCCACCTTCACCAACCGCCTGACCACTCAGGAAGGAGCCTTGCGTACTGTTTTGTCCGACACGCTCTTCAACGGTCGTCTCCAGAACACGATGGGCAACGTAGAACAAGGCACGGCCCGTCTCAACGAAAACATGAAAGCGCTGCAAAGCAACTTTTTATTCAGGCGTTATTTTCGAAAAAAGAAGCCCTGAGCCGCCGAACAATCCACACGACTCCTGTTGGCAAAAATCCCGACTCGATTATCAACGCTAATGCCCGGCCTTCGAGCGGTTAAATAGCCAACACCTGGTGCAATACTGGCGGGGTAATGAGTTGGTTGGGCATTCGTTGAGTAGGTTTGAAAAACGGATTATAACGCCATCCGCCACCAGCCATATATATCCCGGTAAACCTGAACGGCACCGTATTCGTCTATATCGAGCACGTTGTACGTAATGATAACGGGGACGGCGCTGGGCATCGATACCGTTTTGGGACTGGCATTAACGGGGCAATGACTAAGATAACCGGGGGCAAACCGAGTGTAGCCCAGTAGCAGATTGGCCAGTTCAGCGGGCTTTTCGACCCGGATACAACCGTGGCTGAGGTAACGGTTTTCCTGGGTAAACCGTTGCCGGGCGTTGGTATCGTGCAGATATATATCGTACGGGTCGGTTACGTTGAATTTCAATGTCCCCAGCGCATTGTCGCAACCTGTTGATTGGCGCAGTCGGTATGGAAATGACTTGACCGGTACCGACCAGTTTACCACGCTCGGATCAACCACCTGCCCTTTGGCATTGATTACCTGTAGTCTCATGGCCTCCAGCGTAGCCGCCGGGTTCCTGCGAATTTTTGGCAGTAACTCTTTGGTCATAATGGAGCGGGGAACATTCCAGTAGGGGTACATAACCACGCTGGGAATCGAGGCTGTAAACAGGGGCGTTGGCGTGTCGGCTTTACCTACTACCACCCGGCTATCCAGTAAGGTTTGGCCTTGTTGGTCGATAACCCGGAGCGTGGCCGATGGAATGTTGACGATAACGCGCTTCTGGCCCGGAAAACGATTCAGCCAGCGGTAGGTGTTGAGTGTTTCCTTTACCTGCTCAATCGTTAGCGAGTCGGCCATGTAATCGTCGACCAGGCAGCGCATACAGTACGCCATTAGTTGCCGATACTGGCGATCGTGCGATTCGAGCGAATCCAGTAGCGGGCACCAGTCGGCACCAATCATAAACTGTTGGGTCAGGCGATTGATGCGGGTGGTATCCAGTTGTTCGGTCAAGCCCCGATACCCCAATCGGCGGGGCGTGTGGCCATACACAATCTCTGTAAAATAGCGCGTCAGGCAGGTCGAATCGGGATTAGCACACAAACTATCTACCCCACTCGAATGGGCATAATCGCGGAGCCGCGCCCAGTCGCCGGGTGTTTGGGACTGTGCCAATGAGGTAGTTAATAACAAGATCGGGAGCAATAGAAAACGGCGCATCGGAACCAGGGATTTTGGATACTACAAAGGTGCCGCCCCGCCCCTACCCTACGCGTGATAGTATTCAGCCTCCGGCCTGAATTCAATCACCCTTTGTTCTGACCTCCGTCATACCGGGGCGCATACCGGTACACCACCTTTGGCCTATTGTTTCACCTTAACTGCTCACGGCTATGACCTTTGAACCTAACACCCACTTGCTGGCCTTCGTGCTGCCTATGTCGTTCAAAAAAGGGGATATAACCTTCATTGCGCCCCGAACGGGCGAAGATCTCCTGGTGCCAATTACGCCCAGCAACCGGCCCCGTCATGTGGTTTCCACGGCCGCGCTGAGTAAAGGAATTTGGAAGGCATTTCTTCGCTGGTCTGACGGCTATGTGCAGTATCAGGAAGAAAAAGAAATTGTTGTCGTGTAGGTTGCCAATAGCCAGAAAAACATGAAAAAGATCCTTTTGCTGACTGATTTTTCGGAAGCCTCCCGTAACGCTCTGGCCTATTGCCGTTCTTTTTTCAGCGATACCGTCGCCGATTTCCACCTGATTTGTGCTTACCCAGTCGAGGCCGATCATTTTTATACCCAGAAACACGTAGCGCAAACCGCCCGCACCGCTTTTGCCGACCAGCTTCACGACATGGTGACTGAGTTAAGGCTCCAGTCCGACGCCGATTGGCATACGTTTCGCTCGTCGGCCAGGGCCGGTACACTACTCGACGTTGTGAATCAGGCCGTTGATACCGAACCATACGATTATGTGGTGATCGGGGCTAAAAAAGACGGCACTAACGAACTGTTTGGAAACAGTGCCACCGCTCTGGTTCGCCAGGTAAAGGCTAACGTGCTGATAGTGCCCGTTGATGCCGGGTCGGAGTCGGTTCGCCGGGTGGTGATTGCTACGGACTTCGACCAGCTGAAAAACTGCAAGTTGCTCTGCCCCATTAAAGACCTGGTCACCCTCAAAGGCGCGACTCTGGTGTTGCTCACGATTGACACGCCAGGCCGGAAAATCATTCACCTGGAGCAGGAAATCCATATCCGACAGTTTCTCGACCCAGTCAAGCCAGAACTGGCCCGGTTGCAGGCACCCACCGCTAAACAAGGTATCGATGCCTATCTGGACGGGCATCCGGTTGATTTGCTGGTGACGATACCCCAGCATAAAGGCTGGACCGACGTACTGACGGGTAACAGCCTTACCCGTTCGCTGGTGTATGCCCCTCCAGTACCGCTTTTGGCCCTCTACGACGATGGCCGCACTGACCATCCCAAGCGGGTCGACGACCCATCGAATATTGATTACGCCTTATAAATCTCATTCATTCACCACTGTAGAAGACAAACACAACCATGTATAAAGTCCTGTTATTGACTGATTTTTCGGCCGCTTCGCAACACGCCATCGCTTACGCCCAAACTCTTTTCGACGATGTATCCACTGACTTTTGTTTACTCCATGTGTTTCCCCTAGAACCCGAACTAGGGTACGGCAGCGCCTTTTTACTGGCCGACGAACGAGAAACCACTGAGAAGTCGCTGGAGAAACTGCAACAAACAATCACCCAACAACCCGTACCAGCCTACCATACCTACCGGAACATGGTGGCAGTGGGCGACTTGGAAGGAGCCGTTGCGCAACTGGTTAAGCAGGAAGCATTCGATGCGGTGGTGGTAGGCGCCACGGGTGCGGGCCAGAGCAAACTATTCGGGAGTGTGGCAACGGGTATTATTCGACGTGGTAAAACAAATGTGCTGGTGATACCTGCCTCGGCAGCTATTCGCCCGCTGAAACAGGTGGTTTTAGCCACAAACTACCAGTCGGTAAACGATGCCGAATCCCTGGTTCTGCTGAAAGAACTGGTGTCGCGAAAAGCAGCCCAACTGACACTGCTGACCATTGAGAAACCGGGCAAACCCGACCAGAAGCCATCGGAAGTAGACCAGTTGTATGTAGAACATGCATTAGAAGCCACGCAAAACGATGAATACATTATTCGCGACGAGGATGTGCAGCATGGAATCGACGCCTATCTGGACACACATACGGTGGATCTGCTGGTGATGATTCCTCACCACAAAAGCGTTGTCGATGTATTGCTGAACAACAGTGTTACCCGTTCGGTAGCCTTCAATCCGCGCGTTCCTTTATTAGCGCTGTACGACACGGCTCTTGCTGATAAAGCTCCCACGTCGGCCAAATCAGACGACGAGTCCATTCTTTTTCCTACCTACTTTTAACTATTCGCGCCCATGAACGCCCAAAAATACCACCAGTTATCAGAAGTACACTTGTTGCATCGTATCTGGAAAAACGAACTTGAACTGGCCTCTCAGGAAGTGACCTTCTGGGAAACCCTGCTAGCTGTTTTAGGCGAGGGATTAGACCCTGCAATGACCAACCCAAACATCTGGCGGCAGGAAATTGATCAACTCCACTACTTTCGGCGGTTGAGCACCCGACTGCTGAGCGAGATTCAAACCGTAAATGAGCAGATTGCAGCTGGAGTACGTTTTGGCCATGTATTAGATGGTGAAACCCGGCTCGATCACCAGTACCTGCGCGAATCCATGGACAGTTTCCATACCGATTTTCGGGCGTTCAAAACCGAAATACGGCAATACATGGTTGCCCAGCCGACGTTTTGAGTCAGTGGGCGCGGCTACTTGATAACCACTATTGGTTGCTTCAAGTTGGGCAGTTGAATCACAAACGCGGCCCCTTGCCCTTTTTGGCTATCGACTGTCGGGCTTCCCCCGTGCCCTTTGGTCACAATGTCGTAACTCAGAGATAGCCCCAAACCCGTACCTTCGCCGGTGGGTTTGGTGATAAAAAAGGCTGATGTGTGCAGGTAATACAAAGCGATTTGTTTCACAGTAATAAGCATCGTAGTTTCGTTATCAGATCAATAGCCAGCCTATACAGATGAGTGTTGCAGAAGCCTTCGGTGATGTGGCCACCACCCTGGCCCAATTAGGACCACAGACCATAGTCCAGTTAAAGGCATCGGCTCCGATGTCGGCCAGGGTCGAAGACCTTACGGCGCGTAAAAAAGACGGTCTCATCACGACTGAAGAAACCACTGAGTTAGAGCAGTTTCTAGCCCTCGACCTCCTCATCAGCCTGGCCAAAGCCCGTGCGCGGGTTATCCTGCTCGCATGAGACAGCTCATCCCGAAGGCGATTCGTATGCAGATAGCTCTGCGAGCCGGCCATCGGTGCGAATACTGCCAAATGCATGAGGATGATCTGTTTCTGGCATTTGAAGTCGATCATATCGTAGCCCTCAAACATGGAGGTGGCAACGAGATTGAGAATTTAGCCTACGCCTGTCCGCATTGCAATAACCACAAAGGACCTGACCTGACCACTTTTTTAGATGATTACGAAGATATTGTCCCTCTTTTCAATCCAAGACGACACCAGTGGGCCGATCATTTTAATGCGGTAAAGGGTGAGATTCTGCCCCTGACTCGTATGGGTGAAGCGACGATAAAATTGCTTCGTTTTAATCAGCCTGACCTTTTAATTTTGCGTCAGCTTCTAACACAGTCCGGCCGTTATCCATAATGTTGGCCGGTAAGTGAATCACAGACTCTGTCCCCTGCCCCTCCGCACTCTCCATTTCCAACGTACCGCCATGCCCTTTGGTGATAATATCGTAGCTTAAACTTAGCCCCAAACCCGTACCTTCGCCGGTCGGTTTGGTGGTGAAAAACGGCTGGAAAATCTTCGCCTTTACCGATTCGGGAATGCCCGTACCGTTGTCGTGGACTCGGATTTCGATTAACCCGCCGATCCCGTTTGTGCCAACCCCGATTACGCCTACCCCGTTGGGATGGGCTATTGATGCCGTCCTTTCAGGGCTGTGGGGGATGAGCCGAGTCTGCACCGTCACGGTGGGTTGGTAGCCGTCGGGTTCTTGCTTTTGTCGCTCCCCAACGGCATAAACCGCGTTGTTGACTTCTCATAATCAATACATTATAGGGTTTATTTCAACGTCAATTGAGCATAAATTGGGTACAATTTGTCTTTTATCAACGCCAAAGCGTCTGGTAATGCTACCGAAGCAGCCAAGGCTCCTTGTCTGTCTAATTGCATTAAAAAGGCTTTCCATTGTTGCTGTCGCTTTTCGTTTAAGGCAAAATCCTCTGAAAACAGCGTATGGGCTTCTGTAAAAGCGGTAGCTCGTTTTTGGAAGGTGGCAAAAACAGCCTCGCTCAAAATGCTTGGCTGATAATTGCCTTTATGCAATAAGCGATACACATCATAAAAATCCTTCATCCGGCTGTTTTGGTCTGCTAAATCAATCATGGCTTCAAATTTTTCGGCAATAATTGATTCAGTCGAATAGGCCAAAATATGCGGACTATCCATTGCCAGCAATGTCGGGTAGTCCATTTCGATGGGCGAGGGCGTAACAATATCGCCAAAACCAATGTCAATTTGCAACAACTGGCGAATTGTACCCAATCGCCCTTCCAATTTTATCCGCACCCCCGCATAGGCTCCTTCTTTGTTAATCACACTGGCCGAAATACTATCGGCCATCAACTCAACGGCATCGTTTGGGTACTCAATCTGGCTGATTTTCCTGAAAATTGCTTTCAGTTGAGCGTGTTCATTGGAGAGATGAATGCCGAGGAAATCAACGTCCATCGTAGGGCGGCTTTTTTCCTGTTCGATGGCATACAGCAGTGAGCCACCCTTCAAACAAAAATTGCGTTTGTAATCAGACACAGAAATCCGGTAAATGAGTCGCTCTACAAAGTACCGAACCAAAATGAGTTGGTAGGTTTCACCTTCATTCTGGGCGATACTCCTCAGTTTCGATTGAATAGAGGCCGTCCGATTTTTCATACCAAAACGTCAAGGTAGTGGTGGATACTCCTTTGGATATTCAGGGTTTTAGCATACGTATTCAGTTGGTTCAAATTTCTGTTTTTTCGTTGCAGATAACTCTTAACCACCTCTTTAACCACATCAAGCCCTATTTTATTTTGATGTCGCACTACATCGCAAACCGTTTTCTCGACATCATACATCTGAATTTTTCCTGAGCTGATTTCAACCGTAGTAATGCCTACCGTAAACGGAACTTCATTCCAGTAATATAATTTGATGGGTGGGTATGGGGGCAGCACCACCTTGCGCTCATCGGGTATAGCCACCTGATATTGAGCCGGTACGTGCGTTGTTAGTTCGTAAAAGGAGCAGGCTGTCAACAAACAAAATACGCCCTGTGGCACGATATGGGCTACTTCAAAAATCTCCTCCGTCTCATACTCTGCCCATTTGTATAAGCCCTGTTTAAGTTTGACGAGCCAGCCCTTTTCTACACTTTGTTTAAGCTGATAATTCGACAAACCCCTTTCTACCAGATAGTTAGTATCGGCTATTCCATTAGTTTCTTCAAACAATAGCTGGATTTGAGACTTGTCTATCATGGATGAGTTTTTCAATAAAACTACTGCTTTTTAGATTGATAAGCAGTAGTTTTATTGAAACAAATTCACCCAATCGGCAACCGCACCACAAACTCCGCACCCTCTGCTTCCACAGAAACCACCTCCAACGTACCGCCATGCCCTTTCGTGACAATGTCGTAACTCAGACTCAGTCCCAATCCCGTACCTTCGCCGGTCGGTTTGGTCGTGAAAAAGGGCTGGAAAATCTTCGCCTTTACCGATTCGGGAATGCCCGTGCCGTTGTCGCGCACTCGGATTTCGATTAACCCGCCGATCCCGTTTGTGCCAACCCCGATTACGCCCACCCCGTTGGGATGGGCTATTGATGCCGCCCTTTCAGGGCTGTGGGGGATGAGCCGAGTCTGCACCGTAACTGTGGGCTGATAGCTGGCGGGTTCCTGCTGTTGGCACTGGTGTACGGCGTAAAAAGCGTTGTTGAACAGGTTCAGCAGTACCCGCCCGATGTCGGCGGGTACGACCGAAACGCGGCCCAAATCGGGGGCAAAGTCGGTCAATAATTCGCAATTAAAATCTTTGTCTTTAGCCCTCAGCCCCTGATAAGCCAGTCGCAGGTATTCATCGGCGAGGGCATTGAGGTTGGTAGACTGCCGTTCGCCGGTACTGGTTCTGGAGTGCTCCAGCATGCCTTTGACGATGTTGCTCGCTCGGTGGCCATGATGGGTGATTTTTTGCAGGTTTTGCGTGAGGTCATCGGCAATGGCTTTGGCCTCGTCGATATCGCCCCGGTCAAGTTCGTCTTTTAGCTCGCTCACCAATTCGACGGAAACCTCCGAGAAGTTGTTGACGAAGTTGAGCGGGTTCTGAATTTCGTGGGCGATTCCAGCCGTTAGCTCGCCAAGGCTGGCGAGTTTTTCTTTTTGGATCAGTTGGGTTTGGGTGGATTTGAGTTGGGATAATGAAGTTTGTAGTTCTTCTTTTTGGATTTGTAAACGCTGTGCCTGCTGGTCTATCTCGGCTTTTTGTTGGTTGAGCAGAAGATTGGCTCGTTGCTTTTGGCGGTTATTGTAGAACAGCCCGCCCGCTGCCAAAGCAATTATGGCCAAACTGCCTAATAATAGCAGACGAGTAAGTTTCTGTTGCTCAATGTCTTGGTTGAGCCCTGATATTTTGGTTTGTTGCTCCAAGCGTTGTTGGTTGGCAGCAGCTTGGATTTGGGCTTTTTCTACCTTGTTCAATAGTTCTGTTCTCGAAACCTCTTCCGACAATTATTTTTTCTCGGCTTCTGATTTTAGCTTTTCTATTTCTGATTTTTGTTTCAAGGCAATCAACTGCTGGGCTTGCAGTTCCTTTTCTCTTTCTTGCAGCTGCTGTTGCTGCCTATTTTGTTCGTCGTAGGTAAGGCGTTCTATTTGCCTCATTTTTTCTAAACTGTAGAGGGTATCTCTGGCCGCCGTGGCAAGGAGGTAGTATTTGAGGGCCTCGGTAGGGTTTTTGGTTTGATTCAACTCAAAAAGTGTGGTAGCAGCACTTAAAATATTACGTACTGAATTACGCTTTTGTCCTTGGACCAAAGAAAGATCTGCATAATAGCTGGCGGAATCAAGCTGCCCTTGTCCTTTGAAAACACGGGCCATTTCTCCGAATATTTCTCCATTACCACCCTCGCCAAGATTATATTTTTTTTGATAAGCAAGGGTACGACGAAAGTAATCGAGGGAAAGGTCGTATCTACCCATTTTTGAATACACCTGACCATATATTTTGATATTCTGAACTATATAGCCGTGGTTGTTGGTCGGCAAAAATGATTCATAGCTTTTCTGGTTGTAGTACAAAGCAGAGTCTAAGATATTATTGTCTTTGTACCAATAGGCCAATAACCCGTTAATTGGATTCTCAATCTCAGGTATTTTTAGCTCTTCCCCAATCTTCAGGGCTTTTAAATAGTAGGGCAGTCCTTTTTGTCCTCCGTAGAAATAGCCCAAATATCGAAATGCTTGGGCTTGGTTATAGCGGTCATGCACTTTTTCGCAAAGTGCATTGGTTTTGAGAAGTAACTCAATGCCTTTCACTGATCCTGTTAAGTACCCCACTCTTATGCCGCACAGGATTCTTCCTTTGGTGTAGTTGATACGCTCGGCAAGGGCTAAACCTTGCTGTCCATATTCAAGCTGTTGTTTCCCACCACCCAACCCCCCCATACTACTTAATTTGTACAAAATCATGACCCTGCTGATATCATTTTTCACACAGCAATTCCCACTTTGGCTTAACTGTAGTATCTTTGATTGATGGAAAAAAGTTACAAAGCTCTACAGGACACGATTAGCTACGATGACCAGATCAGCCAATTAAGGCAACAGTTTGAGCA
>Ga0209181_10009192_pt1 | contig 13043 bp, 7 predicted proteins | sample MAT05_FD_187208 | JGI IMG/M metagenome (GOLD analysis project Ga0209181, IMG submission 187208) | Freshwater microbial communities from Lake Fryxell liftoff mats and glacier meltwater in Antarctica - MAT-05 (SPAdes) (version 2) | ecosystem: Environmental > Aquatic > Freshwater > Ice > Liftoff... | reverse complement strand
TCTCCTCGTGGACATCGCCTACAAGTGGCTAGACCCCCGCATCCGGCTGGAATGATGAGCGACTGCGAAATGAGAGCCGGGCATTGCCATTTGCAATTTGCGGCACCGTCGCGGTGGAACAGCCGGTGGCAGTTTTCCGTGCGAGATTCGCAGTTCCCGATTTGCGCTTTTTACCCGCCCCGCGTCCCATGAGCGAACCGCGATCCACACCCGCAGCGCAGCCGCCCGGTGCGTTGCGTCGCCTGTTGAAAAATCGCACCGCCGTCGCCGCGATGGTGGCCCTCGGCTGCGTCGCCTTTTTGGCCGTCCTTGGCCCCGTGGTCTTTCCCTACAGCCCGGAAAAGGTGACACCGCATTCGCAGCATCCGCCCTCGTGGTTGCCGCTCTCCGCCGAGCAGTCGCGGGCGGACCTCGAACACGGCGGCGCGGTGACGGCCTGGCAGCATCCATTCGGCACAGACATGAATGGACGCGACCTGTTCTCCCGCGTGATTCAGGGCGCGCGGATCTCGCTCATCGTCGGTCTCTGCGGCGCGCTTGTAAGCTTTTTCGTCGGCACCGCGTATGGCCTCATCGCCGGCTACGCCGGGGGACGCACCGATAATGTGATGATGCGATTCATCGAAGTGCTGCACAGCGTGCCCCGACTCATCATCGTCATCGTGGCGATTTTCACCTTTGCGCCCTGGCTGGAAACGACCCTGCATCGCACGCTTCCCGGGATCGAGGGCTACGCGAAAATCATCATCCTCATCCTCTGCCTCGGCCTCATCGAATGGCTGGCGATGGCGCGCATCATCCGCGGCCAGGTGCTCGCCTTGAAGGAGCAGCAATTCGTACTCGCCGCGCGGGCGCTTGGGCAGTCGCATGCGCGCATCCTCGTGCGCCACCTGTTGCCGAACCTGATTGGCGTCATCGTCGTCTATCTCACGCTGACGATTCCCGCAGTGATTCTCGACGAGTCGTTCCTCAGCTTCCTCGGTCTCGGCATCAATGACCCGCAAGCGAGCTGGGGCAGCCTCCTCAGCGACGGGAAGAATGTGATCAACCCCATCCGGAGCTACTGGTGGCTGCTGCTGTTCCCCGCCGCGGCAATGTCCGTCACCCTTCTCGCTTTGAATTTCCTCGGCGACGCCCTCCGCGACGCGCTCGATCCACGGTCGCGGAGATAGACGGCAGCACGGAACCGCGGGCTCCGGCGTTCAAATTATGAAAGTCGGACGCAGCCAAATTTTCGTTCTAATTGAGGCGTTGCTTCCTGCCAAAATAGGCCGCAACGCGGAGATTCTCGTCTCTGGACGGCGGGACAGGTCGGAGTGAGTCCAAGCGGATTGATCGGACGAAGATCGTTGGAAGCAATTATTTTATGTCGTAAAAGACCAACTCGCCTTTTCCGAAGAAAATGCGGACCGCCATAAGATTTACACTCTCTTCCATGGACTTAAGGCGCTGGCGTTGAGGTTATTAAATCACATGACTGTTCCGTTACAGTTCAGAACCTGATGGAGTGTCGGAAATGATTACAATGCAGATTACAGTCGCAAGTAGCCATTTTTAAGGATTTTATGCCACATGATGCTCGACCTGCAGAGTCAAAGCGTCGGATATGATTACACTTTTCGCGAATGCATTGATGTTCTCGTTGCGGTATCCCGGATAAGAAGAGGATCTTGGTATTAGTAAAAATCTTTGCATGAGCACCTTATGGAAGTCTGCGTTTTTGAATCGGAACATTTTTCCATGCTGGCACGTCGCTTGCTCAAACAAAGTCACGCCAAGTTTGCGAATTTTGTTGCCAGTGCAATCCCCGTTGCGCTACATCGCTATATGCACGACCTGTCGGAAAAGAATTCAATTATTAACACCTCGCCAATTATCAGCATGAAACGAACTAAGAAACATTTTTTGGCCATTGTCACGACGACTGTGGCCGCATTCCTTGTCACCAGCACCGTCTCGCAAGCCGCCCTCATTACGTGGACGGGTGCGCAGGATATCACTGGGGACAGTAACGTTGCCAACTTTGGGAATACTATCGGAGCCTTCAATGTCGGGGACGGTGGTGTGTCGAACCAAACGGTCAATGGGGTCAACTTCCAATCGTTCGCGCTAGATTCAAGCAGTGGACCGGTGTCGAGCGTAACAAAGCAGTACGTGAACCCCGATAATTCTATTGGTCCCGTCAGCTTTACGCTTGCGACGCCGGACATCTTTCTCTCAGACAACACTGCCTACGGTTCTGCGGCGACTCCGTTTGCAAATTTATCCACGGCCTACAAGGCGCTACTTGCGTCCTCGACAATCGTTTCTTATCCAAACACGTTCACCTTGACAATGAGCGGTCTCTCCGTCGGCCGGCTTTACACGTTTGAATGGTGGTCGAATACCTCCGGCCCTGGGTCTCAGAATCATCGGGCGGCAACGGGCCTTAATGGGGTAACGCTCATTGATAACACCACCGGAATCGAAGGAGGTCTTGGCCAGTTTGCGATTGGAACGTTTACGGCCGACTCATCGACGCAGGTTCTGACCTTTTCGGCGGTGCCTCCGGTGATGGATGAATTCGCCCAGATTAACGCATTCCAGTTGCGGTCCGTCCCGGAAACCGCAAACGTGCTTGCCGGTTTGCTTCCCTTGGGTATCCTGTTGATCGGACTTTTTTATCGCCGCGGAGCGATTTCCTCTGGACAAGCTTGACCATTCACAATAAGAAGCCAAAAAGCATACCAACCATGAGCATCAAGAACTTTAGATTACTGGCACTCTCTTTTGCCTCAGTCGTCGTATCCGCCTCTGCCTTCTTTGGTAGTGCGCCGGACGCATCAGCCCAGCTTGCCACGCAGGTGATTTGCTTTCGAGGGCGGGACGTGACAATTCCTTCATACTTGCTTAGTCGGTATGTCGCTGCCGGTGCGACGCCGGGTCCGTGCAATCCGTCCCCGTAGTTCGATAGGGAAGCGAGCGGTATTCCTGCGTCGCAAAGTTCAACGAAACAGCCATTGCTCTCCTGGAGCAATGGCTGTTTCTGTCTTATACTACCATACTGCCGTGCATCGTGATTTGTGAAATTGTTGCAGACAACTTTCCCGAACGGGATCTCCAGCGGAATGACGATGACTACTGAATGAAGGCTCTCCTTACGACCCTCGTTTTGGTCGCGCTGCTTGCCGTGGGCTTGTTCTTCGGCGGCTTAGGGATTGCCTATGTTGGCATTCCCTATGCGCTTCCTACCTACGGAGTCCTCGCACTCGCCGCGATTCTTGGGTGGTTCCGCTATTGTCGCCGTCCTGTTCCGAGGCAATTGCTGCCGTGCCTGCTCGCAACCGGTGCATTCTTCGGCTACGTCCTGCTTCGCACGATCTGCTCCCCGGTGGAATACATCGCTCGGACGGACCTCCTGATGGTGCTTGGAGCCTTAATGCTTTATTTGCTGGTGACCCTCCATCTCACCTCCCCGCGGCATCGGATGGCAATCGCGGTATGCCTGCTTCTGCTCGGCGTCGCTCATACCGTTGTCGGAGCGATTCAGTTTTCGAAGGGGAACGAGTACATGGTATTCGATTTTCAGGCTCGCGGGCAGTATGGCGTTCGGGCTAGCGGCTTCTACCGCTGCCCGAATCATCTCGCGGGTTTCCTCGAAGTCGTCGCGCTGATGGGCCTCAGCATCGCTTGCTGGAGTCGCTGGAGGCTGTGGATACGGCTCGTCATCGGGTATCTTGCAGTGTTCTGCCTCGCAGGTCTGGTGATCACCGGGAGTCGGGGAGGCTACCTGAGCACCGTTTTTGGCGTCTTGGTTCTCGTCTTGTTGAGCATCCTCGTGTTGCGAAAGCAAAATCGATCGCTGTTCTGGCGCGTGGTCGGAACCAATCTCCTTCTGGCGGGGATTCTTGCGTTCAGCGCTGAGAGGATGATCGCGAAGAACTACTTCGTGCAGACGCGCAGCGCCAACGTGCTCACGGAGGGTTTCCGGCCCATGCTTTGGAAATCCGGCTTGGAACAGTTTAAGTTGAATCCCATCTGGGGCACCGGGAGTCAGACTTTCCGCTTCTACGGCCGGCAGTTTCGGGCTCAAGGGCTGACGAACGACCCCGTTTACCTCCACAACGATTACCTGCAATTCCTCGCCGAATTCGGCATCGCCGGGATGCTCGGTTTTCTCCTTTTCTTCGCCGCGCATCTTCGCAGCGGCGGCCAGACTTTCGCCACCGTCGTGGCGAAACGCACCACGGTTTCCTTGATCGGGAGCAACAGCGTCGCTTTGAATATTGGCGCGCTCGCGTCGGCCGCAGCTTATTCGTTGCATTCATTTGTCGATTTCAACCTCCATATCCCCGCCAATACGCTGCTGCTGGCGTTCGTCTTTGGCGTGCTCACCGGCTCCAGCACGGACGGGGTCGCGCAGAGGAGCGGACCGAGCAATTGCTCGCCCCTCCTTTCCCGGCTGCTTCGCCTGAGTCTTCCCGCGGTGGCGATCTGGATGGCGATCATCGGCATCTCAAACCTCCGCGCCGAGTATTGCGCCGAGCGTGCCATCATGGCCCTGAAAAACTGGCAGTACGCCGAGTGCGACTGGTACGCAGACCAAGGCCTGGCGCTGACCTCGCGAAACCCATACCTCTTCTACTACAAGGGCGAAGCCCAAGCCGGACTGGCTGAGGCGACAACCGAACCCCAAGCCAAGGACCGCCTCACCGAACAGTCCGTCGGCAATTTTCGCAAGGCGATCGAGCTCTTTCCGCAAGAGGAGAACTTCGTCCTCAGCCTCGGGTGGGCGCTTGATGGATTGAAGCGTTTCGATGAATCGGAGCCATTGTTCCTCCGCGCGCTGGAACTCGATCCAAATTCAGTTCAGGTGCAGTTCTACTATGCGGCCCATCTTCATTTGTGTGGTCGCCGCATCGAAGCCGAGGCCCTCTATCGGAAAGCGCAGGCTGGTGGCAGTGCTAGCGCGGCGTACGGGCTGCAGCGACTGATGGAGGAAGACAAGGCGGGCGCGGACAAGGAGGTAGCTTCTGGAAAGGCGCGACAGTGAACGATGGGGACGAACCTCCCGGGCGGCCCCTTGCAGCCTGGCTTCATGACTGCGGAACATGGTTTCGGCTACCTGCGCTTGCTCCGCGCCAATCGTTCCATCCCGGCGTGTTGCCCACGTGCGTTTCGTCTTTCGATGACGACGGAGGGCAATTCGTTTCGGTCCGCTGTTTGACGAATGGAGTGACTCGAACTACCCACTGATTCCCTCAGTCTCACCCGTATCGACCTCGCGAACCTATGTCGGAACATCATGGCCAACGCTGATCGGGAATCCTCTCCGACCGTCGCTCCTGCTGGAGCCGAAACATGTCAGGAGCGCGCATTTGAGCGGGCGATCCTCTTGCCTTGTGTGCTGGCATGGCTGGGCGCGACTGTCTCGCTGTTGTTGGCGCATGCGACTTCCCGCACCCACGGGCTCCTGTGTCCAGTGAGGACCGGGTGTGAGGCGGTGTTGTCGAGCAGGTACGCTGCGATTCAGGGGATTCCGCTGCCGTGGTTGGGCGTCGCATTTTACGCGACTGTGATGCTTCTGCTCGTGGCAGCCTACGGGATCGCGTCGCACCATCTGAGGGTGAGGTTGATCGGTGCGGTTTTCAGGCTGTCGGTGATCGGCGCGAGCTTTTCGGGGGTTCTGATGTTTATCCAGTTCGTCGTGCTCCGCGCCTTCTGCCCGCTTTGCACCTTGTCGGCGGTAGTCGCCGGAGGCCTCCTCGTCGCTTCGGCAAGAGCGGAGCGACTCGTGGCAAAGGCGGATTTCCGCGGGCGCGGCGCTGGAGCCTTGGCGCTGACTGTGGTCGCGCTCATCTCCGCGGTGCCGCTCCTGATTTCAGGGAGGTCCCCACAGGAGGGCACGCTTGCCGTAGTGGACGGGCAGGCGTTCACCCGCGACCAGATGGAGGAGGAACTGGGCGTATCGCATCAGTCGCTGCAGCGTTCGATTTTCAACCTCGAGTTGAATTGGGTCCGTCGAAAAGTGGAAGGCGCGCTGTTGGCGGTGGAGGCCAAAAAGTCAAAAACCACCGGCGATGACTTGCTCTCGGCGAGAATGAGCGCAATCAAGCCGATTTCGGACGCCGAGATTGACGCGCGCTTCGCGAGGAGTGGACTCGTTCGGAGTCAGGACTTGGTTGAACGGATCGAAGCTGAACTCCTGGCGGAAAGGCGCGAACTCGCCCGCGGCCAATATATCGAGGAGTTGGCGGGCAAGCATCGCGTTGAAGTCTTTCTCAAACCGGTCGCGGTCAATGCGCTCAACATCGATCTCGCCACCGCCAAAGTGTCAGGACCACCGGATGCAAAGGTGCAGCTAGTCGTGTTCTCCGATTTCGAGTGCCGACACTGCGCCGAGTTAGCGGTGGTCTTGAAGCAAGTCCGGAGCGATTTTCGCGACGATGTGATGGTCGCATATCGCTATTTCCCAATCGAGGGGCATGCGCGCGCATTCCCCGCCGCGGTCGCAGCCGAGTGCGCAGCGGAGCAAGGCGCGTTTTGGGAGTATCACGACAAATTGTATGAGCAGGCCGGGGACTTGAGTGATGCGTCCCTCGTATCGACGGCCGGCGCGCTGGGGTTGGACAGGGCGCGATTCGTGGAATGCCAGAAGTCAACCCGCGCACGAGCGGTAGTCGAAGCGAGTCGCGTGGATGCGGATGCGAATGGTCTCGAAGGTGTTCCGGTGCTGTTTCTGAACGGAAAGAGGATCGGTGGGATGCTCGACTACGACCATCTGTCACAAAGAATCCGTGCTGTGCTGAATTCTTCCGCCACCGCCAAGAAACAGGGAACTGGCAAGAAGGACGAGAAATGACCGGAATGGAATTCGAGCATCTGAATCTAGTCCGATGGCGGCTGAGCGAAAGCTCGACCGGCCTGGAACCGGAGCGACTTCAGCGGTGCCACCACTCTCATCTGACGCTTTTCTTCTCGCCCTCGTCTCTGGAGCCTTATGCTGAATCAAGACGCTGATGCCAATCCTCCCGTGCCCGCCACGGGTGTCCACGATGCGGATCGCAGGCAGCGCGTCCGCCGGATTGGTTCGGTGCTCTATCTGATCATCCTCGGGCTGGTCTTTGGAAAGTCGCTTCTTTCTCTCGTCGGATACGCCGCCGAGACGCCTCTGTTTTCCTATATTCTGAGCATTCCGGTTTGCGTCGCCTTCCTGGTTGCCATTCGGCGGAACGACCTCCCCACGGTGTATGTTTGCTCTCCAGCGTGGGCGCTGATTCCCTTACTATCGGGACTCGCCGCATGGTTTGCGGGTTCGGGGTGGCGAATAGGTGCATGGACGTTCAGTTACGTCGATCAGCTTTCGCTGATGGCATTCGCATTTGTCTGTTTCCTGATCGCAGGTGGATTTCTTTTTCTGGGCCAGAAATGGATGGTGGCCGCCAGTTTCCCCGCTGCGTTCCTGTTTTTCGTCGTCCCGCTGCCGGATGGTGTCTTGGAATGGATGGAAACTTCTCTGCAATCGGCATCGGCTGAGGCGGCGGACCTTTTCTTCTTCATCTCGCGTACGCCGGTGATGCGCGAAGGGGTCTTTTTCGAACTGCCGGGCTTTTCCATGCAAGTCGGCCAGGAATGCAGTGGGATCCAGGCGAGTTGGGTTCTTTTCATCAGCACGGTGCTGGCTTCGGCCTTGTTTCTGAAAAGCCCGTGGCGACGCGCAGTCCTCATTCTGGCCGTTGTGCCACTGGGAATTCTTCGGAATGGCTTTCGCATCATGGTGATCGGACTGCTTTGCATTCACCAGGGGCCGCACATGATTGACAGCGTGATTCACAGGAAGGGCGGGCCATTGTTCTTGGCGCTGTCGCTCATTCCGTTGGCCATAATCCTCTGGTGGTTGCGGAAGGGTGAAAGGCCAGGGCGAGGTTCGCCAGCCTCCGGAGGGTCAAAGTAGCGCAATCAAGGGAATCCGGCGCGGGCAAGAAGCGCAACGCGGGGAACTGGGATTGGCCCATACGATTTATCCAAACTGATTGCCTGAAAGCGGGGGGTGGCGGTGGGGTTGCGTAGCGTAACGTAGCTCTCCAGAGCTGCGCGGATGGTTCAGCAGGTGAAGCCTGGTGTTACGCAGATCTGGAGAGCTACGCTACTTCCCAGTCACGCGTCCCCATCTGGCAACTGGACGGGCAACTGGACTGTACAAATCGTCTCAATCGTCTCCTCCTACCCGCCGCTGTCGGGAGATTCAATTTCGCCGAAGCTGCGGTGACATCATGACGACGGTGCCCGGGCGCAAAGGACTGCAAGCCACTGGCGACACCCCGCTCATTTCTTACGGCTTGGCGATCTCGACGATGTAGATTTTCTGAGGAGTGCCCGCATCGAGGTCGATCACTGTGCGGACGGTGCCACTTTCACTCGCCGAGAAATTGCCCAGCGGAATCCACTGCGGGTCGGAGAGGCTCGACTTGCACTTCACGACATAGGCCCTCCCGGCGACGATGGGGCCGCAGGTGATGGCCTTCTGTGTCGGTTGCCCTGCGACTTTCTCCACCCGCACATCGAACCGCGAGAGCGCGCTCGTGGGCGACAGTCCGGCGATGTATTCGGAGATATTGTTGTAGCCGTCCCCATCCGGATCGGCGAGATCGGCGGCGTTGCCGGCGTTGGCTGTGGTGCCGAAGTAGGCGAAGCGCCACGACTCCAGCGCGGTGTTTACCGTGAAGGCTTGCGTGACCTCGGCGAAGTTGCCGAGGGAATCAGTGACGCGCCCCTTCAAAGTATGCGGGCCGGGCGTGGCAGGACCGGTGAGGGTGCGCGATGCGGTCGAGCCTGCCGGCGAAACGACCACGTCATCAATCAACACCGTGTAGGAGAGCGCCAGGCCCGCGCTGGTCCAGCCCGCGAAGGCGACCGTCAATTCGGCGCTCGCATCCACGGGCGAGGCTGGCGTCAGGGTCATCGTGCCTCCGGTCGGCCCTGTCACTTCACCGAGGACGTTGGCGCGCGGACGAAAGAATGCTTTCGGCCAATCGACGAGCAGGACGAGTTCGATCTTCTGAAGACCGTTGGCGAGGTCCGTGGTGAATTCGTAGTAGTGAATTCCGTTCTTGGCCACCGACCAGTTTATCAAGTCGGGGGAGACGTCGTACCGATAGGCGAGGTCGGCTGCGTAACGAGGTTTGTAGTGGCTGAGAATCCGCGTTTGTCCGACCGAATACATCAGTGGCAATCGGCTGGTGTCGCCTGGCATCGCCGGGTTGAGAGCGAAGGCGTAGCTGCGGAAATCGGTGTTCCCGGCACCGTGGGAATTTTGCCAGTCCGCGAACGAGGTGATCAAGACAACGTTCACCGCGAACGTGGTTGCGACCCACTTGCCGCGTGTGTCGGTCGCCCGCACGGTCAATTGCGCCTGCCCCCCGACACCTGGGTGGTAACGAAGCGTGAGCGCGCCTGTGACCGGATCGACCCCGACAAAATCAAAGAGGCTCGGCGACGTGTTTCCAGCGATCGAATACCTGAGGCCGGTCGCATCGTCTTCGGCATCGGCGAAGTACTGCGTCAACGGGATGATGGTTGGCGCGACGGTGTCGAACACGGTCACTGCCGGGATGCCTGTGGTCGTCGGGTTTTGATTGGCCTGCGCGGTCACCAGCGACGAGGCAACGTTGGCGACGAGACCGGCAAAGACAGGGGAGCCGGACTGTGAATCCTTCACCACGCTCTTTGGCGAGCCCTCGGTGAGGTGGGTGATACGAAAACTGTGCGGCGTCTGCGCAGCGGCATCCGGTTTCATCGATACGACGACAAAGAAATCGCGCGCGGCCTGCGGCGGCACCGGCAACTCGGGCGATGCCGATTGGAGCGGTATCTCGAAGCGACCGGAGGCGAGCGCGAGAAATGAGGTCGTCTGCAGCAGACTGTCCGCCCCGGGCTCGAAAACCAGTGACCCGTTGGTATCCGCATAGATGAGCACACGGTCGATGATGCTGGCCGCCTGGGTGGCCGTCAGCGGAACCCCGGGGCTGCTCTCGAAAAGGAAAGCGAGCTTTGCCAACTGAACGTGATTGCCGCCACTCGCGAGCCGATTGCTGACCGTGACCCGCAGAACACTGCTGCTGGTTCCTTCGATGATACCCGGGGGGGCGGTATTGATCGTGGCGATTGCGGCCGGGCCGCCCCCGCTCACCCCTTGGTTCAGATAGGCAGCGATCTTGGAATCCACCTGTGATGCGGACACCACGTCAATGGTCCCGTTCCCGTCGAAATCAGCCGCGGCGACTGATACTGCATCGTTTGCCGCGGTCGAAATGATCTGTTGGGGACCGAATGTGCCACCGCCGAGATTTGCGTACCAAGCAATCTTGTCGTCGGTCAATGAAGCGGACACCACGTCCGGTGCGCCGTCACCATTCAAGTCCGCCGCGATGACCGAGAAGGCGCCGACGGCATCACTCGTGAGGGCGACGCGTGGCCCGAACGTGCTGTTGCCGTTGTTTCTGAAGAACGACACTTTGTTGTCAACCGCCGAGCCGCAGATGACATCGATCCAGCCGTCGCCATCGAAGTCCGCGGTCGCCACCGTCGAAGCGCCGTCCGCGCCTGTCGCAATGACCCGTTGCTGGCCGAACGTCCCGTTCCCGTTGTTGCGATACCAAGCGATCTTGTCGTCGGTGACCGATGCGGTGACGACATCAAGGAATCCGTCGCCATCCAAGTCGGCCGCTGTCGCCTGATAGGGACCGCTGGCGGCGTTCGCCCCCGACAGCACCCCGATGATCTGCTGCGGACCAAATGTCCCGTCCCCGCTGTTGTGATGCCACCCGACTCTGTTGTCGAAGAGGCCCGTGCAAAGCAGATCGCGTTTGCCGTCGTTATCCAAATCCGGAGCCGAAACGGAACTGATGTAGGCATAGTTCGTCGAAACGATCTGCTGCGGGCCGAAGGTGCCATTGCCCAGATTCCTGTGCCACGCGAGCTTGTTGTCGTGGGAGCCGGTGATCACATCCAGCCTTCCGTCGCCATCCAGATCCGCGGCGGCCACCGCGGAAGGTTCGCCATTCGCCGTCGTGATCACAGTCTGCGCGCCGAATGTCCCGTTTCCGGTGTTCCGGTACCACGCGACTTTGTTGTCGAGGAGCGATGCCGACAGCACGTCGGGAAGGCCATCGCCATCGAGGTCGGCGGCGATCACCGCATTGGCAAAGGACGCTGCGGTCGTCAGGACCGTCTCCTGGGGAAAACTGGCGGTGCCGGGAGTCATCAGCCCCGCGGCCGAGGAGCGGCTGCTGCCTGCCCCAGGCGCGGGAGGAGCGGGGTCTTCCCAGTAGGAGTTCGGGGTCGATTGGGCGGTGAACTGTGAGCCCGGGCCGCCGGGAGCCTGTGATGCGGCACCATTCTGACTGGCGCGGGCGCGCAGGAATACCGAGGGCGATTTGCCGAGCAACAACAGATCGGCGCGCAACCTGCCGTCGGAAAGATCCTTGTTTCGCTCGAAATAATCCACGCCACTCAGCGCAGTCGTCCATGTGGTCAGGTCAGGCGAGATCTCGTAAGTGTACGTGATGTCGGTGGCATATTTCGGCTTCAGATGTGTGAAAACCCTGCTGCAGCCGAGCTTGTCCGTACGCGGAAGCCCTGCGCGATCCCCGGCGGTGAGCGGGTTGAGTCCGAATGCGTACTTTGCGAAATTGGAGACGCCGGTGCCGGAAGGATCGTCTCCCTCGGCATTGCCCGTCGGATTCCCTGGGCCAAAATGAAATGCCGCCCAATTGACGTAGGTCCTGAGGAGTGTGAGCCCGACTTGGAACGTGACCGTCACGGACTTTCCAGCGCGGTCGGTCGCACGGATCGAAACCGAACTGTTGCCAGAAACGTCCGCCTTGTAGTCCAGCGAGAGAATTCCGGTCGAAGGGTCGATGCCGGTAAAAGCGAACAGGCCGGTGTTGCTGTTCGCACTGATCTCGTAGCGCAAATCCGCCGCCGCGTCCTCGGCATCCTGAAACGCTGGGAAGAGTGGAATGCGTGTCGGGATTGCCGGGTCCGAGACGATCCGATTTGCGATGCCGCTGGTGGTCGGGGCGTTGTTGAACAGCGCTGTGACCGTTGACGACGAGACATCAGCGACCGGCTGCAGAGTGAGTGGGATTCCCGAGCCGGATTCGCGCGCGGTGCTGCTGCCCGGACCGTTGGTGACGTGGGTGATCCGCAGGGTGTGCGGAGTATGCGACGAGGCGTTGCCTGTGAGTCGCACGACCACAAAATACGCTCGCGATTGACCGGCGATGACTCGCACCTCCGTCGGTGCCGAATTGGCAAGAGGGAAACTCAGCGTCCCGTTCGCCGCTGGCAAAGGTCCGAGCAGAGTTCCAATCAGGGAGTCCGCGGCGGGCTCAAAGATCCCGGTTCCATTGGTGTCCGCATGGACTTCGATCGCGTTGAGAAGATTGCTCGATTGCGCACCCGTGAGCGCAACTCCCGGCGTGACATCAATGCGCAAACCGAGACTGGCAATCTCCAGGTCCGGTCCGCCGGTCGCGCCGGGATTGGTCACCGAGATCCGCAGCAGATCATCCCGCCGACCGTCAACGATGCTGGCCGGAGCTGTGTCGGACGTTGCCATTCCAAACTCCCCCGCTCGCGCTTGGACCAGCGTGACCCAAAAGCAAAGGAAGAGCGCGACGCGCAGGACCGCCGAGGCGACCGGAGAGCGCGCACTCTGAACCCGGGAATTGGGCTGGTAGAACTCAGCATCAAAATTCGAGCGTCCCAAGCCTTGGAAGGCTGGGAGGCGCCAGGCAAGATGCTGGGAGGAAGATGTTCGGTTCAAGCGGTGCCGATTCGTTTTGGCCTACCCGGATTCAATGTCTTCCTGTCTGGCAATTCATCTCTGAATCCCACTGCATTTGGAGCGACGGCGAGTTTGAGGGGGTGGACAAGACCGGGGGAGTTTGAGCCAAAATAAAATTATTAACGCACCATGGAGTTGGTAGGTTCGCATGACAAGTGACGAGATAGTTACCCGCCCAAATTCGCGATGCCAATTCTAAAAAATCTAGAAAAAC
>Ga0209181_10009190_pt1 | contig 13044 bp, 16 predicted proteins | sample MAT05_FD_187208 | JGI IMG/M metagenome (GOLD analysis project Ga0209181, IMG submission 187208) | Freshwater microbial communities from Lake Fryxell liftoff mats and glacier meltwater in Antarctica - MAT-05 (SPAdes) (version 2) | ecosystem: Environmental > Aquatic > Freshwater > Ice > Liftoff... | reverse complement strand
CCAGGCGTTCGACCCCGGCTTCCTCGGCGGGGTGCGGGTGGCCGTGGGCGACGTGACCGGCGACCGGGTGAGCGACATCGTCGTCGGGGCCGGGCCGGGGGCGGGGTCGCACGTCAAGGTGTTCGACGGGGCGACCGGGGCCGAGGTCCGCAGCTTCTTCGCCTTCCCGGGCTTCGCCGGGGGGGTGTTCGTCGGGGCCGGGGACATCGACGGCGACGGGCAGGCGGACATCATCGTCGGGGCGGGGGCGGGGGCCGCGCCGCACGTCAAGGTGTTCAGCGGGGCGACCGGGGCGGAACTCCGCAGCTTCTTCGCCTTCGGGGCCGCCTTCGCCGGCGGGGTCACGGTGGCCGGCGGCGACGTCAACGGGGACGGGCGGGCGGACGTCGTCGTCGGGGCGGGGGCGGGGGCCGGGCCGCACGTCAAGGTGTTCGACGGGGCGACGAACGCCGAGTTGCGGAGCTTCTTCGCCTTCGGGGCCGCGTTCACCGGCGGGGTGTTCGTCGGGGCCGGGGACATCGACTGCGACGGGCGGGACGAGATCGTCGTCGGGGCGGGGGCGGGGGCCGGGCCGCACGTCAAGTTGTTCGACGGGGCGACGAACGCCGAGTTGCGGAGCTTCTTCGCGTTCGCCCCGGGGTCCGCGGGCGGGGTGCGGGTGGCCGCCGGCGAAGTGAACGCGGAGGGCATGGCGGACCTGATTGTCGGCGCCGGCACCGGCTCCGAGGTCAAGGCGCTGGACGGCATGACGATGTCCGAGCTGTTCGACGTGGTCGCCTTCGGCGCCGACAGCCGGGGGGTGTACGTGGGTTGAGGACCGGCGGTGTCACGTCGGACACCGCCGGCGTTGAGAAAAACGGGATGCGGGAACCGGTTTCCGGTAAAATCGCAAGGGTCCGGTCGGCGAAGGTGGAATGTGGATGGCATTCAAGAGGTCGGGGGTTCGACGCCCCTCACCTCCGCCTCGCAGAACCCCGGGAGACCCTGGGGTTCTGTCATTTTCCAGTCGTCGGGGGGCCGCCGGACCTCGGGCGAGTGAGCAGGTACACCGATGCCGTACCACGTCAAGGAGCTGTTCCTGACCCTCCAGGGGGAGGGTCGGCACGCGGGCCGCGCCGCGGTGTTCTGCCGGTTCACCGGCTGCAACCTGTGGTCGGGGCGGGAAGACGACCGCGACCGCGGGCCGAGCTGCTCGCGGTGGTGCGACACCGACTTCGTCGGCACCGACGGCCCCGGCGGCGGGCGCTTCGCCGCGCCGGACCAACTGGCCGCGGCCGTCCGCGCGGCGTGGGCGGCGGGCGACGGCGGCCGGCCGTTCGTCGTCCTCACCGGCGGCGAACCCCTGCTCCAGACCGACGCGGCGCTGGTCGAGGCGCTGCACGCGGCGGGGTTCGAGGTGGCGGTCGAGACGAACGGGACGCTCGCCCCGCCGCCGGGGATCGACTGGGTGTGTGTCAGCCCGAAGGCCGGCACGGAGTTGGTTCTGACGGGCGGGGACGAGTTGAAGCTGGTGTACCCGCAGGCGGGGGCGGAGCCGGGGCGGTTCGCGGGGCTGGGGTTCGCGCACTTCTACCTGCAGCCGATGGACGGGCCGTCCGCCGCGGAGAACACGCGGCGGGCGGTGGCGTACTGCCTGGCGCACCCGCAGTGGCGGTTGAGCCTCCAGACGCACAAGATTCTCGGCATCCGCTGACGACGGGCACCCTCCCTTCCTGCCCCCCGCGGTCGTGGGTACAATTCCCCACACCGCCGCCCGGCGGGCGAGGGGGTCGGCCGATGAAGTGTCAGCGCTGTTCGAAGCAGGCCACCCTCCACATCACCGACATCCTCGGCGAGAACCGCGTCGAGGAGGCGCACCTGTGCGAGGACTGCGCCCGCAAGCACCTCGCCGACCCCGGCTCCGGCAAGAAGCCCGCCACCGGCAAGAAGCCCGCCGCCGACAGCCCCCCGGCCGACCCCCCCGCCGACGGCACCTGCCCCGCCTGCGGGATGCCGTTCGTCGAGTTCCGCAACCACGGCCGGCTCGGCTGTCCCCACGACTACGACGCCTTCAAGGACGAACTCCTACCACTGCTCGAGGGCGTCCACGGCGGCGCCACCCACGCCGGCAAGTCGCCGCGCCGCGGCCCCAGGGCCGGCGCCGCCGCCACCGAGCTCGACGCGCTGCGCCGCCGGCTGGGGAAGTTGGTGGCCGACGAGAAGTACGAGGACGCCGCCCGCGTCCGCGACCAGATCCGCCGGCTGGAGGAGGGCGCGCCGTGACGCCGGACCCGAACCGCCCGCGCCGGAAGAAGATCGTCCTACCTGCCGAGGTCGCCGAGGCGATGGGGATGAGCGAAGCCGAGCGGCTGGACATGGCGAACGGGATGTACTTCACCATCGACGACCTCCTCCGGGAGCTCGAAGCCGAATCCGGCCCGGGTGAGGACGAGCCCCCGAAACCAGCCCCAGAGCCCCGGCCCGAATCCTGAACCTACGGAGAACCGTGATGTCCCCGGATTCGATCATGCCCGACCCGACCCCGACCCGGCCGCGGCTGAACCTGCCGCCGGAGTGGAAAGACCCGCCGCCGCTGACCGAGGAGGAGATGAGGGACATCGACGCCAATGGCATCAGCATGGCCGAGATCGTTCGCATCATCGAAGCCGAGTACGGCCCCGTGGGGGAGTAGCCGATGGCCGACTCGCCCCCCGGCCGGTTCTACGTCGAAGCGCCGAAGCCGCAACTCGCCGAGGCCCGGAGGTTGGCCGATGTTGCCACCGCCGCCGGGAAGCGCGAGCCGTTCGTCCGCTGGCTCCGCGAGGTGTATTACCGCCTCGCGCACGAAGCCGACGAATGGGGCGAGAGCCGCGAGCAGTTCCCCGGGGGGCACGTCGAGTACCGAGTCGGGATGGTCGGCGACCTGACGGTGTGGTACTCCGTGGACTTCGGCCGAGCCATCGCGTACGTGAAACGGTTCCGCCTCCGGGGCGACCCGGGCGCCGGGGAGTAGGTGGGCCATGACCTGTCAGTTCTGCGACGCGGCGGCGACCGTCACCCTGACGGAGATCGTCAACAAGCACAAGCGGGTGCTCCGCCTCTGCGACCGCTGCGCCAAGAAGAAGAAGCTGTTCGCCGACGCCCCCGGGGCCGCGTCCCCGCAGGTGGACGTGCCGGCGCTGCTGAGCCTGTTCGGCGCCGCCGGCCCCGCCGCCCCGCCCGAGACGGCCGCGTTGACCTGCCCGGACTGCGGCCTACAGTATGGGGAGTTCCGCGCCACCGGGCGGCTCGGGTGCCCGGCCGAGTACGACGCCTTCCGCCCCGCCCTCGAGCCGCTCCTGGCCCGCATCCACCGGGCCGACGCCCACGCCGGCAAGACGCCCCGGGCCGTCCGCGCCGCCCGCCGCGACGACCGACTACAGGAACTCCGCCGCCGGATGGCCGCCGCCGCCCGCGACGAAGACTACGAGGAGGCGGCCCGGCTCCGCGACGCGGTCCGGCAGGAGGAGGCCGCCGATGAACCTGGATAGCCTGCTGCCCAACCTCGGGGAGTGGCTGCGCGGCACCGGCCCCGAGTCGGATGTCGTCGTGTCCACGCGCATCCGCCTGGCCCGCAACCTCGCCGGCTTCCCGTTCGCCAACCGCGCCGCCCCCGCCCAGAAGGCCGAGACCGCCGCCAAGGCCCGCGACGCCCTCGCAAAAGCGGACCTCCCCTACCAGCTCGACTACGTCGACGTTCCCGCCCTGTCGCCGCTCGACCGCCAGTTCCTCGTCGAGCGCCAGCTCGTCAGCCGGGAGCTGGCGACGGTGCTGGAAGGCCCGCGCGGCGTCGCCCTGGACCAGAAGGAATCCGTCAGCGTGATGGTGAACGAGGAGGACCACCTGCGCCTCCAGGTGCTCCGCTCCGGGCTGGCGCTCACCGAGGCGTGGGAGGACATCGACAAGCTCGACGACGCGCTGGAAGCCCGCCTCGGCTACGCCTTCCACGACCAGTTCGGGTTCCTGACCGCGTGCCCCACGAACGTCGGCACCGGGATGCGCGCGAGCGTGATGCTGCACCTGCCGGCGCTCGGGCTCACGAAGCAGATCGAGAAGGTGTTCCGGGCGCTGCAGAAGATCAACCTGGCGGTGCGCGGCCTGCACGGCGAGGGGAGCCGGGCGTTCGGCGACCTGTACCAGATTTCCAACCAGGTGACGCTCGGCAAGAGCGAGCCCAAAATCCTGTCCGAGATCGGCGAGGTGATCGAGACGATCCTGCAGTACGAGCGGCAGGCCCGCAACGCGCTCTTGAAGGAGCGCCGGCAGGCCGAGCAGGACCGCGTGGCCCGCGCCATCGGCACCCTCGGCAGCGCGACGATGATCACGTCGGAGGAGACGATGGAGCTGCTGAGCGCGGTGCGGCTCGGCATCCACCAGCGGCTGATCGAGGATCTGCCGGCGACGACGGTGAATCAGCTGTTCATCCACACCCAGGCGGCGCACCTGCAGAAGCTGATGGGCCAGCCGCTCGACGGCGAGGAGCGGAACGCGGCCCGGGCGAAGTACCTCAAGGCCAAGCTCCGCGAGCTCGGCTCGACCCGACCGTGACCGCACGAACCGCGCTCTTCGTCGTCCTCCTCGCCGCGTGGTCGTGGCGCCTGTGCTCGCCGATCTCGCCCGAGCTGCGGGACGGGATGAACGCCACGGGGCAGCCGATGCTCGTGGCGAAGGCCGCGCACGTCGTCGGCTACGCCGTCCTCGCGGCGCTCGCGGTCGGGCTGCCGCGACCGCGCCTGCTCGTCGGCTTCCTCGTACTGCACGGCGCCGCGACCGAGGTGATCCAGACCTACGTTCCCGGCCGCACCGGGCAGGCGACCGACGTGCTCATCGACTGCGCCGGCATCACCCTCGGCGTGCTCGCCGTCCGCGTGTGGAAGCGCCGCCCGTGACCGACCCCGACGTGTCGCCGACCCGCCAGTACATCGTCGAGGTGGCGACGACGGAGGGGCCGATCTCGGAGCGGTACGACACGTATGAGGAGGCGGTGGCACGGGTCGAGGCGCTGCCGGCGGCGATCGTGCGCGGGGTGCCGTTTATCTTCCACGAGCTGCCGGACGGGTCGCAGCGGCTGGTGCGGAACGATTTGAAGCCGCTCCAGTGGCACCGGCTGGAGCACGAACAGGACGTGCCGCTCGGCGACGACGCTATCCCGCTCGGCGACGAGAACGACATCCCGGAGGCGGTGGGGTACGTCGGCCCGCGGATCAAGCCGATCACGCGGCCGGTCGGGGACGACAGCGACGAGGAGCCGCTGCCGCTGGCGGAGTGACCGCGCCCTACGGGCTGATGCTACCGGTCGGCGGCGCGGCGCCCGTGCCGGACCCGGCCTGCGACGCCTGGTGGCGGAGAGCCTCGTACACCAGGAGCGTCAGGAACATCGACTCGCGGCGGCTGAGCGACAGGTTCCCGGTCGATTCGAGCTCGGTGACGAGGAGCCGCGCCTCGACGAGGAGGGCGACCTGGTCACCGGCGGTCAGCGGCGACCCGCCGGCCAACACGCTCCCGCCCGTCCCCCCGCCGGTCAACACGCTCCCGCCCGTCCCACTACTCCGCAACACACTCCCGTTCGTCACGCCCCCGCCGACCCCGCCCGCCCCGGTGGTCGAACCGGTCCCGGTGTGTTTCGCACCGAACCCGTGGGACGAGCCGCCGGTCGCGGTCCCGCCGGCCTTCGGGATCGGGGCGGTCAGGTTCCAGCCGCCCGCGCCCGCGGTCGAGGGGATGGCGTAGTTCATCCTGGGGATCGGGGTCGTGGTCCCGCCGGCGCCGGTCTGGGCGGCGGCCGGCCCGGCCCCGACCAGTACCAGCACTCCGGCCAGCCAACTCGCGCGGTGTCGCATGGCGTCCTCCTCGGGTGACGGGCGACGCGGTGGCGCGTGCCCGCCCGAAGAGTACCCCGCGGCCCGTGAGCGGCGGGTGAGCCGTCTCTGAAAACCGTGCCGGCGCCGCCGGCCGGGCTCATCGGGCGTTCATCCGGGCGTTCCGCGCGTCACACCACCCAGTCGGCGGCCGGCTTCTGCACCCGCAGCAGGAACGTCGGGTTGATCGACTCGAACCGCAGCGCCTCCAGCTGCTCCACCCCGCGCGACAGGTTCATCAGCAGCACCTCCACCCCGCCGCCGAGCCGCTTCAGCACCGCGTACGTCGCCGTCAGCATCTCCAGCGTGCCGACGTTCGTCACCAGCCGGCCGCCCGGCCGCAGCGCCGCGTACGCGCTCTCCAGCAGCCGCGCCACCTCGCCGCCGTTGCCGCCGACGAACACCGCGTCCGGCGGCGGCAGGTCGGCGAACACCTCCGGCGCCGTGCCGAACACCGGCTTCACGTTCGACACGCCGAACTTCGCCGCGTTCGCCACGATCAGGTGGTAGTCGGCCGTGTCCTGCTCGATGGCGTAGCTCGGCGCCGGGGTCACGAGCCCCGCCGCCTCGATCGCCACGCTGCCGCTGCCGGCGCCCACGTCCCAGAACACGTCGCCCGGGTGGAGGTCGAGTTGCGACAGCGCCACCCCGCGCACCTCGGCCTGCGTGATGAGGCCGGTCTTCGGGCGGGTCTGCGCGAACACCTCGTCGGGGTTGCCGAAGCGGCGCAGCCGGGCCGCCCGCGGCCGGTCGGGGCGGTTCGGCTTCCGCTTCAGGATCAGGATGTTCAGCGGGTCGAACGTCATCTCGCGGACTTCCCCCAGCTCGGCGCGGGTGATGCGCTCGTCCTTGCCGCCGAGGTTCTCGCACACGAACGCGGTGAAGTAGTCCATGCCGCGGCCGAGCAGCTCCCCGGCCACGCGGTTCGGCTGGTAGCGCGGGCTGGTGAACAGGCCGACGGTCGCGGCGCTGCGAATCTTGTCGAGAACGTCGTCGAGCGGGTGGGCGGCGAGGTCGGTGAGGAAGGCTTCCTCCCAGCTCTCCTGGAGGCGGGCGAATGCCAGCTGCATCGACGACACGTGCGGCATCACCTCGAACAGCTCGGTGCCGACCTTCTCGGTGAGGTAGCGGGCGGTGCCGTAGAACAGCGGGTCGCCGCTGGCGACGATGGCGGTGACGCGCTTCCCCACCGCGGCCCGCAGCTTCTCGACGACGACGGGCAGGTCGGTGCCGATGACGACGCGCTCGCCGGTGAGTTCGGGGAGTCGGCGGAGGGTGCCGTCGGAGCCGAAGACGATTTCGGCGGCGAGGAGGAGTTCGCGGCCGCGCGGGGAGAGGCCGGCGAGCCCGTCCGGGCCGATGCCGATCACGGGAACCTTACCGGACATGGGGCTCCTTCGGAACAGGGGGCGTACCCGGGACGCACCCGGGGCGTTGCCCCGGGCTATGTTATCCCAGGCCGTTGGCCTGAAAACCAGCTTGCCCGCTTCACCCCGAAGGGGTGGGATAGCATAGCCCGGGGCAACGCCCTCCCTATTACGCATAAGTCGGGGAACCTCTGGGAATGCTCGGGCACCGGTGTGGAAACCCGTTGCAAATCAAGGGGTTTCCAGGCCCGATCAACCCCAGAAAACCCGCCAGTCACCTGCTGCAACATGTTGCCAGTAAATATGTTGCAGACTTATGCGTAATAGGGAGGGTTCCACCCCGGGTGCGGCCCGGGTGCGGCCCGGGTGCGGCCCGGGTGCGGCGCCCTGGCGGTGCGCGTTCCACCTCCGACCCCCGTTACCGAACCCGGCTTGGCAGCATCCCGCGCCGCGGCGTAGAATCGCCCGCAGGGGCGGTACAGTTCCCCCACCTTGCCACGCTAAGGGTGTCGTCATGGAACGGGCGGGTCACGGCTTCCTCATCCGGTTCGCGGCCCTCGCGGCCGGCCTCGCACTCCTCTCGGCCGGCGGCCGGGCGCAAGACCCCGACCTCCCCAAGAAGGTCGAGAAGAAGGCGCCGCCGAAGGCGGCCGCGCCGGTCGACGAGGAGGCGCTCAAGGCCGAGCTGCTCGACTTCAACAAGGCCAAGACCGACGACGCCCGCACCGCCGCGCTGCGGGCGTTCATCAAGGACAAGGCGAAGGCCAAGCAGGGCGTGCAGCTCGCGGCCAAGATGCAGAAGGCCGGCAAGGGGAAGGAGCGGGCGTTCACCTTCAACGGCGCACTGGTCGTCGGCCGGGCGGCGCACATCATGAAGGACTACGACACGGCCGAGTACTTCTACGAGTTCTGCGCCGAGGCCGCGACCCGGCTGGAGAGCGGCGAGAAGATGCTCCAGGCCTACGACGGCCTGATGGACGTGTACTGGGACTCCAAGCGGTTCGCCGACCTGGACGAGCTGTGCGAGCGGTTCCTGGAGCTGAAGGGGCCGAAGGAGGTCGAGGACGCGCAGGGGCCGGTGATCGAGAAGATGATCCAGGCGAAGGCGATGCGCGGCAACACCGACGAGGCGCTGCGGATCGCCGAGAGCATGATCCAGGCGACCGACGGCGGGTGGTACTTCACGCAGACGAAGGGGTGGGTGCTCCGCAACGCCGGCCGCTACCCCGCGGCCATCGAGGCGTACGGGGACGCGATCGCCAAGCTGGACACGGCCCGCGGCCTGAGCAAGGACATCAAGGCGCGCATGAAGGACAGCATGCGCTACACCCTGAGCGGGCTCCACGTCGACAACAAGGACATCGACAGCGCGTCGAAGGAGCTGGAGGGGCTGATCAAGCGGCACCCGGACAACCCGACGTACAAGAACGACCTGGGGTTCATCTGGGCCGACCGCGACCTGAAGCTGGACGAGGCCGAGAAGCTGATCCGGGAGGCGCTCGACCTGGACAAGGCGCGGCAGGCGAAGGCGCTGGCGGACGGGAAGATCACCGAGGTGCGCGAGTCGAGCGCGTACCTGGACAGCATGGGCTGGGTGCTGTTCAAGAAGAAGGACTACAAGGGGGCGCTGCCGTACCTGAAGAAGGCCGCGGCCGACGAGGACGACGGCGACCACATCGAGATCTGGGACCACCTGGCGGACTGCCAGCTGGCGCTCGGCGAGAAGGCGGCGGCGGTCGAGACGTGGCAGCGGGCGCTGTCGTTCGACGACGTGTCGAAGCGGGACGAGGCGCGGCGGCGGCGGGTGATCGCCAAGCTGAAGGAGCAGGGCGTGGAGCCGCGCGTGCCGCCGAAGCGCGACACGCCGCCGCGGCGGAAGATCGATTAACTGAGGTTGTCGCTTGCGGCTTCGCGCCGCGGCGCGAAGCCGCAAGCGGCAACGGAACCATGTCGTTACCTCTCCTCTGGCTCCACGCCGGCGACGCGCCCCTCGCCGACAACCTTGAAATCGTCGCCCCGCCGTCGTCGGAGCGGTGGTGGTCGCTCGATTCCGAACCCGAGCTGCTGGCGCTCGCCGACCCCGGCCGCCGCTGGGCCGTCGCCGGCGTCGGCATGGGCGGGCAGGCCGCGGTCCGCCTGGCGCTGCGCCACCCCGACCGCTTCCCCGTCGCCGCCGCCGTCGACGCCGCGTTCGACTTCCACGACCTGTACGGCCGCGGCACCGCGCTCGACGACCTGTTCCCGACCCGCGAGCGCGCCCGGCAGGCCACGGCCGTGCTCCACGTGAACCCGAGCCGGTGGCCGCCGCACCTGTGGTTCGCCGCCGACCCCGCCGGCCCGTGGCACCGCGGCGCCGACCGCCTCCACGAGAAGCTCACCGCCTACGGCGTGCCCCACACCGCCGACCTCGACACCACCGGCCCCGACTACGCGGCGAAGATGCTGCCGCAACTGCTGGCGTTCGTCGCGGCGGGGCTGGCGCGCGAGGCCCGGCGACTGGCGTGATCCCCACCTTCCGGAGACGACCGTGACCCGTCACGCCGCGTGCCTCGCCCTGCTCCTGACCCTCGCCCCCGCGGCCCGCGCCCAAGACGTCGGGTTCAGCGGCATGGTCCGCATCGCCGCCGACGCCTACCTCACGGTCAACGACCGCAAGAACACCCGCGACCCCGGCGAGCGGCTCGGTATCCTCACCGTCACCGCGAAGGGCTCCACCTTCCGCCCGCTCCCCGTCGCCGACTGGCGCGACCCGGACGACGGGGAGCCGAACGACCTGGAGGCCGTCTGCGCTGTCCCCGGCCGGCCGGACGAGTACCTACTCGGCGAAAGCGGCCGGTACAAGAAGAAGTTCGGCCGGCTGTTCCACGTCCGCGTCACCCGCGACGCGGCGGGCGGGTGGAAGGCCGAGTGCCTCAAGGCGTTCCACCTGCCCCGCCCGGCGCCGGACGACGAGGGCACGACGTGGCCGGGCGACGAGGTGGAGGGGATGGCGTGCATCCCGGGGACGGGCAAGGACGTGCCGGTCCTGGTGCTGGGGGCGCGCGGCGGTCAGGGCCGGGCCGCGTACCAGCCGGCCCAGCTCGTCTGGGGCGACCTGGACCTGACGACGTACGCCTTCACCCCGCGCGGCGCCCACGCCCTCGGCACTGTCAAGGGCTTCAAGAACGAGCGCGGCTGCGCCGACCTGCACGTCGCCGAGACGAACGGCGGCTGGGAGGTGTGGTCGGTCGCGGTCCGCGACGAGGGCGACGCGGGGCCGTTCCACTCGGTCGTGTACCGGGCCGGAGTGTTCACCCGCGCCGTCGGGGCGCTGGCCTTCGTCGCCGAAGCCGAGCCGTCAGTGCGGCTGCACCTCCACGGGCTGAAGGTGGAGGCGCTGGCGGCGCCGCCGCGGTGCGTCCCGCGGGCCGGGTTCGCCGTCGCCACCGACGACGAGAACTACGGCGGCGTGTGGCGCCCGTTGTTCCCGAGCCCCTGACGCGGTACGCTGGCGGCATCATGCCCAAACCGCCGCCGGTCAAGCTGTCCGCGCTCGAACCCGGACAGCACGCCGACTTCTTCGCGCAACTCGTCGAGAAGACGCCGCGCACCACCCGCGACGGCAAGCCGTTCTTCGCCGTCCGGTTCCGCGACCCGCGCCGCTCCGTCGGCGTCGCCGTCTGGGCCGACTCCCCGCACTTCGACGACTGCAAGCAGCACTGGCAGCCGGGGGCGTTCTTCAAGGTCCGCGGCCGGTACGTCGAGGACGAGAAGTACGGCCCGAAGGTCGAACTCGAGCAGATCCGCCCGGTCACCGACCGCGACCGCGCCGACGGGTTCGCCGAGGCCGACTTCGCCGACCCGCCGCGCACCGACCCCGACCACACCTTCGCCGAACTGACCGCCCTCGCCGCCGAGCTGGCCGACGAGCCGCTGCGGGCGCTCGTTCAAGGCATCTTCGCGGCGCACGCCGACCGGCTGAAGGTGCTGCCGGGGTCGGCGCGGAACTACTACCCGTTCCCCGGCGGCTGGGCGGCGCACACGCGGAACGTCGCCCGCCACTCGCTGCTGCTCGCCGACCGCTACGCCGCCCTCTACCCCGACCTGACGCTGAACCGCGACCTGGTGCTGGCCGGCGCCCTCCTCCACGACGTCGGCCGCGTCGCGGAGCTCGACCCGATGTCACCCGTGCCGCGGCTCGGGATCGACGGCGAGCTGTTCGGCCACCTGCTGCTCGGGGTGCAGCTGGTGCGCGAGGCGGCGCGGGCCGTGCCGGGGCTGAACCCGGAGCTGTTGCGGCTGCTCGAGCACGTCATCTACGCGCACCTGAAGATCCCGGAGTGGGGGTCGCCGAAGCTGCCGGCGATCCCGGAGGTGCTGATCGTCCACCACGCGGACGACCTGGACGCGAAGTTCGAGATGTACGCCCGCTGCCTGACGGCGGACGGCGGCGACGGCCCGTTCACGGCGCGCGACCCGGTGCTCGGCCGGCCGCTGCTGAAGGGGCGGACGGTGTAGCCGTGAACCCCCGTCGTTCGGGCGGGTGGCATTGTGTCTGGCGGAGTCACCCCCCCGTTCACCAGACGAACATGAGTCGGCCAGACGAAAGTACGTGAGAATGACGCCGCGGCGCAAGAAATGACGCGGGCCGTTACCCCGCCAGGACTTGCGACCGGCGGGCACGGAGCGACACGATTCCGATCGCGTCCGAATGCGTCTCGGATCGATCCGGAGTTTTCAGGCCGAAGGCCTGACAGCCCTCAGCCCAGGGCCAGCCGCGCAGCGGCGCCGCCCTGGGTCGGCGCCACCAACCACCCCGCAGGCTGAAGGCCTGCCAGCCGGCTGGCAGGCCTTCAGCCTGCAACGTCATTCGTACCCCCGACCCAGGGCGGCGGGCCTTCGGCCCTTGCCCTGGGCTGAGGGCTGTCAGGCCTTCGGCCTGAAAACCACATCACCACGCCGAACTTGAAACTACTGACACCCGGTTGATCCGTAACCGTCCCGGGGCAACGCTCCGGGACGGTTGCTACGGCACCGTGATGCGCTCGACCCGCCAGGCGGAGGTGCGAGCGGGGCGAACAATGACAAGAAGGCACAGTTGCTACGGCACCGTGATGCGCTCGACGCGCCAGGCGTCGCCCTCGTCCACGAGGAGGAGGGTGCAGGTCGTGGCGTTGTTCGGGGCGTGGAGCGTGACCTGCACGAACACCTGCTTCCCCTCCGGGCCGTGGAACAGCCGGACGCCGTTCGTGGTGCGCGACGTGTGCGCGGCGAGCGTCTCGAACCGGCCGACGAACGCGCGGAACTGCTCCGGCGTCTGGTCGCCGCGGAACCCGGCGCTGGTGGCGGCGTAGGCGTCGTCGGTGCGGCCGCGCTGGAGGAAGTCGAGGAACGCGTCCGCGGCGGCGGCGGCCGCGGGGAGGTCGGTCTGGAAGGCGCGGACGCCCCAGTAGACGCCGGCGGTGATGAGCCCGCCGCACCCGAGCACCACGACGCACCCGACGCCGCCGACGAGGAGCCACACCCGCCCGGCGGACGCGGGCCGGGTCCGGCGCGGGCGGTCGCCGCGGTCGTCGGGTGTCATCGTCGGCCCTGCTTCGGGTGGTGATCGGGAGTAGCCGCGCCCCACGACCGCTACTCCACCGGCGCGTCCCAGTCGGCGGCGCCCACGGGGTCGTCCAGGTCGGTGCCGCAGTACGGGCAGAACCGCACCTTCGGGTTCATCCGCCACCAGCCGGCGTTCGTCATCAGCGGCCCCATGTTGCCGCGGCACCACGGGCACCGGAACAGGTACTGCTGACCTACTACCACGACCACCACGA
>Ga0209181_10009187_pt1 | contig 13048 bp, 11 predicted proteins | sample MAT05_FD_187208 | JGI IMG/M metagenome (GOLD analysis project Ga0209181, IMG submission 187208) | Freshwater microbial communities from Lake Fryxell liftoff mats and glacier meltwater in Antarctica - MAT-05 (SPAdes) (version 2) | ecosystem: Environmental > Aquatic > Freshwater > Ice > Liftoff... | reverse complement strand
GAAAGAACACAGATGGTTCCGACATTTCGGCTTACTCTTTGACCTTCGGTCTGGGTGCAAAGGCCACTGGGACGATGAAGCCCGCGTTTTGGATGTACTACGATTGGGCAAGCGGTGACGATTCCGTAAACAACGGTTGGAACCAATTGTTTCCGCTCGGTCACAAGTACCTAGGTTTCATGGACTTGTTCGGACGCCGTAATATTCACGATGTGAATAGTATCTTGACCTTCAATCCAACGGACAAATGGACTGTGTTGGCATGGTATCATTACCTGTTCCTTGCCAATGCCGCACAAGGTCCGTACAACGTAACGAATACCTCGTTCAATCCTGGCGGAACCGTAGGTAGTCGTGAGCTAGGGCATGAGATCGACTTGCTCGGTACCTACAAGGTCAATGCCCGTAGCGACTTGGTCCTTGGCTACTCCCACTTCTTTACGGGTAAGTACTACGATACAAGTTTAACTGCGAACGGGTCATCGCTATTCAATGGTGATGCCGACTTCTTCTACTCGCAGTGGCACTACAACTTTTAAAAGAAAGTTGCTCGTTCGATCACGAACCACTAGTTTGCAATCCACCTAAACCGGGTCATAGGCTTTTTGATTTCCTTCGCTGTGCCAAAGCGGTACCAGATCGTTTTGGCACGAAAGAGCAGCTTAGGAAAATGCGTTGATGCGAGTTTTGTTCCGTTCTGCGATTTGGCGTTTCAGGTTGGTCGGGGGCAAGTCCCGAACGGATGGGCTATCGATATTGTCTAACTCTATTGTTGTTCGGAACAAAAAAGACTCGATGTAAATCAGAAAGAAATATCGAAACTGCTATTTGTCGCACAGCCCAGGCGGAGCCTCGCAACCAGATCCTGGCGATCAGCGAGAAGTGTCTTTTAATTTGTGATTTCCCGAGACTTCTCGCTGATCGCCACCATTGACGTCCCCAAATCGTACTCGTACTCGTACTCGTACTCGTACTCAATGAAATGGTACTCGTGCTCGATCGTCGCGATGCTTCGAGTACGAGTAGGAAAAACAAGGATTTCTAGGCACTGCTTCTCTTTGAAGAGGTGGGCCGCATGGTCTGCCACCGCCGTCGCCTTTGGTTTGGGATCAACGTGGATCAACGTGGATCAACGTGCTTCAACGTGGTTGAGACAATGACGCAATTTGAGCTACAATGGAGGAGGATTTGCCTAAAACCACGGGAATTGCTCCCCGAAAACCGTTCGAAGAATAGGAATTGAAAAAAATTGGCTTCGCTTTTGGTTGTACGTGGTGCCAACATTGGTACCCACTTTTTGATTCGCGAAGCCAAACAACGATTGGGACGGGATAGTCATTGCGAAATCCACTTGGAGGATTCCGAAGCTTCTAGAACTCACGCCGTGATCGATTTTGTTGACGGACAGTATTTGCTAAAAGATCTTGGCAGTAGCAACGGAACCTTTGTCAACGGAAAACGGATCACGGAACATACGCTTTGCGTCGGTGACCGAGTGCAAATCGGCAAACGACTGATGCTGTTCCGTCTAAGTTTTCGTCCTTTTGGACCTGCCGACAATGATGTCGATATCGTACAAAATCCTAGCGGTGAATCGTCCCAGATCGTTGGCCGCGTCGACATTGAACAGCAGTTGCTGGATCAGACCGACGATTGGACGGAAAAAATTCAGACCGAAAAGGCTTCTTCGGATGCTAAGAGTCACTGGGAGATCATGTACCGCACAGCCATCGCGGTCAGTCGAACATTGGATATCGACCAATTGCTCCACCAAATCTTGGAACTCATCTTTCAGTGGGTGAATTGCGATCGAGGCTGCATCATGCTCAACGACCAGGTAACCGGCGAGCTAATGCCGAGCTGCCGTCGCAATCGCGGAGTTAATGTCTCCTCGCACCGCATGACGATCAGCAAGACGATTTTGGATTACGTCAGCAAAAAAGAAGAAGGGGTCTTAACGAGCGATGCTTGCGAGGACGAACGTTGGAACCCCAGCGTGAGCATCTCGACTGGGGGAATACGCGAAGCGATTTGTGTCCCGATGAAAGGCCGTTACGGCAGCGTGGGTGTCATCTACATCGACACGTCGATCGCGGTTGGTCAATACGCGATGAGTCGTGCACGAGTCTTTAATGAAGAGCATCTCAAAATGCTGGTCGCCATCGGCCATCAAGCAGCTCTGGCTATCGAAGACACCAACTATTATCAAAGTATGGTGCAAGCCGAACGTCTTGCAGCCATGGGCCAGACCATCGCCACCCTCTCGCACCATATCAAGAATATCGTCCAAGGGCTTCGCGGTGGTGGCTATCTTATCGATCAAGGGATCCAAGGCAACGACATGGACGCCGTCAAGAGTGGCTGGCGTATTTGCGAACGTAATCAGGAACGCATCGAATCGTTTGTGATGGATATGCTCACCATGAGCAAGGATCGCAAGCCGAATCGGAACCCTGTGGATCTACGTACCGTCATCGATGAAGTCATTGAGTTATCAACAGCTAGGGCATCCGAAAAATCTGTTTCCCTGTCCTGGATCCGCCCAGAGGTATCCCGAAACATGATGCTCGATGGCGAGGCGATTCACCGAGCGCTGATGAACTTGGTTGGTAACGCAATTGACGCTTGCGTTGAAAAAGTCGATGGCCACGTCGAAATCGTGCTCTGCGAGTCCCCGGAGTATGCGAGAGTGCAAGTGCGAGACAATGGAGTGGGCATTGCTGCGAATGATCTTGGCCGCATCTTCTCCATGTTTGAATCCAACAAGGGAAATCGCGGAACCGGCTTGGGATTGCCGGTTAGCCTCAAGATTGCCAAGGAACATGATGGTACCATTGAAGTGCGGTCCGAAGTGGGCACCGGAACGGAATTCGAACTGCTATTACCATGGAAGTCGAACCGAGCGCCAAGCACCTCAGAATCCTTGCCTACCATTCCGGGATAGCCTACCCGCCGCCTCTACCCGCCCGTCGCTTTTGACGTTAGCATGGAATGCCAGTCAAGCCAACAGCCCCCCTCCTTGGAATTTCCACATGAATGCTGACACCCCCAACCGCCGCGATTTTCTTCAGTCCACTGCGATCACCCTTGCGGCCAGCACGGCCCTGGTTAACGCAGGGCCAATATTGGCTCAGCCAACTGCCCCCGCCCCACTCGCAGCCATGGCAAATGATGGACTGAAAGGACGACTTTGGAAGACGCTTAAAATTGGGATGGTCAAAGTTCCTGGTTCACTATCCGACAAATTCAAAGCCGTAAAGGCGGCGGGTTTCGATGGGATCGAGATGGACGCTCCCGGGATGAATGTCGAGGAAACAAAGAAAGCCATCTCGGAGAGTGGCCTGCCGGTGGACGGAACCGTGAACTCAACGCATTGGGATGTGCGACACACGGATCCTGACGCGGGAGTGCGAGCCAAAGCGCTGGAGTCGTTAAGAACCGCCATCCGCGATACCCATGCGGTCGGCGGGCATTCGGTGCTGCTGGTTGTTGGTCACGGCAAGGACGGCAAGGAAGACGAAATCTGGAAGCGTTCCATCGAAAACATTTCTCTGGGGCTACCCCTGGCAGCCCAATTGGGTGTGCAAATCGTACTCGAGAATGTCTGGAACCACTTTTTATATGACCATGCAGGCGATCACACCCAGAATGCCGCTAAGTACGTAAAGTATGTCGACGAGCTGAATTCTCCTTGGGTCGGTATGCAGTTCGATATCGGTAACCACTGGAAATACGGCAGCATGGGGGATTGGATGCGTCAACTCGGCAAACGCGTACTCAAACTGGACATCAAGGGCTACAACCGAGCCGCAGACAAGTGGTCACGTATCTCGGAAGGGGATATCGACTACGCTGACGTTCGCAAGGCGCTCAAAGAAATCAACTTCTATGGGTGGTGTGCAGCCGAAGTCGGGGGCGGCGATGCAACGGAACTAAAACGCATTGCGAGCGAAATGGATTTGGTGTTTGGCTTGGTCTAGCGACGATGTGCTCTAGAGCTATGGTAAGTATCCCCCGAGTAAACTCGGGGGCATTGTCATGCCGTCGGCTATACGCCGAGGGTGTTGACCATCTGCTCTAGAGCGATGGGCGTGGGAACTGTGGCAAATGACTCTAGCGATCCACCACGCCCTTCGCACCTCAGAGCGTGCCACCCAATTAACTGGTAGATTTCAAACTACGAGTACGAAAAACCAAGGTTTTTCGCTCGCAACCTAAAGCTCTTGTGGGCGGCAAAACTTGATTGGCATTTCACTTGTTGGATTGTCTAAAACCATACCTAATCTTCCGGCCAGTAGGTCATCTAGTTCTTTGCCAATAATCTCGGCTCGCCAGCCAAGCGTCAGGCACGGCGGAGGAGTGCCGTCGCTTTGGACATCCAATCGGTATTTTACAAAATCTCGCAAGTCGTCTGAGGTTGCAACGATCGACGGTGCGATGCGTTTGGTTCGACAAATGTAGGCCAATGCAGCCGACAAAAACTGCGTTAACATGCCGGCGGGTTGCCCCTTGCCATACCGTTGCTTCTTGGGCCAAGAGGCCGCAGGCTGAAGGAGCGAATCCTCGATTGCCTTGGCTAGCTCGGGCAAATATTGTTTGGTGTGCCGGTGCTCCATCCCTCGCAAAGACGTCATGCGTCGAACGTCCGAAGTTCCTCGCCTCGCGAGTTCAACGAGCAAATCGTCTCGCAGGATTTTTCTGGGCGGGACATCGCGTTCTTTGGCTTTCAGGTCGCGCCAATTCCAAAGGCCACGGACAATTGAGAGTGAGTTTCCGGAAAGCGCTTGGATGCCGCTGATGCGAAACCAACTTTCATTGGACTCAAATTCAGCTAGATCTTCTTGACGACGCCTCGTCTCCTCTTCCAGCCATGAAAGCCGATCTTGTTTGATCAATTGCTGACTGATCGTTTGAAACAGACGCGGCAAATCGCGAACGTCTTGGGCAGCATACTCAAGCTGTTGGTTCGATAAGGGGCGATTTCGCCAGTCGGAGCGAGTCTCCTCTTTGTCCAATACCTTGCCGGTAAAGCGATGTACCAAATTACCGTAGGACGCAGGGTATTCCAAGCCGAGGAAAGCAGAAGCAATTTGAATGTCGAAAAGTTTGGGTATCAGTTTCTTCGTTGCCCGATAACAGAACAACGTTTCTTCTCGCCCGGCATGCACAATCACGGTCGTCTCTGGATCGACCAACGACTCCCAGAATGGTCCAAGATCGGTGCAGCTATACGGGTCGATGATCGCGATTTCATCTTCCGTTGCAACTTGTACCAGGCAAAGCTCGGGACGGTAGGAATCCTCCGCCACAAATTCCGTATCAAAGGCGACAAGCTTCTGGGCAGCTATCTTTTCACAAAGCTGATGAAGCGATTCTGGGTTTGTGATATAACTAAAATTTGCGTTCAAACGCTGCCCTGCGGTTGTTGTGGTCGTCGTATTTGTCAGCTCACACCCGATTGAACAGACGACCGAAACTCGGACAACCTGTGTGAAATGCTAGCAAACCAATCCTATTTGTACACGGAAACACGATCGTCCACAACAACGGGTGGCGGGCAACATTGTCTTCGACAAAAAGATTGTGTCCAACATCGAGAGTTTGCTCGACAATGATGGCGGATTCAAAGAATGCCGTTGCGGCCAATGGGGTCCCTTGGATACCACGGCCCGGCCTCTTGGTCAGCGCTCGATCAATGGCGGAATCTGAGTTGATTCTAGCAGCCGGTGCGAGATGGCTGGACCTCAAGGAGCCTTCGTTAGGGTCTCTCGGGAGGCCCCCACTCGACCTCATATTCAACGTACTTGAACTCGACATACCGGAGTCGGTGCAGGTCAGTGTTGCCGGTGGCGAATTACGGAGCTGGACTCCAGATTTGGACGCTTCTTTGGCTGCCAAGTTACCTGCAAGGGCTTATCTCAAGCTGGCATTGGCTGATTGCAAAGGCCAGGCATGGCAGAGTGTTACCGAACGCATTTCGCGAGCTTTGGTTCGTCATTCGCAACTAATCTTGGTACATTATGCAGACGCGGTGAATTCAAACGCACCCTCTTGGCAGGAGGTAATCGAAACAACGAAATCCTTGGGTGGAAAGTTTTTGTTGATCGACACGTTTTGCAAGAAGTCAGGTGGCCTTTTGGATCACTATTCGCTGGTGCAACTGGATGCAATGATTGACGCGGCAAATCAACGAAAGCTCGGGGTCGCTTTGGCTGGCTCGTTGAAATTGGACCAACTCCAAAGCCTGTCGAATTCGCGGGCGGACTGGCTGGGCGTTCGAGGAGCGGTTTGTCAAAACTCTCAGCGGACCGGGGAAGTATGCCCCAACAAATTGCAACAAGTACTTGCTCTTTTCAACTCGCGTTCCACCAACGGAAGCTGATCACCATGTCGTCGGGTAGCGAACGAGATCGACCTTGCGGGCTTTTGCGACAGGGGAACAAAGTCGTTGGCAATGTTTGCATGCCGGAAGCAACCGAAATATTTATTAAAGAATTCAATCATTGTTACGGGCAATTGCGACTTGAAGTGAGCGAACCGGTCGCAATTCTGACGAAGCCAGCATCAAATCCCCACTCTTTTCGATTGCCCATGTGGTTCCGTCACGTGTGGAACGCCCGAAACCCCGACGAGTAGAGTTCCCCCTGGGTGCTGGAGGGTGCTGGACTGACTGCGTTTAGGCGAGCGGCAGACGGAAGACTACCAGGCCAGGCCACCGTGTGGCGCGGCCACCGCGATGGGTGTGGGGACTGTGTGGCACGCCCAAAGCGATTAGCGCGATTAGCGATGGGCGTGGGAAGTGTGGCAAATGACTCTAGCGATTCACCACGCCCTTCGTACCTCAGAGCGTGCCATCCAGTTTATAGGTAGATTTCAAACTGCCTCTCGCCGTAACTATCCGGTAGCTTTCGGTTTGCCTCCATGGTTGTCCATAAGCTACAATAGCGGGGTCTCCAAATTGGAGCCCCTACCTACTAACTACCGCAATGGTTGCGAGCATTTCCCACCCTTTGCCGCCCATCCTTTGAATCTGGCAATCCTTCGCGACACTGCTTTCCATACGACACTGCTTTCCATACGACACTGCTTTCCCTAATCGTGACTTGAACAGTACCATTTCCATCCATCGCTTCGTCCGAATGCCTGAGGCGACAGCCACCACGCTGTCCATTTGCCTGAGTGTTTTCCTTTGTTCAAGTCAGCTATTCTCCCAAGAATCGACCCTCGACACACGACTTACTCAGGAATGGACGGAGGTGGTTCGGCCTATTCTGCAAGAACATTGCGGCGAATGCCATATGCAGACTTCCAACGAGGGTGGCGTCAATCTTGAGGACTATCAAGATCTCGACAAGATTCGTCAACACGCAAGCACTTGGGAACAAATTCGCGGGGTCATTCGGGCAGACGCGATGCCGCCACCCGAATCTTCAACCCTCAAGATGTCTGACCGAGAGAAGTTGATCGGTTGGGTTCAATCGGCCCTTCACGAGGTGGATTGCGGGTGTGCTCCGCCCCCTCCCAAAGTCACGCTGCGGCGATTGAATCAAGTCGAGTACGACAACACTGTGCGAGATCTTCTTGGCATGGATCTTTCACCGTCCAAATCGATAGGATTTGTGTCGGACGATGTCGGCAACGGATTTGACAATCAAGGGGAAGTGCTGACGTTGCCACCGATCATGTTGGAAAAATATCTGCAAGCTGCTGCCTTCCTCTCTAAGGCCGTCATCGAGACCGATCGCGAATCCTTTCGCAAACAGCGCTTCGAAGGCCAGCAGCTAGCCTATTCGGAGGTACAAACCATTCCCTTGAATCTTTCCGAGGGCAAATACAACCTCAGCATTCGTATGCGATTTGGTGATAAGCAGCCAGACAATTGCAAAGTTCGCATTTCTGTGGATGGAGATTCCGTTGCTGAGTTGGATATTCCCTCCAAGGACGAAAACTACAAACAGGACGTTTCTCTCGAGAAGGGTGAGCATAGGCTATCCATCGAATACTACGACGACGCCAATCCCGAGAAGCGAACCGACGCCAGTCGCAAACTGATCATTGACTCAGTCCGAGTCAACGGTCCAGAAACCGGTGAGCCAGCTTATCCCAAGCATCACGAAGCTATTGTGATTGCGAGTCCGGACCAGAAAGACACGCCGGAAGGCCCACCGATCGGCTTGCCCGAAGCATCCCGCCGAGTATTCGATAAACTCCTTCCCAAAGCCTATCGTCGCCCTGTCACGACCGACGAACTTCAAGCGGTAGTTGGCGTGTGCGAAAAGGCCGCAGCGGCTGGCTTCAGTTACGAAGAGTCGATTCGCTTTGGGTTGCAAGCCGTACTGGTATCTCCCCACTTTCTGTTTCGCACGGAGGGCAATGAATCGGGTGAGCTGGATGACCATGCCGTTGCCTCACGACTATCGTATTTTCTATGGTCCAGCATGCCAGACGAGACGCTTTTTAAGTTGGCTCAGTCGGGTAAGCTGCGACAGCCCGAAGTATTGAAAGAACAGATTGCTCGGATGCTTGAAAGCTCGCGCGCCGAAGCGTTGTTGAAGGGGTTTTTCGGCCAGTGGCTTGGTCTGAGAAACCTACCCAAAATTGAGGTGGACAAGGAAAAATTCCCGAGTTGGAACGATCGCTTGGTCCGGGCCATGGTCAAAGAAACAGAGTTGTTTTGCGCCCACCTTTTGAGGAAGGGCAGCATCGATGAAATTGCCGATGCATCGTACACTTTTATGAACCCTCGGATGGCCGAGTTCTATGGTGTCCAGTTTGATGGAAAAGATCCGTCGGAACTTTATCAGAGAACTTCTGGAAGACGAGGGACGAGCGAGCGTCGACAGGGACTTTACAACGAAGAGGAAAAATGGATTCGAGTCGACCTGCAGAATAACCGAAAAGGCTTGTTAACCCACGCGTCCGTGCTCGCCTTGACTTCGAACCCCACTCGAACTTCACCGGTTAAGCGAGGGAAATGGATCCTGGAGAATATCCTAGGGGATCCACCCCCCTCCGCCCCACCAGGGGTGCCATCCCTCGACCAAGCGGAGCATCAAGAAGACGCTTCCTTGCGAGAGCGACTAGAAATCCACCGAAGCAATCCAAGCTGTGCGGGCTGCCATAAATTGATGGATCCTATCGGCCTGGGACTGGAGAACTTCGACGTTATCGGTCGATGGAGAGAGCGTGACGGCAACAAGGGAATTGACGCAAAGGGGCAATTGGCGGACGGGCGGGCTTTCGAGGGACCCGCGGAATTGGTAGCCCTACTTTCGACCCGAAAACCACAAATTACAGAAAATTTTTCGACTAGAATGCTAACTTATGCCCTTGGGCGGGGTTTGCAAAGACAAGATAAGTGCGACATCGACCGTATCATTGAGCACGCCAATCAAAACTCGCGATCGATTCGTTCGATTGTCGAGGCCATCGTCTTGAGCGATGCCTTCCTTCAAAAATCCCACCTCAATCCAATTGGAAAACTCACCGATGCACGATAATGTCCTCGAACGATCGTTCAAGCAGCGACAACTAAGCCGCCGGACTTTGCTTCGCGGAGTGGGTGTGTCATTGGCGTTGCCGTGCTTGAATATAATGAAGCCTGCGGTGGCTGCTTTTGCAGAAAACGCAACTAGCCCGCCTACGCGACTAGCTTGGGTCTTCTTTCCCAATGGAACCAATGCCGAAAGATGGTTTCCCAAAGGCAAGGGTACGGACTGGGAACTTTCGCCTAGCCTTGAGCCGTTGGCAGAATGCAAGGGTGATTTCAATGTTCTGCGAGGTCTCGCACAAGTCAATGCGCAGTCGTTGGGAGATGGGCCAGGCGACCACGCTCGAAGCGCGGCTGCGTTCTTAACCGGTGCTCACCCCTACAAAACTGCTGGTTCTAAAATCAAGGTAGGCCGAAGCGCCGACCAGATCGCTGCGGATGAGTACGGACGAGCAACGCGACTTGCATCGCTCGAACTCGGCACCGAGGAAGGAAAAGATGCCGGCTCATGCGATTCGGGCTATGCGTGTGCTTACTCAAATAATATTTCATGGCGATCCGAAACGCTGCCAACGGCCAAGGAGATAAATCCGCTCCGAGCATTCCAACGACTCTTCGGTACAGCAGGTTCCACCGACGCACGCTTGCGGGCAATGCAGTCGAACATATTGGATTTTGTAACGGATCAGCGAAAGCATTTGGATCACGTCTCTGGAACGGACGATCGACGAAAGCTGGACGAGTATTTTACGAGCGTTCGCGAAGTCGAGCAGCGTATCAATCGTTTCTCTGTCCCGGTCGCGTTGCCCGATGGAGTGGTCGAACCCAACGGCAAACCCAGCAACCCAACCGAGCACATCCGATTGATGTACGATTTGATGGTGCTAGCCTTTAGGACCGATACAACGCGTATCGCAACGTTCATGTTGGCCAATGAGGGGAGCAATCGCGCGTTCCCGATGATTGAGGTCAAAGATGGCCACCATCAATTGTCCCACCACGAGAACAAGCAAGACAGCATCGAAAAGATCGCCAAGATCGATCGATACTATTCTGAGCAATTCTGTTACTTCCTAAAGAAACTCAAAGAAACCCCAGAGGGGGACGGCAACTTGCTGGACCACTCAATGATCGTCTACGGAGGTTGCATCTCGGACGGTAATCGCCACGATCACCACGACCTGCCGATCCTGCTGGCTGGAAAGGGTGGCAACCGAATTCAGACAGGACGATTGCTAGAGTATCCGCAGTACACGCCGCTAAACAATCTCTTCTCGTCCATGCTGGAAACAGTCGGCATCAACGATGTGAAATTCGGAGATGGAACCGGGCAAGTCAGTATTTAGGCGATGGGCGCTTTTAAATCTACCTGTAAATTAGGTGGCTCGTCATAAGTATTCAAGACGTCTTATGCTTGCGAGTAGACCGAATCGTATGCTTGCGAGTAGACCGAAACGTCGTGTGGCACGTCCCTGAGTTTACGAAGGGCGTGTTGAATCGCTAGAGACATTTGCCACAGCTCCCACGCCCATCGCTATCGCTTTGAGAGGCTGTGATTTAATGACCCGATGCGTGAGTTTTGAAGTTAGGCTTTTCGCAACCGGTCTGTTGGCCAAAGGAGCATCTTTTCTTCCACTTCGTCTGATTGAACAGACAGGCAAACCGATTCATTGTGCTTCCGTCGGTTTTCAGCCGGCGGGGCAGCATCTGTCAGCTACCAAGGCGAAAAGTTCGCAGAGTGATCGCTCTCCGTCGGACTCGCGGCTCTTTGATTTAATTAGCCGAACCGCGTTAGCGGCGGTTGTCTGACCGAAAACCGGGGCTAACACCCATCGGCTAATAGTTGTGATTGCGTCTTCGACTAAATCAATTTCCTCAAACGTTGCTTCCGCCCGAATAAATCGGACGGAGAGCGGTCAGCCATGCAAACATGAAATGAATATCTGGTATCCGGTAGCTGTCAGATATGGCCCCGCCGGTTGGAAACCGACGGTAGCCAAACCTACGTATGGTACAAACTAGGAAGCCCATTCCAATTGAACCATTGACGTTGTTTCCAAGTTAACTGGACGGCATCCAGAACGCAAATCACACATTGCCACTTCCTCTCAGCGAAGCCCTTCGATTTCGGCACTCCTGCGTCCTCAGCTAAGACCGCTTTCGCCGTCCATGAGTGGTCAAAGTGGAGTATCCCCAGTTCTCCCCCAGTTCTCCCCTTTGCGACTCGGCAACATCATGAACTTCATCGTTGTCTCATCTCTCGCGCCTTCTTCTGGGCACGTTGTTTGTCACGAAATCGTTTTAGCTGCTTCTCGGCTTTCTCAATCGAAAGTTCGGCTTTTTCCTTCAAAGCAATTGCGGTACTTATCAGCTCTTGCTCCATCATGGCTGGTGTTTCGTAAGTTAATCGCCCGAGCACGCCTGTACGAAGCTCAAGGACAAAGATCTTGGACGCCCTGTCGAGATCGATCGTTTGGTTCTTACGAAGACAACCACGCCTTCGCCCAATTTCTTCAATTAGAGCCATTTCGGTTGATGGCAAACATTCTCCGAAGTCGTAACGCTCCTGGAGCCGTTCGGAGTGGTGCACGGACATAAAACGGGCACCAAAGAACGCAACATCCGCATAATCCATGGCTGTCTCCTGGATCGACCCGACTAATGCCAGTCGATATCCGCTGTTAACGTTTTGAACATTATGCCACAGCATGCCCGGTGTGTCACACAATGTAACCCCATCTCCAATATCGATCTTCTGTTGCTGCTTGGTAACTGCTGGTGTGTTGCCGGTTTTGGCAATCTTTCTCCCCGCCATGATATTGATCAGCGTCGATTTACCGACGTTGGGAATGCCCACGATCATCGCATTGACCGTTTTTCCTTCGCGGTGCGGTACCAATCGAGCAGCAGCGTATTTTAGAGATCGAATGGTGGATATGTCTTCCGTTGTGGCGATTCTAACGCGAACACCCGGTGACTGCTCTAAGTGCTCTTGCCAAGCCAATGTCAGCGCCTCATCTGCGAGATCGCTCTTGGTGAGTACTTTGAGACATGGCTTGTTGCCTCTTAGTTCCTCCAACATCGGGTTTTGACTTGAGAAAGGAATGCGGGCGTCCAGCACTTCGATGACCACATCCGTTTTGGGCATCGACGCTTGAATCGCAAGTTGCGCCTCATGCATGTGGCCGGGAAACCATTGAATTGCCATTGGAAAGCAGTCGTTCAAAAACAGGGAAAGCAGCACAGGACGAAAATGGCTCGCACTTCAAGATCATAGCATTGAATAGCCAAGTTAGCCGTAACAATTGACTTGCGCCCCCATTTGCTTTGAAGCAATCCCTGCGCGGTTACTTGCGTATTTCTCAAATTGAGCTGGTTGGCGAAGATCAGCTCAAACTTCTCTCTGGGAACTTCGGGATTGACCTCCTCGCGTTTGCCATTTTCTCGAACTATTTTCACTTAAGCCTCAGGTCGCGACCCGATATCGTTGAAACTTGGGATAACTCGGAAGTGGTTCGCCGTTGGCACAAGCCGGAACCAGTCAAGGCTTTCTGGTTC
>Ga0209181_10009186_pt1 | contig 13049 bp, 10 predicted proteins | sample MAT05_FD_187208 | JGI IMG/M metagenome (GOLD analysis project Ga0209181, IMG submission 187208) | Freshwater microbial communities from Lake Fryxell liftoff mats and glacier meltwater in Antarctica - MAT-05 (SPAdes) (version 2) | ecosystem: Environmental > Aquatic > Freshwater > Ice > Liftoff... | reverse complement strand
CCGGCAGTCGTGACGATCAGCTTGAACATATCCGCATCGCCGTTGACCTCTAAGCGGCCGGCGGTGCTGGAATTTAACGCGACAAGCGTGGCGGTTGCCCGGGTACCGCCATGGTCATCGGCGCTACCGCCAGAGCTAGAACTAGAACTAGAGCTAGAACTAGAACTAGAGCTAGAACTAGAACTAGAACTAGAGCTAGAACTAGAACTAGAACTAGAACTAGAACTAGAACCACCGCCGTCTGCCACGAACGCGCAGCGAAGGGTATAGTTTCCAACGTTGCCGGGGGGGTATCCTCTCACCGCAACATAGTAGGTGCCCGCGGCTAGATGGCGTCTCATCCAAAAGTTATTCTCGTAGCCTGAGTCGTCGTCGGTTTGTAGGTACGTGCCTGAAGTGTCAAGAATCACTCCGTAGGTGTTGGTTGAGCCGTTGGATTCTGTCGTCAGCGTGCCGGCAGTCGTGACGATCAGCTTGAACATATCCACATCGTCGTTGACCTCCAAGCGGCCGGCGGTGCTGGAATTTAACGAGACAAGCGTGGCGGTTGCCCGGGAACTGCCATGGTCATCGGCGAGCGCCGGTGTGGCCAGGGCTGTGGCCGCAGCGGCTACAAGCAACAGTCCGCGGAGTGCCGAGAAGCCGTTGCGGAAACAAGAGCGTGGGGAGTGGGGTTGAGGCGGAACCGCCGTCGCATGGGACGTGGTTGAGGGTAGGGTTAACGGTGTGATCATTGGGGATGGCCAGCATCGTTGGCACAGGGTAATTTGGCCGAACCGTAGCTGGAGAGGTAATGAATCGAGCGGGGTGATGCTAAAACGCACGCTCTGCTAGGAGCTGCGGCTGGTAACGCATAGTACATTCAATACAGTCTATGTTCCCTTCTTTTATTTTAAAATTGGCTTTCTTAAAGCGCAAAATGATTTTCAGGGAAGGGGGCTTGACATCAATGGTTGCAATGCCGGTCCAACGTGAGGACGCTCTTGCTTACAATTATTCATTATGCTGCGGAAGCTGATCTCTAAAATACGCAAAACCATCGGCGCGGAGCCAAAATCGGAAAAGTCTAAGCCCGCGCCTAAGCCCGCGCCCGCGCCTCAGCGTGGGGCGACGTCCCATGCGAAAAAGCCGCGTGCCGCGCCGTCTGCACAAGAGCGCCGCGAAGGTCCGGCGCCGCGTCGTTCCACTCAAGGCGGTCAACCGCAGGGTGGCCATAGCGGCCAAGGCGGCCGCAACGCCGGGCCGCAGGGGCGCCCGCGTTCCGGGCAGGGGCCTTCGCGTGGTCATGGCGCTCCGCGTCATGACCAGCATGCGGATCAGGCACCGCGTTTTGAGCCGGCGTTGTCGCCGCACACGCCTTTCGTGCCCGTCGATGTGCCGAAGATGGACAACGCTTTTTCGAAGCTCGGCTTGGTCGATACGCTCGCCTACGCGGTGGAGCAGATGGGCTATGCCGAACCGACTCCTATCCAGCAGCAGGCGATTCCGCTGATTCTGGCCGGTCGTGATGTGATTGGTTCGGCGCAGACTGGCACGGGCAAGACTGCGGCGTTTGCGCTTCCGATTTTGCAGCGGCTCGCTGGGCACGGGAAACTGCGCGTGCTCATCCTCGAACCGACGCGCGAACTCGCGTTGCAGGTGGAGGAGGCGTTTAAAAAATTTAGTAAGTTCACCGACCTGCGCGTGACCGTGGTGTATGGCGGTGTCGGATACGGTAAGCAGCGCGACGACCTGCGCCGCGGCGTGGATGTGCTGGCGGCGACGCCCGGCCGTCTACTCGACCATATGGAGCAGGGCGATGTGCGCTTGGAGTCGGTCGATATTCTCGTGCTCGACGAAGTGGACCGGATGCTCGACATGGGTTTCCTGCCCGACGTGCGCCGCATCGTGGCGAAATGTCCGAAAACGCGGCAGACTTTGTTTTTCACCGCCACGCTGCCGCCTGAGATCGCCCAACTGGCGAGCTGGGCGTTGCGTGAGCCGGTCGAGGTCAAGATCGGCCAGCGCCGTTCACCGGCCGAGACGATTGCCCACGCTTTTTATCCGGTTGTGGAATCGCAGAAATTTGAGCTCTTGGAGACGTTGCTCAAGCAGACCGACTACAAGAGCGTGATTATTTTTTCGCGCACCAAGTTTGGCGCGGACCGCATCGCGCGCCGTCTGCAAAAGGATCATTCGGTCGGTGTGATCCATTCGGACCGCAGCCAGCGCGAGCGCGTCGAAGCGCTCGATGGTTTTAAGAGCGGCAAGTTTGGGGTGCTCGTGGCAACCGACATCGCGGCGCGCGGCCTCGATATCGCCGGCGTGTCCCACGTGATCAACTACGATGTGCCGGAGAATCCCGAGGATTATGTGCATCGCATCGGCCGTACGGGCCGCGCTCATAATAGCGGCGATGCCTTCACCCTCGTGACCGAGGACAATGTGCGCGACGCACGCTCGATCGAGCGTTTCATCGGCGCGAGCATCGAACGGAAAAAAATCGAAAACTTCCCGTATATCTATTCCGCGCTCTTCGAAGAGAACGCCGCCGGTGCCGTGGCGGCTGTGCCGAAACCCGTGAGCCGTCTGCATCGCGGCGCTCCTCGGCGCTGAGCGGGACGCGGTCGGTTTTATTTTATCACTGGGCCTTGGTTTTTGAAACTAGGGCCATAAAAAAGGCCGCGCTGGGTAGCGCGGCTTTTTTGTGGCATGCAATAAAGGACTTTAAATCGGGGCGGTTATTCCGCGCCGTTGACGGATTTGAAGGCGAGTGCGGCGGTGGCGGCACCGGCGAGATCGGCGACGAAGTAGACGCCGAGCTGGTTGAGTTTTTCCAGCCCCATCAGAAATACGCCGAGACCCACGGCGGGGTTGAAGGCTCCACCGGAAATGTTACCGACGGCGACGGCGCCGGTCATCACGGTGAAACCAATGGCGAGGCCGTAGAAGGAGTTGCCCGAGGTGCCTTTGGCCGTCGCGGTGTTGAGGACGACCCAGGCGAGGGCGAAGGTGAAGAGGAACTCGACGATGAGCGACGGCACGGTGGCATGCAGCGCGGGACCGGCTTCGGGTTTGCCGCTAAAGAGTGCAGTGACGAGCAGCGCGGCGACGGTGCCGGCGGCGAGTTGGGCGATCCAGTAAGGAATGAAGTCCTTCACGTCAGCTTTGCCGCGGAGTGTGACGGCGAGCGTGACTGCCGGGTTGAAGTGGCCGCCAGAAATGTGGCCGCCAGCGAAGATCATGACCATGAGGGCCGAGCCGATGGCGAGTGCCGCAGCTGGGAGCGGGGCTCCACCACGGACGACCATGCCAACGGTGAACACCAGGAAGAAGGTGCCGATGAATTCGACGATGTATTTTTTCATAGGAGAGAGCGCGGAGCGCACAGTTTTTGTGGGCGCGGAGAAAAGGCAAATGATCAGGTGGAAGGAAAACCCGACTGCGCGTGATGTTTAAGTGTTAGCTTTGGGCGGGTTTACCGGCAGCGCTGCGGCGTAAGTTATCGCAGACGATGGCGGCGGCGACGGCGGCGTTGAGCGATTCGGCGGCACCGTAGCGCGGGATGGTAATGAAGCGGCTGATACGTTGGCGCACGGCGGGGGAGAGGCCGCGGCCTTCGCTGCCGATGGCGACGATGGCGTTGCGGAGCGGGGGCAGCGTGTGGACGTCGTCGCCCGTGAGATCGCAGCCTAGCACGGGGACGGTTGCGGCGGCGAGCGCGTCGGGGAGCGAGGCGTTGAAAAATTGCACGCGGCTAAATGAGCCCATGCTGGCGTGGATGACTTTTTGGTTGAAGACATCGACGCAATCCGTGGAAGCCACGACGCGGTCGAAGGCGTACCAATCGGCGATGCGAAGGAGCGTGCCGAGGTTGCCGGCGTCCTGGATGCCGTCGAGGAGCAGGGTAAGGCCGTGATTGAGCGACGCGGGATCGAGCACAGCGTGCGTGACGCGGCCGACGGCGAGCACCGTGGACGGTGTCGGGAAATGGCTGATACGCGCCATTTCCTCGGGTGTGACGCGGTGGAGTATGGGCAGAGTTGTCGCGTCGTCGGTTGCGGCAGGTGATTTCCATGCTGCGGTGGCGTACACTTCGAGCAAGGGATGACTGGCCGCGAGGAGTTCGGCGACGACTTTTTCGCCCTCGATGACGAAGCGACCGGTTTCGTCGCGGTTCTTTTTGTCGCGCAAAGAGCGCAGCTGGTTGATTTCTGCCTTCGTCAGCATCGGGTGATGCACACACACCACCCCGGCAAAGGCAAAACAACACCTTAGCGTTTTTTCTTTGCGGTGGTTTTCTGTCCGTGAAACCGTGCAGCCCATGAACGCCAAAACGATTTTCCGCGGACTGGTTTTTCTATTACTGTTGTTTGTCGTGCTCTACGTGGGCATGGCGAATCCACATAAGATCGATTTTTATTTCCCGCTCTTACTTGAGAAAAAAATCTCCCAGCCGGCGGCGCTGCTTTTCTTTGGCATGTTTGCGATCGGTGTGGTGGCGGGCATGATGCTCACCGGTGACAAACAAAAAGCGGTTGGCGGCGGCGGCGGTGAATCGCGCAAAAAGAAATAAGCTTCGCGCTCTCCTTTTCATTCGGCACAGCGTTTCTGCGCGGTGCCGCTTCGTAATGTCCGCACGCGTTTAATCTCCCGATGTCTCCTGCTGCCCAAAAGCTCTACGCTTTCTCACTTGCCCGGTACTTTGACTGGCTGCGCGTCGTGAAGCGCCGCCCGCTCGTCCTGTTTTTTCGCGACGGCGGCATCGGTGATATTCTCTGCACGCTGCCCGCGACTGCGGCGCTGGTCGACCGTCACCCGAACGCTTATAAAATCTACTGCACGAATCCGGGCTTTGTCAGCTTGCCTGGGATGCTGGGCGGCATCGATCGTATCGTCGGCATCAAGAGCAACGATCTTGTTGCGGCGGCGTCGCGTCGGCACACCGTGTACCGTTTTCGTTATCCTGATGAGGAACCAGGCGGTTCCTCTAAACAGTATTTGGTCGACGAGTTTTCGACCTCTTTCGGCCTGCCTGCCGGATTGCCCTGGCCTAGCCTAGACACGGGTTCGGTTTCGCCGCGTGTCGCGGCCCTGTTCCCCGCCGAGGACAAACGACCGGTTATCTGTATCCACACCGGTCCGACGTGGGTGGTGCGCGAGTGGCCGCTGGCTTGCTGGGATGAATTGGTTGCGCGGTTGCAGGCGCGTTTTGGCTGCCGCGTGTTGCACCTTGGCGCGAGCCGGCATTTCCGCGAAGGTGAGCGCAAGGAGCGCCCGGCCGAGGGGGCCGAGGATTGCCGCGACATTTACAGCCTGTTGGAGACGATGCAGATCGTGTCCCGCAGCCGCCTGCTGGCCGGGATCGACTCCGGCATGATTCACGCCGCGGTGGCGACAGGTTTGCCGGTGGTGGGTGTTTTCGGTCCGACCTCGGCCGCGCTTCGGCTTCCGCCAAGAAACGCCGCCGGAATGACAGCGGATGTGCCCTGCCTTGGGTGTCATCACCGTCAACCGCGCCTGCACTGGCAGTCGGGTTGTCCACATGACGCGCGTTGCATGCGCGAACTGCGTGTCGACCGTGTATTCGAAAGGGCCGCACAGCTGCTCGCTGGTTGAGAAACATGAATGAGGGATAATGGGGTGTTTGGGGATTACGGTTGGGGTGTTTTCCTGCCAGGAATCGCCACTTTAATGCTCAACTTTTAGTACATGTAGCCGAATTGCATCTCAGGCGTGAAAGGCACTCAAAACCGGGTGCGCTTTCAGCTCAAATACATGAACTCATCTAGCATCTTCAAGTACCGTATCAGTGCCGTCGCTATATGCGTCGCTGCATTGACGACGAGTGTCTGGGCTGGGCCTAGCACTCCGGGGACTGTTGGCAGCTCCTCCAAAAATGGCGCGGTAGTGGATGGTCAATCTAAGCGCGAAATCGCGATTGTTTATCCCTATGATGAAATTATTCAGGGCAAGTCCGGCTGGGTGGATACCAGCTATGTGGTTGATTATGTGGGACGGCCGTTGTTCACGACGGTGGCAGGGGCGAGCGATCAGGCGTTCGCCAAGGCGGCGCTGGCCATGGTCGAGGCAAATGAGTTTGCGCCGTTCAAGAAGAATAACCGCGCGGTCATGACTTCGTCGGGCCAGCGCATCAATTTTTCGGGCGAGGCTTCGTTTGATACCTCTGCCAAGCGTGTGCTCGCAGAATTACGCAAACCGCAACCGGCGATTTGCCCGGTCAGCGAACTCGACGAGCGTCCAAAAGCCGTGCGTCAGGCGAATGCGGTGTACCCGCGGGCTTTGAAGGATGACGGGCTCACCGGCCAGGCGGAAATCGAGTTTGTGATCAGCAGTGAGGGCAAAGTGCTGTTTCCTCGGATCGTCTCGGCGTCGCAGGAAGATTTTGGCTGGGCTGCGGCGATCGCCGTCGCCCAATGGAAATTTCAACCTCCGACAAAAAATGGCCAAAAAGTCGATGCTCGCATGACGGTGCCAGTGTTGTTCGACGCCCGCCAGCTGGCGGCGGCCGACTGAGGCCACAAAAATCAGAATTTGTGTGTGTGTGTGTGTGTGTTGGAACGGGGTCGGCTTTTGCCGGCCTCGTTCCTTTTTCTTCGTCGGGTGTCACTGCCGGGCGTTTGCAGGCAGTTTGTAGCGGAGTAGTGGTTGAGTGTTTCCCTCGCCGGTGACGTAGAGCGAGCGGCTTTCTCGCGAAAAACAAAGTGCCTCGGCCTGCGGCAGACCGTGGGGCGCGAGAATGACTGGGGCGCGGCTGAAGGTGTCGCGCCACGGTTCGCCCGGGCGGTGCGGATAGAGCAGCACGTCGCCATAGGTGAGCACAGCGGCGGCATGGCCGTCGGGTGCGATGTCTATGGCGGTGGGCTGGGCGCGGTAGCGTTGGGTGGCGGAGGGGAACAGTTTTTGCCACGAGGTGGGTTGCGGTACCCCCGCGGTGAGGGTTGCGATAGGTTCGGCGGCGGGAGTTTTGCCATCAAGAGCCGGGCGCAATGGCAGCGAATAGAGCACGGGTGGATGCGTGCGTTTGCTTAGCAGAAAAATCGTTTCACTGCGTGGATCGACGGTCACGGATTCGCAGTCGTGCGGACCTTCTGGATACACGACGGGGATGCGCCAGGCCACAGTGGCGGTCACTTCTCGCTCGGGTGAAAGCGTGCTGGGGTCTGGTTCGGCAATCACGTAGAGCGTGCAATTTTTTCGGACGCCGCCATTGTCGCCGGTGTCGGCGATGAGCAGCCAAGTCTTGCCGTCGAGCTCAAAGGAGGCGAGGTCCTCCCAGTCGTTGTTTTTGATGCCGTCCATGCGAACGCTTCCGCGCGGCTTTCCGTCGGTGCCAATTGCATAGAGTACGGGTTGCCCGCCGCTGTCGTTGTGCGTCCAAAGCAGGTCGAAGGCGCGGTGCGCGGCCGCCAGCCCGCTGGTTTCGATGGCACGGCGGTCGGCGATCAGTCCTGTCTGCTCGGCGGAGGAAAGCGGTTTTTCGCCGCAGGCCGAGAGCAGTAAAGTGGCAGCAGCTAAAACCAATTTTAAGGAGGAAAGTGGCGAGAGGCTACGGATGTGGGTCGAAATCTTTGTCATGGGAAAGCCGATACGCGACTGCTCGGTGGTGGTCGTGTCAGCGGTGGCAGGGCGGAGGGCAAGGGCCGAGATTGCGACCCGGCGGCGGCGACACAAGTCGCGAGGCGGTCTTCATTTCGTCAATGGGCGCGTCAAGTCGTCGGGCGCCGTGAAAAGGTCGTGAAGCCCTGCGACTTGATGCTTGGTTGGGGGGGGCGGTGGGGTAAAGAACGGGTAAATACATGTGTGTTCATAGCAATGACATCGCGAAAACAAGATGAGTTGGTACGGTGCAGCTAATAAAATAGTGGGGCTTCAAAAATGAATTTGGTGAAGAAAATTCTGATTGTTCACGGCGACGCTAAATTGAAGCGCCGACTCGTGCTGCTTTTGGCGGACGCCGGATATGATTTGCGGTCGTTCACGAAGGGCGATCCGGCGTTGGAGACGGCGCGTGTGGAGTGGTTCGACCTCGCTTTGGTCGACGCGCATCTGACGGGGCAGGCCAGCTTTGATTTTGTCGAGGCGTTGAAAAAAGTGCAGCCCACCGTGCCGGTAGTGATGCTGGTGCCGCAGTTGGACCTGCCGCTTATCGTGAAGGGCATCCGGCTGGGATTGAGCGACGTGCTGCCCACGGCGAACGATCTGCGTCCGCTGATGCGGCGCGTCAATAATCTCCTGAGGACGAACCAGCAGGCAGCAGTAGAAGGCGGTAATCTCACCCCCGCCGAGATGGCTGAAGCCGAGGCTGTGCTGCAGGTGCTGGGCAATTCCGACATGGGGCAGAGTGGTGATCCCTTTAATATCCCCGATATCCGCCAGGAGTTGCTCAAAGGTGAAAAGGTGCGGGCGCAGCTGGAGTCGAAGCTGGAGCGCCTCGTGCATGAAAAGGCGGCCATCGAGGCGGAGATGAAGACGATGCTCGCGCAGGATGCTGACGCGGCGAAGTTGCAGACCGAGTTTAAGGAACTGCGTACGCAGCGCGAGATGGCGGCCGCTGCTCAAGCGGTGATCGATCAGAACGCCCGCGCGTTGATTGAAGCTCGTTCGGAACTGGCGCGGGAACGTACTTCGGTTGAGGCGGAGCGCAAGCGTTTGGCTGAGACGACGGCGAAGAGTTCGGTTGACGACAAGAGCGTCGAAGAATTGGCCAAAGAAAAAGCCGAGTTGGAGGTGCAACGTGGCAAATTGCGCTCCGAGGAAACTCATCTGCGCGAAGTTGCCTCGCATCAGCAGCACGAGTCCACGCAGATCGCGCAAGAGCGACGTCGCTGGCACGAGGATCTCGATTTGCTGCGTGAACAGGAGACTAATCTCCGCGAATATGAGGCGCGTCTGCGCCAACTGCAGGCGCAGCTTGAGGCCGACCGTGTGCTTTGGTTTAGTTCGCGTCCTGTCTCGCGTTCGCCGTTTCAGGATGACGCGGCCGTTAAAGCCGCATGGGAAAAATTACAGCGCGCCACCGATCTTCTCGAGGCTGAGCGCGCGGTGTTTCGCGACGAGCGCATGGCGATGCGCGAACTTGAGGGTGAAATCAAACGCCGCGAAGCGAAGATCGAAGAAGTCGAAGGTCGGTTGACCGAGCAGGAGAAGCGCCTGCGCAGCCTGCCGCCCGCGGTGCCGACGGCTGCACCGTTTACTTCTCAGCCGCCTAGAGTTCCTGTGGGCGTGGTGCTAGCTAAGCCGCTCAAGATGCTTTCGCGCGCGCCGTTCGATATGGCGAAGTCGTTGCTCGGTCGCAAAGACAACCATTGATCGAATCTCCGCTGAGTTGGCGGTGGTTGTTTCAACTTGCTCCGTGTGTGCTCGTCTGATCGTTTTCGCCCGTCATGAATCTCCACGCCAAACGTCCGGTTACGTCTTCCGCTGCCCAAGCGGTGCGTGCGTACGCAGGGTGGCATGGAACGGCTCGGCGATGGTGACGCGTCTTTTGAACGCGTCCGGTGTGAACGCAAAATAAGTTAACACCTCTGCCGAGCCCGACTCCAACCCGAGTCGGGCTTTTTGTTTCCGCCTGCCTGACCGAACCAAGCCCTGTTTCTAATTTTTCTTTGTCTTGATATGAATTTCGCTCCTTCACTCGAACTCCCGTCGGTCGCGTTTTTTGGCCGCACGATGGCCGAGTACGCTCAGTTTTTTGCTCTCGATCCCAATGCCCTGCGCGGGTTGTCCGTGCTCGACGTCGCCGCCGGGCCTTCGTCGTTTACCGCCGAGGCCTGTCGCCGCGGCGCGGATGCGGTGGCGGTCGATCCGCTTTATGGTTGCACGTTACAGGCGCTGGAGGCGCATGTGCAGATCGACTACCGGCGGATGCTGGCGCAGATGCGGGCCAAACCTGAACTGCTGCGGTTTCGTTCTTTCGGCTCGATTGACGAAGCCGAGGTGAGTCGGCGCTCGGCGGCGACCCGTTTTCTTACGGATTACGAGCAGCACTTCGCGCACAACCGCTATGTCGGCGCGGCGTTGCCGCAGTTGCCGTTTCTGGATGGTGCCTTTGCTCTCGTGCTCTGCGCGCACCTGCTCTTTGTCTATGAGAAACGGTTCGACTATGCATTTCATCTCGCGGCTTGCCGTGAACTGGTGCGCGTGAGTCGTTCGGAGGCGCGCATCCATCCGGTCGTTGGCCTCGGTGGCAAACCGTATGTTGAACTGGACCGGCTGTGCGATGCTCTCGCAGCGGAGGGCGTGACGAGTGCCGTCGTGCCGGTGGACTACGAGTTTTTTATGGGTAGCGACTCGATGCTGGTACTCCGCCGCCCCTAGCTCTGCACCGTGGCGATCTTGGCGGTAGCAATCGGTTTGTAACGTATTACGTTACAAACTAGATTGTGGCTTTGAGGTGGAAAACAGGGCGTGAGTGCCTTCGTTTGTAACTTAATACGTTACAAATGGCCTGGGAGGGCCGGGGCGTGCAGCAGCTATCTTTGGCGAGTTGAGCGTCACTGGGGCGGTGAATGTCACTGCGGTGGGGAGTGTCACTGCCCGGCGGGGATTGGCGGCCGCGAGGGGCGTGGCGGGGTGGGCGGGGCGTGGGATTGCACGCACCGCCGTGGGCGGGCTTAGGCTTTTTCCATCGCTTCTAGCTTCGAGACGGCATTTTCCCACTCGGCTGTGGCGGTGGCGATTTGATCGACGATAGTGCTGAGCTCGCGGTTGAGCTGTTGGGCCTTGCCGGGCGTGGAATAAGTTTCCGGCGCTTCGAGATCCGCGGTGAGCCCGGCTTGTTTGGTTTCGAGCTGAGCCACAGTTTTTTCGAGCAGGCCGACCTGTTCGCGGAATTTTCGGATATCGCTGGTGGATGGTTTGCGGACGGCGGATGCTGATTTGGAATTCGAGAGTTGAGATTTGAGATTTGCAGACGATGTCTGTACGGGTCTCGCGTCGGTGAAACCGGCGGTGAGCGCGGCGCGGGCGTCGCCGGCTTTTGATTTTTCCAGGTAGTAATCGTAGTTGCCGGAGTAGGGCGTGAGGCGGCCGGAATGGACGTGGAGCACGGTCTCGGCGAGGGCTCGGATGAAGTGCACGTCATGGCTGATGAAGATGAGCGTGCCTTCGTAGTTTTTAAGCGCGCCAACGAGGGAGTCGATCGACTGGATGTCGAGGTGGGTCGTCGGCTCGTCCATGAGGAGGAGATTCGGCGGCTTCACGAGGATGCGGGCGAGGGCGAGTCGGGATTTTTCGCCACCCGAGAGCACGCTGACGGGTTTGTGCACGTCGTCTTTGCGGAAAAGGAAGGCCCCGAGGATGGCGCGGGCCTGTTGCTCACTGAGCTGATTCTCATTCGTGCGCAGCGACATGACGTTTTCGAAAACGGTCGCTTTGGCGTCGAGGTTATCGAGGCGATTTTGCGCGAAGTAGCCGGGGACGACGTTGCTGCCGAGCTCACTCACGCCACCGTTGATGGGGATGACGTTGGCGAGGATTTTGAGCAGCGTGGATTTGCCGGCGCCGTTGGGGCCGACGAGGACGATGCGCTGGCCGCGTTCGGCGGTGAAGTTGAGATCTCGATACACGACGTGGTCGCCGTAGGCTTGTTGGACGTGTTCGAGTTCGATGACCTTGAGGCCGGAGCGCGGGGGCTGCGGGAACTTGAAGTTCATTTTCCGCAGCTCTTCGGTGGGCTCGTCGACGGCGACCTCTTTCAGTCGTTCGATTTGTTTTTCCTTGGATTTGGCGCGGGAGGCCATGGAGGCTTTGGCGCCGAAGCGATCAACGAAAACTTGAAGGTGGGCGATTTCGCGCTGTTGGTTTTTGTAGGCGGCGGCTTGTTGGGACTTTCGGGCTTCTTTTTCGACGAGGAAGTTATCGTAGTTGCCGTGGTAGTAATGGAGTGTGCTGGAGCGCAGCTCGAGCATGCCGGTGCAGAGGGCGTTGAGGAAGGCGCGATCGTGGGAGATGACGACGAGGCCGCCGGGGTAGCGCGTGAGGTACTCTTGAAACCAGAGGAGGGCTTCGAGATCGAGATGGTTGGTCGGTTCGTCGAGGAGGAGGAGGGCTGGTTCGGCAACGAGGAGGCGGGCGAGGTGGGCGCGCATGACCCAGCCGCCGGAAAAGGTTTTGGCGAGCTTGAGCGCGTCGCCTTCCTTAAAGCCGAGGCCGGCGAGGATTTTTTTGGCGCGGGGCTCGAGCGTGTAGTCGATGTCGTAGTCGTCTTCGTCGGGTTCGAGTTTTTTGCCGCTGGTGGCGATGTGGAGAATCGTCTCGTCGCCGGCGGGGGCGCTTTCCTGCGGCAGGAAGCCGAAGTCGGCGCCGCGTTCCCATTCAATGGTGCCGGTGTCGGGTTTTTCTTCCCCTAAAATTAGGTTGAAGAGTGTGGATTTGCCCGCGCCGTTGGGGCCGATGAGCCCGAGGCGGTCGGTGCGCGCAATGAAGAGTGAGACGTCGTGAAAAAGTTCACGGGTACCATAGGACTTGGAGACGTCGGCGATCGTAAGCATATAAACGGTCCAGCTAAGCGGATCAGGTGGGGGCGGGTCAACCCGTCGTTTTAGGTGGAATTTGACGGTGAACGAACGCAGGGAGCGGCGTTTTGCGAGTGGCGGTGCGTTTTTACTCGGCCGTTTTGCGCCGGTGGCGATCCGTGCATAGCGTTGCGCGGTATGCCCAATCGTCTCGTGCATGAGAAATCTCCTTACCTGCTGCAACACGCCAATAATCCCGTGGACTGGCTTCCTTGGGGCGAGGCGGCGTTCGCGAAAGCGCGGGCGGAGGAGAAGCCCGTTTTCCTCTCGATCGGCTACTCGGCGTGTCATTGGTGTCACGTGATGGCGCACGAGTCGTTTGAAAACGAAGAGCTGGCGGCGCTGCTCAATCGGCATTTTGTTCCAATCAAAGTGGATCGGGAGGAGCGGCCAGACGTCGACCGGGTTTATATGACTTACGTGCAGGCGGTCACGGGGCAGGGCGGCTGGCCGCTCAGCGCGTGGCTGACGCCGGAACTGAAGCCGATCTTCGGCGGGACGTATTTTCCGCCGGAGGATCGTCAGGGACGA
>Ga0209181_10009183_pt1 | contig 13057 bp, 13 predicted proteins | sample MAT05_FD_187208 | JGI IMG/M metagenome (GOLD analysis project Ga0209181, IMG submission 187208) | Freshwater microbial communities from Lake Fryxell liftoff mats and glacier meltwater in Antarctica - MAT-05 (SPAdes) (version 2) | ecosystem: Environmental > Aquatic > Freshwater > Ice > Liftoff... | reverse complement strand
ATCCATGTCTCTATATAAATCAATGAGTTACAGTTTAAGTCCGACAGGCTCCTAGACATACTATTTCCCTTGCTCCATCAAATTGTTATGTAACCGTCGAGGCAATATTGCCGGACACTTCTGAATTAAAATATGAAAATTGCATGACGATGATCGTATTTCCTTGTTAGCGACGAAACTGATAAGAAAACTGAACCAAACAAGCTGGACATACTGTAACGCGAGTATCGGGAACCGTGCAACGCATTGCCCACACGATTGCATTCGTTAGACGATGCGACCCGTGTCGTGAGGTACACTGAAAAAAATGAAAGAATGATTGAGAACCAAGGAATCGATGCCACATTCTTCGTTGCCACCTTTGACCTTGATAAACTGGATAAAAGTGGCGCAGATAGGGAATTTGGACGAGATCGGCAAGACACAACTTACACCTTCACACCTTTACTTTATTTCGATACATATAACCATTGACCTCCCTCTTTATAACCAGATACCAGCAGACTGATTATTTTTTCGGGAGGCATCGGTTTGCTGAAGTAATAACCTTGCATCTCGTCACACTCCTGATGTTTCAGGAAAAATAACTGCTCGGCAGTTTCCACTCCCTCAGCGATCACTTTCAACTTAAGGGTGCGCGCCATATTAATGATCGTACTGACAATCACAGCATCATCCGAATCAACTGTTATATCGCGCACGAATGATTGATCGATCTTGAGCTTATCAATAGGGAAACGCTTGAGATAATTTAAACTGGAGTAGCCAGTGCCAAAATCGTCCACTGCGAGTTGCAGTCCCATTGCCTTTAGTTCCAATAACAGTGCAATCGACGCTTCGGCGTTGTGCATGACAGCGCCTTCGGTAATTTCCAGTTCAAGACCAGACGGATCGAGATTATGTTCATGTAAAATTGCCTTAATCATTTCGCCCAAATTATTTTGGCGAAACTGCACTGCCGATAAGTTCACCGCCACGGTAATTTCCGGTAACCCCAACATACGCCATTCGCTGTTCTGCCGACAAGCCTCACGCAATACCCATTCGCCGATCGGAATAATCAAACCGGTTTCTTCCGCGATGGGAATGAAATACCCTGGTGAAATCATTCCCATCTCTGGGTTATTCCAGCGCAGCAATGCTTCTACCCCAATGATGCGACCGCAACGCAAGTCCACCTGAGGCTGATAATGTAAACAGAACTCCTTACGTTCTACTGCATAACGCAGTTTCTGTTCGATCGAAATACGCTCAAGCGCAAGCTGGTTCATTTCATTAGTAAAAAATTGGTAATTGTTGCGCCCATTTTTTTTTGCGTGGTACATCGCAGCATCAGCATACTTAATCAGGCGACCCCCATCGCATCCATCTTCGGGAAACATGCTGATGCCGATGCTAGTGGTTATCTCGATTTTATTGCCATCAATCGTGCATAGGCCAGAAATGGCCTCTAACAGCTTGACCGCAATCACGGCGGCATCATCCACAGTTTCCAAATCCGGCAGCATAATGACGAACTCGTCCCCCCCCCGTCTGCTTACCGTATCGCTGGCGCGGCCCACACTGCTGATGCGTCTGGCAACCTCTTGCAATAGCTTGTCACCGACAAGGTGGCCCAGCAAGTCGTTAATGGCTTTGAAATGATCGAGATCAAGACACATGACTGCCACTTTGCGGTTTTCGCGGCCAGCAAGAGAAATAGCCTGAACCAATCGATCCTGTAATAGCAGGCCATTGGGCAGATTGGTGAGGAAATCATGCAGCACAACGTAGGCCGCGCGTTCCTCTGCCGCCTTACGCTCGCTGATATCGGAAAAAACGCCGATATAGTAGCTGACCTCGCCACGACCGTTCTTCATGGTACTGATACTTAAATGCTCGGCATAACTTTCGTCATTTTTTCGTCGGCCGATCATCTCGCCCTGCCAGCGTCCAGTCTCGTCAACGCTGCGCCATGTTTCATGGTAGAGAGCGTCGTCCATCAAGCCAGGGTGCAACAGGTGCAGACTCTTACCTATCAGATCGTTAGCGCTGTAACCGGTAATTGCGGAAAAAGCCGGATTAATAAACAACATAAATTTATCGGCATCCGTAACGATTATGCCTTCTTTTACCCTGTCAAATATATGAGCAAACAAACTGAGTTGCGTATCTTTCTTCTGACGTACAACATTATTTTCCTGTACCGAAACTGAGCGCATTGCTTCGCTATTCTCGACATCTGGATTAATTTTTTGGGCGAGGCTAGATAAGTCCTGCATTAATATCACTCATTATTTTTGTTAATAAGGCCGGCAACCTAATCTCTGGCAGAGAGAACATCGAGATCTGCAATACCAATTTGACGAACAAGTAACCCTGTGTACTAAAACTATTAGTCCACATATCATTTCTGTCCTGAGTATTCAAAAACAACCGGTTCCAAAGGCTGACGCTCACATGCATCGCGCAATAAAGCCGCAGTTTCGCTCAAGGCAAGCTCCTTTAAACGGCATCGCATTTTCCAGACTCCATCACCAGATTCGGAAACACCACAGGAATGATCGACCATATTGCACTTTGCATCTTCAGCTGCTGCGGGAGCCCCAACATAATTCAATGCCGCTACCGGAAGATTCGGAAAGAGACGTCTCGCCTCGCGCACCCATTCCAACAAGCGCACTTGCTGAGAACAATCACAAACATTGCCATCTACCAGCACCACATCATATTGTTCCAAGTCTGGCTCAGGCATATCATCCCACGCCTGCTGGACTAATTTATGTCTGGATTTTTCCAACATCTGATTCAGGATGCGACGGGTGCCTGATGCTTCTCCAAGTAATAGAATATTCATGCAGCTAACCTATGTGCGTGCTCGGGCAGGGTACCAAACAGGGCGAACTCTGTGATCGCGTCGATTTCTAACGTACAGGCTACGGTTAGAACTCTACCTATTTTTATGGGAGCACCTAATCTGGTTACACTTACTCCAAGCTTGCGAAACATACGTTCAACAGCCACGCTAGTAACTGAAACAAAACGTTCTATTCCATTTTGTTGAGCAAATCTCACTGCTGCCTGGATCATCTGGATAGGAATATTGCTGAGCCCAAAACCACTGCTGTCCAATTTATCACTTGAAATTGCAAATCGACTTAATTCCCACACGGCAGTTTGTTGAGGTGCCGGCTGCCCGTGCAAGAGTTGAGGAAAGGTATCTCTTAACATATTTGGCCCGGTAGTAGGCAATAGTCGCCAGCAACCTTGCACCTCATTCCCTTCGCCTCTTGCCAACACATATACGGGGTTAGCCTCATCAAACTCGTCGTGCTCCATACCGTTATCACTATTAACATCCCATCCCAGACGGTCATGAAAAACTTCGTGCCTAAGACGGTACATTCCCAGCGCTGCTTGATGATCTAGAGATCCATCTCCATGTTGCGCAAGCATTATTTGTCTCATTTTTCTTCCTCCTGTCGTTGGTTGATGACAGAAGTAATGAGACTACGTATCTCAACGGCTAGCTAGCTGTAAGATCTGACAGGGTTAAATAACAATAATGGCTATAAACCATCGTTGCACAAGATTTTAGAGTGAAATGGGGAGTGTTGCTTTAAGATAAATATTGGAGAGAGTTCGCCATTCACGGCATCTCGTAGGTCTGATAATCTGTTGCACAAATAAATTGTGTAAATTCATTAGAGCTCGAGTATGGCAACGACCAACCACCATACAGATCCGTCATACAAAGCTCATGGAGCTATAAGGCCCATCGAAAGAGCACGGGCAATCGCATGTTGACGGTTAGATGCTCCCATTTTGTTACCTGCATTTTGGAGGTGAAAAGTTACGGTACGTTCCGTAATTTTAAGTATATCAGCTATCTCACCTCCAGTTTTTCCTTCGGCCGCCCACAGAAGACACTCTTTTTCCCGAAGCGTAAGCTCCATTTTTGTCAACAGAAGCGGCCCCTTACTCAGTACAATACGCTGAGTCGCCTCATGTAAATAACATGCCAGTAATTGAGACTTCCCTAGGATAGAAAGGATGTCCTGTTGAGCTCTATAGGAATCTTGGGAAGTAGCAAGACTCAACATCGCGGCTTCACCATGACCACCGTGGACAGCAAAGCTTACGCCACACAGCAAACCAAACTCTCTTGACTCGTTTCTCAATTTAGCTTCTTTGTCACCCTTAAACACGCGACTGTCCCAAATAACAGGAGTAGTCTGCCTTTTAGTAATACAATGATAATAAGTGGGGTCAATCTCTTGATAATTATGTTCAACGTAACGCGCGCGCCATTCCTTAGGATATCCATTTAGAATGAATTGATAAGGTCGAGTAAGAGAGGTGTTTACCTGCACCCCATAAATGAAATGGTCAAAGCCTAACTGGCCAGCGATACTGGCAGTCGTAGCATGCAATGCTTCGACTGTGCCACAACTTAGCAATGGTTCAAACAAATCCAAATCAGACATGGTTTTTCTCCTCGCTCATATTTCGTGGGTGCAGATTATTTACTAATTTAATCCATCTTCACAGCATGCTACGCTTAAAAACAAGTTACAATTCAGAGCGTTATACCAATTTTTCACTATACTCCTATACCTGAGTAATGCGCAATTAGGCAAACGGTAGCTCTGCGGTACCTGGGCCTATAGCAGCGATTTCATGCACCGCCTTCATAAATCCTGCTTGCTCATGTAATTGAGCCAACGTATCTGGATGGTTTCGGCCACGCATATGCGCTAGGCGCGCTTTACTCGTTGCTGGCATGTCCCACTTTAGTCCGGCTAGCAATTCATCTGCCAAGGACGGTTGATTACATACCAGCACCATATCACAGCCAGCCCGCAGCGCCGCTTCTGCACGTTGCAGGATACCGCCCGCTACCGTGGCAGCTTCCATGCTAAGGTCATCGCTAAAGATACATCCATTGAAATCCAGCTCACCGCGCAGAATATCTTTCAACCATATTTTTGAAAAACCTGCTGGATATGTGTCCACCTTAGAATAAATAACGTGTGCGGGCATAACCGCAGTCAGACCATAATTCACCATCTGACGAAATGGAATCAGGTCGCACAACTCAATGTCGGTATAGCTGCGCTCATCTATCGGAATTTCCAGGTGTGAATCGGCATGTACGTAGCCGTGTCCAGGAAAATGCTTGCCCACAGTAGACATGCCACCCTGCCTGAGTCCCAATAACAGGCTATGCGCCAGCTCACTTATGGCCTGAGGCTCAGAATGAAAAGCACGGTCGCCAATCACTTTACTGATGCCGAAATCTATATCTAGCACCGGGGTAAAGCTGAAATCCACGCCGCAAGCCCTCAATTCTGCAGCCAGCACGTAGCCTACCTGCTGCGCTAGATGCTTGGCGCGGCGCGGGTTTTCATCCCAAATATTGCCCAACTCACGCATCGCCGGGATACGCGTGAAACCGTCGACAAAACGTTGCACTCGCCCACCCTCATGATCCACAGCGATCAATAGCGGAGGAATACGCAACGCATGAATGCTGGCTATCAGTTGGGTAAGCTGGCGGGGGGATTCGTAATTACGCGCAAACAAAATCACACCACCTACCAGTCCATGCCGTAAACGTGCTTCATCTTCCGCAGTAAGAGTAGATCCTGCTATATCTAGCATGCATGGGCCGATTCCCATTCAATTTCTCCTAATGATCTTTATGTGATTCATGACAGATGCCCTTAAAGCATGAATTGTGAATGGCTGGACTTTTCCCTTGAAGGAAATATTAAAGTGGTAAATTTCGTCCGTTACTGCGCGCGGTTCTCGGAGCACTTGTCTTCAAAATTTAATTCTTATTCATCTTTTTCCAAAATCACGAATGCCACGGCAACATCATGGTCATCACTGATACTTAGATGGTGGTGTTTCAACCCTAATTGCATCAGATGCGCAGTCAATTCCGCATCGAATTCAAAAGTGGGTTTGCCAAAAGCATCGTGTGTCACGCTTATTTTCTGCAAGCTCACGGGATAACGCAAGCCGCTACCTATAGCCTTGGCTAGAGCTTCCTTGGCGGCAAAGCGCTTCATTAGCAGACGCACCGGGTAGGTATGAATACGATACTCCGTTAATTCCTGTTGGCTCAAAATGCGCTGTGCGAAGCGCTCGCCGTAATTGGCATGAACTGCCTCGATGCGTGCATAAGCCACGATGTCAGTGCCAATACCAAAAATCACGGTGACTAAGCTCCCATACTTTATGGATGAATGTCGATTAGCAGCGCTTTCATTTTTTTCACAGCTTGCTCCAGGCCAATAAAAAGCGCCTCGGCGATTATGGCATGACCGATGTTGAGTTCGCAGATATTAGGAATAGCAACGATAGGCTGTACGTTATGATAATTTAGGCCGTGTCCGGCATTCACTTGCAAACCGAGTGCATGGGCATGCACCACTGTACGCTGAATGCGCGCCAACTCTTGTGTCTGATGCGATACGCTGGCCGCATCAGCATATTTTCCCGTGTGTATTTCTACTACTGGAGCGCCCGCAGATCGCGCCGCATCCATTTGTTTTTCATCCGCGTCCACAAACAATGACACACGTATGCCCGCCGCCGCACAACACTCACAAGCGTGCTTCACACTATCAAAATTCCCCACCACATCCAACCCTCCTTCGGTAGTCAATTCCTCGCGCCGTTCCGGAACGAAACAGACATCGTGCGGCTTAATGCGCAAAGCAATAGCCAACATTTCGTCGGTAATGGCGCTTTCAAGATTCATGCGCGTTTGCAGCATATCACGCAGGATTTCCACATCTCGATCCTGAATGTGACGGCGGTCTTCGCGTAAATGCAGTGTAATAACGTCGGCCCCCGCCGCCTCACCGATCAACGCTGCCTGAATCACATTGGGGTAACGCGTACCTCTAACTTGGCGCAACGTGGCAACGTGGTCAATGTTAAGTCCGAGTTTGATCATATTTTTTGTAGGTCCCTTATCAATTCGCGCGTATGCAATGTCTTACCCGCAAGATGATGATTCAGTAGCATACGCATCAACTGCTTACTCTGCTGCACGGTAACTGCATCGCGATAATCGTCAGCAGCCATATCTTGCAAGGTTTTGCCCAACATCAACAAGCCCTCTTCTGATACATCTGATACATATGATATGTCTGAGTCGTTTGGTGTAGCACGCACCGCACCACGTTCAAGCACATAACGATAGGGCGCGAAAGAATTAATTGGCTCACCGCTGTCCGCTTCCTGTACTAATAAAAGCGCATAGCCCAACTCTTGCAGCAAATGTTTTTCAAAACAACGCAAGGTGGCGGCATAGTCCGCTTCATTTGCGAGCCGTTGCAGCGTGTGCTGGTAATAATCGAACAGTTGCTCGTGCGGATCATCACGCACCATCAGGTTAAGCAGCAATTCATTCAAATAGAAACCACACAACAATGCCGTTCCCTGTAATTGCGGCTGACCACCCTGCCACTCAGCACGGTGCAAGGTACGCAACTCATGTTTGCCAAACCAGCTTAACATTAATGGCTGAAAACCCATTAATAAACCGCGCAACGCCGATCTCGGACGCCGTGCGCCGCGCGCCACCAATGCTACACGACCATGCTGCCGACTTAGCACTTCCAGTACCAGGCTGGTTTCACGATATGGATAACTGTGCAGGACGAAAGCGGGTTCGTCTTCTAATCTGTGTTTGTGCGACTGCAATCTACTCCTCCAAGCCTCTCCTCGTCACAGAAGAACAAAGCGAAGGGAGCAAAGCCGACCACCCAACTATGGAAGGGTCGCTGCGTAGTAGTGAGAACCACACTAACGAATCCCTTGCTAGTACATAAAAAAACAAAGAGAGCTTAAGATTAGAATTATTCATATCCCAAACTTCTCAACACCTGCGCATTATCTGCCCAACCACTTCGCACTTTAACCCACACTTCGAGATAGACTTTCCCATCAAATAGTGCCTCCATATCTAACCGAGCCTGGGTGGCAATTTCCTTAAGCTTCTCACCATTCTTACCGATCAGCATCGCCTTATGCGCGTCCTTGTCCACGAGAATCGCAGCATGGATACGTCGCAACTTCCCTTCTATTTTGAACTGTTCAATCACGACACTTACTGAGTATGGCAGCTCTTCACCGGTGAAACGAAAAACTTTTTCACGCACTAATTCAGCCGCGAGAAAACGTTCATTGCGATCGGTGATTTCATCTTCAGGATAAATTTTTTCACCTTCGAGCAGATAGGGTCGAATCGCATTCAACAAGGTGTCGAGTTGCTTATTCTGTTTTGCGCTCACTGGAACGATTGCAGTGAATTCACGCTCCTTAGCTATCTCCTGAATAAAGGGGAGTAATTCCGATTTATTCTCCATGTTGTCCACCTTATTGATAACAAGGAGCACCGGCATATTTTTTGGCAGCAGATTCATTACTTGACGATCCCGCTCGTCGAAATTTCTGGCTTCAATCACGAACAACACCACATTCACATTACGCAAACTACTAGTCACCACACGATTCAAACCGCGATTCAAAGTATTAAGATGCTTCGTCTGAAATCCGGGGGTATCTACAAATACAAATTGCGCATGCTCTTCGGTTAGTATTCCGCTAATACGATGGCGTGTGGTCTGGGCCTTGCGTGAGGTGATGCTTATTTTTTGGCCAACCAGATGATTAAGCAAAGTGGATTTACCCACATTCGGACGGCCGACAATAGCGATAAAGCCACTGTGGTAATTGCTTGCATTCATGACTGGCTCTCGATTTTCCGGTAAGCGGCTTCGGCTGCTACCTGCTCTGCGGTGCGACGACTGCTGCCCTCACCACATGTGAATAGTTTCAATTGTTCGATTTGACATTCAACTTTAAATAGCTGTGCATGTGCCTCGCCCTGAGTAGCAATCACGATATATTTTGGTAATGCCAGACGCTTGCCTTGCAAGTATTCCTGCAACAAGGTTTTGAAATCCTTACCCAACGTCTGCGCGTCTGCTTGCGCTATAAAGGGCACATATAGCCGGAGCACAACTTGCTCTGCGGCTGTAAAACCCGCATCTATAAATACTGCGCCGAACAATGCTTCCATGGTATCAGCAAGGATAGACGGGCGACGAAACCCGGCGCTTTTGCGCTCCCCTTCGCCCAACAATAATAATTCACCCAAACGTAATTGCTGCGCTAAGATAAACAAGGTTTGCTGATTGACCAGATTGGAACGCAGACGAGATAAATCACCTTCCGGCAAATCGGGATAAATGCCATATAGATATTTAGCTACGACGCAATTGAGTATGCTATCACCCAGAAACTCCAATCGCTCGTTGTGTTCCGAACTATAACTTCGATGCGTCAGAGCACGCTTTAATAATTGCGATTGCGTGAAAATATGGCCAATCTGATTGCACAGCACATCACGATTCATCGGCTACTTTTTAAAACTACTTGGATTAAATTCAAGTAACAAGCTAGCATTGCCGACGAGTGGTATTTTAACTTGATAGCTAATGCTCAGCGATAGGCCGCGTGCATCCTTGACTATCTCAATGTCATTTGCCGTGACGACATTGATGTTATTCATCATGGCGCGTTTACTGAACGACTCACGAATATCCTTGGATTGAGCACCTTGCATTTCAGAATCATTCACGATGGTGGAGAGAATGCTTTTAATTTCGGCATCCTGTACATACGCCGGAATAACCTTCATGCCGCCAATTGCCGCTATTATTAATATTACCGACCATACCAGAAGACCAGACAAACTCACGCCACGCTGCCTGTTTGCTATTGATTTTATCATGCTCCTCCTTTGTTTATAACTTCAATCAATGGATAAGCCTATACGTTTCAAATCGCTAAAATTCATCCAGATCATGAATGCTTTGCCAACTATCATGTTATCCGGCACGAAACCCCAATAACGACTATCTCGGCTGTTGTCGCGATTATCACCAAGCATAAAATAATGCCCAGCTGGAACTATGCAGCGCACTTCATTTTCACTATATGCACAATTCTCCCGGTGTGGGAATTCCGCTACCGCGCCGAGGTGGAGGTTGGGTACTTCTGGATTTATCAGCATTGCATGGCGATGTCCAGTCAGATTTTCTCTATAACGCTCGGTATGCACAAAGTTCAGTGCAGTTTCCACATAGTTATAGTCACCGTCCGGCTGCTGCTCTTGCAGCACGTCATTCACAAATACTTTCTTATTGCGATATGCAATGTGGTCGCCAGGCAATCCGACCACACGCTTAATATAATCTAGCGATGGATTTTCCGGATAGTGAAATACCATCACATCGCCCCGGCTGGGAGAATTAATTTCTACCAGTTTCTTGCTGATGATAGGCAAACGAATGCCATAGGTAAACTTGTTAACCAGGATAAAATCACCTACCTGTAAAGTAGGAATCATCGAGCCAGACGGTATCTTAAATGGCTCAACCAGAAATGAGCGCAGCAAGAATACCGCCAAAATCACAGGAAAGAAACTCTTGGAATATTCTACCCACCAAGGTTCTTTTGAGGACGCTATGCGTTTCGATTGCAGCACAAAGCGATCCAGCAACCACACGCTACCGGTGATCAGCAGCAATACAAACATAATTAAAGCAAAGTCCATCTCGATTCCCGTCGTTACGTTATTTGTCACCTACCTGCAGGATGGCCAAGAAAGCCTCCTGCGGAATTTCCACATTACCTACCTGTTTCATGCGCTTCTTACCAGCCTTTTGCTTTTCCAGCAGTTTACGCTTGCGTGAGATGTCACCACCATAGCATTTGGCTAATACATTTTTTCGTAGAGCTTTGACATTTTCACGCGAAATGATGTTTGAGCCGACTGCAGCCTGGATCGCCACATCGAACATCTGACGCGGAATCAACTCACGCATCTTGGCCGCCACTTCACGGCCGCGGAACTGGCTGTTGCTGCGGTGCAATATAATCGCCAGCGCATCTACCTTTTCGCCGTTGATCAGTATATCCACCTTGACCACATCAGCCGGACGATATTCCTTAAATTCGTAATCCATTGAAGCATAACCACGCGAAATCGACTTCAACCTATCAAAAAAATCGAGTACGATTTCCGCCATAGGTATCTCATACACGAGCAACACTTGCTTACCGTGATAACTCATGTCGAGCTGTACGCCGCGCTTTTGCGTACACAATGTAATCACCGAACCAACGTATTCCTGCGGCATATACAAGTTGACTGTCACGATGGGCTCACGGATTTCCTCGATCTTGGATGGGTCAGGCATCTTGGATGGATTATCCACTACCAGCACCGTTCCGTCGCGCTGCACCACCTCGTAAATAACGGTAGGTGCAGTGGTGATCAAATCCATGTCGAACTCGCGCTCCAGCCGTTCCTGCACAATTTCCATATGCAGCAATCCCAGGAATCCGCAACGGAAACCAAAACCCAATGCCTGTGATACTTCTGGTTCATACTGCAATGAAGCGTCATTAAGCTTGAGCTTTTCCAGCGAATCACGCAGCGATTCATACTGATTTGATTCGACCGGAAATAATCCAGCAAATACTTGTGGCTGCACTTCCTTGAAACCCGGCAAGGCTGTAGCTGTGGGCCTGTTTGCCAAGGTGATGGTGTCACCAACCTTGGCCGCCTTCAGTTCTTTGATACCCGCAATAACAAAGCCCACCTGGCCGGCAGCCAGCACTTCCCGCGGTTGCGACTTCGGCGTAAATACACCGATATGCTCAGTCAAATGCTGCGCGCCAGTAGCCATCAACAAAATTTTATCCTTGGGTTTTAAGGTGCCGTTAAAAACCCTCACCAGCATTACTACCCCGACATAGTTATCGAACCACGCATCTATAATCAATGCACACAGCGGCGCAGCCGGATCGCCTTTAGGCGCCGGTATTTTAACGATTAAAGCCTCCAGCACATCCTGCACACCCTCACCCGTCTTCGCCGAGCAGCGAGTCGCGTCGTGCGCATCGATTCCGATTACTTCCTCGATTTCTTCAATGGCGTTTTCCGGATTAGCAGACGGCAAGTCAATTTTGTTCAACACCGGCACCACTTCCACCCCCAGCTCGAGGGCGGTGTAGCAGTTAGCAACTGTCTGTGCCTCCACTCCCTGAGATGCATCAACAACCAGCAGCGCGCCTTCGCAGGCAGACAATGAACGTGATACCTCATAAGAAAAATCCACGTGTCCCGGCGTATCAATCAAGTTGAGATTGTAAATCTGACCATCACGCGCCTTATATTGCAGCGCAGCTGTCTGAGCTTTGATGGTGATGCCGCGCTCACGTTCCAAGTCCATGGAATCGAGCACCTGTGCCTCCATTTCGCGGTCAGAAAGCCCGCCGCATAACTGAATAATTCGATCGGCCAAAGTAGATTTGCCGTGATCAATGTGGGCGATAATGGAAAAGTTACGAATGTGTTGCATGTGAATTAAACTTGTAACATACGGATTAAGGACGTATTATTTATTAATATAACATGCTAATAAATAACGTTTTATTTATTAATTTCATTTAAAATTTAAACATGGCAGCTTAAGGCAAAGCGGGTATAAATGAGGTATGTCAAAAACAACCTGCAAACTCTTTCCACATTTAACGCATCAACTCACCCACCGCTGCAGTTACGGGATGTTTCTACCCTATCGAAGAACTTCATACTTACCGATACCTAGATCAGAAACACCAAGCTAAAAGCCAAATCCATCAAGCTTACCGGCGGGGGCGGATTATACATTGAAGTCACTCCATCAGGCGGCAAGCATTGGCGTTACAGTTTTAGGCTACGCCTTTTAGGCTACAACAAAGAATGCTTATTCGCTATCGGCCAATATCCGACATCAAGGCCGCCGAAACAAAATGTCTGCAAGTAGAAGCTCGCCTGTTAGTCAAACAAGGCATAAATCCCGCTTAACAGCAAAAATTAAAGCCATAGTTATTAAATCAGACTTAAATTTAGACACACGCCGCTGCCTGCCGTCCTGAATTTTCCATGGTGGCGAGGCACAACGAACCCAAAACATAACGATCTGGGACTGACAAACGTGAT
>Ga0209181_10009180_pt1 | contig 13060 bp, 14 predicted proteins | sample MAT05_FD_187208 | JGI IMG/M metagenome (GOLD analysis project Ga0209181, IMG submission 187208) | Freshwater microbial communities from Lake Fryxell liftoff mats and glacier meltwater in Antarctica - MAT-05 (SPAdes) (version 2) | ecosystem: Environmental > Aquatic > Freshwater > Ice > Liftoff... | reverse complement strand
TGAAGGCAAAAAGAGACTCAACTTTGCCAAAACCTATTTTGAATTAGGTGGGCAATATTCCCCGGGTTTCAGCAGTAAGAAAATGGGTGCTAATCAACTTGTTCAACCTGTTACAAATCCAGCCTCTATTGTGCCCTACTTAAATATCGGTGGTTTTCATTTTTGGGGACATGCAGATTTTTTTATTTCTGTCCCACTTTCACAAATAAATTTAGCAAAAAGCGACAGCACAGATTTTACGCTGAATCAATCCGTAGCAACAGGCGCAAGGTTTTTGCCGTGGGCATACAAGGACAATAAAATCAGGCCCTATATTGGAGCAAGTTGGGCAATTGTAAATTCAAAACAAGAAAATAAACAGCAAAACGGGCAACCTGTATTTTCTAAAAGTAAACTCATATTTGATGGCGGTTTACTGTATGGCAAAGGGAGTTTTATGACAAGGCTAGGGGTGAATATTTATCCGAACACCAGGTTGAATTACCCCATTGCTGAAACAAAATTTGAAGTTATCAACACACCCAATTGGAGTGCGTATTTGGGTTTGGTGTACGCCTTTGAAACCACCCGTTCCAAAAATATGGAAACGGAAAACGCAAGATTAAATAAATACCCTAAAACTTCTTCGCCTAAGATGAATGCTGTAAAAAATGGCGATTGGTTTGCAGGCGTTGGGCCATCTACTTCATTTATGTTAGCTAGTTCAAATTACAATAATCAAGTGCATCCGTACTTTAATAAAAAGCCAATCTCAAACTCTTTTCTTGATATTTCATTAGGTTATCAATTCAATAAAAAAGGAGTTGTAACTGCTTTAAGTTATCGTAATCCAAGATTTATGAATGAAGCTTTCGGAACAATACAAACCATCAGGAAAAGTTCGGTCGTTTTGGAAGCCTATAAATTCCTGACAGATTATAGTGGTTTTACGCCCTATATTGGATTAAACGTAGCGTTTAATAAAATTCAATATCAGGAAAAATCAAGTGCAAAAAATATTTCCTTTTCAAGGAACATTGTAACGCCAGGTTTTACTTTTGGCTGGGATATTCTACCCGGAAAAACAGAACAACCTTTTGTTTTACGAACCAATTTGCGGTGGTTTCCGTTTGAAAGTTTTGATGTGAACAATAGGGCATTCAGTTTAAACCAAATAGAATACAACGTAATCCAGGCGGTGTTTTATCCTTCACGATTTAAAAATGCAAAAAGAAAAAAAGATTAATATGGATAAGTTTAAAATAGCAACACCAATTATATTAGTGTGCATATATACAGGATTTATTTTATTGTCAACTACTTTGCTTAAAAAGAACGTACTTTTTTTTGTAAGCAAAAATGAGTTCATTAACTTTCAAATAAATTATCAATTTTGTCTGTCTGTTATTACATTGTTTTCGTTGGCTTCAACGTTTTTTTTAAACAAAGAGAATTTTGCAAACTATTTTTCATTTGGAAATATTACTGCTACTTGCCAGGAGTTGAAAATATTTGGAATTAAAAAGGACGACAGTTGGGTAAAGACGGGCTTATCACTTTCAATTTTTATCAGTTTAGCAACTGCAGGTTTTATGTTTTTTCAACTTAAAAAAACACATGTTGATTGGTCGCTTCTGCAAAACGGTATATTGTGGATATTACTTTTTTCTTTCACCAATTCATTTGGTGAAGAAATCATTTATCGTGTGGGAGTTGTTTCACCTTTGCGGGGTCTGCTTTCACCAATTACAATTTTTACAATCTCCGCTGTTTTATTTGGCATACCTCATTTAGCAGGTATGCCAGGTGGAATTATTGGAGCTATGATGGCAGGGCTTTTAGGACTTGTATTGGCCAAATCATTGTACGAATCAAATGGATTGTTTTGGGCCTGGACCATTCATTTTATGCAAGACGTAATTATATTTAGTGCTTTGTATTTGCTTACTTCTAAGTCGACAAATTAAAATGAAAGTAACTGGTACTTAGCCCTCATCCAAACATGTACATATTGGAAATCAATGGAAGTTCTTCAATATCAGACAAAGGTCTAAATTTATTGCGGTTAGGCACGCTTCTGATATATTTATCGAATCATTCCGTTTCATAAGGATTTTCTACTTCGTAGTACAAATACATTGTTTCGTATAAGATTTATCCAAAGGTGTATAATAAAAGCTTTGGCAATGGATTAAATTGATAATTTGCATTTTCGAGATTTAACTAAACGATACCAACGGAACAAAATAAGGCAGAAGACTATTACTTAGCTTTTTTATAAGTATAAAATGGGGTATTATAAGGCATGTAGGAATGATTTTGGTGGCTGCAGTTACTACGTTTCCGTCACGGAATTTAACGGTTGAGTTTTTAAGAAATGTCGGTGAAACAAACCTTATTTTCTTACAGTTTTTGTAGCAATAGTATTTGTCATTTTCGGGTTGTACGGACTTTATGCTAACAATAAATATAGAAAATTACCTTTTCCAAAAACGGTAATACTCCTAATTGCAGGAATTTATTTACTGAGGGGGCTGGGAGAATTAGTAGTCGATAACATACACGGAACAAACTCAACAGCCGAAACAATATACTCATTAGTAGCCTTGACCGTTGGGCTTTCGTTTCTATTTGGCGAACAAAAAAAATGGCAACTGTGGGGAAAAGTCGAATGAAGCGCAAGCGGGCGTTGGTTTATAAGAGCATAAAGACAATAGACCAAATAACTAATAAATAATTATGGAAAATATACTTTTTGATTTCATTTCAAAATACATTTCTTTATCAGAGGAAGAAAAGAAAACAATGCTGTCTTTAGACATCTTTCATACTTTCAAAAAAGGAACAATTTTACTGAAAGAAGGACAGCATTCTGCTAATGGCTATTTTGTTTTAAAAGGGTGTATCAGGACATTTTATATCCTGGATGGTGAAGAAAAATCAACGGAATTTTATACGGAGATGAAAGGTATAAAGCCTAACTGTGTTTTTAGCAAACAACCCTCTGAGTATTACATTTCTTGCGTTGAAGATTCAAGTATAATAGTTTCAAATCCCAAAATGGAAATTGAAGTCTTCGAAATGTTTCCAAAGTTTGAAAAGCTTTATCGAATTCTTTCAGAAGAACGTCTGGCTAAAAACCAACGTTCTTTTGATGGTTTTAAAATTTCTTCACCCGAGGGGAGGTATTTAGATCTCCTGCAAAATAGACCCGATTTATTAGAGCGTGTACCCCAGTATCAATTAGCAAGTTTTTTAGGTATTACTGCACCATCCTTAAGCCGGATGCGAACCAGGCTAATTGAAAAAAGGAAGCAGGCTCATTGTCTTTCTTAACTTAAGTGAACACTTTTCATCTTACCACCAATCTATTTTTGCACTATCACTTAAATATAAAAAGATATGCAAAAGAAGATTTTAAGCATTGTATTAGTCCTGTTTTCAGCGAACTCAACTCAACTTAAAGCATAGTACTGAAAAGAAGATACTTGGTATAAAAAGTGTTTTGTTGGAAGTACGCTTTGGGTACTTGGGAACCTAATTTTTAAGATGCCAACCGGTTATGAACTACTTGTAGATAATAACGTGATAGCGATGATCGATCTCTGGGGCAAAGTTATGTGGATGAATAGTAAGTTAAGTGAACAAACTAAGATGGCTATTGCCGCCGCGTCATCTGCTATTTTATTAAGAAGAATTCATAATAAAATAGCATTAGTTTGAGGCATTGTTTTAAAAAATCTACCCAACCTCTTTACTAGTTTCAGTGTCATTAGTACGAAAATATATTTTTTAAACTAAAATAAATGACATAAAAAAACAATCTCAGGTTTCGCTACAATTGTATTAGGTTGCTTACTTTTAACATCCTGCCAAAAAGAAAGTTATACCCCTGAAACTCCATCCTTAACCGGCTATAGCCAAATTAAAAATGCATTTGAAACTAATCCATGGATATTTAAACATGAGGCTATTGTTTACTCTCCCGATCATGTTGACAATGGCCCTAGTGAACCTTGTAAGGAAGATGACCTGTATTCTTTTCAACTAAATGGCAATGCAGAAGTTGCTTTTGGCAGCTATAATTGCGGTTTTTTCCCAGATACTAGTGGCAAATATTCATCTTGGGAATTACAGTCAGATGGCCGCATTTTAAAAATGGTATATACTCGTGATATGCCTGGCGGTTATTTAGCCGGAGATATTATTATTTGGACGGTAGACTATATTACTTCAAAAAAATTAGTAATAAAAAGGTTAGTGAACGAGCCTGGTAAAAGTTACACCGTTGTGGATACCTATATACGTAACTAATTTTAGTATGAGTGCTGATGGTTTATCAGCACTCATGTTTATTTCTACCATTAAATATAATTATGAAATTTTACCTGATACTTCTTTCTATTTTAATTTTTCGATGTGTTAATGCACAGCAGGGAGTGATACCGCTTGATCGAATTTATTTAAATGATAGTACTACAATTTATGACGGATTGATAGTGGAGCAAGCCCCGGCAAAGTATGTAAAAATTTTGCGAAAAAAGGAAAAGGATACCTTGCAACTTTTGATGAAAGATATTTGGAAAATGAGCCGTGTTTATCCGATACTGGATACCCTGCCATTAAAGGCCAAACCTCCAAAGGCTAAAAGTAAGCAATCAAAAAATAATTATGTGTTTGTTGAAATCCTTGGAAGTGCTGGTGTTTATTCCATAAACTATGATTTTAGATTTAATGATAAAAATCGCCATGGATGGGGGTTGCGCACAGGGTTGGCATATTTACCCGTTACAACCCTTAATTATTCAGGCGAAAGGTTGAAGTATCATTTGTTACTATTCCCGTTCCAGGTAAACTATCTTTTTGGAAAGCATAAAAGATTTTTTGATGTTGGATTAGGTGCCACTTATGTTATCAAAAGTAAAGCAGGGAAACTTATGGCACCGGAATACGAATACACTGTTAAAGGTATTGGAAGACGAATACCTGATGTTTTGGGTATAATTTCTATAGGCTACCGGCATTTGCCAGATAAAGGGAAAATAATGTGGGGAATTTCTGTCACTCCATTAATTGGCAACAGCTTTACGATGCCAAATATCGGATTTAAAATCGGTTATAAGATTAGTTAAATGGAAGAGCAATTAGCAAGTTATTTAGAAGGTTGTAGAAAGAATGATAACCGTTACCAGGAATTATTTTATACCTGCTGCTTTCAGCATCTTATGAAAATATGTTTGCGTTATCACCGTAATTATGAAGATGCAACTGCAAGTTTTAATAAAGCAATGTTTACTGTTTTTACCAGGATAAAACAATACAGGGGAGAAGGTACAATATCTGGCTGGGTAAGAAAAATTATTACAAATACATGCCTGAATGAATTAAGGAAAGCAACGCAGTTTGAACATAAAGAAATTAGTGATGCTGAAATGAACGATTTTAATATAGACCCAAACGTTTACAGAGATATTATGAAAAAAGAAATACTGGATATCGTACATGATCTTCATAAATCAACAAGGCTTGTGTTTAATCTTTTTGTAATGGAAGGGTTTACACATAAAAATATAGCCGATAGCCTCAACATTTCAACTGGTACTTCTAAGTGGCACTTGAATAATGCAAGAACAATCTTAAAACAAAAATTTTATTTGTTGCAACAACATGAAAGTAATAGCTATGCTAAATAAGTCGTTAGAAATATTTGATGCTTTTGTAAGAGATGGATTAGATGCTGTTAATCCGGATACATCTCTTTACGAAGGGTCATTTAATGTGGTGCGCCGGCAACTTGCTGAAAAAAGAAAAAGGAAGAAACGTTTCTTTTTTTGGTGGATAGTTTTACTACTATTCACAATACCATTTTCTGTATATTTTGTTGACTGGTCTTCTCTAGCTTCCCTTACTGGGCAAAAAGGCAATCAAGTGCCCCCAAATATTTATAAGACAAAGGATTCAAATAATGGTATTTCGATAACAAACAAACCGGAATTACTTAAAGAAAAGAAAACTACTGTCGAAAATTTAAGAGAACAACCGCTTGATTCAATAAATAGTGATGAAATAAAAAAACAAACAGATATTGATCTCATCTTTAACCCGAAAAGTGTTAATACCAATTCTCTAAACGGCAATGTTATGTTGCAACAAATTGCAGACTCAATATCAATCAGAGATTCTTTAAATAACAGGCTAAAGGTTAATTCTTTGAATAAATTTATGATGACTCAAAAACAAATAGATTCAGCTAGTAAAAAGAAACAAGATTCTGTTTATATTATATGGTGAGTGTAAAAGATTAAGATTAGAATCTCTCTCTTTAAAAGCGGAAGAAAGATACCACAGATTAATTACGCAGCAACCTGATAAAATAAAGCAAATCCCACTAACATTAATTGCTTCTTAACTGGGCATTTCATTGGAGCGGGTGAGCCGTATCAGAAAAAAAATGGTGGTTTGACTTAGATCAAAATTTACCCTCCATATGGATACTAATTTTATTAAAGATTCTTAAAATTTGGGTAATAAGAATGCAGTAAATAATTAAAAGTTAATCTGAAGTTTTAAATGGCTTATATTTTCGTAGACCTTGAATAAGTTTCTGTAGATTAATTATTTTTCAAATCAACGATTCAGAAAAATATAATGTCAATTTAAAAAATAAATTAAAAGATATAATTATGAAAAAAATAATCTTATCAGTATTCGTTCTGGCTGCAATCGCTATATTTTTTGGTTGTAGTACATCTGACCAAAATGTGAGTTGTTCTGAAATCAAAATTGCAAAAGTATTAAGGGTTGAAGGGGCTACATCAACCAGTATAAATTCAGAAATCATTTTAAGCATTTCAGTTGAAGGTCTTAACGGTTGTGCTTTTTCTGGCAATTTTTCTGAAATAATTACTGGCGTTACAACTCAAATTAATACTACTGTTGGGTATCGAGGGTGTGTATGTACAGAAGCATTAACGACTATTGTAGTTCCTTATAAATTTATCAAAAACACCCCTGGTAGTTATGCACTCAAATTTGCACAACCTGATAATAGCTTTATTACTCATAATATTAAAGTTCAATAGTTGAATTAAATGCTTTAAAATTTTCGTAGACCTTAAATGTCATTATGTAGATTATTTATTTTTTTAAGCAACGTTTCAAAATCTTATGGTGTCTTGCGACCGGGTAATATTTCAGTTGCTTACCACTGAAAATATTGGGGATGCTGGCTGGCAGGAACGAATAAAGGCTTACAAACTTGGCAAAAGCTGTTGGTATTTACTGATAGTGAACCTAAGTCATAACAGAAATAAATTAACATTTGTAAAGCAAGGATTTGACTAAGGTCAAATTATAAAGTTTAGATTGATAATAGCTTTGCAACTACTTGAAGACAACTTTACAAAAAAGTAAACCCAGTAAATATAAAAACATTCTAAATTAAAAAACGGAAAAGCCGAAAACCGTACTACAAAGTAGGCACATAAATACCAAAGTATGAAACATTTTACAATTAAAAAAAGCCTGTTTATTTTATTTGCTTCGCTTGCATGTTTAACATCTTGCTTTAAAGACCCACCAACAACAACCGGTCCAAGAGATGATATAAAGTATGAAATCACAGGAAACTTTACCGGGAAGCTAACCATAGTATACAACGACAATATAAATGGTAGTACAGTATCATACAATGATTCAATTCCCTGGACAAGACAATTTAGATTTCTTCCGTTAAATGTAACAGCAATCGGAATTGGTGCACAGTCATCTGCTCCAGGTCTTCCCGGTCAAACGGTTACCATAAAAATTTATTCATTGCATAATATCGTAAAAACAAGTACAGCTACTGCCGGCTCTATGGGCGAAATTGCAGTGCCTGCTATTTCATTTAATTTCTAAAAAAGTATTCTAAAATTAAATATTGAAAAATTATTTTCAGAGAAGCAATTATTAAAGTAATTGAACACTGGCAATACTATTTGGCTTTTGTGCTGAAATATTTTGCAATACCTTTTTTTACAATAGCCGTAACCATTGATTGTTAGCCTACGGCGTAAGGCTAAAATAATAAGAAAACCATCCTTAAAAATATATAAACTATGTCAAAAATATCAAATACACTCCTACAGTTTATCTGTATAATTTTTATTTTATCAATTCTGTCTTCTTGTAGTAAAACAATTAATTGTGATGCTGCAGAAAAAAAATATTTAAAAACACAAGATTTTACGGAGCAGGAATTAAGTCGAATAATTTTCAAGAGATATACTAAGAATACAAACTTTGCCCAACTTGTTGATACGATACTACTTGTTAAAAATATAAATGTATCCTACGATATTGTCAGAGATCCTGCTACAAATGCAATTGAGTTTATAGAAATTCAACCTGCTGCTAATACAGGTTTTGCAATAACATCAGGGTTTGACTATGAACTAATTTTTCCTTCTGTCAATATTTCAAGAAAATTAACTGAAATCACAGAAATACAACAACAATATGAATATCAGGTATTTTCAGTCCAAAGAAGGAATTGTATTAATGAAATTACTTCTTCTAAACTTGATGGTGTTTTATTTTTTGGAATACCAGATATTAAAAAATAGCTTTTCTAGCAGCACAATCAAGCATGGCAAATTGATAACATAACATTTTATCAAATCTCTTCACCAACTTAAAAATAAAAATGAAAAAAATAGTCTTGGCAATAACCCTAATGGTTCCCATCATGCTTTTTAGTCAAATCCAAAAAACCGGTAACCTCACTATATTTTCGGAAGATGGTGATAAATTTTACCTGGTTCTAAATGGAGAAAAGCAAAACAATCTTGCACAAACCAACCTACGGGTAGAGGAGCTGCCTCAACCCCATTATAATGCGAAGATAATATTTGCCGATTCTTCTATTACCAGTATTTCAAAAAACAACTTAGCTCTTGTTGATGTTGATGAAGTGTTGATGGATGTAACTTATAAAATAAAAAGGGATAAAGCTGGTAAGCCTAAGCTTAGTTTTTATTCCGCAATAGAAGCGCAGAAGGATTTTATACCTTCGGCTGGCGTTTATGTGTATCATTTCGGCAAGCCGGCTTTTGTACAGGTAAGTAACGGCACAATACTTACTACAGTAACAACCACTAGCACCGGCGACGATGCTTTCTCTGCTAATATCAATATGAATGGAATTGGTTTCAACTTTTCTGTTTCAGAACCTTCAACGAGAACTACTACGACTACAACAACTACCACAACAACTATCGGTGGCAATAATTCAAATATGGGAAATGGAAACACCCCGCCTGTTAGTGTAGGCTGCAGAGGCTTACCTATGAAGCAAGTTGACTTTAATGCTGCTTTAAAAACTATAGATAATAGTAATTTTGATGAGACCAGACTTACTTCGGCCAAAAGCATCGCATCAAATAATTGTATGTCTACCGATCAGGTGGTTAACATAAGTAAGTTATTCAAATTCGAGAGCTCCAAACTTGCTTTTGCAAAACATGCCTACAGGTACACCACCGATCCAAAGAATTATTTTAAGGTGAATGAAGTCTTCAGTTTTTCTTCAAGTAAAGAGGAACTTAGCAAATTTATTTCGAATGAGTAACCTAATTAATCCTTTATAGGATCGAAAAATTTAAGTTGATTTAATCGCATTTTAAATGTTACATCTATGAGCAGGATTATTTATTCATGGGTTAACATTTTATTCTTGATTATTATTAGTTACTCCTTATCGGCCCAATGTCCGTCCAATATAGATTTTGAAAAAGGCAATCTTGAAAGCTGGCTCTGCTATAAAGGAAGAGTTACCAGAGATGGCGATATTCGTATTAGCTTGTCGGGAAAAATTTCGGGACACCACGATATTGAATCATTGCAAAATGGCGATGAGAAAGATTATTATGGAGGGTTTTCAAAAAAATATCCGGGTGAGGGGAAATACTCTTTAAAGTTGGGTAATGATGGAGCGGATAGTGAAGCAGAAGGAGTATCTTATACATTTACAATTCCGACAAATAACAATGACTTCAGTTTAATATACCATTATGCAATTGTATTTGAGGATATAGGACACCTCCCACGTCAGCAACCACGGGTTCGTATTAAGACTTATAATGAAACCGATAATCAATGGATTATTTGTGCTTCTTATGATTATATTGCAAATAGTAGTTTACCCGGTTTCTTGAATTCGGCTAAGCCTAGCCCTAGAGGTAGTTCAGTCATTTGTAAAGACTAGTCAGCTGCATGTATTAATTTAAGTGGTTTGGCTGGTAAAACTATTACAGTAACATTTACTTCAGCCGACTGTGCGTTGGGAGATCATTTTGGTTATTGTTATTTAAATTTTGGTTCAGAATGTAGTACTGTTTTCCCCGGGTCTGTCTATTGTCCAAAAGATACAGCTATAAATTTGAAAGCACCACCTGGCTTTCAAAGCTATAAATGGTTTAACAATATTGGTACTGTATTAGGTACTGTTGAACCTGACGAGTACAACAAGAACAAACCCTACAATAAAGTTGTTTTAAAGGATGAAAATGCTATGGCATTATTGAAACAAACTAGAGCTACTGCTTCCATCAATGCCCAAAACTATAATGCTATATATATAGTTGGTGGCAAAGGTGCTATGTTCGATCTGCCGTATGACCCTTCACTACAGGAAATCATTACAATTATAGATAGTAAGGAAGGAGTTATCTCATCAGTTTGTCATGGTTCAGCTGCATTTGTAAATGTTAAATTGAATGACGGCAGTTTCCTTATTGCCGGAAAAAAAATTGCCGGATTTTCAAATCAGGAAGAAATAATGTTTGGCAAGAAATGGAAGCCTGAATTCCCTTTTTTGCTAGAGGATAAATTAACCGCTAGAGGATGTGTTTATGAAAAAGCCGATCTCATGCTTCCCCATGTAAGTATTGCTGGTAGGTTAATTACAGGTCAAAATCCATACTCCACAAATGCCTCAGCAGAGGAAGTTGTAAAAGCCCTTAACAACAAAGTTATTAGTCGTAAACCTTATGTTGACGAAAAAAGCATGAATCTCGTTAAAAAAGCAATTAATGAAAATGCAATGAGTTGGGCAAGAGAAGAAATTTTGAAAGACAAAGAATCATTCGACATTGAACTTATTGCAGCGTATGGATACTATAAATTATTAGGTGCGGAAGATGATATTAAAGTTATTAAACTAGGCTTAGATATAGTTGAATTGGTAATACCCTATTATTACAAGCCTACTTTGCAGTTAGAACAAGCCAAAGCCTATAAAAAACTAGGCGATAAGGCAAAAGCTAAAAAGCTTTTAGAAGAACTGCTCCAAAAAGAACCCAATTTGGAAAGTGTAAAAAAAGCCTTGACTGATTTATAGAAACTAATTCTTATCCTAATAGCAGTAAATTTCCTGTAATTAATCGAGGTAAGTAGTTACTTTAGCATTTTTAAATTCAGTCTGTCTTTCACTAAAATAGTCTTAACCCAAAGCAATCAACAATTATATTAAGATATTAAGGAACTTCTTTTAGAACAGAAACTTGTAGGCGCTGTTTGAGCAATAGTTGGTTCCAATGAAAAAGAGATTGAGCTGGTTTAAAAAATACTGAAGCAATTGAGAATTAAATCGTCAGCATTGATGATAAAACCAAGTTTTACTAAATCTAATTGACCACTAAATGCATCTATAAACCGAACTGGGTTGTTATTGGTTATACCGTCTTCCAATGTTTTAAAACTGATTTGGTCTCGTGATATTCCATTGATATGATGCATGTTTTTAAAAACGTTTTACTTCATCTTTTTGTTTGATTTTCTTCGTTATATTTGAGTGATGATAACGGTAGTTTTTTCACAGACTGACGTTGGTGGCAAGTGTAACAGAAGACAATAACATAATACCATATAAAAACAATGCAAGACATACTATTTGACTTTATATCAAAATACATTTCTCTGACAGAAGATGAGAAGAACGCAATACTATCGTTAGACATATTCCGCACTGTTAAGAAGGGGACAATTTTACTCAAAGAAGGACAGAAATCGCAGGATAACTATTTTGTTCTAAAAGGATGTATACGGAAATATTACATCATAGATGGTGAAGAAATAACTACCGCCTTTTTTACAGAAATGGAAGGTTTAACACCCCATTGTGCAATAAATAATGCTCCGTCTGAATATTTTATAAGTTGTATTGAGGATACCATACTAATTGTTGCAAACACAGATATGGGAGAAGTATTAAATACTAAATTTCCTAAATTTCAACTAATGTGTGGAGTATTGTCAGAAGAACTTTTAGCCAAACAACAAATCAATTTTGACGAGTTTAAGACATCATCACCTGAACAACGATACCTTAACTTACTGCAAAATAGACCAGACCTTATTCAACGTGTGCCACAACACCAATTAGCAAGTTATCTTGGTATAAAACCTCAATCATTAAGCAGATTAAGAGCAAGAATTTTGGAAAAAAGTAAAGAGTAAATCATTTCTTAACTTAAGTGAACGATTTTAAGGAACAAGCCAATCTACTTTTGCAGTATCGTTTAACATTAATTGAAAAAGAAAATGCAAAAGAAAATTTTATTGTTCGCTTTGACTTTAATGACGGCAAGCATTCTTCAAGTTAAGGCTCAATATGCCAAACAAGACAGTACTTAAAAAAAGTTTTTTGTGGGTAGCACCTTATTTTTGTTAGGTAATTTTGATAAAGTATGAAAGGAGACTTTCACGTACGGTTCTGTGAGAGGCTTAGGATGAAATGCTTTTGCCTACTTGACCCTTAACGTTGGGCGTAATTTAATAAAACAGCAACACAATTCCATAAATTCAATAAAAATCGTGAAACAAATCATTTTACTATTAATAATTTTCGTAACTAATAACACTACATTTGCTCAAAAAAGCCCTTATGAAAAATTGAAATCAGAAATTCAACCGCAAGATTTAAAAAGTGATATTGATACTTGGTTAGACTGGATACATTTAACCCATCCTGACTTATCGTATACCATAAAAGATATTGACAAGTTTTATAAGAGTGTTTCAAACATCAAGGACAGTATCA
>Ga0209181_10009177_pt1 | contig 13061 bp, 9 predicted proteins | sample MAT05_FD_187208 | JGI IMG/M metagenome (GOLD analysis project Ga0209181, IMG submission 187208) | Freshwater microbial communities from Lake Fryxell liftoff mats and glacier meltwater in Antarctica - MAT-05 (SPAdes) (version 2) | ecosystem: Environmental > Aquatic > Freshwater > Ice > Liftoff... | reverse complement strand
CTGGACAACGCGCTGCGGCATGCCAGCGCTGCACCCGGCTCTGTCTTTCTGCGCCTAACCGTGCGCGACGAGACCTGGGCCGTGCTGTCGGTGCTCAGCGATGGTGCGCCCATTGCACCCGAGGTCGAGCGTCGCCTGTTCGAACCCTTCTTCTCGACACGCAGCCGCGGCTCGGGCCTGGGCTTGTATATTTGCCGCGAGCTGTGCGAACGCTACGGCGCCCGCATCGAATACCGTCCGCGGCCGGCCGCCGAGAGGCTGCGCAACGAGTTCATCGTGACCATGCGGCGCGCCGAGTGGCTGGCTTCGGTGGACGCGCTGCCTCTGGACTCCTGAGCGCTGCAACCGGACCTTGCCTAGTAGTCCGTTCCGCCAAACCGATTACATGAAATCGCGCCTTCGTCCGCCATGCGTCGTTGCAAATCCGCGCCATAGCTGCAGCTATGGCTGGGGTTTGCGCCTAGCCTGACGAACGAATGCATCAATTTCATTTGTCATCTCATTGACGGAACGGACTACCAGTGACTGCACCCGCCAACCCCCGCCTGCTGGTCGTCGATGACGAACCCGACCTGCGCACGTTGTATGAATTGACGCTGCTGCGTGAGGGCTACGACGTGGAAAGCGCAGGTTCGGTCGAAGAAGGCTGGGCGCTCTTGCAGCAGCGTGGCCCGGGCGGCTACCAGCTGCTGATCACCGACATGCGCCTGCCTGACGGCAGTGGCCTGGACCTGCTGCGCCGCATCGAAGAGGCCGGGCGCGGCGAAAAGGCGATGGTCATCACGGCTTACGGCTCACCCGAAAACGCGGTCGAAGCCCTGAAGGCCGGCGCCTACGACTACCTGACCAAGCCGGTGGACCTGCGGCAGTTTCGTGCCGTGGTGGCGTCGGCCCTGGGCCGTGCGCCTGCCAGCGGCGCCGCACCTGCCAGCGGCAACCCGGCGGCCTTGGCTGCGCGCACTGCGGCGCCGCGCCGCACGGCGCTGCAACGGCTGCTGGGTCACTCCACGGCCATGCAGCAGGTGCGCAGCCTGGTCGAAAAGGTGGCGCGCAGCATGGCGCCGGTGCTGGTGACGGGCGAGTCCGGCACCGGCAAGGAGTTGGTCGCTCGCGCCATCCACGACTGTTCGCCGCGTGCAGCCGGCCCTTTTGTGGCGGTGAACTGCGGCGCCATTCCCGAAGCCCTGCTGGAGGCCGAGTTCTTCGGCTACCGCAAGGGCGCTTTCACGGGCGCCAACGAAGACCGCGAAGGTTTTTTCCAGGCTTCGCAAGGGGGCACGCTGTTCCTGGACGAGATCGGCGACCTGCCGCTGGCCATGCAGAGCAAGCTGCTGCGGGTGATCCAGGAACGGGCCGTGCGCGCCCTCGGCGCGGTGGCCGAATTGCCGGTCAACGTGCGCATCGTCAGCGCCACCCACCGCGACCTGGACAGCGAGGTGCAAGGCGGACGATTCCGGCAAGACCTGTTCTACCGCCTCAACGTGATCCGCATCGTGGTGCCGCCGCTGCGTGAGCGCATCGGCGACGTGCCGGCGATCTGCAGCGCGGTCATCGAGCGCATTGCCCGCGACGCCGGCGTGAGCCCGGTGCCGATGCTGACATCCGATGCGCTGCAGCACCTGCTGCGCTATGCATTCCCAGGCAATGTGCGCGAGCTAGAAAACCTGCTGCACCGCGCACTGGCGCTGTCCAGCGGGCCGGCCATCAGCCTGGTCGATCTGGGTCTGCCCGACACCTTGCTTGGCGAAGCATCCAGCGATTCGGCGCAGGCCGCGGCCAAAGACGCCGCAGCCGCACCGGCAGCTGTGTCTGCGGCGTCGGCGTCCAGCGTGGCAGTGGCATTGCCGACCGACCTGGCGGCCTACCTCGACGCCGTGGAGCGCGACATCCTGGAGCGGGCACTGGAACGCCACCGCTACAACCGCACCGCAGCCGGCGCCAGCCTGGGCCTGTCGCTGCGCCAGATGCGCTACCGCATGGCGCGACTGGGCGTGGGCGCTGCCGACGGCGAAGCCCTCTGACCGCATGGCGCGGCGCTGGGTGTGGCAGGCGGGTTGGTGGGCCCACGCACAACACTGCCCTTCACCGAACTTCGGCCCCAGGCCGGCTGCAACAGCGGTGTCGCTGGCGGTGGTGCACGCCATCAGCTTGCCCCCCGGTGAGTTCGGCGGCGACCAGGTGCAGCGCCTGTTTCTGAACCAGCTGGACTGGGATGCGCATCCCTACTACCAGGGCCTGCGCGGCCTGCAGGTGTCGACCCACTTCTTCGTGCGGCGGCAAGGCACCGTGCTGCAGTTCGTGTCTTGCGACCAACGCGCCTGGCATGCCGGCGCCTCCTCGTGGCGCGGCAGGGACAACTGCAACGACTGGTCTGTCGGCATCGAGCTTGAAGGTCTGGAAGGCGGTGACTTCGAGCCCGCACAGTACGTTCAGCTGGCGCGGCTTCTGCGGGGCCTGGCGCGCCGATACCCCCTCATTGAAGCCGTGGGTCACGAGCATGTGGCGCCAGGCCGCAAGGCCGACCCGGGCTCGGGCTTTGACTGGCTGCGGCTGCGCAGGCTGTTGCAGGGCCGATGGCCGCGGCTGCCGGTGGTGCCTGGTTGAAGGCCCTGATCGGCGGCGGCACTGCAAGGTTTTTCGCCCGCAAAGCCAGCGCTGACGCGACCTTGCGGACTTCCCTTCAATGGGCACGCGGCATGCCGCGGCACAGAGCCCTAGATGCTGCCTTGTCGATGTCTTCTGCAGGCCTTGTTCTGTGCTGCGACAATACGGGTTGCCACTGAGGCAACGCTAGCGCTAGTGGCTTGCAAGGGGCTTGAAGGGGGTCACCACCCCAGATATAGTGGTTGCCTGTGAACGCTGTGTGACAGCGGTTCCTGCACTTTTGCTACACCGCGTCGTCTTCACCACCTTGACTTCGCCGCCTCCGAGCCCAGGGTCGGATTCAGGCAGCCCGGCTTGCGCAGCCCGCAGCGGGCCACACAACAACCCACCAGAAATCCAAAGGGGATTGAATGCAATCTATCCAGACCACCGCGGCGCCCGGCGCCACCACCACACGCAACCCGGCCACTGCCAACAGCACGGTGGGCTTGCCGAGCAATGCCTATGTGGGCTACCAGATCATTCGGCGCAACGGCGCGGTCGTGGGCTTTGAGCCCAACAAGATTGCGGTGGCCCTGATGAAGGCATTCCTGGCGGTGCACGGCACCCAAGGTGCGGCATCGGCCAGCGTGCGCGAAACCGTGGAAAGCCTGACCGAAGCCGTGGTGCGTGCGCTGCTGCGTTCGCGTCCGGGTGGCGGCACCTTCCACATCGAAGATGTGCAAGACCATGTCGAACTGGGCCTCATGCGCAGCGGCCACCACGAAGTGGCGCGTGCCTATGTGCTGTACCGCGAACGGCGTTCGCAAGAGCGCGCGCGCCAGGGCACACCCGCGCCGGCCAGGGTGGCTGAGCTGCATGTGCTGGAAGGCGGCCAGCGCGTGCCGCTGGACATGGACGCACTGCGTGGCCTCATCGAGTCGGCCTGCGCTGGCCTGGGCGCCGATGTCGGCGCCGAACCCATCCTGGCCGAGACACGCCGCAACTTGTATGACGGCGTGCCCATCGACGAGGTCTACAAGGCCGCCATCCTGGCCGCGCGCACGCTGATCGAAAAGGAGCCTTCGTACACCCGTGCCACGGCGCGGCTGCTGCTGCACACCATCCGCCGCGAGATCCTGGGCGCTGAGGTCACGCAGGCCCAGATGAGCGAGCGTTACGCCGAGTACTTTCCGCAGTTCGTCAAGAAGGGCGTGCAGGCCGAACTGCTGGACGAAAAGCTGCTGCAGTTCGACATGGTGCGCCTGGGCGCCGCGCTGGACGCCAGCCGCGACCTGCAGTTCGACTACCTGGGTCTGCAGACACTTTACGACCGCTACTTCCTGCACATCGATGAACAACGCATCGAGATGCCGCAGGCCTTTTTCATGCGCGTGGCCATGGGACTGAGCCTGAACGAGATCGACCGCGAAGCGCGGGCCATCGAGTTCTACAACGTGCTGTCCAGCTTCGACTTCATGAGCAGCACGCCCACGCTGTTCAACAGCGGCACGCGGCGCAGCCAGTTGTCCAGCTGCTACCTGACCACCGTGGCCGATGACCTGGACGGTATCTACGAAGCGTTGAAAGAAAACGCGCTGCTGTCCAAGTTTGCCGGCGGGCTGGGAAACGACTGGACGCGCGTTCGCGCCCTGGGCAGCTACATCAAGGGCACCAACGGCAAGAGCCAGGGCGTGGTGCCCTTCCTCAAAGTGGTCAACGACACCGCCGTGGCCGTCAACCAGGGTGGCAAGCGCAAGGGCGCGGTCTGCGCCTACCTGGAAAGCTGGCACCTGGACCTGGAAGAGTTTCTCGAGCTGCGCAAGAACACCGGTGACGACCGCCGACGCACGCACGACATGAACACCGCCAACTGGATCCCCGACCTCTTCATGCGCCGTGTTCTGGACGGTGGCGACTGGACGCTCTTCAGCCCCAGCACAACGCCCGACCTGCACGACAAGTTCGGCAAGGCCTTTGAAGAGGCCTACACCGCCTACGAGGCCAAGGTCGACCGTGGCGAGATCAAGCTCTTCAGGCGCATGCCCGCCAACGACCTGTGGCGCAAGATGCTGTCGATGCTGTTCGAGACCGGCCACCCCTGGATCACCTTCAAGGACGCCTGCAACGTGCGCAGCCCGCAGCAACATGTGGGTGTGGTGCACAGCTCCAACCTGTGCACCGAGATCACGCTCAACACGTCGGACACCGAGATTGCGGTTTGCAACCTGGGCAGCGTGAACCTGGTGCAGCATCTGAAGGACGTGGATGGCGTAAAGACGATCGATCAGGTCAAGCTCAAGCGCACCACGGCCACGGCCATGCGCATGCTGGACAACGTGATCGACATCAACTACTACGCCGTCAAGAAGGCGCGCGACAGCAACCTGCGCCACCGGCCGGTGGGCCTGGGCATCATGGGTTTCCAGGACTGCCTGTACCAGCTGCGCCTGCCTTATGCCAGCGCTGAAGCGGTCGAGTTTGCCGACCGCAGCATGGAAGCCGTGTGCTACCACGCCTATTGGGCCAGCACCGAACTGGCCGCCGAACGCGGTCGCTACAGCAGCTACCGCGGCAGCCTGTGGGACCGCGGCATCCTGCCGCAGGATTCACTGGACCTGCTGGCCGAGGCTCGCGGCGGCGCGCAGTATGTCGAAGTCGATCGCTCCAGCACGCTGGAATGGGACGCGCTGCGTGCGCGTATCGCTGAACACGGCATGCGCAACAGCAACTGCGTGGCCATTGCACCCACGGCCACCATCAGCAACATCATCGGTGTCGATGCATCCATCGAACCCAGCTTTGCCAACCTGTCGGTGAAGAGCAACCTGTCGGGCGAGTTCACGGTCATCAACGAGTACCTCGTGCGTGACCTGAAGAAGCTGGGTCTGTGGGACGACGTGATGGCCATGGACCTCAAGCACTTCGACGGTTCGCTGCGTCCCATTGACCGTGTACCCGAAGAGCTGAAACGCCTGTACGGCACGGCCTTCGAGGTTGACGCGCAGTGGCTGGTGGAAGCCGGCTCGCGGCGCCAGAAGTGGATCGACCAGGCGCAGTCACTGAACATCTACATGGCGGGTGCTTCGGGCCGCAAGCTCGATGAAACCTACAAGCTGGCGTGGCTGCGGGGTCTGAAGACCACCTACTACCTGCGCACCACCAGCGCCACGTATTCGGAGAAGTCCACCGTGGCACCGGGCGCATTGAATGCGGTGTCCATGGGGCAGTCGGGCAGCGCTTCATCCGCATCTGCAGTTTCAGCTGCGGTTTCTCCGGCGTACAGCGAGCCCGCGACTGACGTCAAGTTCTGTTCGATTGACAACCCGGATTGCGAGGCCTGCCAATAGCGCATACCCATCGGCCTTCTGAGCGGCCTCGTGAAGGCTTGGCATCAGCGGGTCTGTTCCATCCACACCTTGATGCAGTCATCGCATCGGCCACCGATCGTGTGTGAGTCGATGCGCTGCTGCAACATCGAGAACGCCGCAAAGTCAACCAGTGCTTGGTGTTTGCGAGCAACACTCGGATAATTCGAAACGACAGGACATACGCACATGCTGGTCTGGGAAGACGAAGTCAAAAACAGTTCGAATCACGCGCCAAGCCTTGTGCCGCGCGTCACCCCGTCGGTGGCGTTGCGCGAGGCGGTCTCTGCACCGGTTCTCGCAGATGCTGTCGGTGTTCAAGTGCCTCTTGAACAGGCGCCTCTTGTTCAAGCCCCTTCGTCACTGAACGCCCAGGCGAAGGTGCAGCCGCCCCACACACCACGGGTTGCCGTTGCTGCATCCGCGCGCCGCGTCAATGCGGCGGACAAGCGCATCATCAACGGCCAGACCGACGTCAACCAGCTGGTGCCGTTCAAGTACAAGTGGGCCTGGGAAAAGTACCTGTCCACCTGCGCCAACCACTGGATGCCGCAAGAGGTGAACATGTCGCGCGACATCGCGACCTGGAAGGACCCCAACGGCCTGACCGAAGACGAGCGCCGCATCATCAAGCGCAACCTCGGCTTCTTCGTCACCGCCGATTCGCTGGCCGCCAACAACATCGTGCTGGGCACGTACCGCCACATCACGGCGCCCGAATGCCGGCAGTTCCTGTTGCGTCAGGCCTTCGAAGAGGCCATCCACACCCACGCCTACCAGTACATCGTCGAAAGCCTGGGCCTGGACGAGAGCGAGATCTTCAACGCGTACAACGAGGTCAAGTCGATTCGCGACAAGGACGAGTTCCTGATCCCGTTCATCAACGCGATCATGGACCCGCACTTCCACACCGGCACACCAGAGAACGACCAGACGCTGCTCAAGAGCCTGATCGTTTTTGCCTGCCTGATGGAAGGCCTGTTCTTCTACGTCGGCTTCACGCAGATCCTGTCGCTGGGCCGCCAGAACAAGATGACCGGCGCCGCCGAGCAGTACCAGTACATCCTGCGCGATGAGTCCATGCACTGCAATTTCGGCATCGACCTCATCAACCAGATCAAGCTGGAGAACCCGCACCTGTGGACTTCGGCCTTCAAGGCCGAGATCAAGGGCTTGTTCGAAAAGGCTGTAGAGCTGGAGTACCGCTACGCCGAGGACACCATGCCGCGCGGTGTGCTGGGTCTCAACGCCAACATGTTCAAGGGCTACCTGCGCTACATCGCCAACCGGCGCGCCACGCAAATCGGCCTGGAGCCTTTGTTCCCCAACGAAGAGAACCCGTTTCCCTGGATGAGCGAGATGATCGATCTGAAGAAAGAACGCAACTTCTTCGAGACGCGTGTCATCGATTACCAGACCGGCGGCGCGCTGGCGTGGGACTGAGCATTCAGCACACGCCACCGTCACTGCCAAACGCGATGGATGCAGCCGCAGCGCTGCGCCCTTCGTGTGTGCGTGAGAGATCAAGAATTGCGAGCCAAGGCCGGCGTCAGACCGCGCCCAGTCTCGTGACCCCGTTCATCGCACTGGGGCGACCGCCAAGGAGCGAAAGCTCTTCGGCAGACCACCGGGCGATGAATCACCGCGCTGCCAGACGTGGCGCGGCGTTTTTTGTAACTTGATCAAGGAGATCGTTATGGCAACTGCGAAGAAGGCCGCTCCGGCCAAGAAGTCCGCTCCGGCGAAGAAGGCTGCGGCGAAGAAGGCTGCACCGGCGAAGAAGGCTGCGGCGAAGAAGGCCGCTCCGGCGAAGAAGGCTGCAGCCAAGAAGGCAGCCCCGGCGAAGAAGGCTGCAGCGAAGAAGGCTGCGCCCGCGAAGAAGGCTGCAGCGAAGAAGGCAGCCCCGGCGAAGAAGGCTGCGGCGAAGAAGGCTGCGCCCGCGAAGAAGGCTGCGCCGGCGAAGAAGGCTGCAGCGGCGAAGAAGCCGGCAACCAAGAAGGCTGCAGCCAAGAAGGCGGCTAAGAAGCCGGCTCCTGCCGCGCCTACTGCCCCTGCTGCCCCTGCGCCTGCGAAGACGACGCTGAATCCGGCAGCGGCTTGGCCGTTCCCTACGGGCAACAAGCCCTGATCAAGTTTGACTAAGCTCTCTGCTTTAGAGGCGCAAAGCAACCGATGATCTCGAGGCCTAGTTTATCTAGGCCTCTTTCTTTGGTAGCCTGTTCCTGGCGTTAGGTATGTCGGATCGGCTCGAATGTGGTTAACAGGTTCGATGTCGGAAGTCATTGGATTTGACGAGAGGTCGGTCTATGAGCCAACTCCTGCTAAGGCTTGAAGAGCAATTGCTTACTGAGCGCGACACCTATCGCTGTGCTGAACTGAGGGCGAAGCGAGCTGCATACTGGGCTCGCATCGGACGGTTCCCTGAGGCCCGCGCGGAGATAGCTGATATCCGCCAGGTCTTTGGCGACGGTCGCAGCGGCAGAGTGACAGCTTTCGTTATGTTGGCCGAGGCCTTGGTGGAGTACTACGAGAAGCTGACAATCGTGGCAGCTGACCGAGTCGCTCGTGCGAGGTTTTTGGGACAAGCAATGAAAGACCGCGAAGTGATTGCACTCGCTTCAGCCTGGCTTAGCTACTTTGACTTTGAGCGATCTAAGTTTGATCTGGCGATTGCCAATGTTCGGCAGGCCGGTGAGTATGCTAGCCCCGACAATCATGCCGCATGGACTCGCTGCGCGATTGTGCTCCTCAATTGCTTTGCGCTTTGCGGAGACGCAACGTCAAGTCAGCACTGGTTCCAGAAGGGCAGAGAGCACGCGCTGAAGGAGGGGGATCAGGCAAGTATCGAAGCGCTTCTGCATAGTAAGGCAGTTTTCGGGGTCGCCTGGTTACGCGCACAGTGGGCCCGCGATGACGTCGATTCGGCTGCAATTGCGCGCAGCAGACTCGAAGTGTCTTCAGCCCGAAACTTGCAGAAGCTGGCCCGGATAGCTGCACACGAGAGCTACATTGACCTTGCTAACGCGCGGTTGCTCATCCTTGAAGGCAAGTTCGCGGAGGCACTTGAGGCGCTCGAGATGATCTCCGATGGCGGTCCGTTCCCCGCCGGGCATTTCAATGACGAACTCCTGGGGCTGGACAAGGCTTTTTGTCTTGTTTCTCTAGGAAAAGCCGACGGAGCTTTTGAGGTGTTCGAGTTGAGCAAGGCGACTCCGAGCGCACACACTGACGTTGACGATCGACTTGTCGCCGCATGGATGTCCTACAAGTTGGCTATAGCCGACACACGATTCGGATCGGCTGAGGCAGCTGCAGCGGAGTTGAATACAGCCACAGCCGAACATGACTCGACCACGCAGTTGCTGAGAGATCTGCTCCAGCCTTTCATGAAGTCCTAGAACTGTTAGTTGAGTCATTCAATCAAACAGCCGCACTTACTTACGGCGAAATGCCGCCACAACGTTGTCCCCGATTTCAATGCCCCCCACCATCGCCCTCCTAATGGGCTCCTCCAGCGACTGGGACACCCTGCGTCACGCGGCCGAGATCCTGGACCGGTTTCAGGTGCCTTACGACAAACAGGTGGTCTCTGCGCACCGCATGCCGGACGACATGTTTGCGTTCGCACAGACGGCACAGGCGCGCGGGCTGCGCGTCATCATTGCGGGTGCTGGCGGTGCGGCGCATCTGCCGGGCATGTTGGCGGCCAAAACCACGGTGCCGGTGCTTGGGGTGCCGGTGGCCAGCAAGCAGCTCAATGGCATCGACTCGCTTTACTCGATCGTGCAGATGCCCAAGGGCATTCCGGTGGCCACCTTTGCCATCGGGCCTGCCGGGGCGGCCAACGCCGCGCTGTTTGCCGTGGCGATGCTCGCTGCGCACGATGCGCGCTTGCTGCAGCAGCTGCAGGACTTCCGTGCCGAACAGACGGAAGCGGCTCGCGCGATGACGCAGGACCTGCGGTGAGCGCGCCGCCCGTTCAGCGCCTGGCCGAGCCGGGCGCCACGCCCGCCGGGGGCGCGCCGGTGATGGGCGAGAGGGGCGAGAGGGGCGAGAGGGGCGAGAGGGGCGCAATGAGCGTGTTGGGCGTGATGGGCGTGATGGGCGGTGGCCAGCTGGGTCGCATGTTCGTGCACGCCGCGCAGGTCCACGGCTTCCAGGTCGTCGTGCTCGAACCCGACGCGGCCAGCCCGGCCGGCGCTGCGGCTGACCGGCATTTGGTTGCCGCCTACACCGATGCCTCGGCGCTGGTCGAGATGGCCCGCAGCTGCCAGGCCGTGACCACCGAGTTCGAGAACGTGCCCGCGGCCGCGCTGCGTCAGCTGGCCCAGGGCTGTCGGGTGGCGCCGCCGGCCGATGCCGTTGAGGTGTGCCAGCACCGTGCGCGTGAAAAAGCCTGCTTCGCGCAAGCAGACGTGCCCTGCGCACCGCACGCGTTGCTGTCCAGCGTCGACGACGCCAGCCGCCCCGAACTGGCTGCGCTGCTGCCCGGCATTCTGAAGACCGCCAGCATGGGTTATGACGGCAAGGGCCAGGTTTCGGTGGCCCGCGTGGCTGACCTGCCCGCGGCCTGGGCCGGTCTGGGTGCCGTGCCCTGTGTGCTGGAAAAGCGCCTGTCGCTGCGCTGCGAGATCAGTGTTGTCGTTGCGCGCGGTGCCGATGGCCAGCAGGTGCATCTGCCGGTGCAGCAAAACCTGCACCGCGACGGCATCCTGGCGGTCACGCAGATTCCCGCGCCCGACGTCTCGCCCGAGCTGTGCGCCCAAGCGGTTGTGCTGGCCACGCGCCTGGCCGACACGCTGGACTACGTCGGTGTGTTGTGTGTCGAGTTCTTTGTGCTGAACGATGGCTCGCTGGTGGCCAACGAGATGGCGCCGCGGCCACACAACTCGGGCCACGCCAGCATCGATGCCTGCGATGTGTCGCAGTTCGACTTGCAGGTGCGCACACTGGCCGGCCTGCCGCTGGTGCAGCCGCGCCTGCATTCACCTGCCGTGATGCTCAACCTGCTGGGGGACTTGTGGTTCGCAGGCGGCGATGCGCTGGCCAGCACACCCGACTGGGCTGCGGTGCTGGCGCTGCCGGGCGTGCGGCTGCACCTGTACGGCAAGTCCCAACCCCGGCGCGGCCGCAAGATGGGTCATCTCACGGTCACCGCCGCCACCGCGCAGCTGGCGCGCGCCACGGCGCAACTGGCGGCACAGCGCCTGGGTCTGCCCGGCTTCCAGTAGTCCGTTCCGTCAATGAGATTACAAATGAAATTGATGCATTCGTTCGTCAGGCTAGGCGCAAACCACAGCCATAGCTGCAGCTATGGCGCGGACTTGCAACGACGCATGGCGGACGAAGGCGCGATTTCATGTAATCGGTTTGGCGGAGCGGACTACTGGGCCGCCAGTTCTTGACCCCATGACCCCGGACGACACGGTGCTCGCCGCCGCTGCCCAGCGATTGGCGGCGGGCGAACTGGTGGCCTTTCCCACCGAGACGGTGTACGGCCTGGGTGCACGCGCCGACGACGATGTGGCCGTGGCCCGCATCTACACCGCCAAGGGCCGGCCCAGCGGTCATCCGCTGATCGTGCACGTGGCCAGCGCTGCGGCCGTGGACTTTTTCACCCACGGTGTCAGCCCGGCGGCGCGGCGTTTGATGGCGGCCTTCTGGCCCGGCCCGCTGACCGTGATCGTGCCGCGCCGGCCCGGTGTTGCCGCGGCAGCCGCCGGCGAGCAAAACAGCATCGGCCTGCGCTGGTCCTCGCATCCGGTGGCCCAGGCGCTGATCGAGCGTGCGGCGGCGCTGGGCGTGCCTGGCGTGGCCGGGCCCAGTGCCAACCGCTTCGGCCGCGTCAGCCCCACCACGGCGGCACATGTGGTGCAGGAATTTGGCCCCGATCTTTTGGTGCTGGATGGCGGCGCCTGCGCCGTGGGCATCGAGTCGGCCATCGTGGACTGCACACGCGCACAAGCGGCCCTGTTGCGGCCGGGGCAGCTGACGCGGCTGCAACTGCAGCAGGTGCTGGGCCAGCCGCTGGCCGATCCTGACCAGGCTTCGCCGCGCGCTTCGGGCACGCTGGCGTCGCACTACGCACCCTCGGCGCCGGTGCAACTGTGGTCGCCACAGGCGCTGGCGCAGCGCCTGGCCCTGCCGCCGCCGGCTGGCCAAGTCATCGGGGTATATTCGCGCCTTGCGCCCACAGCCGGGCCTGGCTGGCTCCATCGCCCGATGGCCGCCGACGCAGCGGCAGTGGCGCATGACATGTTCTCGGTGCTGCGCGATCTGGACGCTGCGGGCGTGAACGCCATCTGGGTCGAGCGTCCCCCCTGCGGCGCCGACTGGGACGGCGTCACCGACCGCCTGCAACGTGCATCGGCCTGAAGGCCCCGCTTTCCCGCGTGCTGAATGCAAGCGAGGCGCGCCCTGCGCACCACCCCCTACCCGAAGAGCGGAGTTCAGATGACTTTCAGCAGCAAGGCCACCCGACACTGGCGCCGTGCCGTGGCCGGTGTGGTGGCCGTGGCCGCCGCCGCAGTTGTAGCCGCCTGCGGCGGTGGCACCTCGCAGTCCGAGCCTTTCATTGCAGAGCGCGTGATCGTGTTCGGCGACGACACCAGCGCACTCACCAGCGACGGCCGCCGCTACGGCGTCAACGGGCTGGCCACCACCGGCACGCCGCCAGCCATCGACTGCAATCTTGAACCCATCTGGGTGCAGAGTGTGGCGGCCTACTTCGGCTTTGTTTTCGCGCAGTGCAACACCGCGACGCCGGCCCTCGTACCCAAGGCTTTCAACTTTGCCGTGCTGGGGGCCACCGTGGCCGACGTGGCCGTGCAGGTGGAAACCCAGGTGGCTGCCGGTGGTTTCCGTGAACGAGACCTGGTGCTGACCATGGCCGGCATCAACGACGTGCTGGAGCTGTATGCGCAGTACCCGACGCGATCTGAAGAAAGCCTGATCGCCGAAGCCCGTGGCCGCGGCGAACGCATGGCGGCCATCGTCAACCGCATCATCAGCCTGGGTGGCCGAGTCATCGTGTCCAACCTGCCCGACATGGGCATGAGCCCCTTCGCGCGGGCCGAAGCGCTGACGCACGCCGCCACGGGTTTCGACCGC
>Ga0209181_10009176_pt1 | contig 13061 bp, 8 predicted proteins | sample MAT05_FD_187208 | JGI IMG/M metagenome (GOLD analysis project Ga0209181, IMG submission 187208) | Freshwater microbial communities from Lake Fryxell liftoff mats and glacier meltwater in Antarctica - MAT-05 (SPAdes) (version 2) | ecosystem: Environmental > Aquatic > Freshwater > Ice > Liftoff... | reverse complement strand
CCGCGCCAACACACGACTTCGGGCCTTGAATGCTCAAGAGGGCAGCAGAGAACAGAGAGAGAAAAACGACGGAATGCGCGCCAGAAACGGCGACTTCGGGAGGATCGTGCTCAAGAGGCCAAGGCCCAGAACCGCGCCAACACTGGGGGAACTGACAAAAAAAATCCCAACCGATAAGGGTTGGGATTTCAAATTATGGTGGTGGAACACGGAACCGAACCCGCGTCCGCATCCCGACAAGGATAGCAAGGTTTTGCCCTTGAGGGCGCGGATTGGAGTATTTGGCCGAATTCAATCCACCCCCGCCCAACCGCCGAACGCCAGTTATCCCCGCGTCAACTACAAAACTCCATTTCACCCCGCCTGCCTCCCCTTCAATCGATCCCACTGAGAGCACAGGCTCACCCTACGAGCCACCAGTTCTGCACAATCTCTCAAATTTCAGCCACCTGTCGTTGCTGCCTTGAAAATTTTGCACTATGCTGTCGTTGTTTGCCCTAAATTGGCCATCACCATGTCTAAAAGTACCAGCGAGGGCGAGATCCTCACCATCAAGCAGGTCGCCGACTACCTGAAGGTCACGGAGCGGACGATCTACAGGTTGGCGGCTGCCAAGCAGATCCCTGCCTTCAAGGTGGGCGGGAGCTGGCGGTTCTCGCGGGCGGACATCGATAGCTGGATCAAGCAGCAGTCGATGGAGGGACTCGAAACCAGCCGTGAACAAGATGGCGACGCCACTGGCCAACCGAACAATGGGGAGCGAAAGTAATGCTTGGACTGACTCTACGAGAAGAATTTCGAGGCAAGCGCCTCAAAGGGACAGCCATTGAGCTCTCCAACGACACGAACACCGGCGCGACCCAAATCGCTGCGAAGGAGTTTCTGGAGATAACCTATCCGACGCACGATCTGCTGAAGGGGATCGAGGCCGTTGGCCCGAACCAAGGGCGTCCGGTGGTCGTGATTGGCGAGCGAGGCCTCGGTAAGTCTCACTTGATGGCCGCTCTGTACCACGCAGTGAACGATGCGACCTCGACCGGCGCGTGGCTGAACTCGTGGGCCACTACCTTGGGCGATCCGCAGATTTCCAAGATTGGATTGCGCAGTGGAATGACGGTGATCGGCGAGAGCCTGCACCGGCAGCGCTACAAGTTTCTATGGGACTTGCTGTTCGAGCGCCATCCGCACGGCACCTACATCAAGGGCAAGTGGGAGGGAATGGGCGCGGCCAAGACTGACATCCCATCTGACAAGCTGATCCTCGAGCTGTTGCAGCACACCCCCACGATGCTGCTGCTGGACGAATTCCAGACTTGGTACGACGGCCTGACCAACACCAAGCAGTACCCCTGGAAGAACTGGGCGTTCAACTTTATCCAGATCCTGTCCGAGATCGCCAAGGAGCATCCGGAGTTGCTGGTGCTTGTCATCTCGGTTCGCAACGGTGGCAGCGATGCCTACCAGCAAGTGCATCGCGTCAATCCGGTCGCTATCGACTTCATGGCGGGCGGCAATCCCGAGCGGGTACAGCAGGATCGCCGCCGGATGCTGCTGCACCGCTTGTTCACCAACCGCCTGCAGATCACCAAGCCGCAGATCGCTTCGCTCATTGAAACTCACGTCACCGAGAGCCTGCGGTTGATGGAGGTGCCCACCGCCGAGCATGAGCGCAAACGTAAGGAATTCTTGGTCTCGTGGCCGTTTGCTCCGCATCTGTTGCGCCTACTTGAAGAGCAGGTTCTGATTGCCACCGACGCGCAGGAAACGCGCGACATGATTCGCATCCTGGCCAACCTCTACAAGAGCCAAGGCGAAGCAGCACCCGTGCTGACAGCGGCAGATTTCCGGCTGGATGACGATGCGTCGGGCATTGGTGCGCTGCTGGATTCGGTGTCAAACGAGCATCACCGCACGCTGCGCGCGAAGGCTCAGCAGAACATCATCTCGGTCACCGAAGCCGTGACCAACCACGCCAGTCTTGCGCCGCATCTGCAGGAGATCGTGGGCGCTTTGTGGCTGCGATCCATTGCTGTCGGCAACTTGGCTGGTGCCGAACCGGCAACGCTGCAGGTCGACATCACGCGCAACAAGGCCGTCGATGACAACGCGTTTCAAGTGGAGCTGGCGACCATCGTCGAGAACAGTTTCAACATCCACCAGGAAGGCCCCCGGTTGGTCTTCAAGGAGGAAGAGAACCCTCGCGCCAAGCTGATGGCTTGTGCTCGCAACGACAAGCTGTTCACTGACGGTTCCGACCAAGCCCAGCTTGCCAAGCAGGTTCGCTACGTGATCGGCGGCACCGACGAGGTCGCCAAGACCTGCCGCGTGATCGCGCTGCCGAAGGCTTGGCAGACCGAGCCTTGGGTCAGTTTGGATGAAGCCGAGCAACCGGAGCGTTGGGACGACCGGCTGCCCATCCTGGTGCTGCCAGAGGAACCGGACAACATCGACCAGCGTCTTGGCCGCTGGATCAAAGATCACCTGCAGAAGCGCCGCAACACCATCCGCTTCCTGCTGCCGCGATCCGGCTCCACCAATGCCTTCCAAGATCGCGACCTGCTGATCCTCGCGCGTGCCGAGATGAAGGCGCAGGAATGGAGCGGCGGAGTTGGCAACAATGGCCCCGAGTACAAGAAGCTGCACACAGAGTATCAGGGTGCCCTGCGCGACATCTTGAAAAAGCGCTTCGACCGTTTTGCGGTGCTGCATCGCTGGAATTTCGCCGACCCGAACCAGTGCGTATTCAGCGTCGAGAGCCTGAAGAAGCAAGGTGCGCAGATCCCCGAAGGCATCGAGGAGGCGTTGACCAATGACCTGTTCGTGCCGGAAGACTTTGAAGACCTCGTGCTCGAAGCCGCCGCCGACAACTCGGCGGTTGGCAAGCTGCTGCGCGAGCTGCAAGAACCTCGCCCTGCTGGTCAAGACTGCATCCCTTGGCTTGGCGAAACCGCAATGAAGGAACGCATACTGCGCCTGTGCGCACGGGGCAAGATCGCCATCAATTTGCGCGGCCTTGAGTACCTGCAGACCCAGCCCGGCGAGGATGAAGACTCAGCCTGGAAGCGCCTGCGTCCCAAGCTCTCCTATACCGGCCGTCAGCTTGATGAAGTGTTCCTGATGGAACCTTCGGCGGTGCCGACCACGGGAGGCACAACGCCCCCTGCGCCTCAGCCGCCGACCGGCGGTGGCGGAGGCCTGTTCGGTGGCGGCACAACGCCACCGCCGCCCCCACCGGGCGGTGACACGACACCGGGAGGTGGCACGCCCCCGCCGGGTGGCGGAATCTTCGGCGGTGGTTCCAGCACTGGCGGCAAGCCGCGCATTCCGCTGAGCAACCCGGCCACATCCCCCTTGAATCTGATCGGCAAGCTCGAAGGCTGGGGCATTGGCCCGGCCACGCCACTCGCCGAAGTCTCTATCAAAGTGTCGGCAGCAACCGGGGCGCAACTCAAGGAACTGCTAAAGAAGCTTCCCGACGGTATGACCTTCGAGCTCAGTCTTGAGAAAGACGACAACTGATGCCACTCGACGCCGGGGTATTGAACAGCCTGACCAAAGGCTCTGCCGAGGACGCGTGGCGCGTCATCATCAATAACGCCATTGAAATTGCGTCGAAGCCGCTGGCTGCAGGCAACGCGCCCAGCGAGGTCATTAAGCGCGACCGCGAAATCGGCACACTTGATCACTTCCTGTCCTCCACCGGCTGGGACTTGTGGCAAGCCTTCGGTGACACCGTCGAGCGCACCTCGGATCGACTGGCGCGATGGTGGACAGAGCCGGGTTACGGAAATTCGAGCGCCAAAGCGGTGCTGATACTGGATGGCCTGTCCCTGCGTGAACTGCCTTGGCTGCTGCAAGGTGCCAAGGAGCGCGGCTTCACCCTGCTCGAGGTGTCTGCCAATGCTTCTGAACTACCGGGGGAGACCAATGAGTTCGCGCGAGCCTTGGGCTTCGGGAGTCGCAGTCAACTTCAGAACAACGGCGGCGGCCTTGCCCACAAGCTGCAACCGGCGCACACCGAGTGTGTCGATATGCCGTGGAAGGATTGCGCTGGCCTGATCAACGGCACGCCGAACTGGGTGTTCTGGCATCAATGGCCCGACAGCAAACTTCACGAGGGCGCTGGTGCAGGCCAAGGCCTCGACACGCTGACCCGCGATGTTGCCAATCAACTCGGCAGCGATGACTTCTGGGCTTTCGTCGAGCGCTTGGCCACCGGGCGGCGGCTGGTCATCACCTCCGACCACGGTTACGCCGCGACGGGCTACTTCCCCGATGCCGATGGCGAGGTGGGCCAGTTCCTCAAGAAAGCGTTCGCTAGCGGTCGCAGCGCCAAGGGCACCGGTGACACCGGCCCCTTCGTGCCACCGGTGGCACTCCAGATCAATAGTCCGCACGGCGCTCACCTCCTGGCCGTGGGCCGCTGGAAGTGGAAGAGCCAAGGCGGCTATCCGACGTTGACGCACGGCGGCCTGTCATTACTCGAGGTGCTGTCGCCCTTCGTTGAGCTCACAAAATAAATCATTTTCGTAAAGGTGGGCGCTGCATGGCAACCAAAAAAGAGCAACTGGCGCAGGAAGTCGCAATTGTCGTCGGGGCAGCCAAGACAGTAGGAATGGAGACTGTCGATTTCAATGACCCGAACCGTCCCAAGACCTGTTTGGAGGTCGACTTCCCGCTCGTTCAGATCAATGCCCTTGCAGGACTCGAAGCCTCATCCGGCGCGCTTAAAAAACCGATTTATCAAATGTCCAAATGGTGGGCACGACGACAATCGAGTGTTTTCAGGTCAATGCTGATAGCGGCGGCCACAAAAGCACCTGAGGATCAATCGCATGCGGCGAAGTTGGTTTGGGATAACTACTACGCAAACTTCCAAAAAAAAGGGTCTTTCAAGCACTTAAAAGTCGCCGACATCTTCATGGGTGGCGGAACCACTTTGGTGGAGGGTGCGCGCCTAGGTATGAAGATGGTCGGCAATGACCTTAACCCAGTCGCATGGTTTGTGGTTAAGCAAGAGCTTGCAAATATCGGTCGCGAACAACTTGAGCGATTGATCGCTGATGTCGAGACTGATGTCAAGCCTCAGATAATTCCCTACTACTATTGTGACGGGCCAAACGGAGAAAAGGGGACTTGGACAAAAAGGTCCAGCGGACAAATCATGCCCGCCAATTTTGACCCATTGTCTTTGTCAGTAGATGAACGGCGGGATTACGTATATTCGGGCGCGGAAACCATTTTCACTTTCTGGGCTAAACATGGGCCCTGCCAAGTGACGGGGTGCAGTCACAGAACACCGATCATGACCACTCCAATCGTGGCGCTGAAGACGATAAGCATTAAATATTGGCAACATACATGCGCCAGTTGTGGCTGTAAATTTCACGCCGAAGATGGTGAGGCGCGCCTTGCCCCCAAGGCTTCGTTTATCGTTGTTCCAGGGGAAGTGGCCTTCACGCCACTAAGTGCAAAGCACGGTGTGGTATGCCCGAGATGCAAGCACTCGGATCTACTGAAGCTCGGTAGGGCTGAGAAAAAGAACGTTGAGTTGACAGTTTTAGTGCACCCGCAATGGCTAGCAGGATCTGCGGATAAGGACTTGAAAGGCAATCCATTTGGAGGTGCGCCGCAGGACGATGCATGCTCAACGGGCAATTGGCTTTCTGAACGGGCCTCGAGCATTCGGCTGGTAGAAGTTCGCGGATCGTTGCCGGAAGAGATTTTATGTCCGGAGACAGGAGTGACCTTCGCCACCGGTAGGACTGGCGGCACAATACCCAAGAAGGCCAAATTCGCTTGCGGCAAGTGCGGCACTTTGCAGGACGTGCTCGACTCGGTTAGGGTATCAAAGAAGGCCGCTCCTCTTGCACCATATGCAAGCCAATGCTTTATGCCTCTTGGGGGGGGTGGATCTACATCGGGTGAACGCTTTTTTGTACCTTTTGGCCTTAAACAAGCCAGGCAGCTTGCAGAGGCTGCCTCTGAATGGGAGCGCCGAAAAAATTCTGATCTTGAGGGGTATTGGCCAAAAACGGAAATACCGGAAGGCGTAACGACAACTGTCAAAGACGTCCTTCCTAATGGGCACGGATACACCCATTGGTGGACGCTTTTCAATCCGCGCCAACTGCTTGTTTGCTCGCTGCTCTTGAAGTCGATAATGAACACTGGAAATCATGATCCAGCAGTCCGGGAGTTCTTGCTAGGCGCATTTCAGCAGTTCTTGCGCTGCAACACAATGCTTAGTATTTGGCACACTCAGAACAATCAAATCTCTGCTGCATTGAGCAATTCGAACTTCAATACTAAGAATACGTCTGCGGAACCGAGTGTGTTTGGTCCGGTTGGAGATGGAAGCTGGCGATCTGCCATTGGAGGTTTGTTTGATGCTGTGCAATGGAAGGAGCATCCATGGGAACTTGCAAGCGTGGCGCAGTTTCAAGAAAAGCGTGGGGTTGCTCCAACGCCAATTTCAGGAAAGTCGGTCAAGGTACGCATCGGGGATCATGTTGCGAACAACGTTGATATCTCAAATCGTTCCTCGACCGATTTGCATCAAATCGCAGATGGAGAATTCGATTTAATTATTACTGATCCACCATTCGGTGACAATATTCAGTATGCAGAACTCTCTGACTTCTTCTATGTTTGGATCCGCTGTGCGTTGTCTCAAAAGTATAAAGAAAATTTTTCAGGGCAGCTGACCCAAAAGTCTTTAGAGGTGGTCACGAATATTTCGAGGGAGCCTAACGACGCAGACAGCTTTTACCAGCGCCTGCTGACGCAATGCTGGAAGGAGGCTCATCGAATAATTAAGCCTGCGGGACTTTTGGCGTTTACTTTCCACCATAGCGAGGATGGGCCTTGGGTTGCTGTTTTGGAATCATTATTTGATGCAGGATTCTATTTAGTGGCGACATACCCTGTCCGTTCTGATGAAAGTAAAGGCGACAAAGCACAATTTGGATCACAAAAAATTGAGTACGACGTGATTCACGTCTGCCGCAAACGTACCGAAGAGCCCAAGCCGGTGAGTTGGGGCCGGATGCGTCGTGAAGTCATGGCCGATGTACGCCAGCTCCAAGGCATGCTGGAAAACCACGCTAAAGAAGGCCTTCCTGCTGCCGACATCCAGGTAATCCGGCGTGGTAAGGCGCTGGAATACTTCTCGCGTCACTACGGCAAGGTTTTTGTAGACGAGGGACGCGCAATCTCCGTGAAGGAAGCGTTAGTTGGTATCAATCAGCTCATCGACGAGGACGCAGACAAAGGTAAGGAACCACCACCCGTCAACGCAGAGCCGATGACCCGCCAATTCCTGCGCACCTTCGGCAACGCCACAGAAATGAAGCGAGACCAGTTGCAGAAATTTCTCAAGGGCACGATCACGACGCCCGACGAATTCGAACAGCGTGGCTGGTGCACGGATAAAAGCAAGATCGTCACGCGGGTGAATCCGCTGGACTTTGCCCGCGACTGGTCTGGCAAGCACAAGCGCCGACTGACCTCAGACTTGGATCAGGCGCTGGTGCTGATCGGTGCGTGTTTCGATGGCAGCGGCATCAACGCCTCCGACACGTTGAAAAACGACAACTTCAAGCCCCACGTGGCGCTTAAACCCTTACTGGAATGGCTGCACAAGAACGGCCCGGATCAGGCCAGTCGAAATGCGGCCTCGCGTGCGGTCTCGATCTACAACGGCTGGGCTGCGACGCAAGCGGTCAAGCCAACGCAGGGCTCGCTGTTTGAGGAGTACGAGCTATGAAACAACTGCTCGACACGGTGTGGCAGCGGCGCGGCACCAGCTGGGTCTGGGACGAAGAGGCTCGCAATCAGGTATGCGCGGCCAGCGAGGTGTGGAGCGTGCGCCAGCTCCTGCAGGCAGCGGGCCATTGGCCCGACGACCTGCCGAGCAATGGCAACAACACACTCGTCGTCGCGGGGCTGGTGGGCGGCCTCGATCTGCTGACGCCCGAGGACGCCGAGACTTGGCTGGGCGATGGGGTCAAGGATGCGATCTTGTCGTTTCAGTCCTACTACGAGGGTGAGGCGTCCTTGATTTTTTGGCTGCCATCAGGCCTCGGAAGAATTAAGTTTCATCCCGCCACCGACTCGGTTGAGTGGCGCTGCGCAGCACCGCACAGCGACCGCCTGCTCGCGTTCGGCCGCATCCTGTGGGGTGAAGCCAACGAGTATCCGCAGGAGATCCTGCTCCGTGAGGGCAGCAAGCCTGCTGGCTTGTTCCATTTGCGGATCACCTGAGGTCGGCGCGTGGAAGTAGAAACTCAGTTCCAACCCGGCGAACGGATCACCCATCACGAATTCGGCCAAGGCGTAGTTCTTGATCCGGCGCGCGACGGCTACCTGCGCGCGTTCTTCGGCGTTGGCGAGCGCCGGGTGCCGGTTGGCTCGGTTCACCGCCAGCTCTCCCGCACCGAACGCATCTTGCGAGCAGTGGACGGCAACGCCGACCGCGCACGCAAGGCGTGGCTCTCCTACGAGGCACATGCGCTGCCGGTGATGGAAAGCGCGTCGGCGCTGACATCCGCCAAGATCGATCTGCTCCCCCACCAAGTGGTGCTGACGCACAGAATCGCCACTGCATCGCCCCGGCGCTATCTCATCGCCGACGAGGTCGGGCTGGGCAAGACCATCGAGACGGCACTCATCCTGCGCGAGCTGGCCAGTCGGGGTGAATTGACCCGGGCGCTGATCGTGGTGCCAGCGGGTCTGGTGAACAACTGGCACCGCGAGCTGAACGAGGTGTTCAACCTCGACTTCGAGGTGTTCGGCTCCGAGGGCGACATCACCGACCGAAAAACCAACGCCTTCGCCAAGCACGACCGGCTGATCGCGAGCATCGACACCCTGAAGCGCCCGGCACGCATCAAGCGCCTGCTGGACGCGCCGCGCTGGGATCTGGTGGTGTTCGACGAAGCGCATCACCTCACCGCTTACCGAACCGGCGGCAAGGTCAGGAAGACTGAGAACTACAAGCTGGCGGAGGCATTGAAGGATCACTCGCGTGACCTGATGCTGCTCTCGGCCACGCCGCACCAGGGCAACCACTTCCAGTTCTGGATGCTGGCGCAACTGCTGAACCCGACGCTATTCGGCAGCCCCGAGGAAATGCTGGAACACCGGCACCGCCTGAACACGGTGATGTTCCGTCGCACGAAGGCGGATGCCTGTCAGCCGGATGGTTCGCCGCTGTTTGCACGACGCTGGGTGCATACCGAGTCCTTCCTGATGGGCCCGGAGGAGCGCCTCTTCTACGAGAAGCTGCGCGAGTACCTGGAGGATGGTTTCGACCTTGCGCGTCGCCAGGGTGGCCAGGGGCGAGCGCTCGGCTTCTTGATGGCGATCTTCCAGAAGATTGCTGCATCAAGTTTCGCTGCTGTGCGGCGAACCATGAAACGCCGTCTGCTGATGCTGACGCTGCACGAGGCATTCCTGCGGGATAAAGACCTCGACATTGAAGGCCGCGAGCGGCTGACCGAGGAGGCCCGAGAACTGATCCACGAGGAGTTCAAACTTGCACGCGACAGCATCGGGCGCAGTGAGGTGGATCGTGTGCTGGCCGATCTCAAGTATCGACTGGTCAAGAAGCTAGACGAGGAAGCGCTGGAGCTGGCCTCCGACCCTTACGGCAGCGAATATGGAGCCGCCCACGCAGAAGAAGCCGCGTCGGCTGTCGTGGAACTGCATCTGCCCGAAGAACGACTGCGCATCGGAGATCTGCTCAAGGTCTTTCCGCAGCAGCGTGAGACCAAAGCGCAGAAGCTGCTGGACGGCCTTGGCATCCTGTGGCGGCAGAACCCGAACGAAAAGATCGTCGTGTTTGCCACCTATCTCGGCACGGTGGACTTGATTGCGAGGGAGATCGAGCAGACCTTCCCCGGCCAGGGCGTGGCAGTGCTGCGCGGTGGTGATCATGGTGCCAAGCTTGCGGCAGAGCGCCGCTTCCGTCAGAACGACGGCCCGCGCGTGTTGGTCTGTACAGCGGCTGGCCGCGAAGGGATCAACCTGCAGTTCGCGCGCATCCTGTTCAACTTCGACTTGCCGTGGAACCCAATGGACATAGAGCAGCGCATCGGCCGCATCCATCGATACGGACAAAACCACACAGCGCAGGTCTACAACCTTGTGCTGTCTGACACCATTGAGGGTCGCATCTTCTTGATGCTGGACGAGAAGCTGATAGAGATTGCCAAGACGGTCGGCAAGGTCGATGACCAAGGCAACGTCGCCGAAGACCTGCGTGCACAGATTCTTGGCCAACTTTCCGAGCGACTCAACTACGACCGCCTGTACCAAGAAGCGCTGTCAGACCCCGAGCTCAAGCGGACAAAGGTGGAGCTGGAAGCTGCCTTGTCGAATTCGCGCGAAGCACGGCAGGTCGTGTTCGACCTTTTCCAAGACCTCAATGGCTTTAGCCTCGATGACTACAAGCCCTTCTCCGACGTGTCCTCGGGGCTGGATCGCTTGGTGCGCTTCATGTCGGCAGCGGTGGCAGATCGGCAGCAGCGGCTCGTCAAGGTGGACGACGAGACCTATGACCTTGTGACCGTTGATGGTTCTCGCAAGGCACGGTTTACTTTGAATCGAGAGACGGCCACGAGTAACGACAACGTGGAGCTGATGGGGCTGGATCACCCACTGGTGCAGGAAGAGCTTGGCCGCTGGCGCATCTTGCCGCCGGAAGATCTAGGAATTGCGGTGGCCTCCGATGTCGAAGACCCAGTGCTGCTGTCGTTTTGGATGGTCGAGGCTTCCGGCAAAAACGGCGAGCGCCGCGTGGTGGTTCAGCCGATTGCGGTCAAGCAAGACGGCACGCGTGTGCCTGCAGTAGAGCGGCAATGTGAACGCTACTTGCAGGCCCCGACAGCCACGCCGCGATTCTCAGCGGATCAGCGGCTCGATCTTTTTTCACGCGCTGTCGAGCCAACGCTACAGCGAGAGCTCAAGCACAAAGGCGCGGCGAATGGCGATGGTAGCTACTCGGCCGAGTTGATCGGCTATGTCGAGATCGTTGGTCAGGGGGCGTGATGCTGGACGAATACTCAATTGAGCAGCGTGCGACGCAGATTTTTGATGCGCGAACCAAGGAATATTTTTCCGAGGTCTTGAGCTGCTACGCTGCCGGAAACTACCGGTCATCGGTGGTGATGCTTTGGTCGGTAGCGGTCTGCGACCTGCTCTTCAAGCTGCAGAACCTCGTCGATCTGTACGGCGACACCAAGGCTAAGGACATCCTCGCAGACATCGGCAAGCTGCAGCAGGACAACGAACGATCACCGATTTGGGAGACTAAACTCGTCGAGTCGGTCGCCGAGCAGACACAGCTTCTTGACATCGCCGAGCGGGAAAACCTGCTGCATCTGCAGCGTCAGCGCCACCTAGCCGCACACCCGGTGGTCAATGCGAACTTCCAACTGCATCGACCCAACCGCGAGACAGCACGCGCCCTGATCCGAAACACCCTCGATGGGGTGCTGACCAAAGCCCCGATCTTGTCCAAGCAGATCGTCAACGAACTCGTCGCTGATCTCGAACAGGCATCGGGCATTCTGATTGATGACAAGAGGTTGAAGGCGTACTTGGAGAGCAAGTACTACAACCGGTTCAATCCCGAAGTGGAGAAGGCCGTCTTCAAGGCCCTCTGGAAGTTTGCGTTTCGCCTGACTGACGAGCAATGCGAGAAGAACCGCGTGATCAACTACAGCGCTTTGCGATTGCTGTTCGGGAGAAACCCCAGCCAGTTCAAAACGCAGATCGATGCGGACAAGGACTACTTCAGCACTATAGCGACCGGTGGTGCCCCGGTTGTCTGCTTGATCGATTTCCTCTCACGCGAGCCGCAGCTTTACGAACTACTGGCGGATCACGCCAAGGCGGCAATTCAACACGCGGCCGAGAGTGATGTCTCTGCCCGCTGTCTTGCGTGGTTTATCGCTGCGAGCCTACAGGAGCACGCGGAACGACTAGGTGAATGGATTGCCGGGAAGGACTACCCTCAAATCGAACGCGTGACATGGGACGCCATTGAGGAAATATCGGATTCGCCCGAATGGGCCAAGATGGTGACGCGCCTTGCGAACAAGTACTACGTAGCGAGCGGCAGCTTCAACGGCGCTGATCGGCGCTTCACAGAGGTCATCAAGCCCTTGTTGGACCGGTACGAGATTGACGATTGCGTTGACCTTATTGAAGGAATTCAAGGCAACGATCAGACTTGGAGCCGTGGGCGCGCTGGTGATGATCACAGAGCGCTGCGAGATCACGTTCTCGCGCTTGATCCAAAGTTCGACTTCTCTGTGTACAAGGTCTTCACCCGATATTTGGACAATTAGCCAGCAAGCAAACGCAGCTCCGCATCGCGTCTGCTGACCAGCCCTGGCAGCACCTTGCCGCCCCCATAGACCCATCGGCGCAGTTCCTGCCCAGCAGCGGCCCAATCCCGCTGGTTGATCCGATGCCGCAGCGTCGAGGTCTGTAGCCGACCTGCGCCAAGGTTGAACGTGAAGTCCACGATGGCCGCAAGCCGTCCCTCAGGTTCGGTGACCAGCACCGGGCAGTAGCGCAACGTGGCGTTCAGTGCTTTGACGAGGTCTAGCGCCAGATAGGACTCGCCCTCCTCCAGCGAGATCGGCGGGTGGTCGGGCGCGCAGAGATGCCCATAGCCAATCGTCCAGAACCCTGCCGGGCACACGTAGGGGATGGCGGTAATCTCGGTATCGCGCTTTACCCGTCGTTCGAACCCTTCGAAGCGCTTGGCCAGTTCGATGGCGGCTTTCGGCACCATCACGACCGCACCCGGTCGAACACGCGCCCCAGGAACCAGAAATTCAGCACCCCGGCCCACAAGGCTTGGTCTGCCTCCGTCCACGCGTGCAGGATTGCCACGCCATAACCCGCGCCAGCGGTCACAGCAGCCACAAACGCAGCGGTTTTGGCAGCGCAGTACAGCGCCATGAACCAGTAGGTGATCACGGGGCGCACGCTGCTTGAGAGCGCATCGGCCCAGCGCACGCCAGTTTTCTCACCTTGGGTGCGGA
>Ga0209181_10009171_pt1 | contig 13070 bp, 9 predicted proteins | sample MAT05_FD_187208 | JGI IMG/M metagenome (GOLD analysis project Ga0209181, IMG submission 187208) | Freshwater microbial communities from Lake Fryxell liftoff mats and glacier meltwater in Antarctica - MAT-05 (SPAdes) (version 2) | ecosystem: Environmental > Aquatic > Freshwater > Ice > Liftoff... | reverse complement strand
GCGGTCGCCGTATCGCCTCCGGCTGCCGGCAAAGCGGTCGCCGTATCGCCTTCGGCTGCCGGCAAAGCGGTCGCCGTATCGCCTTCGGCTGCCGGCAAAGCGGTCATGCGGCCCTCAGTATCGCCTTCGGCTGCCCTGGCTGCGGCTTTGTTGTTCGCCTTGGCGCTCGGGGCATGCAGCAGCAAGCCGCCCGAGCCGGTAGCCCCCGACGTCATCGCCGACGTCGCGCCCGAGCCGCCTCCCATCCCGCCGCACCCGACCACCGAAGACGGCGTGCTCCAGGCCTTCACCCAGGCCACCGAGCAGCAGGACCTCGAAGCCGTCAAGCGCATGCTCGCCCCCGAGCTCGGCGCCGAGCTGACCGTCCTGCACAACCAGAACCCGGCCGAGTTCTGGGCCCGCGGCGCCGAGTGGGTGAAGAACGCCAAGACCGGCATCTCAATCGCCACCCGCGCCGACGACGCCGCCACCGCCAACCGCTGGCGCGCGCTGGTCCGGTTCGGCAACGGCATCGAAGAGACCGTCGAGTTCACGCGCAACGAAGGCAAGCTGGTCCTCGCCGACCTCTGATTCGCCGAGCAGGCGAAGCCGTGGCGAGATCAATCAGAAACTCGCTCGCGAATCGGGTGTCTTCGCTTAGCGGACGCACGCGCTGCTTCGCCGCGACACGCGGACCTGCCACTCGTAGCGGCCGAGCTTGCTCGGCCGAGCGCTGCCTTCGATCCGACCCTTTCAAAGGGTTCCCCCGGGCCCCGGTGACGGCGGTCCGACCCTTTCAAAGGGTCGCGCACTCTCGGATAGGGCGGGCCTGCGCCCTTGGCACGGGAACGCGGCTTCGAGGGCCTTGGGAGGCAGTTCTTCGCGGACCCGCATGGCAGGCGGCTGACCGCTCCGCGACCGACCCTTTGAAAGGGTCGGGCCGCCGTGGTCACCTCGGCAGCACCACCCTTTCAAAGGGTCGGGCATTCGCAGTCTATGCGGCTTTGATCTGATGCGGGGGTCGGGTTGACATCCTTGGTGCCTTTGTTCACAGTCGCACTATTCCGGTCCGATTCTCGAACTCGCAAGCAGATCTGTTTGCGAGTTGGTCACCACAAGTAGCCCTGCAGTCCGAGGAGGTCTTCGAGATGGCAAGTGATGTGTTCACGGCTCAAGTTGTTGCGGCGATGATCGAAGAGGCGCTGACCTACGAGCTGTATCTGCAGCCCGCGGCGATAGCGTCGGTGGTTCCCCATGTGCGCGCGGCAGCGGTGGGGATCCGCCAGTTCCTGGTCGGGCAGGAGGTTACGGCGTCGCGCACGAAGCTCGAGGCGGAGGCAAAGGCGAGCGACGGCGAGCACGATCGCGCTCAGCGCCTGCTCCATGGTCTGACCGACAACTTCGCGCGCAACGGCAAGACCGTCGCCGATCGCGAGGCCGCTGCCGTGCTCCAGGCGCAGCTCCATCCGGATGGGTTGCAGGTCGTCAACCTGCCGTACCTGGTCGAGGTCGCCAACGTCGGCAAGCTCTCCGCCCGCCTGCGGAACGCTTCGGTTATCGCGGCGCTTGAGGTGCTCGCGCAGTCGCTGCCGGGGATCCGCGGCTACGCGGATGACATCGTGGCCGCCGGCGCGAAGCTGGGGTCGGGCCTCGCAGGGCTGCGCGCGCTCGACGTCGACAAGGCCGGCAAGCCGTTCGATCCGGCGCTGTTCAAGGCGCGCACGGACGCGCTCGTGTGGTGGAGCGCGTTTGTCCAGCTCGTCGAAGCGATCTACCGCGGCGACGCACCCGACAAGAAGGCCGCGCGCGTCGCGCTGCTCGGGACGTGGCACCGGCTCTTGTCGCTCGACCCGAAGGGCGGGACCGCGGCAGAGGGAGACGCGGGCGGCACGGTTGCGGGCGGCACTGACTAGGGCTCGCAGCTCCACCTGAACGCGTCGTCGAGCAGCAGCGGCAGCACCAACGTGTGCAGCCCGGCCGCGTTCGACGACGCGCACAGCGCATTTCGCTCAGCGACATCGTCGACCCAACGGTCGTCGTACTCGACAACGAACACCGGCTTGCCGGCCGCAGTGAACGGCGCGAGCAGGTCGCACTCGTCGTAGAAGTGGCACTGCTCGTTCAGCGCGAAGTCGAAGTCGCCGACCAGCGCGGCGATCTGATCGAGGTCGTTCTTCAAGCCGACCGTGAGCCCGCGGGCGTGCGCTTCACGCGCCAGGAAGCGGTTGAAGTCGAGCTGGTCCGCGGCCGTGAGCGTGAACCCGGAGTCCTGGGTGTAGCCATCGACGTTGTCGGGATCCACCCCATCGCAGCCCTTCGCGACTGCGACGTCGAGGCGCGCACGCATCACCGCGCGCACCCCGACCGAGCGAACATCGAGCCAACGCTCGTCGGGCCAGCCGTCGAGAACGGTACCGAGGTCGGCCGCCGCGAAGGCGCCGGCGTCATCCCGATAGCTCTCGTACGAGCCCGCCGAGAAGTAGCACATGACGCGCTTCCCATCGGCCTGCAGTGCGGCGATCGTCGCCGTCGGCACATCGAACAGATCGATGTCGTAGAGGTCGACGGGATAGCCTGTCGCGACCGTGCCCTGGAGCTGCAGCTGCCAGGTCGTTGTCGCAGCCGGTCGAAACCAATCACCAGCCACGACCTCGCCCTCGACCTCGACCTCGCCCCCGCTCGCGGTATCGCCCTCGCCCCCGCTCGCGGTATCGCCCTCGCCCCCGCTCGCGGTATCCGCGACCTCATCTGCCGGGCCCGCGTCCGAGCCTCCGCAGCTCGCCGCGAAGGCAAACCCGATGAAGATCAGCGCGCGCATCACCGACCCGCGACCGTCATCTTGGCGATGCGGAACGACGGCGCGCTGGTCGCACGCCCGGGATGCCGGTCGTTGGCTATCCCGTCGACCGCCAGCCACATCGCGGCGAGCGTCGAGGCGATGGTGATCTCCTCGACCGGGTAGGCGATCTTGCCGTCCTCGATCCACAGCCCGACGACACCCTGGCTGAAGTCACCCGTCACCGTGTTGGCGCCACCGCCGACCGTGTCGGTCACGAACAAGCCCGTCCTGGTGCCGGCGATCAGCGCTTCGAGCGAGTCGTCCCCGTTGTTCATCCACAGGTTCGACGTGCCCGGCGACGGTGACCCACCAAGGCCTCGCCACGCGCTGCGGGTGCTCGGCAACCCGAGCTTCCGGCCCGAGTAGGTGTCGAGCACCCAGGTCTTGAGCACGCCGTCTTCGACCAGGTTCATCGGTCGCGTCGCCAGGCCCTCTCCATCGAACAAGCGGCTCGCCGCACCACGCACAATCCACGGGTTGTCGACCAGGGTCACACCGCGCGCGGTGATCTGCTGTCCGAGCTTGCCGCAGAGCCAGCTCGAGTCGCGGAAGATGGCGCCGCCGTTGGCCGCGCCCGAGATCGATCCCAAGAGCCGCGAGGCTATCGGCGACTCGAAGATCACCGGCACCTCCGCGGTCTCCGGCTTCTTTGCGCCGAGTCGACGCAGCGTGCGCTCGGCCGCCTTCTTGCCGACCGACTCCGGTGACTCGAGGTCCGCGAAGTAGCGGCCCGAGGTCCACCAGTAGTCGCGCTGCTTACCATCGCCATCGACCGCGACCGGCGTCGTCCACAGCGACGCCGACGTCGCCCGCTTCGCGCGGCTGTGCCCATGCGAGTCGGTGACGTGCAGCTCGGAGTAGCCCCAGCTCATCTCGCCGCCCTCGCTGTTGGTGAAGCGCGGGTCGACGCCGAGCGCTGCCGCCTCAGTCTGCAGCGCCATCTGCACGGCCCTATCCGGATCGAGCCGGAAGATCTCGTCGTCCCACGTCTCGAGCTCGGTCGGCGCGCCGGGCTCCGGCTCGAAGCCACTATCGGGCGGGCCCGCGAACGGGTCGGCTGCCGTGCGTCGCGCCATCGCGACCGCGGCCGTCACGAGCCGCTCGATCGCATCATCGCCGAGGTCGGAGGTCGACGTCGTCGCCGTCTTGAGGCCGCCGTCACCCGCGACCAGGACGCGGATCCCGAGCCCCTGATCACGGCTCTGCACGACCTCGATGACGCTGCCCAAACGCACCTTCACGGAGGTCGATCGCCCGCCCGCGACCATCGCATCCGCGAAGTCCGCGCCGGCCTTCTTGGCGACATCCAGCGCGAACGCGCACCGCTCTTCCATGTCGAGCACGCCACTCATGCCGCACCCCGCTTGCCCACATTCACCCCGCCAATCGTCAGGTCGTTGACCCGGATCGTCGGCAGCCCGACCCCGACCGGCACCGACTGCCCGTCCTTGCCGCAGGTGCCGACCCCCTCGTCCAGCGACAGGTCGTTGCCGACCGCGACCACGCGCTTCAAGACCTCGGGACCGTTGCCGATGAAGGTGGCCCCGCGCACGGGCGCCGTCACCTTGCCGTCTTCGATGAGGTAGCACTCGGCGCCCGAGAACGTGAACTTGCCGCTGGTGATGTCGACCTGTCCGCCGCCGAATGCGACCGCGTAGATGCCGCGCTTGACGCTCTTGATGATGTCCTCGGGCACGTCCTGCCCGGACAGCATGAACGTGTTGGTCATGCGCGGCAGCGGCATGTGGGCGTACGACTCGCGCCGCCCGCTGCCGGTCGCCTCGACGCCCATCAGGCGCGCGTTCATCCGGTCCTGCAGGTAGCCCTTCAGGATGCCGTTCTCGATGAGCACGTTGCGCTGGGTCGGCGTGCCCTCGTCGTCGATGTTGAGGCTGCCGCGGCGGGTCGCGATGGTGCCGTCGTCGATGACCGTCACCAACGGCGAGGCGACCTGCTTGCCGACCATGCCCGCGAAGGCCGAGGTCTGCTTGCGGTTGAAGTCGCCCTCGAGCCCGTGCCCGACCGCCTCGTGCAACAAGATCCCGGGCCAGCCGGGCCCGAGCACCACGTCCATCGATCCCGCCGGCGCATCGACCGCATCGAGCATCAGGATCGCGCGGCGCGCCGCCTCGTCGGTCCAGTGCTGCCAGTTCACGGCGCCGTTCGCGCCCGCCTCGAAGAACACCGGGAACTCCCAGCGCCCGCCGCCGCCGGCGCCCGCCGACTGGCGCTGACCCTTGGCCGGATCGACCGCGATGCACGACACCGACAGGCGTGACATCGGCCGCACGTCGACCACGATGCGCCCGTCGGCGGTCGCCACCAGCACCAGCCGCCGCTCCGCCGCGAAGCTCGCCTGCACCTGCGTGATGCGCGAATCGTAGGCGCGCGCGCGCTGGTCAATCGCCTGCAGCAGCTCGAGCTTGGTGCCGAGGTCCTGCGTCAGCGGGTCGACCTCAGCGCGAATCGGATACAGGTCCTTTGTCCGTGTCTCGTTCGCCATGGCGCGTGTGCCACCCGCGCTCGACTCGGTCGCGATGGTGCGGGCCGCGCGCGCTGCATCGAGCAGGCTGTCGCGGTCGATCACATCGGCATGGGCGTAGCCGGTCTTGTCGCCGACTACGGCGCGCACGCCGAAGCCCTGATGGATTGAGCGCGAGCCCTTCTTGACGAGGCCCTCGTCGATGACGAGGCCTTCGGACTCGACGTGCTCCATGTAGACATCGGCGTCGTCGATGCGCCGCTCGAACAGCGATCCCAGGGTCGCGTCGAGGGCTTCGCGGTCAAGCCCGAAGCGGGCCAGCGCAGTCGTCGTATCCATAGGCTCCTAGCTCCCGCCATCGGTGCATTCGTGGGCAGCCTCGCGGCGAGGCCTTCGCTCACGATGCGCGATTGCCGCGCCCGATGAGATGGGCGAGCTTACGCACGCCGAGGCATCACGCCAACCGGCCACCTGGAGAGCTGACCTTGACGACCGTGGTGGTAGCGACGAACAACGCCAAGAAGCTGAAGGAGATCAAAGAGATCCTCGGCCGCATCGCGCCTGATCTGACGCTCTTGACGGCGCGCGACATCGCGCTCAGCGAGCCCGACGAGACCGGCGCGACCTTCCACGCCAACGCGCTCATCAAGGCTGAAGCCGCCTATGCGCTGACCGGCCACATCACGCTGGCCGACGACTCGGGCCTCGAGGTCGACGCGCTAGGCGGCGCTCCGGGCGTTCACTCCGCGCGTTATGCCGGACCCCAGGCCAACGACGCCGACAACAACGCGAAGCTGCTCGCGGCCCTCGCCGATGTCCCGGCCGAGCAGCGAACCGCGCGCTACCGCTGCGTCATCACGCTGATCGTGCCGCCCGGCCTGGCCGAGCGCGTGCCGCTCGCGCGGACTATCACAACTGCACGTGGGCCGGCCTTCGCGCTCGACGTTGACGGCTCGTGCGAGGGCAGGGTGGTCTCAGCCGCGGCCGGCGCGGGCGGCTTCGGCTACGATCCCTACATCCTCTACGAGCCCGCGGGCCTCACGTTTGCCGAGCTCTCGTCCGACGAAAAGCACGCGATCTCGCATCGCGGCAAGGCGCTGCGCGCGCTCGAACCACACCTGCGCGCGCTCTTGCGGTAATTCGTGAGCGAAGGCCTGACGAAGTCAGGCTGCCCGCGAATTCGCCGAGCAGGCGAAGCCGCGGCGAGGCGAGAGCAACCAGAAATTGCCGAGGGTCGCTCGCCGCGCGGCTGCACGCTCAGTTCGACGTGAACTTGAAGGGCCACTGAACGACGCACTCACCGCCGTCGGGCGCCTTGAACTGGATCTTGCCGATCTCTTTCTTGATGCACTCGCCAACCTTGGCGTTCGCGAGCTCGCTCGAGGCGACCCGCACCGACTTCACGTTGCCCGGCAGGCCGATGACGAAGCTCATCACGACGCGGCCCGCGAGGTCCTTCTCGAGCTGCAGCTCGCGCTCGTAGCAGAAGCGGAACGAGCCGGCCTTCTTGGCCATCTGCGACTTGATGTCCGCCTGATTGCAGAACTCCGCCGACGGTGCCGGACCTGGCTCGGGCTTGGGTTCTTTCGGCTCCTTCGGCTCCTTTTTGTCGCCGCTGGGCTTGTCGCTTAAGCCACGCGCCGACGGCACCTCGCGCTTCGAGAAGGCGACCGCGACCGCACCCGCGCAGCCCACATCGCCTCGGCAACGTGCGCCCGGCCAGATCTCGCCGACCCGCGCCAGCTCGGGCGCCGCGTCCAGCCCGACCTCTTGCAGCTGCTGCGCGACCTTCAGCACCTCCGCGACCGACGCGCCTTCGCCCGCGACGACGTGCACGACACGCCCGGCCTTGGCCTGGTCCGAGAACACCTTCACCGCGTCCGCGAGGCCCTTGAGCTGCTCGGCACCGAGCCGCTCGACCGGTGTAACGCCTCCGTCTGCCGTTGCCGTCGGCAGCGGTACGCGCAGGCGCGCCAGCTTGTCCTTGCGCCAGCCCTGCTGCAGCGAGGTCGGCAATCCCGCGGCGGCATCGGGACCGATCGGAGCGGCGCCCGCCTTCTCGCCCTCGGGCGACCACACATCGAGCGCGTCCTTGCCGACGACCACGATCATCGACTTGTCCCAGGCGGGCACCAGCGCCGCCTCGAGCTCGGCCGGGAGCACCCGCAGGTGCAGCGGTAGCACCTCGCCCGCCGTGCCAGGCCGCAGGATCCGCACAGCAGTCGGCCCACCTGCCGCGAGCCCATCGACGACCTTCACAAGCGCGTCGACCCCGACCTCGGGCGCGACCGCCAACAGGATCGCCCCACGCTCACCCGGCAGCGCCGCCGCGGGCCAGCCCGCCGGCACCGTCGCGACCGCCTCGCGCACGGTCGCGAGCCGATCGGTCACGCCCGCGATGGCACCCGATTCCTTGTCCGGCGCGACCTCTTTCAGCGCGTCGTAGGTCAGGCTCGGCGCCTCGCTTAGCGCGATCCCGGCGGCCATGGCCGGCACGATCCCACCCGGCGCGAAGACCGGCCGCATGCCGATCTGCAGGCCCGTCGCCCCGAGGCTCGCGACGATCAACGTCGGCGCCACCTCGCCGAGCCCCGTCTGCGCTACCGGACCCAGCGTCGCCGTGCCCGCGAGCGCCACCGGCACCGGCAGCACCACCGGCTCCAGCATGCTTGTCAGGCCCTTCAGCGCGCCGCCCAGCGCCGCGTCTTCGCCACCAAGCCTGGCCGCGAGCTCGAGGCTCGCGAGCGTCAGCGCGTTGGCCGCGAGCTTCGCGATGGGGTTCTTCTGCGCTTCGAGGAGACCACCGCAGTAGCTCGCGTCGGTCGCCGCCGCACACGCGAGCCCACTCGCATCGGCTGCCGGCTTGTCCGCTGCCTCCTGCGTGAGCCCTTCGCCACAGTCGGTACACGCGAAGGGACCAAACGCCGCGCGGAACGCCCCGAACCCGTGCGTCTCGGCGAGCTCACGCGCCTGTCCATAACGCGCCAGCAGCGTCAGTCGGAAGGCCAACGCTTCCGACTCGTTACCGGTCTCGAGCGCGCGCAGCGCCTTCGCATCGGGGGCCGCCGCGTCCTTCGCGCCGAGCGCGAACTGCATCGCCTTCGCCGCCAGCGCGAGCCGCTCACCCTCGGGGCCCTTGATACCGCCATCGGCGGCGGCCGCGAGCACCAGCTTCACCTGGGTCTCGACACCACCGGCGCCGAGCTTCGACTCGCCCTGTGCGCTCGCGAGCGCCGCCGCATCGCGTGCCACGACGACCAGCCGAATGCGCGCCGCGGCGAGCTTCGCCTCGGGTGTGGGCTCGGCCGCGAGCGCGTCCGCGAGCGCCAAAGCGCCTTCGATGCCGGCCACCTCGAGGGGCTTGGCGAAGAAGCCCTTGGCCTCATCGACGCGCGACGGTGGCGCTGCCGGAGCCGCATCGACCGGGGCCACCTCGGCCGCCGCCACGGGCGTCGTGTCGAGCGGCGCAACCGGCTTGTTGCCGCCGCAGGCCGCGAGACCAAACGTCAGGAGGTAGGGCGCGAAGAGGCGGTTCAGGCGAGTGGTGAGGCGCATCGGGATCCCTTGGTCGACGTTTCGCGAGGCTGGCTCGAGGCCAGCGCGAGGCGCGGCGGCGGACTATCGCCAAGCGATCGCCGCTTGTCCATTGCCCTGTCCACGCGCAAGCTCTGCCCGATGATCGAAGAACTTCACGACCTTTCGCCCTACGAGCCGCGGCTCCTCGTCGGCCCCGGTCCGACCACCATCGACGATGTGCGTGTGCTCGCCGAGCGTGGCATCACCGGCCTGCTGTCGCTCCAGACCGACGACGATCTCGGCGCGCGTGGCCTGCGCTGGTCGACCCTGTGGCAGCTCTGCACGGCACGCGGCATCACCGCCCTGCGCGTGCCGATCCGCGATCTCGACCGCAAGGACCTCGCGCGCAGCGTGGAAGCCGGGCTCACGGCCCTCGACGGCCTCCTCGCCGAGCACGAGCGCGTCTACCTGCACTGCACGTTCGGGCTCAACCGCTCGCCGACCCTGGCGCTCGCGCACCTCTATCGAACGCTCGGCCCCGAGCGTGCGCTGGCCGCCTTGATGGAGCGCCACCCCGACGCGGTGCCGTATGCCGACACCCTGACGAAGTGGTGGAAGCGGGCGACCTGAACTCGGCGGGACTCAGTCGGGCGGGCCCTGCGCATAGAGCCGCGGCAGGAGGTCCTGCACCCACTTTGCGGTCCGCTTGAGCTCCGGCTCGCGCACCAGCTCGAGCAGCGCTTCGATCACCTTGGGGTCCCGCCCGTGCGCGATGATCGCGGCCTCGAGCCGGGTGAACACGACCTCGCCGTCCTCTGGAAAGCGCTTGGTGATGTAGTTGCGGATCCCCTTCGACAGGCGCTGAGCGGTCTCGGCCTCGAAGAGCGCAACGACCTCCGGCTCGAGCGGTGTCGTCTCGACCTCACTCGCCTCCGCGACCGCGGCATCGACCTCGGCGACAGTGATCGCATCGAGCCCGAGCACCGCGACGGGACCCGGCTCGGAAGCGGGCTCCCGCACCTTCGGCGCGCGCGTCGCATCGATGATGAGGGCCACCCCGACGCCTAGCAGCATCGCCAACACGAACCACGCGATGAGCCCCGTCTGCGCCTTCTGCACGGGTGGCGTGTGCCCGACGCTGGCGCGCCCGAGGAGGCGTCCTTCGGGATCGAACGTCCGCTGCTTGCCACGCTCGATGCGCGCTATCGCCGGGTGTGGCCCGATGCGCGGTGCGTCCCCCGCGATCTCGACGACATGCACCGACAGCGGATCGAGCTGCCCACGGCGGCGCGCCGCATCCGCCATGCGCCCGGCGACGAGCTGAGGTGGCGCCCCACTGCCGAGCCGCTCGAGGTCGGCGGCCAGCGGTCGCACCGCTGACTCCGACAGGATCAGGATCCGATCGCCGGTGCCGAGGACCTCGCCGCCCGCGATGATCTCCGGCTCGATGTTCGCGCCGGCCGGGCCGCCGAGTCCCTCGGGACCGGCACCACGGTAGAGCGCGTCCAGTCGATCGCCGCGCAGCAGATACACGCGACCACCGCCGACCCGCGCCGCCACGACCCCACCCGCATCGATAACGACCACCAGCAGCGCGGCCTGGCCCTTGCCTTCGGCCGCTGTCCCGAGCAGCACCCGGCGCACCGCCGCATTGGCTTCTCCAAACGCCTCGGCCAACGTCGCCCCGAAGTCGGGCAGCACCGACGCGCGGATCCGCGCCATCGCTGCCGAGCAGGCGGTCTGTGCCGCCAGCCGCGACGGCACTTCGCCGGCCGCCCCATCGGCGAGGATCAATAGGTGACGCGAGCCGAGCCCGGCGTAGGCACTTGCGGTCGTCTGCTCGCCGTGAATCGACGGCAACGCGCGCTGGCCCAGCGTGATCTCGAACTCTTCCATCAGTGACCGACAGTCATCCTTCTCGCGGAGCCGCGCGCCCTGCTGCCCGACATTGCGGAAGTGTAAGGCAAGAGGGCGCTTGCTCTCTCCTGGCTGGCATAGCCTCCGACGCCCGGAGCCACAAGCGCGAACCCCTTCCGAAGCGCGAGCGCATCGACTAAACAAGAGCTGCGTGCTCAGTCGCATCATCATCTCGGCTCTGCTGTTGGCTCCGACGCCGGCCCTGCTGCTCCCGGTGGCAGCGGGCTGCGGTCGTGCAGATCCCCTCGCGCCGCAATTCGCCGTATCGCCTTCGGCTGCCGTTGCCGAATTGCCACGACCCGGTGCGGACGGCCGCTGGCTTGCCACGTCGCTCGAGCCCTTCGACGCGCCGAGAGTCCTCGCGAGCCGCGGCGACCGCGTGGTCGTGACCGCGCTCTGGGCCACCTGGTGCGAGCCCTGTATCGCCGAGATGCCGGAGCTCGACGCCTTCCACAAGGCGCACCCGGAGGTCGTCGTGCTCGGCCTCGCGACCGACCCGGCGAGCTCCGCTGCGGCCATACAAAAGGTCCTCGACCGTGTCCGACCGACCTATGCGCAGGCGCTGCTGGCGGACGGCGAAGGTCCGTTCTTGAGCCACCTCGGCCTCGAGTGGGATGGTATCCTGCCGAAGACCGTCATGATCGCTGGTGAGCACCACCAGTTGCTGACGAGCCCAGTCACCCGCGCGACTCTCGAGGCGGCGCTCGCGCCGTACCTGGCGCGATGACGCCTGCGAGGGCGGCCCGCCAGCAACGCCGAGAGGTCAGCGAGGAGTACGTGCTCGTCTCCGACGTGCACCTCAATGAGATCCTCGCGCCCGACAGCTTCCAGTCGGTCCGCGGCGGGGACGGCTGGTGGGAGTACAAGGCCCCGGCGTCCAGCCAGGATGCCGATCTTGCTGCCTTTTTCGCCGCTATCGACGCCCGACGCCCGGCCTGGTTCGCGCGCACCGTGGTCATCTTCAACGGCGACACGTTCGACTTCGATACGTGCTTCTCGGCGCCTGCTGGCTATCCCGCGCCGATCGAAGGCCTGCCGCCGACGATCGATGGCTCGGTCTACAAGATCGGGCGCATGCTCGCCGACCACCCGGGCTTCGTCGACGCGCTCGCGACCTTCCTGTCGCAAGGCAACCGCGCGGTGTTCGTGTTCGGCAACCACGACCGCGAGCTGCACTTCCCCGAGGTCCAGGAGGTCCTGACCCGCCGCGTCGCCGCCGCCGCACCCGCCGGCAGCGGCGAATGTGTCGCCGCGTCGATCACGTTCGAGCCCTGGTTCTTCCACGTACCCGGGGTGCTCTATGCGGAGCACGGCAACCAGTACGACGCGACCTGCAGCTATCGCGACGTGCTCGACCCGTCGGTGCCCGGCGATCGCGCCCACGCGGTCGAGCTCGAGACGCCGTTCGGCTCGCTCATGGGCCGCCACTCGCTGTGCCGTCTCGGGACCTTCAACCCCTACAACGACGAGAGCTTCATTCTCTCGCTCGGCGGCTACTTCGCCCACTGGCGCCGCTTCTACTTCTTTGGTCGCAAGCCCTTCTTCCGGGCCTATGCGCTCGCGATGTGGCGCGGCCTGCGCGAGCTGCGCGAGCGTCGTCGCCGCCAGCTCGCGGCACGCGCGGCCCTTCCGCGCCGGCAGGACAAGCCGAAGACGCCTCAGGACATGGCGACCTCGCCGGCCTACCTCGCCTACGCCGCCAAGAAGGGGGTCGACCCGGCCTTCATCGCGCGCGCGCTGCGCCTGTCGTCGCAGCCCATCGTCGACAAGCTGCGGCTCCTCTTCCACGAGGTCTGGATCGACCGCTTCGCGTTCCTCGTGGTCGCGGCCACGGTCCTCGTTGCCGGCATCGCGCTGGTCCGAGAGTGGTACCAGGTGCTGCTGCTGCTGATGTTGTTGCCGGCCATCTTCTTCGTCATGCGCTCGATGGGGCGCGGCTCGCTCGCCCTGCAGGAGCGTGCGCGCTGGGGCCTCGTCGCCGAGTCGATCGCCGAGGCGCTCAGTGTCCCGGTCGTCGCCTTCGGTCACAGCCATCGGCCCGAGCGGCGGCCGCTGACCCAGGGAGGCCGCTACTACAACCTCGGCTCGTGGGCACCGGTGCTGCCGTCGGACCGCGGCAGCACGCTCGCCCGTGCACGCCGCTACCTGGTTGTCCGACCCGACGCCAACGGACGGGTGCACGTGGTCTTCGCACGCTGGGGTGCGCCGGACTCCGAGGCGCACGAGGCGGTGGTGCCGAAGCAGGCCGCGCAAGCGCCTCAGAATCAAGACTGGGGAGAGTCGACCCCACCGGGGACCCGAGGCCCGGGGACAGCGGGGCTCCAGCCCCTGCGGGAC
>Ga0209181_10009168_pt1 | contig 13075 bp, 12 predicted proteins | sample MAT05_FD_187208 | JGI IMG/M metagenome (GOLD analysis project Ga0209181, IMG submission 187208) | Freshwater microbial communities from Lake Fryxell liftoff mats and glacier meltwater in Antarctica - MAT-05 (SPAdes) (version 2) | ecosystem: Environmental > Aquatic > Freshwater > Ice > Liftoff... | reverse complement strand
GACATTTGGGTGGTCTGGTCGCTGCGGCACCTCTTTGCCGGCCCTTACGCTGACCACTTGGTATTCAAGGGTGGCACGTCCTTGTCGAAGGCCTACGGCGTCATCCGGCGCTTTTCCGAAGACGTGGCCTGACTTACGACATCCGCGCCATCGCCAGCGATCTAGTGGGCGATGCGGATGCGCCACTGCCGACCAGCAAGAGCCAGGAGAAGAAGTGGAGCAAAGAGATTCGTGCGCGCCTGTCGGACTGGGTCAGCGTCGAGATCGTGCCCCGTCTCAAGCATGACCTTGAACAGCATGGGCTACCGGCAACCGCGCGGGCCGAGGGCGACAAAGTGTTCATCGACTACGCACCGCTGGCCACCGGCACCGGCTATGTTGTGACGGCCGAGCCTACTCCGGTTCACGGCTAAGCTTAAGTTTCACGTGACGACATGCCAGCGTATGACCCATTTCGCTTCGCAAATTGGGAACTTGGCGCTGCTATCAAATATTGTCAGCGGTTTGCCACGAAACAGTGAGAGCAGGTTTTCTCTCACGGCAATCCGCTAGGCCTTATAAGTCCATTCTCGTGTGGGGCACTTGACCAGCTAACAGCACGGCAACGCAACGATCTGCGAAGGCGATTGGCACCGCCAGCGCACCTAGACGTTGAGCGCGTGTCAAGCCAACGTAGAGCACACGCTTGGCCTCAGCATCCGTGCGGGCTTCCCACGATTCAAATAGCGGTTCGCCCCGGTTTCCAGGGGCACGGTTGGGTGGAATCACGACGCACACGGCGCCGTATTCACGGCCTTTTGCCTCGTGAATCGTGGCGCATGTCAGGCCGAGATCAACCGGTATTTGAAGGCGGTTCGACCATTGCGCTTTGGCTGGCCGCCGAAAGAAATTACGCACGGTCGCACCGGCCGGCAGCGGCAGGTTCAGCCGCTCCGCCTCCATGTGCACAACTGCTATCCAGGCGAGCCGATCAGCGTCGGCATTCCCACAGGCCTTGGGAAGGCTCATGAGGAAACTCAGCGCATGTCTTCGATGTGCACGCCGATCCAGGCCAACACGCTCGACGGTGCGCAACAGATGCTCGCTCTCCTGGCGCAACCTCATTAGGTCCAGCAATAATGTCTCCACCGCCAGAACCACAGCCTTCCTCGATCGCGCCGTTGCGGCAGGTGACCAAAACTCTGACGTTCTGCGAGCCAGCGACTCGATCCGCGAACTTCCGTTCGAATCGCTGGTAACCACGCCAGCGGCACGCTGCGCGACCTTGCCCGAATGCGCCAGGATGATCGCGTCCGTTGAATCCAAGCCAAGTTCAGCAACCCAATCGAGGAAAGCCCGACCGATAGTCGCCGTCGGACTTCGACCGCCATACGTCAGAAGCAAAACTGGATGTGCAACATTCGCGGTGTCCCCGACAGACTGATCCGCCTGACCAGCGCTTCTGAGGGTGGCAGCTATTTGACAGATCGCGGGGCTGCTACGAAAATTTCCTGTTAACCCTAGATGCGAACCAACGAGATAGGTTTCTTTGAATGCCTGAACACCCGCAGGACTGCCGTTGCGGAATTCGTAGATTGCCTGGTCAGGGTCGCACACGAAGGTGACATGCACGCCATGCGCTCTAAGCCAAGACAGGATCTGCAGATCGAGCGGATTGCAATCCTGGCCTTCGTCCACCATGACTTCGTGGAAACGTGCCGCTAGTGCGCGACATAATGCTCCGCCATTCACGGGATCACGAATCAGTTGCAGCGTTTGCACTCGGGCATCGCCGGCGCTCAGATAGCCCGCCTGCAGCAAGCCACGTCGCCGGTCTGCTGCTGTCTGCTGATACCGTACTTGATGCTGGAGAACATGCTTGCGCAGCCCAGTGTGTCCGATCTTCATCGGATCAATCAAGTTGGTTTCCGGATCGAACATGTCCAAGCTCACCGCGTCACCTTGGAAAGCATATTGCCCGGCCAACCGGATATTGATGTCCAGTCGATCCCAACTGTCGAGAATGATCGGCCGCATCGTGCTTGCAGCTCCACAGGCAGGCAGCACCACGAAATGTCGGACGAAGGCATCGAGCGTTCCCATAAAACTGGGGTGCTTTAAAAGTGAGTTGAGCCCGGCAGCCTGACAGCGTTCCCGAAATTCATCGACGGCAGAGTTCGTAAACGAGAGTATCGCCACGCCGCGACGTTGTGGCAATGTGGCGGCGATTTTGACCAGGCGAGCAATGATCGTGCGGGTCTTTCCGGCACCTGGGCAAGCATGCACGAAGGCACCACCGACGTGCGTTGCAAATGCGTCCTGTTCCGCCGTTAGACCGTGAATGCCGGTCATGCTTGCGCAGCGCCACGAATCGCGTCAGCGAGATAGAGCGGTACAACAAACAGCTCGCCCGCCGCAATACGTGAAGCTATGGCCTGCGCCAAGTCGCCCTTGCGTGTTTTCTTCGCCTCGATTAGCTTGAGGAACGCGTCGGGACGATCCTGCACTGCGGCACCCTCGATCCGATCCGTCCAATCGCGCCGAGAGTTGCGATGCAGACGAAGAAATACACCCTTTAGAAAGGCCTCGTTGCCAGCATCGAAAATCTCGTGCTCCAACGTGTGCTGATTCGTTAGTACCGTCAACGCCTGCGGCGCACCATGCGTCGCAGCAAGTTTTTCCAGGTCGATCTTCCGATTCCCCAACACCGTTGGGTCCGCGTCGGTGATAACAATCAGTCGGTCGGCGATACGCGCATCGCCATGCGGTCGCAGCAGCACCTCGACGTAGGGACGGAAGTCCACGCCCTCAATCGGCACGATGACCGTTCCCTTGAACCGGAGCCATGCATCGGAATCACCGGCGAGAACAAGCTTTTGTGCCAACACGGGCAATAGCAGCGCCTCAGCGATTCCTTCCACTAGGATGGCCCTGTTGCCGAACAGCAGCGCGGAGCGAGTCACGTCTAGATAGCGGCTGATCTTATCCAGGGTCTTTGGCTTGAGCCCGAGTTCAGCAATGGGCACGCTGACCGATTCCGAGACCGCCACCCCGTTTTGATCGCGACGGCGAGAACGCATGACCACCAGATGCATTGGAGAGACCCATGCCGTCAGGTTTGGTGAATGGGTTGTCACGACGATTTGGATACGGCCTTCCGGCTTGCCAGCCTCGACGGCGCGATCCGCCGATTGACGTGCTTGGTCCAGCAGGAATTCGAGTGCCAGCACCTGCAACTGCGGGTGCAGATGTGCTTCCGGTTCTTCGACGAGAAAAATTGTGAGGTCGGCTTCCTTGGCTTTCGCCAGTTCGACGACGACCGTGGCCATGTAAAGCAGATTCGAATAACCAAGGCCAGAGGCCCGAATGTCTTCGGGCACAAGGCCGGAATCGGCCAGTCGAAATCGCAAGTCGCGAGCGACATCGAGCAGGGTCTCGGCACCGAAGTCCATGGCTGCCGTCTGCGGACGGACCCCATTGGTTAGCCTTCCCAATGCGTTACCGATCTCCGTGTTCATCTTCGTCAGGATGTCTGGCCTGTCGTCCGCGCGCCTCACGCCGGCAAGGAAATCGTGTTCTTGATCCTTGGGCAGGAAGTGGCGCAGCAGCGCCATAACCCGGGTGCCGCTGCCCGTGCCAAGCGCCTGATGGGCATCGCGCAAAGGGGGCAAGTAAACATGCCGGATCAGGTCAGTGGAGCCGGCCTCTGGCTCGTTGGTGTCGAAGCGTCCGGCCCAAGTAGTGGTCTTGCCACGCGGCGCGCGTTCGGACCTCGACTCGTACCGATAGCCGAAGACGGCTTCGTTTTTGGTGGGATCAGGAACCGCCGAGATCAGCAATCCTTTCAATGTGTCGCCGAGTTCTCGGAAAACGCCTTCGATCTGGAAGTTTGGGACGGTCGCGTGGCGTCGGACGTCTTCATCTTCCGGATACCGCTCCCGGCGTCCGCTCAACGGCAAGGTGAGCAATCGAATTGCATCTACGACGTTGGACTTGCCGCCATTGTTCTCACCGACCAGAACGGTCAAATCGGGGCGGAGGCTGACGGTCACATTGTCACAAGATCGGAAACGCGAAATTGTCAGACTGCCTAGGTGCATGATGTCTCCCTTACCGACTCAACAGGGTCGGATATTTTTTTCTTTGCGGCTCTTCAATACTCTGTAGGACACGTCCCACGCATCTACCCATCCTTCAGCACAGCCGAGAACATGACGCGATCGATCTCCCAATAGTCGAGTAAGCAATAAAGCATGCTGCGGAGTTCTGTCGACGCGGCGGCATGAGAAGGTAATTCTCTATTCAACGCCATTTGTTCGAATTCTTTAGCGACGGGAAAAAGTGTTTTTGCTACGTCGTTTTTTGAAAAAAATTCGCCCAATATTGCGGTGTTGAGAGCCTGCAACTGGCGGTCGACACTGGACCTCACTTGTCTCGATATTGCCATGCCGTCGTTCGCATGTTCCTCGATGAGGCCCATGGCGACATTCAATATTTTCTTGAGACCTGCATTACCTTTGGAACCATAGGTAAATCCATCCTTGATGAGCGTGCTGCGTTCGGATTGCTCGTGGAACGAAAGCTCTTTCATGCAATAGTCAACGGCGACCGCAATGAACGAGCACACCATGTACAAGCAGCGCAATGCGGTCTCGCGCTGGTTACTTTTCGTGATGGATTGTTCGGCAAAGAACTTGCCTTGCGAGAGCCACTCATTGCAACTATCGAAGGACAGTGATTTCGCCAACAGGCTTTTGGAGAGAATCATGCGACCTCGCCAATCTCCGTCAAGCTTGTTCAGCGAATATTCGTCAATTTTCAAGAAAAATTCCTCGTCGGAGTATCTACGCGCATTTGGGTCGTCTGTCTTATCCAACTTGCCCAAGAAAGTTCCATCAAGAACTAAGACCCCCAATTCCCGGCCGAAATCCTTAACTTCTTGGCGCTTCTCTGTCGTCGCTACAACAGCATTGGTGGCCTTGGTGGCGATGCGCAGCCCTTGAACCCAAAATATTCTTTCTATGGCCTGTGGCGTCTTCTTGTTCTTGGCATCCACCAGCGTGATTTCACGCGACACGGATGAAGTGCGGCTATAGAGCCACAAATCGATGTCGGTGACGTCAAATCCTTCATAGATAAAAGGCACCCCCCTGACGACGTAATAACCCGCCTTGAGGAAATAACTTCGCAACAACTCCTCCATCCTAGGTCCCTTCAGCAGAACATGCGGAACTTTGCTCATATTCCGCCTCCTGTGCGAAGAATTGAGAGCATGTCATTGGTAGCCTTGGGGCTCATCTTGGTTTGTGCTCTTCGGACTTTCTCGCGGTTGTGTTCAGGCCCGCTAAAAGTAGTGACTGCTGCAGTTGGAAGCGAGCTTAGGGAATGTTCACTAACATCACCCTGCCGAATGGCTTGGAGAGCAAGTTCGCCGACTTCCGTTTTCAATAATCTCAACATAGGACCTGTGCGTCCCTTCTTGGTGCCTGTCTTGACCTCGACAACGCCCTTCAATTCAAGCACTTTATAGTCTTGTGCAATAGCGTTCACCGGGCCAACGCTTTCGCCCCGGACCAACGCGCTCAACAGGGCATCAACCATCTGTATCTGCCCCCTGGCGTATGAGCTTTTCGTCATACCGTAGGTTACGGAGCTGACAAATGCTTTTGCAAGATCGAACGCGTCGTCAACCATCGAGTTGCTGTACTTCGAGAATGCCGATGGCAATGTCAAGAATCCAACGTATTCAGTTGAATTACTAACGACACTGATGTCAAACAGTCCGATGGCCGTAACTTTATTGAAAAGCGGCTCGCCGAGAAGTTTTTTCGCGAAATCCGTATCAACGCAGGCCTGCTTCTTCAGGGTCTCGGTGAGTTCATTCAGTTTTGATTGCTCCGCCGAAGTAAGCGAGTCGAGCACCGCTTTAATTTTACGCGTCGTTTCGCGGCGGAACAGGTTGCCGTTGAATAGCAAAGTTTGACCGGGACTTAGGTTTTCCGCGTCAACAAATCCGATCTGTTCCGCGTCCGTCATCAATTGACCAATCTCCGCCTTACCGAGAGTGTAGGTGTCGGCCAACTTTACGGCGACATGCCCCGCAAGTACGGGTTCAAGTGAGGCGAGTTCCGCGAGCGCGATCGTGGCGACTTCGGTCGATCCGGGCGCAAGCGCATCGAAAATATCTGACGTGTGTTGCAACGTTTTTTCAGTCGTGACACCGAGGACCTCAATTCAACCACCTGCGGTGTCAATCAGTTTCTGCTGCTTTAGAACCTCTATGAGTCTTGGGAGTTCAAAGGTCGTATTGATATTGGCGGCTGTTGCCAAAACCGTTAGCCTATCGTTGTTAACCATGACCTGATTGTTGGATGAGATCGCGGAAAGCAAAATTCCCGCCTTACCTGCGAGAAACGTCTTCTCATATCCGGTCTGATTAGTGACGCCCTGGAGCTTATTCGTATGGTGAATCAGCCACGATCCTTTGGTCTTTTTGTCCACGGTTATCCCCTATTTAGCCAAATCTTATTCCAAACAAGCCACCGTCTTCGGTGGCATCAGTAAGGCGCGTAGGAAGCACATAGTCATTGAGGTCAAAGCCTTCGATGGTTTCCTTGAAGGCATCGTCCTCGTTCATCGTCACAATGTACTGAAAGCCCAGTTCCTTCGAAATCTCCGCGCCAAGGCGTAGCGCGCTGATCACCTGACGACCGTCAACGCCATCAAACAGGTGGCTGTCATGGATCAGGAGGCCGGGTCCCATCTGACGCTTGGCACACAAGCGCATGAGCATCATGTCGAAGCAAAAAATTTGCATGTTCTTAATGCCCTTGCTGCGCTGACCCTGCATTTGAAACTTGAACGAAGGCCCGTTGGAAGTTTCGTCGATGGTCATGCTGCCAGCCGCCTCGTAGAGGCGCTGCGACGTTTCCTCGAAAGCAACGATAGCTTCGGACAGTCGATCTTTCTGTTCAGCAAAGTCGCGTCGCAGCCGGATCGTAAGCCGATTGCGCTCGATTTCCAATTCGTTCTTCGTGCCCTCCAACTGCTCAGCGGCTTCGAAGCGCTGCCGCACGGATTCCACTTCGGACTCAAGCCGTCCCAGTTCCCCCTGCAGCTTGAGGAATTGGTCCAGCGCACCATGGCTCTTGAGGATGCCCATGATTTCGGCGCGCCGCTGGTCGAGCTGTGCTTTCTTTCTATCGCGAATCTCAATGCGTAGCTTTGCCGCTTCAAGCTCGCTGGACAGATAGTCCTTCCGATTGCGCACCACTGATTCGTGAAAGCTCTTCACGTCTTCATAGCGCCGCTTCACCAAACCGGGGAGCGTAATGCCCGCTTCCTGATAGATCGTTTGCAAGTCTTCCAAATCAGGAGGTATCTCGGAGGTCAGCGCGCCCTCCAAGTCACGGATGGCAGAGAAGTCGATGGTGTTGGCATTGGCCAGTTCATTGAGCTGGTGGGTTAACTTTGCGCTTTCGACTTCCAGCTCCCGGTACTCCGGCAATACCTGGAAGCTCTCAATTTGTGCGTGGAGTTTCTTAAGACGGGCTTCCTGCAGGGTCAACTGAGTGCGCAAGTCGGCCGCTTTGCCGATGATCGAACCAAACGCCCCTGTCCCGGCCGCCTTCTTCAGTTCATCCAGTGTCTTTTCTCGGTCGCGGATGGCTTGCCAGTCGCGTGCGATCTGCCAGTCCAGCCCGAGCAGGAACATCAGCGCCATCTGCATATCGCCGGTTTGCTGCATGCCAGCCTGCTTTTCCGGCGTTGTGAAGGCACCGCTCAACTGCCTGCGCACGAAATAGGCGAACAACGACCGGAACGACGGTGGCTTGCTGCCCGCCGCTTCCAGGCTGCTCAAACCGAACATGCGTTCACCAAGGAGACTGACCCAATCCGTCGCCGAAAACTTGATCTTGGTAGCTGGCGGGCTCGTCACGTAAATCTTCGCTTTGGCTCCGCCGCTGCGTTCGACAACAGTACGCGCATCCTTCAAATCGAATTCCATGCCGAAGGTGTATTCAGCCAGTTCTGGCGTGCGGAAAATGGATTCCGTACCAGCATCCGATCCTGTCAAGAAATGCACAACTTCGATGAAACTGGTCTTTCCGGCTCGATTGCGTGTTTGCTTGCTAGTCGCCCCTTCTGTTTTTTGGGCCAGCAGTATGTTCAGACCTGGCTTCAGATCATTGAGATTCTTGAACGTGGGAAGCGTGCTGAAAATGTTGTGAATCAAGCTGTCCTCCGTGCCACTAGGCCACTTTCGAGTTCAATGGCCTCAAGGGCGTACAGAAGATCAAGCGCGAGCAAAAACCAGTCATAGGTAATCCGCCGAGGAGGGATCGCGCCCAGCCCTCCGGCCTGTCTGTTCAATTCCTCCCAAAGCGCGGACACGGTCTTGGGGCGCGCGAGGAAGGTCAGGATGTGACCGCCGACGGTCAGCAACGCGCGATCTTGCGGGAGATGTTTGGACGGAAGGATCATGCGGGCTCCGCTGTCTGTGCGTCTTCGAAAATCTCGCACTTGTCGAACAGGTAGGCCATGACAGCCAGCACCGCCGCCTTGTGCGTGGGCGTCGTATTTGCCATCCCCCCGGCCCAGGCTTCGAGTCGGCCGAAGATTTCGTCAGGATGGAGCAGGGGCGTCGCATCTCTTAATGCCACATATTCGCTCTTGAATGCCGAAGCAATTTGCTCGCCGTAGACCGGATTCTTCCAAGTGTTGAAGAACTGCATAACGAGCGGCGACTTCTGCATGCCGATCTTCAGGAATTCGGCGACAGCATGCGATAAAAGGTTTGCCTCGATTTTCCCGCGCGACACGTCCTTTACTTCGCTCGTTGCCGGCACGGGAGCGACACTGATGTGGTTGAGCACAGCCATCAAGTCGCTGTACCCCAGATTGATGTTCGCCTCCATGGTCAGCGACGGACCTAACCACGACTCTAGGTCCTGCAGGTTCAGTTGGCGAAACTTCGCCAGCATTTCTTCATATCCGAAATGACCAATCTTGATCTTCGGGTTTTCTTGCCCAAGCTTGACCAGCACTTCGATAATGTGGGGACCCAAGCGGCCATCCCGCGCGTTATGGACAAATGTCCATTCATCGAAGTATTTCTCCCAGTGCGCTTTTGCGCCCTCGAAATCCTCATTAATCTTCTTGATCGCTTCCGCAGCCGTCAATTCGTTTGGGGCATAGCTCTGGAACAGGCTGCGCGCCGAAGGCAGGTACCCATCGTTCTTCCGGTCGCCAACATTGCCCCATGGTCGGCAGGCCATGAAATCGTTGGGATGGGCCTTCGCCATCAGCTTCTCGAACAGGCGTTGAAATTCGTCGCCCTTCGATTCCAAAAAGGCGAGGCGGAAATCTTTCTCGTAGTTGAGTTGCTGGATGCGGTCCATGTGGTTCAGAGCCGTGACTGGATGACGTTGCCCGGCGCTTTCGCCATGGTAAGAGGGGCGCGCAAGGTCATCGTTTCTTGCGATCCGGTTGGGTGATGGCACGGTTGACATCAAAGGGAAGCGCCTTATCGGCTGCGACCCTAGTGAGCAGCATCCGAATCGCATCCGAAACGGACAAGCCCATTTGGGCCAGGACGTTTGTGGCTTCCTCTTTGATTTGCCCGTCAATCCGGGCACGAACGATATCGGTACTCGCCATTTAAATTACGCTTAGGGTGGTTGTAGCTACATTGTGACTCATTTGCGCTATGAGGTCACCTATTTTTTGCCACGAGTTGCGTGACGTCCCGGCGTCGCCGCCGTCGGGCTCGCGGGCGGTACCCCGCGCCTAGTGCCGAGTCACCGCCATTCGACATTGATCCCTGTCGCCTCTGGCCCTTTGGGCCTGCGCGCGCCGCTTGCCGTTAAGGCAGTTGAGTGTGGGGGGTGGTCTTGCTGTTCCCTTCAACGTACCACGCCGTTCTCGCCGTCAAGGGCTGCGTGTGCCTTGCACGCTGGCGTCCATGCGGCCGTCTGCGACCCCTGACTGCTTGCGCTGCGGCGTGTTCCTCCGGTTCCAGGCAATTCCGCCCGATTCGGACTGGAGCACGATCATGTCGCAACTTACTCATTCTCTCGATTCTTCCCTTCTCTTTCGCGATGTCACAGGCGACTACCGTCCTGCCAACGCCAACGAGGTATTGCAGGCGGCGCAGCGTGTACTCGCAGGACAGATGCGCGACTGCGAAGTCCTGAACTCGCCGCAGGTGGTGCGCGACTTCCTGCGGGTGAAGCTGGGGGCGCAGGAGCACGAGGTGTTTGCAGTCATCCATCTAAACGCACAGAACCGTGTCATCGAATACGTCGAGATGTTTCGCGGCACGGTGAGCCAGACATCGGTGTATCCGCGCGAGGTGGTCAAAGAGTCCCTGGCCAGAAACAGCGCTGCGTTATTGCTGGTGCATAACCATCCGAGCGGCTCAACCCAACCGTCGCGCGCCGACGAGATGCTCACGCAGGCACTGAAGTCGGCTCTGGCGCTGGTGGACGTGCGCGTGCTGGATCACCTGATCGTCGCCGGTGGCGACATTCTTTCTATGGCGGAACGCGGACTGTTGTAGCCCGAGGGGGCATCGCCCCCCTTTTTTGCTGCGTCCTTGACGTCCAGTAAAGGCTGCGCGCTGCGCTTGCCTCCAGAGGTCGGCTGACGCTCACCCCACCCCGCCGCGCAGGCTTGGCGCCCCACAAGACCGCCGAACAGTCTGCACCTGATCGGCCAGCACACAAAAAGATTCGCTTGCCGTCAATAGATGCAGATAGCTTTCGCGATATAAACTTATATAAATCAATAATTTAAGTGACTTTTCCGATAATCCGCGAAAGCTGCCGAAAGACCTAAATCATTCCCACTCGATTGTCGCTGGCGGCTTACCGGAAATATCGTACACCACACGATTGATGCCGCGCACTTCGTTGATGATGCGGTTGGAGACGCGGCCGAGTAGTGAATGGGGAAGTTCGGCCCAGTGGGCGGTCATGAAGTCTTGGGTTTGTACTGCGCGCAAGGCGACGACAAATTCGTAGGTGCGTCCATCGCCCATGACGCCGACAGAGCGGACGGGGAGGAAGACGACGAAGGCTTGGCTGGTGAGGTCGTACCAGCTTTGATTGCTTTGATTGCTTTGATTGCTGTCTTTAGTGGCGCGCAGTTCTTCGATAAAAATCGCATCGGCACGTCGTAAAAGATCGGCATATTCACGCTTCACTTCCCCGAGAATGCGTACGCCTAAGCCTGGGCCAGGGAATGGGTGGCGGTAGACCATGTCACGCGGTAAGCCCAGCGCGACGCCTAGTTCGCGGACCTCGTCTTTAAACAATTCACGCAACGGTTCCAGTAGTTTGAGCTTGAGGGTATCCGGTAGGCCGCCAACGTTGTGATGCGATTTGATGGTGTGGGATTTTTTGTTTTTGCCACCGGCGGACTCAATCACGTCGGGATAGATGGTTCCTTGAGCGAGCCATTTGGCGTTAGGAAGTTTTTGGGATTCCGCTTGAAAAACTTCGACAAACTCACGGCCGATTATTTTGCGTTTTTGCTCAGGGTCGCTTACGCCGCTGAGGTGGTTCAAAAACTGATCGGTGGCATCGACATGGATGACTTTCACGCCGAGGCTGCGCGCAAAAGTTTCCATGACTTGCTCGGCTTCATTGAGGCGTAGCAAGCCGTTATCGACAAAAACGCAGGTGAGCTGGTCGCCAATGGCGCGGTGAATCAGTGCAGCAGCAACCGAGGAGTCCACCCCGCCGGACAATCCTAAAATGACTTCATCTTTGCCAACTTGAGCGCGGATTTTTTCAACGGCTTCGCCGATGTAATCCGGCATGTTCCAGTCGTGCGGGCAGCCGCAGATGTCGTGCACAAAACGATCAAAAATCGCTTTGCCCTGAACGGTGTGCGTTACTTCAGGATGGAATTGCAGTCCGTAAAAGCGGCGCTCTTCATCGGCCATGCCTGCGATGGGCGTGGCGGCGTTGCTGGCAATAAGCTTGAAGCCTGGAGGAAGCTCAGTCACTTTGTCGCCGTGGCTCATCCAAACATCAAGTAGGCCGTGCCCTTCAGTATTAACGCGGTCTTGGGTCTCGCGCATCAGCGCAGCATGCCCGCGCGCGCGAATCTCGGCGTAGCCAAACTCGCGCTTAGTGGCGTTTTCAACTTTGCCGCCCAGCTGCGCAGCCATCGTTTGCATGCCGTAGCAGATGCCTAAAACGGGTACGTTTAATTCGAAAACTAACTGCGGAGCGCGTGATGTTTCATCCTCATAAACGGAGTTAGGCCCGCCAGACAGAATCACACCGTCCGGAGCAAACTCACGGATAAAGGCTTCGGAGACGTCGTTAGGATGCAACTCACAATAGACTTGTTGTTCGCGCACACGGCGGGCGATCAATTGGGAATACTGCGAACCGAAATCAAGAATCAGGATTTTTTTGTGCATGGAAATAACGCAAATGAGAAAGCAAAAGAGAAAGCTAAAGGGGCAGAAATGTCAAAAAAGGGGCTAGAAAATAAGGAGAAACAAGATTCAACAATAGAAAAAAACGGTTCTCAGCACCCTACTTTGAGTGCTGAGAACCCAGAACCAGACTACTCAACTCTGTAGTTAGGCGCTTCTTTGACGATTTGCACATCATGAACATGCGATTCGCGCACGCCGGCGGAGGTGATTTGCACGAACTCTGCGCGGCTCCGCATTTCGTCGATATTACTCACGCCGACATAACCCATACTCGCCCGCAAGCCGCCCATCAGTTGATGGATAACCGCGCCCACTGGGCCTTTGTAAGGCACGCGGCCTTCAATGCCTTCAGGGACTAACTTATCGACATTGGAGTCAGCTTCTTGGAAATACCGATCCGCCGCACCTTGCTGCATAGCTCCTAAAGAGCCCATGCCACGATAAGACTTGTACGAACGGCCTTGGTACAACTCGGTCTCGCCGGGCGCTTCTTCAGTCCCCGCAAACAGGCCGCCCAACATTACCGCATGCGCACCTGCCGCAATCGCCTTGGAAATATCACCTGAATATCGAATGCCGCCATCGGCAATTAATGGAATACCGGCATCACGCAGCGCGTTGGCCACGTTGTCGATAGCG
>Ga0209181_10009166_pt1 | contig 13078 bp, 8 predicted proteins | sample MAT05_FD_187208 | JGI IMG/M metagenome (GOLD analysis project Ga0209181, IMG submission 187208) | Freshwater microbial communities from Lake Fryxell liftoff mats and glacier meltwater in Antarctica - MAT-05 (SPAdes) (version 2) | ecosystem: Environmental > Aquatic > Freshwater > Ice > Liftoff... | reverse complement strand
AATGAAATTATCTCAGAAGCATTAGAACGAAAAAAAGGCAATGTGGCAGAGAAATTCCTGGCTATATTGCTCTTAAGTTTACAAAATCAACATACAATTGGCGGCGAATTTTTAGCGCATCATCTCAAAACACTAATCGTGACGTATTCAACTATTTTTGACATTACTTCGAGAACCGAAACAAATCAAACTAAAAGTAAAATAGTAGAACAAACTATTGTGATTCTTTCTGCTTTAAAGTCTGATGAATTAGAAGTAGCTTTCTTTAATGAAATCATTCCAAATGTGAATAGAAATTTTATGCACAATATCGCAGCAACGGCATTATTAAACTTAAAAGAAAACAAGTTTAATGTTTCTAAAAAGCTCGCAGGAATTTGTTTGAAAAAATTAGAAGAAATAATCTCTAATAAACCTTACCCACCAGAGGATTGGACGCGAGCAACGCCAAAAGAAGATAAGAAGGGCGAAATATGGGATTTTCTAATTCCGTTTTTGAAATCGTCTACTTTCGAAAAAGCGGAATATAAAAAAGCCCACGCATATAGGCAGGAGATGGAGAATGAGATTAGAAACGCTAATTTAGATTTGCATACACAAACACTAAAAAAGGGAATTCCTCATACACTGCTTATTTCAAAAACCGTAGCTAGTTATGAGAAGAAGTTGAAAAAATGGAATGAGGATTGCGAATTAAAAGACCAGCTTTTGTCACTGAACTAGGCGATATTTCTTTTTTATCTTCAAATTAAATTCTCACCAAGCGCATGTAGAAGCTAAGCGCGCAAAAAAAATGAAACTCCAGGTTAAACAGTTCGACACGCCCTTAGGTACCATGTATGGAGGCGCCAGCGATGTGGGCATTTGTTTTATTGAGTTTATGGATCGTGTGAAATTGGATACTGAACTTGCGCTGTTGTGCAAAGAACTGGGTGCTACCATTGAAGAGGGTGAGAATAAACACCTTAGTCAATTGGAAAAAGAGTTGCACAACTACTTCGAAAAAACACTCACTGTATTTTCTGTTCCACTCCATTTAACGGGAACGGAATTCCAAAAATCGGCATGGCGGGCTTTGACTAAAATTCCTTATGGTAAAACCTGGACGTATAAACAACAGGCTATCTACATGGGTCAATTGACAGCGATACGCGCAATGGCTGCCAGTAATGGGCAGAATAAACATGCAATTGTGATCCCTTGTCACCGGGTTATTGGCAGCAATGGCAGCCTTACCGGTTATGCTGCCGGACTTCTAAAGAAAAAATGGTTGCTTGATTTTGAAATGGATAAAAGTTTAGCCCCGGAGTTTGATTTGACGTGGATATAGTTTAGCCGCAGATTCAATAGCTATCGGATACGCTGATTTCGTCGATATAGGTGAGCCGCAGATTACGCCGATTTCACAGATCTATACGAGCCACAGATTACATGGTGTACACGTATTTCGCAGATGTAGGCTAGCGATAGAAATTCTAGATGTAGGTTAGCCGCAGATCCGATAGGTATCAGATGCGCGGATTATACAGATGTTTACGCAGGCAAAACGTAACTTATCAATTATAAGCGCTCTGGTTGTCTAATGTAAAATGTTTGAAGAGATTGTCTTTGCCTCTTTTTTCTGAATCGGAGAGCCATGGAATGATGAGTAACACTTTTGTTCCGCAGATTTCTTTACCTTCTATGGCATCCGTGAATTCAATATGCGTGTAACAATTGTATTTAGTTCTAAGTAGCAAAAGTCTTTCTTTGATAATATCTATGCTATGTCTACGTTTGTCTTCTTTGCTTTTCAATTGTCTCGCTGCTCTTCTTCCTACACCATTGTCAATGATCTCAATTTGTAGGGTATCGCCTACCCGCATAAAAACAATGTCCAATTTTCCAGCAGCCTCTAGTGGCTCAATACCATGCCAGATGGCGTTCTCAACAAAGGGTTGCAATAATAACGCAGGCACTTTACACTCTGCCACATTCACCGTATCAATGTTGATGTTGCATGTAAACTCTTTTCCAAGACGCACGCGTTCCAACTCGATGTAAAGATTCAATGCCTTCAATTCATCTTCCAGTGAAATAACAGGATACTGCGAGTTCCTAAAAACGAGACGCATGAGTTTTGCAAATTGTTCCAAAACTTTTAAAGTGGCTTTCGGATCATTTTTTGCTACCTGCTTTGAAATAGAATGAAGCGCGTTAAACATAAAATGCGGATTGAGCTGCATGCCCAAAGTTTGCATTTTCGCTTCAGAAAGTTTACCAGTAAGATCGCCTACCTTTTGCATTTGACTGATTCGGAAAAGAAAAAGTAAATACACAGCCACACCACCAGTGAGTACCATCAAAATAATAAACCACCAGGTCTGCCAGAACGGTTTTGATACAGTAAGCACAAAAGCGCTAACACGCTCACTCCACAAACCATCAGGATTCATAGCCTGCAATTCAAACTCGTATGTGCCCGGCGACAGAGAAGGTAAAAGGACATGGTTTTCGGAAGTCACTGTCCAATTGGTTTTCTCAGTGTTCCTTAAACGGTACCTGTATTTATTAAAAAGTGAGTTCCTATAATTTAAGGCGCTGAATTCTATGTCTAATGAATTTTCATTATAAGATAGTTTGATTCTTTCACTAAAGTCTGTGACTCTGGTAGTGCCATTCACAATAAGCTCCTTCACTACCGGTGTAATACTAAAAGGTTTGTAAAAAATAGTTTTACGGTCGAAAAGATACACACCTTCGTCGGTGCCGGCCACTAAATAATTTCCAATACAGCCTAAATGTGTCACCGGACATTTTGAAATACCGGTAAGACCTGTCACTGAGATCACTTCAAACTTACCTTCTCCTTTGTAATTTTTTATGCGATCTATTCCTTTAGAAGTTCCAATCCACAAATCACCTTCCAACAAAAAAAGTGTATGCACTTTATTACTTGACAGGCCCTCTTCTGTTGTGATACTCTTTTTAATTTCGTCTTTCACAATTAAGAACACACCTTGGTTGCTGGCTACCATCACCGAATCTTTTCCAACAGAAAGCATTTGCTCTACTGAAAATTTATGCATCCCTTTGCTCTTGCCAACAACGGAGGTACCACCGCTTGCACGATTAAGATAAATGAGGTCGTTGATTGTGCCCAGCCACATGCCGTCTGCCTGGTGAAGTTCCGAACAGATCCCGCCGTAATTCCAGTGCTCTGAAATAATTGTTTCTGACATCGAACTTCCTTCGCAGGCTTTCAAAAAAAGTTTATCGCGTTTCGCAAAAACATTCGATTGAGAAGCTCCTCTTCCTCTGGCGCAAATTTCCATTTGACTGATACCACCAATCTTTCCTGAAGAAATAGTATAGTTTAAAGTTCTTCCCGCAAATAATAAAATCTCGTTTTCATTGAGTGCTTTCATGCTCCTCATATTATATTGACCGGGTTCAATAAGTCTTTCCTGCACTGGAATTCCGTTGGAGGATACCTCGTACAAGGCTCCACTGTATGTCATATAATAGGCGCGATCGCCAGAGGTGAACATGGATGTTACTCGTCCCGATGCTTCGTTGCCGCTGCCGGAAAAAGAAAGCGTGGTGCGGTTCGGAATAAAATAAAGACCGTCGGTTTGCGAGCAGGCCCAGATTCCACCTTGATTATCTTCAAGACAACCAGAGATATTTTTATTTTTTAGAAGTTGTTTGTAGCTGAGGTGATCACCTGTTTTGGTTAAATTCCAAAGTCCTTTTCCGTAACTGCCACTTAATATGCCCACGCTTGATTTTTTTAATGCGGGAATATGCGAAAACGGAAGCACCTCCGTACTATACCGTCGGCTTCTGAAATTATAGCTAAGCATGTTTTCGCCAAATACAATGTAAAGGTCTTTACCATCTTTTAAAGCGGAGAGTTGCTGCTGCACCAGGCCATAGATAGGAATGTTGCTTATCGATTCATTATGTAAAGATCCTGGTCCACTTAACTCAAAATTAAAACGCGTTACATTTTCTTCCGTAGAATTGATCACCACTAATTCACCATTGCTCAGTATTTTAACAGCAAGGGTCATGGGCTCACCTTCCACAAAAGTAAAATCGGTGTAGCGGTCTGACTTTAAAACCAGCTTTACGTAGGCTCCCGCAGTTACCACATACATAGTGTCATTTTCAAATACAAGGTTTTGGATGGCGCGTCCACTGAGAAGGCGCAACAAAGAATCATTAAACGCAGGGCATTCGAAACGGTCTGAAGAAGGTTGATACCGATAAAGTTCCCCGGAAAAAGAATACATCCATAAGTTACCCTTAGGATCTTCCTTACAGCCAAAGATCACATTTGATCGAAGACCTTCAGCACTGTTGTAATTTTTGAAATGAACGCCGTCAAACCGCGATACGCCGTTGTCGGTGCAGATCCACATGTGACCGGTTTTATCCTGATAAGCGAGATAAGCTTCGTTGCTGGGCAACCCGTCTTGTACAGTAAAATGACGGTAAAATAATTGAGCAGTATCCGATTTATGTTCTTGTTGAGCACAAACCGTTAAGTTGAAAAAAAGAACAATATATAAACATAGGGATGTTCTCATATACTGTAATGAAGATAGGGTTTAATAGAGTACTAAGCTAAAAAAAAATTAGATACTTAAAAAGGCTTTACCCGGTGAGTTGTTAAAAAGCCAATTGTGTTGTTTTCTGTAATAAAATTCATTGTTTTTGATGGACTTTCATCGCTTTTTTCGCTTTTCGGAGCGATTTATTGAGAATTGGAGCGTTTCCAGACTTAGCCGGGTTTCCACAACTCATTCTATTTTTTCTCCGCTGGAGCATTTTCGTAGTTTGGGGGGTAATGGATTTTTGCTCGCTGCGTCTGAAAGATTCACACTATTATAAGTCCGAAAATTGCATTCCAGTCGCCGGCAAATTTTTTATAAGGGGTCTTCGCAATGCTCTCATTAAAGAGCCTGACATCCAGAATGCTTGTGATCGGTTCATTTTTATTTTGCACCAGGTTTGCGGGGTTGTATTTCGTTAAGCCATTGATCGTGCCAAACCAAATCGTGCCGTCGACGTCTTTAAACACTGAGTTCTGGCAGGTTTCAATTCCGGTAAATCCTTCGCCTTTGCTGAAATGTTTGATCTGCGTGGGTTTACGTTCTTTGTCAAGAGAAATATAATCGAGACCCGTTTCACTACCGGCGAATAAATTATTTACATTGTCACAGCTCAACAAATAAATGTTTGAAGAAGTTAGTCCTTGCTTGTGATCGTAACGCTTTAATTTAAAATCACTCTGGTATAATGGAAAACAAAAAATTCCCTCCCCTCCAGTGCCCGCCCAAAGGTAACCACTCTGATCTTCAGCAAAACATCGGATGGAGCTTGACCGAAAATAATCGCCGGAATTAAAATGTGGCTTTTTGAACTTTTCATTTTCCATGTACCCAATCCCGTTATTTTCTGTCGCGTACCAAAGTCTCCCCTGCTTGTCGTAATGCAGACAAGTTAACCGCGGATGCAAAAGGCCTTGTTTTACATTAAAATTCGTAACCGATAACAAAGGCTCTGTAACAACTTTGTAAAGACCCATACCGGCGGTAGCAATCCATAGCACGCCATTTTTGTCCTTTACAATCGCTCGAATGTATTTTTTTTCAAGGGCTTCTATAGATTTGAATGTTATGCCGTCACCCGTCACGAAAACACCCTGCCCGTCTGTGCCAAAATAAACATTGCCAGCGTTATCTTCATTAATCGCTTTTACTTTTACATTGGCAAAACCATTCTCCGCTCCGTAATTTATAAAACGAGAACTATCCAGCACAGTCACACCTTTGTCGGAAGTGCCTGTCCATAATTTTTGTCTACTGTCTCTGAAAATGCTGTAAATAAAATTTCCTACCAATCCGGAAGCTTTGTCATAAACTGTAAATTGTTTTCCAAAATAATTACAGACGCCACCACCGGAAGTCCCAAACCAATAATTCGCGCTTTTATCTTGTGTAATGCTCCGGACATGATTATTGCTGAGTCCTTCATTTTCCGTGATCCACGAAAAATTTTTAGAAAAAAGATTGTACTGCGCAACACCATGATTTAAAGTGGCCAGCCAAACATTTTCTTTGTTATCAAAATAACAATCGAGTACTGTTTTTCTGTATAACTCAAGGTTCAGATCGATCCGGAAAAATCTAGAACCATTATAAACATAAGCACCATCGCCATAAGTGCCTATCCAGATATTCCCCCGGGTGTCTTGCCTGATGCACGTGATAGAATTATTTACGAAGCCTTCTTCCTTACCAAATTTAGTTTTTTCATAAGCCCTATTTTTTTTAACGATCTTGTAGAGTCCCTCCGCGTTGCCATACCAGACAGCACCTTTTTTATCGACCAGGACAGACATGATTACTGTTTTCTTCTCTTTTAGTTCTTTTGTTATATCAGTAATTTTCTCTCCGTCCAAAAATCTAAGGCCTACATTCGTTGCAAGCCACAATCTCCCTTCCATGTCAAATGCAATATCCTTAACTGTCACCTGCGCAGAATCCGCGTTGAGCTTATAGGTTCTGAATTCCACTCCATTATAACGGCACAAGCCATTCATGGTTCCTATCCAAAGGTTATGCGACGCATCTTCTTTTATGCTCAACACATAGTTATTCGGCAAGCCATCTTTTAGGGTGAAGGTTTTAAAATGCTCTCCGTCAAAACGCGTGATCCCTCCGCCCTGGGTGCCCATCCATAAATAACCGCGTGAATCTGTCAACAAAGCGTACACCTGCGATTGCGCTACGCCCTCCTTCACCGAATAATTTTGAAAATTGTATTGTTGCGAATACGAAGTGAGTCGGGTTATCAAAAAAATAAATATGGTAAAAAATCTATTCAATGGAACTACTACATTAGCAATTTTAAAAGACCGAAAGAAAAAAAACGGAGCGCCAATACAAACAATACAAAACCAATGGTGACAGCAAGACTTCTATCGCTGACCTGGTAAACACCTTGCGATCTCTTAAATAGAAGGGCTACGGGTATAAGCACGAAAAATACCAACGAATAATCAGACCGCGGTATATATTCAGGATCCATTCCGTACACGGGAATAAAAGATAAAAGCACGAAAGTACTTACTCCGAAAAACAGTAAATTCCAGCCGTATTTTTTTCCGGTGATCAAAAGAAAAATTCCCAACAGAGCAGGAGCGGTTCCTACAAGATTTCCGGCATGAAATAAAAATTTGAGAAAGTTAAAATAAAGCGGCATCAGCTCGGGGAAGCCGGAGTGAAGAGCCCCCAATGCCGCCCAAATAATCAAAATTGAAAACAGAGCGAAGAGACTGTAAAGCACCCACTCATACCAGGATATTTTGGAAAATTTATTCATACAATTAATCAAAGATAGAAAACACTTCTCATTAAAAATGCAGCGAATAATAAAAGACCAAAAACAAGCATTTTTCCCTTACTAACTTTGACCTGCAATGATAAAGAAGGTCTTCGCTACATTTAAAAAAAACAACATCGCCGTAAAAACATGGCGAAACAGAATATTGCTGGTAATGTTCCTGATTTTCATTGCATGGTATATAAACTGTCTCCCTGACAAACTTTTTACCTCGCCAAATTCTACAGTGCTTCTTGATAAAGATCAAACGCTTTTAGGTGCAAAAATCGCATCAGATGGGCAATGGAGGTTTAGCTCAGAAAAAAATATACCGTCTAAGTTTGAAACCTGCCTTCTTGAATTTGAAGACCGGAATTTCTACAAACATTACGGCATCAGCATAAAAGGAATAGGCCGCGCCCTGAAACAGAACATAAGAAATAAAAAAGTGGTCAGCGGTGGAAGTACTATCACTATGCAGTTGACAAGGATAATGCTCAAAAATCCGCGCCGTAGTGTTTCGGAGAAGATTCTCGAAATGGTTCTCGCCACCCGCATGGAAATCCGTTTTTCAAAAAAAGAGATCTTGCATTACTACAGTGCTCATGCGCCATTTGGCAATAATGTTGTAGGACTGGAAGCAGCATCCTGGCGGTATTTTGGAAGAGGCGCCGGGGCTTTAAGTTGGGCCGAATCTGCTACACTGGCTGTGCTGCCAAATGCACCCGGACTTATTTATCCCGGCAAAAATCACCAGCGGCTTTTAGATAAGCGCAACCGTTTATTAAACCGCTTGTATGATATTCACAAAATAGATGAGACCACTTATTTGCTGTCGCTCGCCGAACCTTTGCCTGACAAGCCACTTTCACTGCCACAAAAGGCACCCCACTTGCTTGCAAAACTGAGTACGGAGGGCCACAAAGGTCGGACGATTGAAAGTACGCTCGACCACAACCTTCAGGAAAAAATTATGCAGCTTTTAGAAATCCATAGCGAACGCTTGCGGGAAAATAAAATATACAATGGAGCAGTAATAGTGACTTCTGTAAAAACCGGGAAAGTGCTGGTGTATATAGGAAACACAAAATCGCAGGGAGACGAACACGGCAACGATGTAGATTGCCTGAGTGCAGCAAGGAGTACCGGAAGTATTTTAAAACCTTTTTTATATGCTAAATGTCTTCAAGACGGTCAGATTACTCCTTCTATGCTGATACCGGACATTCCCACACAATTTGGAAGTTTCACGCCCAAAAATTTTACAAAACAATACGATGGCGCAGTGCCTGCCAACAAAGCCCTCGCCAGGAGTCTAAATATTCCCATGGTTAGGATGCTTAACGAATATGGGCTCGAAAAATTTCACCGCGACCTGAAAAACTTCGGATTGACTTCCTTGCACAGACCGGCGAAACACTACGGATTGTCGTTAATATTAGGCGGTGCTGAAGCCAGGCTAGATGAGCTTAGCAGAGCTTACACGCAAATGGCGCAGGAATTAATATACGGTCAGAAAAAACCTATCCAGTTGGTCTCCAATAAAAATAAGAAGGCGGAAAAAAAACAAACACATCAAAACGGAACAAATACAGGCTGCATCTACAGTACTTTTGAGGCCATGGTAGAAGTAAATCGTCCTGACGAGGACGGCAATTGGCGCGCATTCGCGTCTGCACAAAAAATTGCCTGGAAAACCGGTACAAGTTTTGGCTTCCGAGATGCCTGGGCAATTGGCATTACCCCCGATTATGTTGTAGCAATATGGATTGGTAATGCAGATGGAGAAGGTCGTCCGGGGCTGACAGGCATTAAAGCTGCGGCTCCTTTGTTGTTTGATGTCTTTGCGCAACTTCCAAAATCATCAGTCTGGTTCAGTGAGCCTGCAAACGAGATGACAAAAATGCTTATCTGCAGTGAGAGCGGACACAGAGCTTCCGAGCTTTGTATCCGTAGCGAATTTGTAAGGGTGCCTAAAAATTGTCTCAGCACCACAGCTTGTCCTTATCACCAGCTGGTGCACCTCACGAAAAATAAATCTCAACGTGTGGACAGTGAGTGCGAAAGTGTTTATAACATCGTTCACATGAGTTGGTTTGTTCTTCCGCCTCTAATAGAACGCTATTATAAATTTAATCATCCGAACTATAAAGTGCTTCCAGATTTTAAGCCTGACTGTTTTTCGAAAGTCAGCGACGGGGCTATTGCGATCTTATATCCCAAGCCCAACAGCAAGATCTACGTCCCCATAGAGATTGACGGCAATACCGGCAGAACTGTTTTTGAGGCAGCACACCGAAATGTTAATACAAAAGTGTACTGGCATTTGGACGATACTTTTATAGGTGAAACAAAAGAGATTCATCAGTTTGCTTTAAACCCAAGCGTTGGCAAGCACAGGCTCATGCTCGTGGACGAGAATGGAATTTCCTATTCGCTTAAATTTGAAGTGCTTGGAAAATAGATTAAGGATTGTCGACTGTTGCATCCTGCGCAAGCGGAGCATCATCCGGAGCTTTCTCGAGATCTCTGTCGAATGAGTAAAGCGACGCAGCATCCGCTTTTTCACCGCCGGCAATTTTTATTTTGTCGAGAAGATCCATTGCTAAAGTTTCTTCTTCTGTTTGTTCTTTCACAAACCATTGCATGAAATTCCAAGTCGCCCAGTCCTCTTCCGTATGCGCCATTTTGGCGACCTTATAAATTGCGTTTGTGTTGTCGACTTCGTGCTCAAATACTTTCTCGAAACATTGGTTAATACTTTTTGGATTCTCCGGTGGAGCGGGAATAGCGGTAACGTTCACCTTTCCGCCCCTTTTCAAAATATACTCCACGATCTTCATCATGTGGTTACGCTCTTCTCCCGAATGCCTGAACAGAAAATTTGCAATACCTCCGCAGCCTTGGCTATTGGCCCACGCTGCGTATGAAAGAAAAATCTGCGCGGCATGCGCTTCTTTGGTCATTTGTTCGTTTAATGCTGTTTCAAGTGTTTTAGAAAGCCTGTTCGTATTCATGATTTCAGAATTTAGGTTAAAATGTAGTTTTCGCTGAAATTCTTTCAAATTTGATACCGATAAAAACACGCCTTTTAAAAAAGTATCAATGTTTACTACACCGGGCTCGCTGGTTCGGCTATAGGCAATCTGAATTTTTAGCAATTCCTTGTCCGGGCAAATATTTCCTCATTTGAATATGTAAAATACTTCAAAAATTAGCTTTATATTTGATTAGCCAAGGTTAAACAAAATTCTCGCCCCTGAAAAATCTAAAATCTAAAAAAACGAACTAGTCGATTCAATAGTGCGATTCATCGATAAAAACATACTCTTTGCCGTAATTTTTGAAGCTACCATTTCTTTTACCTTATTTAGAGCAGAAATTCAGAGTGAGTAACGCAGTTTAATTGCCCCGGTCCTATGATTAAACTTAAAAAAATAATTACCGATCTTGATAACAACATTTACAAAACTGTTGAAGCAACCCTTGTAAAAAACAAATCGGAAAACTTTTTGTTTCTTCTACAATCATACAGAAACGGAGAGATTAAAGACGCTGAGATCGCTAAATCTCTCAGCATCAATTCCAATTCGCTTTACGTTTTAAAATCACGATTGAACGATAAGATTCAGGAACACTTATCAGGCGATATATATTCCAACAAAGAAGACGTTATAAAACAACTTCACCAAATCCCTGACATTTGTTTTGGCTCTTCGCGCGAAGTCGCCAGTACCTTTCTTCAGAAACTCGAAAAAGACCTTTTAATGTTTGACCTGCATAACGAATTGCTAGTTGTGTACAGCGCCTTAAAAAGAATACACGTTTATTCGGATAAATATTTTCACTATTCTCAGCTTTATAACAAACATACAGCTTTTAACCTTTCGGTCGAAAAGTGCGAGGAACTGCTTGGGAATTTTAACCGGGTACTTGCGCAGTATAACTTTTCAAGATCAACTAAACTTATGGAAACACTTGTGTTTATAAGTAAGGGCGTAAACGATCACTTTTCATTAAATCCTTCGCGACAAATAGAACTGATCAAAAACATAGTTGAGCTTGAACCTTCGGTGTTTTTCAATAAAACGGTAAACCCTGATTTGAATGTGAGCGAAACACTTGCAAATACTGAAAAAATGATCGACGCTCTCCCTGATTCCTCAGTGCATAAAAACTGGCTGCCTGCCATTCAGTACCTGTCGTTTGAGTATTTCAGAAAAAGCGGCCAGGCAAAACAAGCTGCCCAGTATTACGAAAAACTGAATGCCCTGTTCGGCAAGCTGCTTCTTTATACAAACGTGTGTCTCACTTCAAGATTTCTGATCTCCAAGCTTTGTTATTTACAGGAGAACGGAAAGATTGAAGATCTGTTGACTGAAGACTCGAAAGACCTTTTAATAGATGCCGAAGATACGCACGCAGTGGTTCTCTTAGGAATATACAACGCAATGGTCTCCTACTATAGAAAAAATTATAAGGAAGCGGCCTCGAAGCTGAACGAAGTAATAAATTCAAATAGTTTCAAAGACTATTTCCATATTAACACAGATATAAAATTAACCCTCGCTTTTGTCTATATGCAAATGAAAGAGTACGACATGGCAGACAGTCTCCTTAAAAATATTTACCGTAAAATAAAATCGGAAGAACTTGATACTTATGGAAATGTGCTGGACCTGATTAAACTATTTAACGCAGAGATCAAACAGAACGGCAAAATAACTTCTAAACAAAAAGATGACTACATCCTTTTCCAAGCCAGAAACATAAATGAAAGCAAGTTGCTAACCCACCTCGATTATGAACTTAAAAAGAAGTACAGCTAATTAAACTCTTACTCAAGATGAAGATAAAGGAACCTAAATTTAAATATACCAACGTGATGCTTATCGATGATAGCGAGCTCGATAACTTTATTAATGAAAAAACACTGGAGGCTAATCACTTTTCAAAAAAAGTCTATGTTCATACAAGTGCTAAAAGTGCTCTTGAATTTTTGAATAATTTAGTCACCATGGGTGCCGAATATTCTGAAGTTTATCCAAAAGTTATTTTTATTGATATAAATATGCCCATGATGGATGGCTTCCAGTTTATTGATCACTATAAAAAAAGTTCTGAAGCGCATTTAGAGAACCCTAAGCTCGTTATCCTTACTTCGTCGGTTTATAATGAAGACCGGCACAAAGCAAGTGCTATTGCGAAAGACATTATTTTTTTAAATAAGCCGCTTACGAAGGCTTTGTTGGACTCTATCTAGAAGACAGCGCGGCCGAATATAAAACAGCTTCCCTGTTGATTTTACGTTCGGTTTTTTCCAAAATTGATTTATCTTGCATTTAATTTAAGATAAAGTATTCTGAGCGTGTTTGTCAGAATGTATTCTAAAGAAAGCTCTGCAAAAGCCGGCGTTAAGTTTAATTGCAAATTTTATCAGTCCTGTTAGGTTATAAATGAAAAGTCCTTTAAAAATACTCCACTTTGAAAGCATAAGCTTTGAAGCAGCGGCAATTAAGGAAATTATTAAAAAAGGAAATTTTACTTTCGAGTATTTTTGGGTTAAAAACAGTGTTGAATTCGAACATGAGCTCCTGCGCTTTAATCCCGACCTTATCCTTTGCAATTTTTCTCTTCTTCCGCCAAGACTTAAAAAAAAGCTTTTACAGGTTACAGATAAAGATACACATGCACCGTTGTTACT
>Ga0209181_10009162_pt1 | contig 13082 bp, 9 predicted proteins | sample MAT05_FD_187208 | JGI IMG/M metagenome (GOLD analysis project Ga0209181, IMG submission 187208) | Freshwater microbial communities from Lake Fryxell liftoff mats and glacier meltwater in Antarctica - MAT-05 (SPAdes) (version 2) | ecosystem: Environmental > Aquatic > Freshwater > Ice > Liftoff... | reverse complement strand
GCGAATTGTATGGGCAGTTCGGGCTGACGACCATTACAGAGCATTAGCCCGAGAGCGGGAGGACTCAATATTTGTCTGGTTCTGGATTGGGACGCATGAAGAATACAATCAACTCATTAAGCGGTTATGATTCACGAAACAATCGGCCAACTGGGCCACTTTTTTGTCATTCTGTCGTTTGTGACGGCGCTGGTGGCCACCGTTGCTTACCTGATGTCGGCTCTTGGCAAGGGACAACTCCGTCAAACAGAAGCTGTTGCTGAACTGGAACTGGCTTATGCCGGTGTAAATGTTGCCAACGCAAACACTACCCACCGACCCAAACCGGACCGCCGGACCGCCGGACCGCCCAAATCCGAAAGCATCAAAGATGATTGGCGGACGCTGGCCCGCTGGTCGTTTTACGTTCATGGCGCTGCTGTGATAGGTATCATCGTGTGCCTTTACTCCATCATTTATAACCATTATTTCGAGTATCAGTACGCCTGGAGCCACTCGTCGTATGCGTTACCGCTGCAATACGTAGTTTCCTGTTTCTGGGAAGGCCAGGAAGGTAGCTTTCTGCTCTGGCTATTCTGGAACGCGATTTTGGGCGCCATCTTACTAAATAAGAGCGGTTCAAAGTGGGAGGCCCCCACCATGACTGTATTTGCTTTGGTGCAGGCGTTTCTGGCATCCATGATCTTAGGGGTAGTATTCGGTGGTACGTTCAAAATTGGTAGCTCGCCGTTTATGCTGATGCGCGAAGCCATGCCCGACACCCCTATTTTTATTACCGACCCAAACTTCATTCCGAAGGATGGTAACGGCCTGAATCCACTGCTTCAGAATTACTGGATGGTGATTCACCCTCCTACCCTATTTTTGGGCTATGCACTTACACTGATACCGTTTGCCTATTGCATAGCCGGGCTCTGGCGCAACCAGCCACTTGAGTGGATTCGGCCTGCTTTGCCCTGGACACTTCTTGGCGGTATGATTCTGGGTGTCGGTATCATGATGGGCGGTTACTGGGCCTACGAAACGCTCAACTTTGGTGGCTACTGGAACTGGGATCCCGTCGAGAATTCGGTGTTTGTACCCTGGTTAGTACTGGTGGGTAGTTTACACACCATGTTGATTGCCAAAAAAAGTTCGACGGGGTTGAAAACCGCTGTCATCCTGACCATTTCGACTTTCCTGCTCATTCTCTATTCAACGTTCCTGACCCGGAGCGGTATTCTGGGCAACGCATCGGTACACTCCTTTACCGATTTGGGCTTGTCGGGGCAGTTGCTGGTTTACCTGATGGTGTTTGTGATTGGGGCCGTTTTCATGATGGTGTATAAATGGAAGATTATTCCCAGCGATGAGAAAGAGGTCTCTGTGTACACCAAAGAATTCTGGATCTTCATCGGTGCTATCGTAGTGGTTCTGGCTGGCTTCCAGATCATTGTGGCCACCTCGATCCCAGCCTTTAATAAGTTCCTCGAAGTGTTCGGCGTTGTAAGCAACCTCGCGCCCCCCGCCGACGCTATTGCGTTTTACAACAAGTTTCAGGTCTGGTTCTTTATCGTAATTGCCGTGCTTACGGGTATTGGGCAATACCTCTGGTGGCGCAAAATCGACGGTAAAAACTGGACTGCCCTAACTACTCCAGCAATGGCAACCCTGCTATTGAGTGCAGGTATCATTGCTGTAGGTAAGGTTTCTAACCCCGTGTACATTGTACTGATTGTGGCCTCAGTGTTTGCCCTTGTCACCAACGGTACGGTGCTTTGGGGAGTTATGCGGGGCAACTACCGTTTGTCGGGCGGTGCCGTGGCACATGTTGGTATGGCATTGATGCTCATCGGTATTCTGTTTTCAGCAGGCTATTCCAAAGTGGTATCGGTGAACAACAGCGGTATTCCGATTTCGAAACGCGAGGAGTTCACCAAGAACAATAATCAGGAGAACAAAGAAAACGTCCTCCTCTGGATCAACCAGCCGGAGCGCATGGACAAATACCAGATGACCTACCGGGGGCAGCGCGTCGAGATTCGCGACGTACCGGGTTATGTACCCCGCTCGTGGGTATCGGTTATTGAAGGTGCCGGGGAGACGCTCTCTTTTCACGGGATTGCCCAACGCGATATTGAGCAGAAAGGCAAGGTGTATCACAAAAAAGGCGATACGTTGGCTCTATACCCAGAAAACGTGTTTTATGAAGTAGAGTACCGCGATCCCGACGGTAAGATTTTCACGCTCTACCCCCGCGCCCAGTCCAATCCCAAAATGGGCCTGCTGGTATCACCCGACATTGCCCGCAACACCAGCCGCGACCTGTACACCTTCGTATCGTCGGTGCCAGACCCCAACGCAGACAATGAGTGGAGTAAAACCGAAAACTTTACGGTGGCTATGCGCGACACGTTCTTTGTGAACGATTACGTAGCCATTCTGGACAATGTAGTGAAAGTTGATCAGGTCGATGGTGTTGAGCTCGGACAGGGCGATGCCGCTGTACAGGCCCAGGTGCGAGTACTCGACAAAAACGGCGAGTATGTGCTGACGCCTTCATTCATTATCAAAGACAAGCTGGTAGCTCGCCCGCCCTATGTCAGTGATGAATTGGGCGTTCGGATTCAACTGAACGAAATTGACCCCCGCACCGGCAACTTCACCTTCGCCGTGAACACGACTCAGCGCGATTACATTGTCATGAAAGCCTTCGAGAAGCCACTTATCAATGTACTCTGGATCGGCACACTGATTGTGGCGCTAGGCTTCGGTATCTCTACCGTCCGCCGTTATCGGGATTTTAGTAAGCTGCGGGACAAGGGGCTGGCGTAGTCGCGACGAATCTACACTATGTACAGACACAGCCACGGGTACATTATTAACGCCAGCAGCACCACAAACCCTACTCTGTTTTCTTCTTCAACGTCATCGCGTACTGCCCGTTGACTAACAGCGTTAGGCGGTCTTTACCGATAAATAATTCAGGGCCGTCAAGCGTCTGAAAAAGCATTTGCTTGGAGAAGTCGATGTTTAACCGCCGGGCCGTCGCTCCGGCCTGTCCGCCGGTGCGGCACCGGTTCGGTAGTTGTCGCTACCGGGCTAGTACCAACTGCAATAAAATCGACTCTTTGCCTGCGTTTATCTGCCCAGTCGGTGGTTTCAGTCGGTTTGCTTTTGACCGGTTTACGAGAAGCCGACGAACCAGTTGTAATCCGTTGACAGCCAGACAAAAATAACAAAACAAAAATAATTGAATACGAAAGAGAGAGAGAAAATCCTTGCTTAATTTGGGTGCTCATGCCAACATCCATTGGTGCATTAATGGAAAAACAATGAACAAAACTTGTAGAATAGTATTTTAATAGAGTACAACCCATTGAGTAGGACAACGACAGCTCTCTTTTGGGCCTACATCTTTTCTGAACTAACTTAGCAGGTCTTGTATGCATACAAGGCACTCATATTCTTCATTCGACGGATTAGCCGAAAATGAAACTAAACGAAACACTCCTGTTAGCTGGTGCCGCTAGTGCGCTCATTATCTGGATTCTGGAATACCAGCGTACCTCATTTTTGGATAGCTACACCTACCTGATGCTTTGTCTGGGATTATTATTCACGTTTCAGTATGTCCGCAACAAACGACTCCAACGCGAGAAAACCGTCTCGCCCACGATTAAACAAATGGCAACGGACCCTAAAAAAAAGAAGAAAAGGTAGCAGTGAGCAGTGAACAACCAACAGTAAACAGTGAGCAACTATCAGTAGACTGACTCATGGCCTGCTCACTGCTCGTTGTTCACTGCCAACTGCTACTGCCAACTGCTCACTGCTAAACTATGCTCCTTCTACTTGGCGCTTTTCTTGCTCTTATTTTGTCCGGGTTTTTCTCGGCAGTCGAAACGGCGTACCTGTCCGTAAACCGAGTGTATTTTGAATTACACAGTAAACAGGGGCCAGTGGGCGAAAAGTTAGTGTCACAATTTCTCAAGCAACCTATCCTGTTTGTAGGGACTACGCTGGTTGGCAACACGCTTTTCCTGGTTATCTATGCTGTACTGGGCGTTACGGGTTTGCATCCACTTCTGATGAACCTCTTGCCCGACGATTACGACAATCCATTTGTTGTTATCATTATCGAAACGCTGATCTTGACAGTAGTTTTTATGCCCGTGGCCGACTACCTGCCCAAAAGTCTGGCTTTGATTCATCCCGACGCCTTTCTAGAGCGTCTGGCTGTGCCGTTATGGGTTATCTATCTGGCTATTGCCCCGCTGGTCCGCGTGTTGGTTGGTACGGCCCGGCTCTTCAACAAGTATATATTGCGCCAGAAACACGACGAAATTCGACCCGTTTTTGGCCTTACCGATCTGAATCATTACCTACAACAGGCCAACCATCGGGGCGCCGACCGAACCAAGGCCGAAACCGAAGATGAGGTGGATGTTGACACCCGCATTTTCAACAATGCCATTGAGTTTCGCGATGTACGAGTGCGCGACTGCCTGATTCCGCGCCGGGAGGTTACAGCCGTTGAAGTAAACGACAACGTGGATGATCTCCGGCGGGCATTTCAGGATAGCGGCCACTCCAAAATTCTGGTTTACCGTGAGAGTATCGACGATATTATTGGCTACTGCCATGCGCTGGCTCTTTTTGAAAAACCCCAAACCATCGAGAGTATTCTAACCCCCATTGTAACGGTTCCTGAAACGATGCCTGCTCAGGATTTGCTGCTTCGGTTCACCAGCGAACACAAAAGTTTGGCCCTCGTAGTAGACGAATTTGGCGGAACGGCTGGTATTATCAGCGTGGAGGATATTGTAGAGCAGATTTTTGGCGAAATTCAGGATGAGTTCGATACCAACGAAGACTGGACTGAGCGCCAGATCGACGAGAACACTTATCGGCTTAGCGCCCGACACGAGATTGCTTACCTGAACGAAAAATTCAGTTGGGATATCCCCGAAGGTGACCAGCGCTCGGCCCGTTACGACACCCTTGGCGGCCTGATTCTGGCGCTCAACGAAGATCTTCCTACTGTAGGTCAGCGTATTGAGATGTCGCCGTTCACATTTATTGTTGAATCGATGGACGGCACCCGGATTGATACCGTACTGGTTGAAGTCAGAAAAGAATAACCTGTTCAATCATGGCAATATAGCCCTGAATGCCTTCTTCGATTTCGTTCAGGTAAATAAACTCGTTGGCCGTGTGCGACCGCCCCGAATGGCCGGGGCCACATTTGAGCGAGGGGCAATCTAACAAAGCCTGATCCGACGTTGTGGGAGAGCCGTAGGTGGTGCGGCCCAGCGCTATGCCCGCCTGCACAATGGGGTGTTCAATAGAAATACTCGACGGTCTCAGGCGAATAGAACGGGGCTTCACTTCAGCGCTGATGTTGGCTTTCACAGTCTCAATAATCTCTTCGAGCGTATACTGCTCCGTCACCCGAATATCGACGGTAAAGGTGCAGGCATCTGGCACCACATTGTGCTGTGTTCCGGCACCGATAATCGTCACCGATATTTTGATCGGTCCCAACATAGGCGACAATTTCGGAAACTGGTAGGTAGTAAGCCAGTTGATATCCTGAATAGCTTTGTAAATGGCATTTTCGCCTTCGTTCCGGGCGGCATGACCCGACCGGCCATGCGCCACGCAGTCAATTACGAGTAAGCCCTTTTCGGCTACAGCCAGCTGCATGTCGGTTGGTTCGCCAACAATAGCAAAACTGATGGAGGGCAAATCGTCCACAAGTAGTTCCAGCCCATCACGACCCGATATTTCTTCTTCGGCACTGATTGCCAGCACCACATTGTAGCGAAGATCGGTGCGGTTGTAGAACCAGCAGAATGTAGCAATCAACGAAACAAGGCAACCGCCAGCGTCATTGGAACCCAGACCGAATAGTTTTCCATCCTCAGCCAGTGGCTCAAACGGATCGAGTGTCCATGACGTATTTGGCCTTACAGTGTCGTGGTGTGAATTGAGCAGAAGGGTAGGCTTGGCGGGGTCGAAGTGCGCGTTATGCGCCCAGATATTATTCTTTTTACGGGCAAATGGAATACCCTGATCGGTCAGAAATTCCTCAAGTAACAGAGCCGTTTTGTCTTCTTCCCGGCTAAATGAAGGCGTGGAAATCAGCCGTTTGAGCAGCGAGATAGCCGCTTCGGTTAGTACACTTTGTCGGGAAGGCGTTTCAATAATCATAAAAAAGAGTCGACGGTACGGTCCATCAAAGATACGTCAGCCTTCATAATACTTCACGCCACGATCCCGTAAAAACTGCTTGATTACGTCCAAATGAACACACATGCCAACGTTTAGGAAAGGATAATTAGACACTTTTGTTTTGCGGTTATTAACCATAACTTCCTGGTTTTCAATATCAAAACCCAGGTGCAGGTGCCGCGTTGCCGACTGCATACCATAAATCAGGCCGCGCGTATCGAACAAAGGCCCACCGCTTTGTCCCCGCAAACCCGGTGTACTCATTTCAATGCCCGAAATAGCTCCGTTGGGGTCAGCAATCAGGCGCGTTACAATGCCGTCGATCGGAAACCGGGCCGAACTTAGGCGCCCGGTCTCAGTCCATTCAATATCGTCGGTTTGGGGGTTATAGCGAAAATTAGTAAACTCAGGAAACGGATAACCTAGGCGACATAAACTCCGGCCGGGTTTAATAAAACTGCTGTCTCGGGCAAAGGTTGCGTAAGCCGGGTATAGCTTTCGGGTATAGTTCTTGAACCGCAGCACCGCCAAATCGTAGGTTGGGTGCATGTCGATGGTAATTTCCGAAAACTGATCGAAGCAGTTGTGAAACGAGTTGCGAATCCGAATCATACTCTCGGCGCGCAGGTTGTACTTTTCCTCCAGTTGCTTGAGCTGATTCCCTACGTTTTTATCCCGCGCCAGCGATCCCCGTGCCGACTGAAACTGCCGGTAATTCTGGTAAATAGCATCAGCATTCACAATCAGTTCGGCCACGTGTTTACAGGTAACGGCGCAACCATCTTCATTCACAAAAAACAGGGTCGCACTGCCGGGAATAACTTCGCCGTGGCCATAGAGCCGGACGATGGAATGCATGGGGCGGGTGAAGGTATCAATGCGCTCAATAGCGTCAACAAACATGGTGGTTAATGAAAAGAGTAAGGAGCAAAAATAAGGAATTACAGCCCCACCCGCAACCTCCCTCCTGGGTCAAAAGCGACCTTACCTTGAAGTGCGTATCCCACACGCAGTGCTAAAACCGTGGTGCTGGCGGGTACGGTTATTACGTGCCGAATCTCGACCAGATCAGTAGAGGTAGGTACCCGATTGCACGACCATACACTGGGGTCGGTCCAGTTGCCCGCACGCGTAGTAAACATAGCAGCGCAGATCGCACCAAGCTGTAGTACGTAGTCTTCGGCTTCGCCAAAACTATAGGTGCCACAGGGATTTGTTGGAGGAGCATTGAATTGTACCATGACCCGTATGTTCAAGGCTCCCGCCGTTGTACCGATAGGAATAGTTAAACTACCAGAGAACCCGGTAGTAAGTGAACCGGTTGTTTGAAACAGCTGCTCCGACGATGGCGACGATTCGAAAATACCGTCGCGGTTCAGATCCCCCCAGATGGTGACTCCTTCGTAAAATGTATTGCCCAGAAACTGGCCCCTAATGTCCACTGTTTGCCCTGCCGTCACGCTTATTGGCGTACTATATTGAGTATAGCCACCTGACGTACAGCCCGTATTTTGACTCATAACAGCCCCATTCAGGGTGAAACTATCCAGCCCATCCTGATCGTAGCACCCTTCCGTGAAAGTTGGGCGACAAAGGGTGGCTCCCGACGTAGCCGTTGCCACCCCCGATACCCCGCCCGTGGTACTATTCGACGGGCGAACGCGGTACGAATAGGTAATAAACGAGTCGGTGGTCAGGTCGGCAAATGAGTTGTTGTTGGGCCCGACTCCACCCACCGGCACAAAAACCCCCGTGGGTGTAGTTGATCGTTCGATCAAATAACCCATTTCGTTCGTGGCGTTGTCCTGCCAGTTTAGCACGATTCCGCCACTAAAGCCTGGTGTAGCCGTCAGGGTCGAAACGGCGGCAACCGTTGTGGGAGCGCAGTCGATGGTGTAGCCAGTGGCCGTTTGCCGGGTAGCCAACCCGCCCTGAATACGCCCATGTTGCCCCGCTGTGAATTGTGGGGTACAGCCATCGTAGTACGACATAATGTTGCTCAGTTGGGGATTGTATGGTTCCCCGTTAGGGTCAGTGATAGTTCCTGTATATACCAGACAGCCATTGACGATGGTGGTCGAAACGCCGTTTCGCCCATACGGATCAGCGGGAGTGTCGCAGAGAAAATCGCCGACGGTAGTGCAGTTGGCCCCCGCGCCACGCGTTACGAGTTCGGGCGTACTGGCTTCATTGCTGCCCTGAAACGTATGATACAGGCTGAAATTATGACCTAATTCGTGGTTCAGCACATAGCTCCCCAGATACTGATCCGACAATCGGTTGGTTCGGATAAACGAGCGCGTCGATTCGATGGAATTCGATGGAAAATTAGCTACCCCTACATAGCGGGGATCATCGAACATGTTCACAAAATAGGCATTCATGGCGTTCATAGCATCGCGGCCCGCCACTGCTGATCTGTTGGCGAACGGAAAAGACGTGAACAAAGCATCATCGTCGACATAATCGGGCGATGTACCACAGAAATAGAATTGAATACCCGAGCCGTTATCGTGGTAGTCCTTATTGGTGATAGCCAGTACGTTGTTCAGGCTATTGAGGGTCATGCCACCTGTACCATTGGCTCGCCGAAAAATATGAGGCCGGATTGGAACATACGTGATGGTTCCGGCTTTGTTTTCACCCGATGCTTTTTTTATCGCCAGCGCCAGTTTTATCTGCACTTCTAGGGCCCGTATCTCACCAGATGTCAACTCTGGTGTTGCGCAGAACAACGAATCGCGCGTTGCAAGCGGCTTCTTTTGAGCTACGGCAACATAAGAAAGACCAACCAATACAATCACTATCAGCACTCTCCAATAGTTGTGATAGAAAACGTCTGGCATACACAGTAGTCGTTGAGCCATACAAATTTATGCCAAAACTCAATAGCACGCCTAACGGTTTCAGGCTATGCTGTTTCACGTTTAAAAACGTTGGTTATCATCTATGAAACGTGAAACGGTGTAGCCATGAAACCTGAAACGTACTACACTATCCGTTTTGTCCGTTGCCGCAACACGGCTTCAATTTCAGCCTCGTCGCGGAAAGTACCGTTTACATTAACAACGTGGCTGGCGAGCACATCGTAGCGCTTGCGCATGAGGTTGATGAAGACGCCCAGAAAATCGAGCTGATCGAAAACGATGGCCTGATTCTTCGCGTATTTATCAATCGTTTTCTGAAAAAACGCCGGGTGTTCCGTCCAGTGCATGGCTGGCCGGTCGTGATGACTAGTGTGGTAGCCATCGTTGAAACACTTGTGGTTATACTTTACATTGATGCAGGTGATGCTATTTTTGTAAGGGTTCAGCGGTTCATTAGCACAAATAAAGGCATGTTGGGTCCAGTTGCCCAGCATTGTAATAAGCCGAAAAATTAAAAATGGCAGAATGAACACGACTAGTGTAGCGGGGAAACTCACAAACGATAGCCCCACGCACAGCGCATAAAAACTAAGTTCGCCCAAAACAGCCCGGTACGCTAGCTTCATACGGTTTTTTTTTCGCAAATACGCCACTAGCTCAATTACGCCGAATAGCATAAACGACCCGTAATACGTCAGGAAACTACGAAAACTGTCGCGCTGATAAGGCATCGTAGTACTTCCGTCGGGATCTACGTTGTTTTCGGGGTGGTGCATGCCAATGTGGTGACTGAAGTACGTTTCGGGCGTTTGGCCAAAAAACGGAGCAATTACCCACGTCCAATAATAATAGGCGTTTTTATACTCGGGTTTAAATAAGGGGCGGTGGCTGGTGCAATGAAGCATCAACCCAAATGGCCCTTTAAAAACAAGATTATTCAGGTACAGATACGTAAAAGCCACGACACCCCATAGCCAGCCCGTTAAAAAAGGCATGTATAATAATAACGCTAACGGAATGATTGTGAGCGTAATACGGATTGCCAGATTTATAAAAGGCAGGTCGCGCTCGTCTTTTATAAACTGGAGCCAGAATTGATCGAAGCGGGAATAAACAGGTTGCGTGAAGCTAGGGTCACTGATAAGGCCAAGTGTGCGCATGAAGGATTTTGTGAAGGGAGATGTATATAGAACTAACGACAGCAGGATTGTTCCCATTGTCGTTAGAAATAGACGGACAAAGTAGCTCCGTCAGTTGCATGACTGGCAATATAATCAGAATTTTACCACATGATTCTTTTCATTCAAACCGGCCTCAACGAAGCCAACCGGATGGTACTCCGCCAACAGATTGGCGACACCCACGCTATTGTTTTTCGCAATGAACTGCCCGCCGACGAGCAGCAGACAGCCTTTCAGCAAGCTGATGTATTAATGGGCAATCCACCCGCCGACTGGCTTAGAAACCTGCCCAACCTCAAATTCTGGCAGCTAGATTCGGCTGGATTCAATAACTACAGCAACCTGAATCTGAGCATTCCGGTCGCCAACATGGGCGATTTTTTTGCCTGGCCCTGCGCCGAAACCATTATGGCGGGTATTCTGGCTCTGTACCGCCGGATCGATGAACTGGCGGTATTGCAACGTCAGCAAAAATGGATTGGCACCCCCCTTCGCTATACCATGAGTACGCTGCACAAAAAGCGCGTAATCATTCTGGGAGCGGGCACCATTGGACAGGCCGTGCGTAGTATTCTCACTGGTTTCGAATGCGACATAAAACTCATGGCCCGCACCAATCCCGACGCACAGATTCATACCCGCGAAGAGCTGCTTACCGCACTCGCCACCACCGATTTGCTTATTAACTGCCTGCCTGGTACAGTCGATAAATTCGTTGATAGTGAGGTGCTAGCAGCAATGAAAATCGGGAGTGTTTTTGCCAACGTGGGCCGTGGCAACACCGCCGACGAACCCGCCCTGATCGCTGCGTTGGAACAGGGGCATCTGTCTGGCGCAGTGCTGGACGTTACGGCTCAGGAGCCGTTGCCTGCCGACAGCCCACTCTGGACAATGTCAAACGTGATACTGACGCAGCACACCGCTGGTGGGCAACGGCTGGAAGATGAAGGGAAAGTGGCTCAATTTATACGCAACTTTACCCGATTTGAACAAGGCGAACTGGTAGAGAATTCTGTCACGCTGACTCGCGGCTACTGAAACTCATTATATTTACATCGTACATCAAATTCCGGGTTCCAAACTCGCTCCCCCACTTATTCCATGCATATACTAACTCCCCCCCAATCCTTCGATGCTATCGTAATCGGCTCCGGCGTAAGCGGTGGCTGGGCTGCTAAAGAACTTACCGAAAAAGGCCTGCGCGTACTGATGCTCGACCGGGGTAAACCCCTCGAACACGTTACAGGTTACGAAACCGCAATGAAAGCGCCCTGGGAAATGCCCAATGCCGGTAAGCTGACTACCGGGCAGGTCGAAACCCATCCGTATCTGAGCCGCGACCAGATTTTCAACGCTGGTAACGCCCACTACTGGATGAAAGACACTGATTCGCCATATGCTGAAAAGAAGCGATTCGACTGGTTCCGGCCCGACATTGTGGGGGGCAAGTCGATCATGTGGGGGCGGCAAACCTACCGGCTCAGCGATCTGGATTTTGAAGCCAACGCCAAAGAAGGCATCGCCGTCGACTGGCCGATTCGCTATGCTGATGTGGCTCCCTGGTACAGTTACGTGGAAAAATTCGTGGGCATTTCGGGCGAGAAACTCAACCTGCCTCAACTCCCCGATTCAGAATTTATGCCGCCCATGGATCTGAACTGCCTGGAAAAACACGTGGCATCGTCGATCAAGTCAACCTTCAAAGGCGACCGTATCATGACCATCGGGCGGGTAGCTATGCTCACTGATCCCAAGAAAATTCATACCGACCTGGGCCGGGCGAGTTGCCAGTTTCGGAACCTATGCAGCCGGGGTTGTCCGTTTGGCGGCTATTTCAGCACGCAGGCGGCCACCCTGCCCGCTGCCGTGAAAACGGGTAAGCTTACCCTCCGCCCTCACTCTATTGTGGCCGAGGTTCTTTACGATGAACAGAAAAACAAAGCCAAAGGTGTTCGGGTAATCGACTCGCTAACCGGCGAAAGTATCGAATACAATGCCAAAATCATTTTCGTAAATGGCTCCACACTGGGCTCAACGTTTGTGTTGATGAACTCCATTTCGAACCGTTTTCCGAATGGCCTCGGTAATGATAGTGGCGTGTTGGGTAAGTATTTGATGGATCACCATTTCCGGGTGGGGGCCAACGCTACCTACGACGGTTTTCAGGATAGCTACTACTACGGGCGACGCGCCAACGGCGTTTATATTCCGCGTTATCGCAATATCGGAGCCGACAAACGCGATTATCTTCGGGGTTTCGGCTACCAGGGTCGGGCCATACGCGGCCGTAGCGAAAACGCCGAAGGGTTCGGGGCAGAAATGAAAGAGCTGATGTCTAAACCCGGCGACTGGACAATGAGCCTCGGTGGATTTGGCGAGTGCCTACCCTACGAAGACAATCAGGTGACGCTCGATCGTCAGAAAACGGACAAATGGGGACTCCCAACCATGGTTTTCAACGCCGGTTTCAAGGAGAACGAGACCAAAATGCAGGTCGATATGATGAACGATGCTGCCGAAATGCTCGAAGCGGCTGGTCTGAAAAATATTCAGCCGTTCAACAACCATAGCGCACCGGGTATGGCCATTCACGAGATGGGCACCGCTCGTATGGGCCGTGACCCAAAAACATCGATATTGAACAAGTGGAACCAGATGCACACTGTGAAAAATGTGTTTGTCACCGACGGTGCTGCCATGACTTCAACGTCCTGCGTAAACCCCTCGCTTACGTACATGGCGCTAACCGCCCGGGCAGCCGATTTCGCGGTGAAAGAATTGAAAAAGGGAAATCTATAGTCAGTCTCAGGTGTTTATA
>Ga0209181_10009159_pt1 | contig 13084 bp, 11 predicted proteins | sample MAT05_FD_187208 | JGI IMG/M metagenome (GOLD analysis project Ga0209181, IMG submission 187208) | Freshwater microbial communities from Lake Fryxell liftoff mats and glacier meltwater in Antarctica - MAT-05 (SPAdes) (version 2) | ecosystem: Environmental > Aquatic > Freshwater > Ice > Liftoff... | reverse complement strand
CAACGATCTCCGTTGCGGGCACCTAACCACAATAGGGCGGGTTTGTTTTTTGTTGCCAACCCCTATCGTCTCATCAACGTAAATGTAGGGGCGGATTAGGCGCTCGTGGAAAAATCCCCAACCCCAAGAGTCGCCGCGCCGAATATCCGCCCGTTTACCTGTTATGAAATCATAGCGATGCACCAAAGTGAAATGCACCCGCGAAGTGGCGGCGGATTTTCTCTTTTATATTTTGCAGCATGTCAGATAACGGTACGGTGCCCCGATGTCGGCTTCATCCGCCGCGAACGCGCTCCCCAACGCCTCTCACAAGGCTATGTCCCGTTCGCGCCCGATCTCGCGGTCGAGGTTGTCTCGCCGGGCAACCGCGCGGGCGAAATGCACGAGCGCGTGCGTGATTTCTTGCGATTTGGGACGGCGCTGGTCTGGGAAGTCCATCCCACCACCCAAACTGTGATCGTCCATACCGCCGACGGCGCACATACCATCGAAAGCGATGGCATTCTGGACGGCGGCGCGGTCTTGCCCGGTTTCAGCTTGCCGATAGCGCAATGCTTCAATGATTAAATTCGTGACTACTCAGCTATAGAAACAGAATAAAATAAACAGAGAGGCATGAAGACGTGAAGAAAAAAAGGAAAATACCCCTCAAAACGTGGATGGTGGGGTGGATTAGGCGCTTGTTAATTGTTCGTTAACATGAAAGTCTGCGCACCGAATATCCACCTATTTGTCGCCAACGGTCATTCTCCCCTTTATTACCGACTGTTTTTCAGCTTGAGCAGTTACAAATTCAGATGCAATGGACGCCAAAAATAGCGTCCGGTTTGAATCCGTGATTCACTGAAATTAATTTTCGCGGAAGATGCTGACGCTGCCGCCAAAGGTCAACACATCGCCATCCTTGACCACGCGCCCCTTTTCGTTGACGGCGTTGCCATTGACGAGCGTGCCATTGCTGCTGCCTAAGTCATACAAGATCCACGCATGATCGCGGTATTCGAGGCGGGCATGTGGGCGCGAAACCGACGGGTCTTGCAAACACACTTCCCAATCCGCTTTGGTGGTCGCCCGACCGACGGTGACGGTATCCAGCATGAGCGGGATATCGTTGCCCTCTTGCGGTCCGTTGGTGACGATCAGCTTGCCGATACCATTGCCGATCACCGCCGTGATCAAGCGGCTGTGTTCGCTCGAAATATCAGGCATTTCAAAAGTCGTCAGCGCTGTGAAGCGCAAGATCGGCACATGCAACCGGATGATATCGCCCGCGATCAACGGGTAGGGCGTTGTCACCCGCTGATCGTTGATATAGACGCCATTGGCGCTGCCCAAATCCGTCATGATGAACACCCCATCGCGAAAACTGATCACGGCGTGCTGCCGCGAGACATGTTGCTCGCGAATACAGATGTCATTGCCTTCTGCCCGCCCAATCGTGGCGGTGGCACCCTCCGCCAACAAAAAATCATACTGTGTGCCGGTTTGCGGTTCTTCCCAGGTAATCTTCGCAATGAGGTCTTGTTTGGAAAGCACATTCAGCATCTTATCCCCTCCTTCGGTTCAGGGTGATTGTCTCTTTTTGTAACTGCTCAGGCTGAAAAACGGTCGGTAATAAAGGGAGAAATGACCGTTGGCGGCAAACGGGTGGATATTCGGCGCGCGAACCTTCATGTTAACGAACGATTGACAAGCGCCTAATCCACCCCTACATCCACGTTTCGAGGGGTATTTTCCTGTTTTTCTTCACGTCTTCATGCCTCCCTATTTATTTTACTCTGTTTCTATACCTGAGTAGTTCACCTCTTTTTGTAACTGTTCAGGCTGAAAAACGGTCGGTAATAAAGGGAGAAATGACCGTTGGCGGCAGATGGGTGGATATTCGGCGCGCGGACTTTCATGTTAACGAACGATTGACAAGCGCCTAATCCACCCCACCATCCACGTTTCGAGGGGTATTTTCCTGTTTTTCTTCACGTCTTCATGCCTCCCTATTTATTTTACTCTGTTTCTATACCTGAGTAGTTCGCCGATGCTGCACGAGTCCCTGCTTTACGATTTTTTGTCGGGGGCTTTCCCCAAGAAATAACTGCGAATCTCCGAGTCGCCCGCATCATCGACACTCCCATGATCGTGGCGCTGTGTTGACATCGTGCCGCCCAAATCGGTGGCGATGGTCTCGATCACGCGCGGGGAAATCCACACCGCCGAGTCCACTTGCACAGCGGTGGCACCTGCTTCGATAAAATCGCGGGCATCTTGGGGGCTGTGAATCCCTCCACAGGCGATGATCGGTAGGTGCGGCAGGGCACGGACGAGCTGCCCCACCATGCGCAAGACCAACGGCTTGATCATCGGTCCATATAAGCGTCCGGCGGTCAAGACGCCGCGACGGTCGCGGGCGGTGCCGCGCGGTGGGGCATACGCGACCAGCGCAGAGGCTCCAGCATCAATAGCGGCTTTGGCGTGTTCGCTGGTGCTGTTAAAAGCAAGGCGTGCCAAGACCGGTTTTTCGGTACGTTGCAGGGCAGCGTGCAAAAACCATTCGACCTCTGCCGGGCTGATATCATCCGCCAAGCCGATCTCGATGGCGCTGATCGCTTCTTCACGATCCACGATGCGCACACACGATGCCATGTCTTCGGGCGAATGCGCGACGATATGGGCGATCACCGGCACGCCTAGTTTTGCCCAGACTTCACGGTTGTGGGCGATGATTTTTTTCGCGCCCGGGTTGGGCAACCCCGTATGCAGCAACATGCCACTGTCCATCGGGATGGCGCGCGTGCCCGTCGCCGGACTCCACGGGGCATAGGTGATCGGGTTGGTGACGAACGCGCCCAATTTGCTGAGATCGATCAGGTCGCGGTACTGATCGCCAAAGCCGAGAATGCCGGTCGCGTTCATCACTGGGGTTTCGACGGTGAGGGTAGATTTGCCGGATTTGCTGATGCGAATGGTCATGCTTGTAACCCCACCTTCGTGAGGTCAACGGCGGGACCCTCGACACAGATCACCGAAGCGCCGTCTTTGGTGCGCAGCAAGCACGCGCCACACGCCCCCACCCCACAAGGCAGGACAGGATTAAAGACGCCGAACAGGTAGTTAGCGGGGATTTCGGCGCGCAGTTCCGCAAAAAGCTGCCAGATTTGCCGGAAACGCTCCATTTCGTCATCGGGCGCGACCGTCACCAACACTTGATCCGCCCAACCGACGGTGGTCACGCGATTTTGCCATTTCATGGTGTCGTCGTCGCTGCGCAAAATTTCGACTTCGGGCGGCAAGTGTTCGGTCATGTAGCGGCTGGCGCTGCCCAGCAAGAGCAAGGTCACGCTGACTTGATTCGCCAGCAAGACGGGGATCGTCATCAACAGCGGCGTCGGGTCGGTGTCAAACGCCAGCAGCAAGACATTGCGCAAGGTGCGCCGAAACCGGAACGGGTTGCCGACCGGACTCAACAGGTTGATGATGGTGCCGGGGATATAGTGGATTCCCGCCGGACGCTCGATCACAAGGAGGCTGTTTTCGATGGTGACGGGCCACCAATGTTCGCGCAAGTACGGGTGCCAGCGGTCTGCGTCCACGCGCACCAAGAGCGACTGCCCCGGCTTGATTTGCAATACAGCGGGATCGACCGCCAGCGCGATTCGTTGGTGTTGATCGCTGACACGGCGAACACGCTCGATAAGGGCTTGGGTTTCAATCATGACTTTGACTGGCGCTTTGCTGATTTGGGCGAACAAGGCTATCCCCATTATCATAAAGCATAAGCGCCAAGTCAAACCACGAGATCACACCGAGTCTGCTACCTTGATGACGATTTTGCCTTTGGCGTGTCCCTCCTCCAGATAGCGCAGCGCGTCCGCCAGTTGCGCTAACGGCACCTGCCGATCAATCACGGGGACGACGGTGCCGGCTTCCAGCAACCCGTTCATAAACAGTAAATCCGCCGCCTTGGGTTTGGCAGACAAGTTGGTAAACTTCTTGCGGGTGCCCATCGCATGAAACGATCCGAGGAGCAAGGCTTGGAAAATTTGATCCATTGACCCGCCCGTCATCACATAGGTGCCGTTGGGGGCAAGGGCGCGCTTGTAATCGGACAGCGTGCGATAACCGTTCGCCGCCAAAATCAGGTCATAGCACTGCCCATTGCGCGTAAAATCGACTTTGGTGTAATCAATGACATGATCGGCACCGAGCGCCCGTATCATGTCCACTTTGCTGGTGCTGCACACGGCGGTGACTTCCGCCCCGAAGGATTTGGCGATCTGCACGGCAAACGTGCCGACGCCGCCCGACGCGCCATTGATCAGCACCTTTTGCCCGCGCTGAATCCCGCCTTTATCGCGCAAGCCTTGCAATGCCGTGACCGCCGCCATCGGCACTGCCGCCGCTTGTTCAAAACTTATAGAGGCGGGTTTGAGCGCCAACACCCCCACCGGGGCGCACACAAATTCGGCAAAACCACCCAAACCCGACCCTGATAAATCGCCATAGACCGCATCCCCCCGCTTAAACTGGGTGACATTTTTGCCCACCGCTTCGACACGCCCAGCGACATCCGCGCCGAGGATGGGACGTTTGGGTTTAGACAGCCCCGACTCCATGCGGAATAAAAATGGATCGCCACGCAAAAGGTGCCAATCGGCGGCATTGAGCGCTGCCGCCACCACTTTGATCAAAACTTCATCGTCTTTGGGGGTGGGCTGTTCGACCTCGGTGAAGTGCAACACCTCTGGTGCGCCGTATTTGGTATAGACCATTGCTTTCATGTCGTTCTCCCTTTAATTCTTGATTTGGTTGTTCATTGTCAAGCCGAGTCACTATCACTTAAAGCGGAAGCTGAACCCAATTCCATGCGTACCACACGGTCAGCACATTAAAGCCCATGCTCACTATCAGCAGGAATTTGTCATAAGTGCCGGGATAGGTCGGCAAGCCGATGAGATTGAAGATAAAAAAGCCAGCAGCGACGATGATGTTTGCCCAGCGATTGATAGGCATGTCCAAGACCAGCGTCAAGAAAACCATGAGGATGGGGATCACCATCAATACCGAAATCCCAAACATCATGACCTGTGTTATGGGTACTCCTGCAATCTCCCCCGACGTGAAATCCCCTTTGAAGATGCGCATGACATCGCCCAACAAATAGATAAGCATGAGGGCGATCCACAGCCCGAATAGAATGATGCGTGTATCAACGACCATGAGGTGAAACTCCACTGTGTATGTGTAATTGAAAGAGAGAGAAATTAGGTTGACGAGCGCTTAGGCACTCGTCTTGATCGGCACTGGCGATAGCCCGCTATGGCGATAGTTCCATAATTTGAGCCACTTGCTGCCCCGGCTCACTAGGGTGGTGACGGCGCTCAAAACGGCGAGGATCTCCGCGCCCCGGTCGGTGAAAGGGATACTGCTCAAGGCGGGTACCGCCGCCATCAAGGGTGCCGAAAGCGGCAAGAACACCACGAAATAGAGACAGAGTGCCCCAAACACTTCCAGCATGGTTTCGATCAACCATGTCGTAACGCTCCAACGGTTGCGCCGCAAGACCCACAGGTGCAAGATCAGCACGATAAAGGTGTTGAGGATGAACAAAAGTAACCACCCAACCGGCACCGGAATCACCTCCCCCGGATCGTTCAGGTTGAACCGCAGCGTCAACCCACCGATGCGCAGGAAATACAGAAAAATGAGACTGACCACAATATCGATCACGATGCCGATAATCACCTCAATGCGACTGACGACGCCCGGGTCATCGATTTTGGGCAGGGACAAGGGGTTGAACGCCATGTCCTTCATATTATTTTCGATGCCCGAACGCTGAGCGATGGCAAAAATGAGTACCACCACCCCAGAATAGATCAAGGTCGCTTCGATGGCGGCGATCCCCGTATCGACAATCCAGCCCAACAGGATCGACGGGGTGGGCGAAACCAGCGTCCCAAAGATGCTGAGAAACACCACAATCGAGGGGATGATCAGCCACCCGTGCCGCAAGATCATCATCATAAAGGGGTAGAGTGACGGTCCGACCAGATATTCTTGGCTGAGGTACGAGACCGCCATCCGGCGCGGGTCGCCCAATGCCGTCAGCACCACCACCACATCGGCTTGGGAAGACGATCCCTCGTAGCGGTCATCGAGTTGATCTTGGATCAACGAGCGCAGTTCCGCTTCGATCTCCGCCCGTTCTTGTTGGGGCAGATACAGCCCGACCGTATGGACATACCGTTCGATCAACTCAGTCATCATTCTCTCCCTCTAAAATCGCCCGCATCACATCCACCGTCTCCAACCAAGCGGCGCGCAACATCGTCAATACTTCGCGCCCTGCCGGGCTGATATGGTAATACTTGCGGGGGCGCGCCTCGCCGACTTCCCACTCGCTGATGAGCAACCCTTGTTTCTCCAGACGCCGCAGCAGCGGGTACAGCGTCCCCTCTTCGATGTCCAACCCTTGCTCGGCAAGCCGCTGGATGAGGTTGTAGCCATAACGGGCAGTGTCCATTTGGCTGAGGACAGCCAGCACCACAATGCCGCGCCGCAGTTCTAGGCGGAGCTGAATAATCTGTTCGTTGGCTTCGGTCATTTGCTGTACATCCCATAGTGCTGTACGTCGCACAGTATCAATATACTGTAGAACGCACAGTATTGTCAAGAGTACAGTATGCAGAGTCCTGATCTATTCGTAGCGGGATCGGCGATTTTTGAGTATATTTTACGATAAAGCACACACCCAATCCGAAGCTCTGCCCCAGAAACAGGTACAGGACGATATCATGGTGACTGATGCAACGCCGCCTATTGTGATGATCAATCGACGTTATCGCCTCCACGAAAAACTAGGGCAAGGGGGGATGGGCGTCGTCTATCGCGCTACCGACCGCCTGAACGGGGAGACGGTCGCCCTTAAACAGGTGCGCGTGACCCAAGAACAATTGCAATTTAACTCGAAGGGCAGCAGCAGCGACGGCACGCTGGCGATGGCGGTCGAGTTCCGCACGTTGGCGGGCTTGCGCCACCCACACATCGTCGCCGTCCTCGATTATGGGTTCGATCAGGCGCGTCTGCCGTTTTATGCCATGCAGTTGTTGACCGACGCCCTGCCGATCACCGAATACGGACGGGCGGTGAGCGAGGCTGAAAAAGCGCGCTTGCTCATCGAGATGCTGCAAGCGCTGGCGTATCTGCATCGGCGCGGCGTGATCCACCGTGACCTCAAACCCGGCAATGTCCAAGTCACGCCCGATGGTGTGGTCAAGGTGATGGATTTTGGCTTGGCGCTCAACCAAACCGAGTCGCACAGTGGGGGCGGCGTGCAAGGCGTTGTCGGGACGATGGCATACATGGCTCCCGAATTATTCAGCGAAACGTCCGCCTCGGTCGCGTCGGATTTGTACGCGGTCGGCGTCATGGCATACGAATTATTTGTCGGCAAACACCCCTTCAACATCACCAATATGGCGATGATCGTCATGCAAGCGATGACGGTCGAGCCGATCCTCAACGATATCCCCCCCGCCTTCCGCCCCATCGTCAAACGGTTGTTGGCGAAGCAACCGGAACAACGCTATGCCAGCGCCTTTGATGTGATCGACGCGCTCTATCAAGCGCTCGATCAGCCTATCCCGCCAGAAAGCATCCCCCTGCGCGAAAGTTTCTTGCAAGCTTCGGAATTTATCGGGCGCACCGACGAACTGACGATTTTAAGGACGGCGCTTGACCAATGTTTTCAAAAACAGGGGAGCGGCTGGTTGGTCGGCGGCGAATCGGGGGTGGGCAAATCGCGCTTATTGGAAGAACTGCGAACGCGGGCGCTCATCCAAGGGGCACTGGTGCTACGCGGACAAGCCATCGCCGAGGGCGGCAGCGCTTTCCAAGTGTGGCGTGCCCCCTTGCGCAACTTGATTTTGTGGCTGGAACTGAGCGATTTAGAAGCGGGTATCCTCAAGCCCTTGGTGCCGGATATCGCCGATTTGCTCGGACGGGTGATCCCCGATGTGCCGGACGTGCAAGGCAGCGCCGCTGTGCAGCGGATCGGGTTCACGATCACCGATTTATTCCAACGCTACTGCGCCGAACATGGGGCGGTGGTGCTACTGCTGGAAGATTTGCACTGGGCGGAGGAAAGCCTCGCGCCGATCAAAAGCCTCGCCCCCTTCCTCACTGGTCTGCCCATCTTGATCATCGGCACCTATCGCGATGATGAACGTCCGAAATTGCCAGAGTCGCTCCCCGACTTGCAGCCTTTGAAATTAGCCCGTCTGTCTGACGAGGCGATTCGCGATCTCAGCATCTCGATGTTGGGCGATGCCGGGGCGCGTGCCGAAGTCGTCGATCTGCTCAAAGCCGAGACCGAGGGCAACTTATTTTTCATGGTCGAGGTCGTGCGGGCGCTTGCCGAACAAGCCGGCAGCCTCAACGCCATTGGGCAAATTACCTTGCCTGTCCATGTGTTCACGGGGGGCATCCGCACGATGGTGCGCCACCGTTTGGAACGCCTCCCCGAAGCGGAATATGCTCTGCTAAAACTGATAGCGGTGCTAGGGCGGGCGCTGGATCTGCCGTTGACTCGCGCCATTCTTGACCAAAACGGGGCATCCATGAGCGAAGCACAGATGAACGCTTGGCTGCAAGTGTGCGCCGACGCCGCCATTCTCGAAGTCGCCGATGGGGGGTGGCGTTTTAGCCACGACAAATTACGCGAAGCCGTGATCGCCGATCTGACCCCCGATGAACGGCGTACCCTCAGCCAGCGGGCAGCTGTCGGCATCGAAGCCCTGTATCCCGATGATGAGCGCTTCGCTGCGGCGCTGGTCGATTTATGGGAAGCGGTGGGCGATATCCCCAAAACATTGGAGGCGATGGTACGTCTAGGGAAACAATACACCGCCATTACCGAATATCGGGCCATGGTGAGCATGGGTGAGCGAGGGATTGCGTTGTCCGCAGGGGTTGACTCAGCACTCGAAAAAAGGAATCTGGTAGCGCTTCACCATCAGTTGAGTAACGCTTTTTCCAATTTGGGGGACGTTTCGAAAGCGATGCTCCACGCTGAAACATATCTAGAGCTGGCACGCGCGTTGGATGATCCGATTTTAGAAGGATTGTCCTTGCGTATGATGGGCAGTATCTATATTGACAAGTCAAATTATGACCTTGCCGAAAGCTATCTGCAACGAGCAATCACCCTTTTTCAGACCCCTGACGCGAATGCTCACACGGGGAACGCCTACAATAATCTGGGCATTGTCGCTTATTATCGGGGAAATTTTGGCGAAGCACAGCGGTATTTTCAAAAAGCGGTAGTGCTAGTAGAGATGGCTGGTGATGTTGCCAATCAGGCAGGGAATCTGATTAATTTAGGGAGTGTCGCATTGGCGCAAGGCAAACGTGCCGAGGCGAAAGCCTGTTGGCAGGAAGGTCTTGCCATCATGCGCCGTCTAGGGCATCGGCGGGGGATTGCCCAAAGCTTACATGGTTTAGGCAACATTGCCCGCGATGAAGGCGATTTCGCGCAGGCACGCCGAGACTATCAAGAAGCCGATCTTATCTTTCGACAAATCGGCTTTCTGACTGGCGAAGCGGATATGCTGATCGAACTCAGTAATATCGCCACTGCCGAAGGCAAGTTTAAGGAAGCGAAAGCATCCCTGACCCACGCCAGCAGCATTTATAAGCGCATGAATGATACGCGCGGCTTCAACAATATGGAAAATGGATGGGGTACCATCGCCTTTCTAGAGGGGGATTACCAAACAGCAGAACGTCATTTTCTGGAGATGCAGCGCCACAGTCGAGAGATCGGCGAAGAGGGCATACTGGGGGAAGCGACCCTCAGCTTGGCGTTTCTGAAACTGAAACGAACCCCCAAAACAGTGGAGGCTCTCGCGGATTTGCGGGAGGGCATCCAAGACGCAATGCGTCTGGAGACAATCGCAGGGGCGATCAGCTTTCTGATCGGCTTTGGCTGGCTACGCTACTGGAATGGTGAAGCATTGTACGCTGCTGAACTGGTCAGTTATGCCAGCGGGCATCCGGCGATGACGGCGATCATACGGTTATATTATCTGCAACCGTTGCAAGCCGAACTGCAAGCCCTACTCACGCCGGAGGATTATGCGGCGGCGCTGACACGCGGTGCGACGCTTGACTTTGATGCGGTGGTGGCGGACTTGCTGGCGCAAACATGGGACAACATCGAGACGGCACCCCCGCCCATAGCGCCCGCCGACTCTACGCCGCCGCCCATAGCAGAACCGAGCGGAACACCCGCCACGTCCCCCGAATCTGCGCCGCTCGCCGAGATCGGGGCGCAATTTGAGGATGCTGATCCTGATCAGACGGTGCGCCTTGACTGCACTCACCTATCCGCCCCAAAACCACACTCTGAGGGATAGACGAGTTGACCTCATCGGCGACGCCAGTCGTCGTAGGGCGGATGAGGCGCTTGGGGATCCTCATCCGTCATGCCACGTCTTGCCAAGCGCTTCCATCCCCTGATACAGTTAAGGCAATAGCATCATCATCAAGGAGTGCCCGTTTTGGATCCCCTGTTGTTCGTGCCTGTGCTGGTCGTCGGCTTCGCGACCGCTTTGGGGATGACCCCGCTCACGCGCGCGCTCGCCCTGCGTTTAGGCGTCGTCGATAAACCCAACCAACGCAAACTGCATACCGATCACAAGCCGATGATGGGCGGCTTGGCGATTTTCGTCGGCTTCACGGTCGCGGTCGTGCTGTTCGTCTTGCCCAATCACTCCACCGAAATGAACGGGCTGCTGTTGGGGGCGGCATTCTTGGCGGTCGTGGGCTTGATCGATGACCGCTTTGAACTGGGCATCCGCGCCAAACTGGTCGCCGAAGTGATCGCGGCGATCATCTTGATGGCGGCGGGCATTCAAATTCAATTGTTTAACACGCCGTTGCTCGATGTGCCGCTCACCATCGTTTGGGTGTTGACCTTGACCAACGCCGTCAATTTCCTCGACAACATGGACGGGCTTTCGGCAGGGCTAAGCGCCATCGCCGGCATCTTCTTCATGATCTTGGCAGTGCAAGAGGGCTTGGGACTGGTCAGCGCGCTGGCAGCGGGGGTGGCGGGCAGCGCTATCGGCTTCCTCATTTACAACTTCAACCCCGCCAGCACCTTCATGGGCGATATGGGCGCGCTGGTCTTGGGATTTGTGCTGGCGGCATTGGGGATCGAGCTACGCTTTGGGACGCAGCCGCTGAGCGTGACGTGGATGGTGCCGATTTTCGTGTTGGCGTTGCCGATCTTTGATATCTGCCTCGTCGTCTTCACACGGATCAGCGAAGGGCGCTCCCCCGGTCAAGCGGGCAAAGATCACACCTCCCATCGGCTGCTCAGCGTCGGCTTAAGCCAACGGCAAACGCTTGCCGTGCTGTATAGCGGGTGTGTCTTTTTTGGTGGGGTGGCGGTGTTGGTCAGCCGCACCTCTGCCGATCTCGCCTTCTGGATCGGGATCGCCGGACTCGGGTTGATGGCACTCTTATTCGCGCTCATGATGCTGATCCGCCGCCGCTTTCAGTTGACGCCTAAATCATGAAAGTCACCCACCTGATCAAGGCGACGGGCGTCGCCGGGGCGGAACGCCATTTGATGACCCTCTTGCCGGGGCTGCGAGCGCTAGGCGTGGATGCGCGGTTGGTGGTGCTGGTACAGCCGCACAACCCCGTGCCCGCCTTCGCCCCCGACGGCGTGCCGGTCGAGCGCATCGTGATCCGCCACCATACCGATCTAGGCGTGATCGACCGTATCCGCCGCCACTTGACCGCCGACCCGCCCGATATCTTGCACACTCACCTGATCCATGCCGACACCTTCGGGCTGATCGCGGCACGACTGGCGGGCATTCGCCAGATCGTCAGCAGTCGCCACAACGATGATCAGTTTCGGCGCTGGTTGCCGATACGCTGGCTCAATCGCGGGCTATGGGGGGCGACCCAACACGGCATCGCCATCAGTGAGGCGATCCGCCGTTTCAGCGTTGAGGTCGAAGGGGCGGATCCCCAAAAAGTGACCACCATCCATTACGGCATGACGCCCGCGCCCGCGCTGGAACCGGCATCGGCGCGCCAACATCTGCGCCAAACCCTCAATATGCCATCCGACGCGCTGGTCTTGGGGATGGTCTGTCGCTTGGTCGAGCAAAAAGGCGTGACCTACGCCATCCGCGCCTTTGCCCAGATCAACGAGGCGCACCCGCAGACGCGCTTGGTGATCATCGGGGAGGGTGGTCAGCGGGCGGCGCTGGAGGCAGAAGCGGGGGTTTTGGGCGTGCGGGGACGGGTGTATTTCCTCGGTTGGCACGACGACGCGGCACACCTGATGGCGGGCTTTGACCTGTTCTTGATGCCAAGCTTGTGGGAGGGCTTTGGGCTGGTCTTGCTAGAGGCGATGGCGCAAGCGCTGCCGATCATCGGCTCGGACGTGAGCGCGATCCCCGAAGTAGTGGCACATGGCGAAACGGGCTTGCTGGTGCCCCCGCGCGACCCCGCCGCCATCGCGCAGGCGGTCGATACCCTGATTAAAGACGAGGCATTGCGGCGGCATATGGGGTTGTTGGGGCAAGAACGGCTAGAAACGGTCTTCAGCGCCGCCCGCATGATCGCCGCGACCAAGGCGATATACAACAAAGGCAGGGATTACGCATAAAATGGTACTCAATATTCACAAAGGGTCACAAAAATACACAATGGGTTTATCTTCTACGCCAATGTCATATTACACGCACGTTCTAAAATTCCCGTAAACAATGGGCAAATGGTGGGACGCGCAACGGCATTTTGTTGAAAAACACGGGCAACCCCATTGGGTTGCCCCTACAACAGCGGGTCTCGTAGGGGCAACCCAATGTGGTTGCCCGCCGATTCAAACCTTTTTGCAATAGACTCCCGTTGGTCGTCCCTACACAGAGAATTGCGTTTTTGCGCGCTGGTCTGTTCAAAAATTAGAACATGCTTTTAATGTGACATTGGCGAACTTCGGTAGGGGCATGATATATCATGCCCCTACATGCCCCTACATGCCCCTACATGCCCCTACATGCCCCTA
>Ga0209181_10009158_pt1 | contig 13085 bp, 8 predicted proteins | sample MAT05_FD_187208 | JGI IMG/M metagenome (GOLD analysis project Ga0209181, IMG submission 187208) | Freshwater microbial communities from Lake Fryxell liftoff mats and glacier meltwater in Antarctica - MAT-05 (SPAdes) (version 2) | ecosystem: Environmental > Aquatic > Freshwater > Ice > Liftoff... | reverse complement strand
AGGCGCTTGTCAATCGTTCGTTAACATGAAGGTTCGCGCGCCGAATATCCACCCATTTGCCGCCAACGGTCATTTCTCCCTTTATTACCGACCGTTTTTCAGCCTGAGCAGTTACGAAAAAGCTTGCAGTTCTTTCCTTAGTGGTTCTTTTGTTTGGCATCGTCGGCGTATAAGCGCAAGACTTGCCGTCCATCACTTATTGGGACACGATGAATGATCAAGAACGAGTCGTGTTTGAAGAGATCGCCACGACCTGCGCCACTGAAGCGGGTGTGTCGCTCAACTACGAATATGTCCCCTTCAGCGATGCCCAGAACAACTACCGCACGGCTGCCCAAGCCGACGCTGCCCCAGATGTCCTCCGTACCGAAATCGCATGGGGTCCCGAATTTGCCGCTCTCGGCTACTTGTACGATTTATCAGATGCTTCGGTGTTTGCCGAACCGGTGACCGAAGATGAATCCGCGACCTATCTCGCCGCCCCCTTTAATTACAATACTTGGGGTGGTGGTGTGTGGGGCTTGCCCCAAGTGACCGACGCGCCCGCTATGGTCTACAACAAGGCGCTGTTTGAACAAGCTGGGCTGGACCCAGCCGCCCCCCCGACCACGATGGCAGAACTTGATGCTGCTATCCGCGCTATTGCCGCGCTTAGCACCGCGGACGCGCCCATTTATGGGATGGCGACCCCGTGGGCAGAATATGCCTTCCAAGCGATTATGTGGGCATATGGTGGTGACTTGATCACCCCGAACGACGATGGTACCTACACTATCGGCATCAACAGCCCCGGCACGATTGAAGCTTTGGGTGTGGTCAAAGGCTGGCTGGACGAAGGCGTTGTCGGTCCCGCATATGATCCTGCCAATCAATATGGCAACTCGATGACCGCCTTCAAAGAAGGTCGCGCCGGTATTCAAATTATGGGACCGTGGGCGACTTCGGACATGTTGAGCGGCATTGCTTTCACCGACCCCGCCAACCTCGGTGTCGCTGCCTTCCCGGCAGGTCCCGATGGTGGACAAGGTTCACCGGTCGGGGGTCACGAATACACGATTTATGCGGGTTCGGAATATCCCAATGAATCGTTGGCGTTCATCCGCTGCTTGAACAGCGTCGAGAACCAAGTCCGTTTGGCGACCGAACTCAGCCTCGTCCCGACTGTGGCTGCTGCTTACGAAGACTCGACATTGGCAGAAAACGCCATCCTACAAGGCTTCCTCGCCCAGATGAACGTCGCCCGTAACCGTCCGGTGTTGGTTGCCGGGGGTCAGATTTATACTGAACTTGGACCGCAGTACAGCGCCTTCATCCTTGGCGAAACCCCTGCTCAGGAAGCGATGGATAATGTTGCCGCTGCTTGGGAACTATTGCTGCAAAATGAACCTGCTGCTCCCTAGCTTCAACACACCGCTGTAAGCCGTTTGGAGGGCGGTCGTTGACCGCCCTCTAACTTTTAGGATGAAATGATGAAAATACAAGATTTTCCAGATATCACGGCATTTGTCGCTGCGCTGCTCGTCGTAGTGGCATTTTTCGCCTTGCCGTGGTTGGTTATCGGTGGCACAAGTTATACCGCCCTCTCGTTGCTGACGGTGATCCCCGCAGGCGCGCCTCGTTATGAGGTGACATCGCTATTTTTGGCGTTGTTCGGCGGGATTTTGAGCTTGATCGCGACGTTTGTGGGGTTGGTTTCGCCCAAGACGCGCTGGGTCACGCCGATGCTCGCCGCCTTTGGCGGGGTGATGGCAATTTTTCATTTCACGACATTTTTTACCCAAAACGGCAACTTTGAAAACCTAAGCACCATTATCGGCGTTGGTTTGTGGCTGACGGTGATCGGGGCGGTTGTTTTGCTCTTGCAAGTGTTTTTGCGGCGCACAGGCAGTAACGTTTTCGCGGATGCGTTTGCAGCAGCGCCCAATGCGCGTTACGCCTACATATTCATTGCGCCTGCCGTGTTCGTGATGTTGGCGTTGGTGTTCTACCCCCTCATCAATGGCATCTTGCTCAGCTTCACCAATGCCACCCAGATGAATACCACGCGCGTGATTGGTCAGCGCATCATCCCCGCGACCTATACCTTTTTTGCCAATCCTTTTGAAAATTACCTCACCGTTTTACAAACGCCCCAATACAACTTCTGGACGATTTTTGCCCAAACGGTGATTTGGACGACGTTCAATGTGATCCCACACATCACCATTGGGTTGGGCTTGGCGCTGTTGCTCAATCGCAAGATCAAAGGACGGGCGGTCTATCGCGTCCTGCTGATTTTGCCGTGGGCGGTGCCGTCTTACATTTCGGCATTCGTGTGGCGCTTTTTATACAATGGCGATTTCGGTTTCTTCAACAATTTCTTGGCATCGTTCGGTGCCGCCGAAGTCCCGTGGTTGTCCAACCCCGGCTGGGCGATGTTCGCTGTGGTGGTCGCCAACACATGGCTGGCGATCCCATTCAATATGGTGACGATGTTGGGGGGCTTGCAAAGCATCCCATCGGAGCTGTATGAGGCGGCGGTCGTGGATGGTGCCAATGAGTGGGATAAATTCACCAATATCACCCTGCCCTTACTGCGCCCCGTGCTGCTGACGATCACGCTGTTAGGCGTCATTTGGACGTTCAACGCCTTCAATGTCATCTTTTTGGTCTCCGAAGGCGGACCGTTCCGCTCGACTGAGATTCTCTCGACATGGGCATGGCGGCTCGGCTTTGGGCAAGCGCCCCAATATGGGATCGCGGCGGCATTTTCGGTGATCATCTTGCTCATTTTGATCATCTTCAGCGGCAGTTATATGCGCGTACTCAATAGAAATGCACAGGGAGCCGTAGCATGACAGCGCAATCAGTTTCGAGTCCACCCTCCACGACGTATGCGCGCAAAGCGAACACTGCCCGGCGCAATTTGATGCTCGCCGACATCTTCACCCATGCCGTGTTGATCACGGTCACGGTGATCATGTTGTTTCCGATCTTTTGGGTGATCAGCACGTCGTTTAAGCCCCAAGCCGAAGTCGAAAGCAGCACCGTGACGTTGTTCCCCCAACGGTTCACGCTCGAAAATTATAATTTCTTATTGAACGATTTGTCCGCGCGCGATCCTGCGACCGGACAGGACATCAATTTGTTCTGGCGCTGGGGCTTGAATAGCCTCGGCATCGCGCTGATCACCACCTTCATCGGGGTGTTCTTGGCGGCGTCGTGCGCCTATGCCTTGTCGCGCTTCAAGTTTCCGGGGCGGGGCGGCGTGCTGACGTCGTTCTTGGTCACGCAGATGTTCCCCGGGGCGATCTTGATCATTCCCCTGTACAACTTGCTGAAAGAGTTCGGCTTGCTCAATTCGTGGGCGGGTCTCACCCTCGCCTATTGCACGGTCGCCTTGCCGTTTAGCGTCTGGATGTTGAAGGGCTTCTTCGACGCCATCCCCTATGACTTAGAGGAAGCCGCGATTGTTGATGGCTGCACGCCGTTTGGGGCGTATTGGCGCATCACCTTGCCGCTGGCACTCCCGGGGATCGCCGTAGTGGGCTTTTTCAACTTTATGACGGCGTGGAACGAATTCATGCTGGCGCTGACGTTCATGTCGGGCGAGACGAGCAAAACTTTGCCGGTGGGTTTACGCGGCTTCATCTTTCAGTTCAATACCGACTGGCATTATATGGCAGCCGGGTCAGTGCTGGTGACGATACCGGTGATGTTCGTCTTCTTCTTCGCGCAGCGCGGCTTGATCAGCGGGCTGACGGCGGGCGGCGTAAAGGGCTAAAGGCAGAGATCAGGGCAGTGCCATCGGTACCTCAATCCAGAAGATCGATCCAGCCCCTTCTGGGCTGTCCATCCCGCACTGCCCCTGATGTAAATTGATGAGATGCTTCACGATCCATAAGCCGAGTCCAGAACTGCTCTCGCCCCCTGTCGGGCGGTTGCGCAATTTATTGAACATGCCAAACAGGGATGCCCGATCTTCTTCGGCAATCCCCGGTCCGTGATCGCGCACGCTGATGCGGATCAGGTCGCCGCGCTTTTCTCCCCATACATGGGCGTGGGTGTGCGGGTGGCTAAATTTGAGGGCATTGCTGATCAAGTTGTTCAAGCATTGCCGCAGCATCCGCTGGTCGCCCCACAAAAAACCCTCAAAGCTATCGACCGTAAGTGTGATCTGTTTGTGTTGGGCAGTGAGTTGATGTTGGGTAATGACATCCAGGATCAAGGCGTTCCCATCCACCGGCGCGAAAATGGGGCGCAACTCTTGGCTCTCGATTGCCTCCACAAATATTTGCACCATATCGATGGTGGCGCTCAGGCTCAGTTCCATATTTTCGAGGATGCGCCCAGCCTCCACATGATCGCCGATCAAATCGCGCAGCATAAAATGTCCCAACCGAAAATTCGTGAGGGGGCTTTGGATATCGTGCGAAATGATGCGACTGAGTTGCCGTTGTAGATCGCGGGTCATGGCGATGGTTTCTGTTTTCGCCTCTTGGGTCAGCATTAGTTTTTTGAGCGCCAATTGGGTTTGAATACGGGCGTTCAAAATATCGAGATCAATAGGCTTGTTGACATAATCATTTGCCCCCATGCTTAGGGCGCGCACGATGATATCGCGCTCTGTCACCGCCGAGGTCACAATGACGGGGGTATGCAGCGCGTTGACTCGCTGACGAAGCACCCGCAGTACCTCAAACCCATCCACACGCGGCATTCGCAAATCGAGCAGCACCAAATCGAAGGTATATTGCCGCAGTAGCTCTAAAGCCTCTTCGCCATTTTGGGAAATGGTGAGGCGATAATCTGATCCTAAAAGGTGTTGGAGCAATTTTTGAGTACCGGCATCATCTTCCACGATCAGAAGATGCGGGGGGAGTTGGGTTTGACCAGCGTCTATGCTATAACCTACTGGCGAGATTGGGTTTGGGGAGCTTTGATCAGTCACGAGCGATTGACCTTCAAATCATTGTTTGGCGGCTAGGATAGGTGTGTAGTCCTTGATCGAATCATAGCGCCACAATCATGAATTTAGATGATTGATTTTTTGGGGGCGAAAGGGTGCAGATCAATCTGGAGAAAGACCTGCACCCTGTGGGCAACGTGCAACCCATAATGAGTGGTATCAGCGTAAAGTGACTTGCCACCGGTTGACATGGACGATCACACCGCCGCGACGGATGAATACGGTGGGTTGCAGCACCGCGTCCGCGTTCTCCAGACGGATCGGCGTGCCGATCTGCTCATCGTTGACATACATCGCGACCAAGCCAGAGGCGAAATCACGTTCGATCCGAATACGCGCGATGGGCGCGCCAACTGACCGCTGCACGTTGACGACTGCGGTTCCATTGCGGCGCTGCCCAATGTTGAACACCCCTTGATCGACAAGGCTAATCTGCACGCCAATGCCATCCGCAGGGGCATCGGGTGGGCTGAGCATGAGTCCGAAATAGACCTGCTGATCGATCACAAGCGGCGGGTTAAACGTCACCAGTTCGAGATCGGCAACCATACGTAAGACACGCCCACCGGCGTTTTCCCCAAAGCGTCCTTCGAGTGTAGTCGGCGGCAATCCGATTAGAATGTCGCTCCCCTGTTCGGCGGCACCGACGCCCAACCGCCAGAAGTCCCCGTCGATCCCGCGTGAAAATACCTCTGGTGTCCAAGTCACCGCGCTCACCGCCGCCAATGAATCCAGCAGGGTGAACAAATCTTGATCGCCCCGCACGCCACCCGGTGGTGGGGATGGCGTCCATGTGGCGGAAGCGGTTGCCGTCACCGTCGGTGTATGGGTGACGCTGGGCGTGGGCGTGGGGGTGGCGGTCAAGGTCGGTGAAGGTGTGAAGGTGGGGGTGCGTGTTGCCGTCGGCAAGATCGGCGTCAGCGACGGAATCTGGGTTGGGAAATCGAGTGTGACGGGGGCGCTGGTGGCGGGCAAGGTCACTGCCGCCGTCACGCGCGGGCGCGTTGGCAACGACAGCGCATCCTCCGGGGGCGTGGGGGTGGCGCTCGTCGGTAATGCGCGCGTGGCGCTTATAGACGGGGTCGTCGCAGCAGCCAGCACGACGGCACCTGTGTTGGTGGCGGCGGTGACATTGCCCGATTGGGCATCCCCGCCACCGTTGTTGACCGTCAAAGCGATGACTGCCACGATGATGGCGAGCAAGAGCGGCACGCCAAGGATCAAGATCAGGGGCACGCCCCGACGGGCGGCGGGTTCCGAGTCTTGCATGGAGTCGGTGGGCGCTTCGAGACGTATATACGGGCGTGGTTCCGCCTCGTCATCAACGATATCGGTCATTAGCGGCGTGGGTTGATCGGTCGGCGGGGCGGGGAATTCGGGCGCTTGCTCGGTCAGGTCATACCAATGACGATAGAGCGGATAGGCAGGATGGCGGTCGATGAACATTGCCCGAAAGAGATCGTTAAATTGGGCGAGGCGGGCACTACGGCGACTGCTATCGGTATAGACCGCCAAAAATTTCTCGTAGGTATCGCGCCATAAGCGCAAAGTCGCCGTGTGCGCTGTGCCGATCAGCCGCTCGGTGAGGCTCACTTGGTTTTGATGAATTTGCAGCACGGCGGGTTGGGGTTCGGCGTCGCGTTTTTCGATGATCTGCGTGAGGCGGCGGGCGTTGGTGTGTAAATCCGCCGTTGCTGCGATCAAAGTCATCAGCCATGTCCGGTAGGCGGTCAGCGTGATGCCGGCGCTGCTCTCGATCTCATCAATAGTGCGCAGGGTGTTTTCTAGCTTGTTGCCCGCCGCCCGAAACTCGCCATCTGCCCAATCGCGCTGGGATGCCGCCAGTTCACGCAGACCGTACAAGGCAGGTGCCAGCGCCCGCGCTTGCTGGTTTTCTTCCAGTGCGGCACGGGTGGTTTCCAAAAGCGCCATCGCGTGCAGCCCATTGATGCTGTTGAGCAAGGTCGCCGCAGTCAACAAATCACGACGGCGCTGGATGAAGCTTGATAAGGTCGTCACCAACGGATGCGTCGCTCCGGCATTGACGAGGGTGTTGACCGCCGCCGCTTGCCAAAAATCAGCATCTTCCAGATGATCGTCGTGGGCGTCTAGGGCACCGAGCAAGGCGTAATTAACAAATAAAATACGCAGTGCGGCGGTACTTTGGCGCGTGAATAGCTCCACCAAGCCCTTGCCCATCGCCTTCAAGAAGGTCTCTTTGCCGGGCATTTGCGCCGCAAACGAGTCGCGGGTGCTGATCTCGTCGGGGGTGTAGAGCAATTCCACCTGCATGAGCGCCGCTTGGGTGCGCACCGAGTCAGCAATACCGCCCCGCTCCACCCATTCACGGGTGATCTCCGACAGGGTGCGCAAGCGACGGGCGGCATCCCGTTCGCCATCGGCGCGGGCGATGTCATACGCCTGTGTCGCCAGTTGCTCGGCATTGACCAATTTACCTCGGTCAAACTGATCCCACCCGTCCGCAAGCGCCCGCCCCAAACCACCGAACAAGGCATGGCGTTCGATATAGGTGGCATTCGTGACCAGTGAGCGCAGTTGATTGAGCCACCCTGCCAACGAGGGCGCAACCGTGCTGACGGCATCCATGCCCTGCGCCAGCGCTGTGATGGCGGCGATGCGATTGCCCTGAATCACGGTATCGGCATATTGTCCCCAAGCGGTGCTGGTCAAGCGCAGCCCCAATGTCATGCCCACCAACATCTCGTCAAAAAGACGTTCGAGGAAGGGCGCGAGGTCGGTTTGGGCATCATGCAGCCATTGGGCGAGGTCGGAACCATCGGCGACAGGCACATAGGTTTGGTAAGACTCCAACAAGCCGTAGAGGTTATCGAGCAAGCGGCGTACCCCATCCCAGGCGCGATTGCTGGGATCGATGGCACGGCTATATTCCAGCGCATTGAGGGCGTCGCGCGGGCTGTTGGTCGCCTGTTTGCCGATAATGTGCATGTTGTCCGCCAGCGCCATCGTCGCATTGATCGCCCGATCTAGCGACGACAGGGGCAGCCGAGCATTGGACAATTGATGTTGGGTGCGCACCGTCCCCAAGAATTTGTTGAGCGCCGTCATCTGATCGACGAGAGCGCGGTAGCCATCGCGTAATGTGATCAAGCTGATGCTGGTGACATTTTCCAGCGTGCCTAATTCACGGTCGATATCGCGCAAAAAGGCGCGCGGTTCACCGACCATCACGCCCTCGGAGTCGAGCGTCTGGAGGGCGGTTTGCAAGCGGAAGAGATTGGCACGCAGCAAGAGAATATCGGGGGAGTGCGCGGAGATGCGTTCCGCCAACAGCAGATGCAAGCGAGTGATCTCGGTGTCGGGTGTCACTTCTGCCATCAAGCGCGCGGCGGCTTGCGCCAATTGGCGTTCAAACGCCAGCATCAGCGCGTCATAGACGGTCGCATCGGGCGGCACCGTGCTTTCGCTCAACAGCAGCGCCCAGTCGCTCAACAACCCGATCAAGATCGCCAGATCGCCCCGTGCGCGCGGGCGCAAATCGCTCAAAATGGGCATTGCCCGCGTCCATGCGCCGCTTTCCAGATAAATGCGCGCTGCGTCGAGGTCTGCCGCCACTTCTAGATCGTTCTGGCGATTTTGAATTTCTTGCACTACCGTGCGGGCGGGGGGATAGCCGGGATCCATCGCCAGTGCTGGTTCGAGCGCTTTCGCCAAGCCAGTCAATTCGTCTTTGCTCAATTCGCGGCGCAAGCGTTCGCTGGCACGGGCGACGACGGCGCTCCGTTCGCGTTCGATGGGGACGCGATAATCGGACAAATCCCGCCGCATCTCGGTGATCGAACTATAACGTAAACGGGGGTTGGGATGGAGCGCGCGGCTGATGATTTTTTGCAGACGGGTGGGTACCCGTTCATTATCATCCCCAAAATCGACGCGGAAATCATCGCCAGCATCGCGCGGTACCTCGGCACGTCCCGCCCCGCTTAGAATGAAGAACAGCAGTTCCCCGACCTGATACACATCGGTTTGGCGGCTGATCCCTTGCGCAGTCACTTCGTCGCCTTCGAGAAAGACGGCATTGCCCCAATCGATTACCTTCAAACGATAGCGATCCCGATCCCAAAACAAGTGTTTGGCATCCACGTCGTTGTAGACGATATCGTGCTGATGCGCTGTATAGAGCAGATCGAGCAGGTGATCAATGATGATCAGGATTTCTAAATCGGGCAAACGTGCGCCATGCTGTGCCAGTTCAGACACCATTTCCGCCACGATTTGCCCTTCGGCGCGTTCCATGACGATGTATTGATGCGCCATGCCCCCCACCGCAAATTGCCCGCCGCCCAGCAACAACGTCGAGACGGCGTGACCGGCAAGCCGTGATAACGCTTTGCGTTCGTTGAGGATGCTGACTTCTTGCCCAGCACGAATCGGCGGGGCATCTTGTGGGGCAGGACGTTTGATCACTACGGGGCGATCCCCGTCCTGCGAATCGACAGCGCGCAGCGTTTCGCCGGAGCGCCCGCGCGGATAAATAAAATCATATCGGTACCGCGAATCAAATAAACCTTCAGCCATGCGCCACGCCTGCCTTTTTTAAGTTGTTCTATTGTACGTGGTGCATGGATTGACGCCAAACGGCGATATTCTGCGCACACGGGAAAAATGCCAAAATTGGTGTGGAAAAGGAAAATAATGCTAACCCAAAGCGGGTCGTAACTACACACCCCTCACCCAAAGCGAAGCGGCAATCCCTCTCCATAAGCGAAGCGGCGGGGCGAGGGACTTTCTACTGCGTTTCTCCCCTTCTCCAAAAGCGAAGCGGCTGGGAGAAGGGGTGCCGAGCGCGCTCGGACGGGATGAGGGGTAGCTGTGTAGTTACAGCGGGTCATTGAGCAAAATTGACCCTTTTAATACTCCTTTGACCGGACTACGCGCGTTTTGCCCAGTCTTCGCCGTCCCATTCTTCCCAAGAGCGAGTACAATCAGCGTAACCGATACTACTACGCCGATGCTGTTGGCGAACTAGTATCGGCAAAAGTTCTACCTGAAAGGATAGGGAATGCCGATTGAAGTCAGCCGTCTAGAGCAGGGCATTTTGCCGCAACGGATTACGGGCAGTTTTAACGCCACATCCATGCGCGAAGCGGGCGATACCAAAATTGTGCTGATCACCGAGGGCATCCATGCGGCACTGCCGGACGTCGACGTTTCGATTGCGGCGTTTCGGCAGTTGACCAAAGAGAATACCGGTTTTGTCCTACGCTCGATCGTGGTCGTGGTTTCGCCCGCGTTACGTATCGGGCTGTCTGGGCGGGGTCGCATCACCGGCGTGCCATTTTTATTGGTGCCTGATTTGAACACCGCCCTCACCCATGCGCGCCGAATTTTGGCATCCGCCGCCTCGCCCGCCTCGGATGGCGATCAGTAAGCGCGTGCCCTCATGCGCGCTTCCACACTGCTCAAAACCTAACAAGATTATTGGTAGACGGGCACCACGAAAAAGAGCATACTTATAAACGCTAATTCGTGCTGTTGATGTCTTGACAGACATGGAAAATTCCTATATTTTTTAATAAGGTTTGAAACCTGTTATTTAGCGGTATTCGTCAGCAGTCTTGAAGGTAATCACCAGCGTGAAGCAATTTGCCAATGGGTATATCCCCAATCGTGTCCTCCGCTTAAATGTTGGCTTCTTGCTCAATGCTGGCGCGGGGCATATTCACGATACGGGGTTTGATGTTCCACCGATTCGCGTCGCCGAAGATGTCGATCTCGCTTATCTGCGCGGACCTTTGCGTTTAAGCCGCACCAAAGAGGGTATTTTGGTGCAGGGCACGCTAGAAGTCGGGCTAGAGGATGAGTGTTTCCGTTGTCTCGACGGGATGCAGCATCACCTTGTATTGGATGTCGAAGAATTGTACGCCTATCCCAATCCCACTGATACCGAATTTCAGATTGGCGAGGATGGGGTGTTGGATTTAGCGCCCCTTGTGCGGTCAGAGGCGATCATCGCCGATACGCGCGGGGCATTGTGCCGCCCTGATTGCAAAGGCTTGTGCCCCAATTGTGGCACCAACTGGAATCACGGCACTTGCACTTGTGCCGATGATGTCATCGACCCGCGCTTTGAGAAGTTGAAACAACTCTTAAAAGGTTAATCATGAGGCGGGTGGGCTGTGGCACGCCCGCCTGCCCTTATTTCATCCGGCGGCAATAATGAAGGGGTATCGATACCATGCAGAGCTACGATCAACCCTACGAGTCACGTTTTTCTTTTGAAAATGATGATCAAGGCGGTCACAGCGACCGCTTTATAGAAGATGATTTTGATGCGGTAGACTTCCCTGAAGATGGCTTAGCGACGTTTGATGATACGGAGGAAGTGCCGTGGGACGCCCTCGACGAGATCGAACCTGTAGAATTAGACGATGATTGGGCAGAGGATGATGCTGTTTCGGGGGAACTGGCATCGAGTGATACTGTCGGCTTGTATCTAAAAGAGATGGCGCGCGTGCCACTTTTGAAGACCGAAGAAGAGGTTATGCTCGCCCAACGCATTGATGCCGCCCGTGATGTCGCCCGCAAATTACGTACCCTCCCCGCCGACCACCCCCAACGCACCGCCTTACAAATCACGCTCGAAGAAGGTATTGAAGCCCGCGAACACCTGATCAAAGCCAATACCCGCTTGGTGGTCTCCATCGCCAAACGATATCTTTCGCGCGGGGTGCCCTTCCTCGACCTGATCCAAGAGGGCAACTTAGGCTTGATGAAAGCAGTCGAAAAGTTTGATTATCGGCGCGGCTATCGCTTTAGCACCTATGCCACCTGGTGGATTCGGCAGACGGTCACACGCGCCATCGCCGATCAAGGGCGCACGATCCGCGTGCCCGTGCATATGAGCGACCGCATCCGCCAGTTGTACCGCCTTGCCCGCCAGCTTGAACAAGACAGCGGCAACAAGCCGTCGGTCGAAGAATTGGCGGATATCCTCAAAACGGATGCCCGCAAGATTCGCTGGATGCTACGGGTGTCGTGGCAACCGCTCAGCTTGGAGCGCCCGGTGGGGGATGATGACGACAGCGAATTTGGGCATTTCATCGAGAACGAAAGCGCCCCCAACCCGGCACAATCGGCGTCGGAGGTGATGCTGCGCGAGAAGATCGATGCGCTCTTGAACACGCTCACCCCGCGCGAGGCGCGCATCCTGCAATTGCGCTTCGGATTGCTGAACGGCGAGAGCCACACGCTCGAAGAAGTGGGGCAGAAGTTCGGCTTAACGCGCGAACGCATCCGCCAGATTGAGGGCAAGGCACTACGGCGCTTGCGGCACCCGCGCCGTAGCCGGCATTTGCGCGATTATTTGACGTAACCCCGAAGTTTCTCCATGCCCTGTCCATGAAGATGTCAGACGGGGCATGATTTTTTGAGGAAAGGGTTCCTCCCCCGCGAATCATAGGGTGCGGACTAGGCGCATGTCGTGACGCTGACCGCACCGTATGTCCGCCTGTTTGCCACCCACGGTCATTTCTCCCTTTATTACCGACCGTTTTTCAGCCTGAGCAGTTACACAAATTCAATGAATAGCAGATTTGATAATCCCCACCCCGTCTGACCTTCGGTCAGCGCCCCCTCCCCATTGGTCGCTTCGCTTATGGAGAGGGGGAGAAAAAAAGCTCACAACGGTTCTTAGAAGTCCCCTCTCTACGAAGTAGGGAGGGGATGCCGACCTTCGGTCGGACGGGGTAGGGATATGCTTTGTGATCCACTGAAATTGTTTCACACAAGCACTTTGAAAATCCCCCCTCAGCCATGCAATGGGGAGGGGGCTAGGGGGTGGGGATCGAGGCAAAACAAGAGAATAAACCCTTAACTTGACGCCCAAGACCCCATTGGGTCGCCCCTACAACAGCGGGTCTCGTAGGGGCAACCCAATGTGGTTGCCCATGTTTTTCAACAAAATGCCCATGTTTTTCAACAAAATGCCCGTGTGTTTCAACAAGTTGCCCATGTTTTTCAACAAAATGCCCGTGTGTTTCAACAAGTTGCCCGTGTGTTTCAACAAAATGCCCGTGTGTTTCAACAAAATGCCGTTGCGCGCCCCTACAACAGCGGGTCTCGTAGGGGCAACCCAATGGGGTTGCCCATGTGTTTC
>Ga0209181_10009157_pt1 | contig 13088 bp, 13 predicted proteins | sample MAT05_FD_187208 | JGI IMG/M metagenome (GOLD analysis project Ga0209181, IMG submission 187208) | Freshwater microbial communities from Lake Fryxell liftoff mats and glacier meltwater in Antarctica - MAT-05 (SPAdes) (version 2) | ecosystem: Environmental > Aquatic > Freshwater > Ice > Liftoff... | reverse complement strand
TTGAACACCGCAGACACCCACCCTCAGCCTGCCGCCGTTGGCAGGCCTGCTCACCGCTTCAGCCCGGCCACTGGCTTCGACTTTGGCTTCGGGTTTGGCGATTTGCGAGGATGCCGATGAGCGGTTTGCGCCTGGACGAGGGCAAACGCCACCACTTCACCGAGGCCGTCGAGGCGTCGATAGCGGTCACCAGCCGGCAGCAGTTTTTCGTCTGGACCCAGAGCGCCGTGCAGGGTCTGGTGCCGCATGAAGTGCTGATCTGCGGTGTGCGCGAATTCGGCAGCCCGGGCCTGACGCTGCAACACTTCAGCGCCAGCCGCTATTTCAAGCAGGTCCAGTTCGAAGCCGTGTCCGACCCCACGACCGGCCTCGTGCCCCGACTCACCGCGATTGCCGGCTGCACCGACGGTGTGGTGCTGTGTCCGAGGGTCGGCCAGCCGGCGGCGGGTGACAAGCTGGAGGTCTTGATCAGCAGCAACGAACTGCGCAACCTCGCCGCACGGCTGGTGCCCGGCACCGATGGCAGCGTTGCTGCGATCTACTGTTTTTCACGTCTGGGCCAGGCGCTGGACGCCCAGCTGGGCCACGCCGTGGAAATGTTGATACCGCACCTGCACCATGCCTTCGTGCGCGTGCTGCAGCACGAACGTGAGCAACAGCAAGCCTCGGTGCCGCGCGACGACCGTGTCGTGACACCTCGTCAGCAGGAGATCTTGCTGCTGATCAAGGACGGCAAGACCAACTCCGAGATCGCGGCACTGCTGACGTGCAGCCCGTGGACGGTGAAGAACCACATTCAGAACATCTTGCGCCGCCTCGGCACCAGCAGCCGCGCTCACGCCATCTCGCGCGCCATGAGCCTGGGCATCCTGCGGCCTGACTGAGTGCGCCCGAAGACGGCGCCTGAAAACGGCGCTTAGAGCAGACCCTGAGACATCGCCAGCGCCACGGCGTGGGCGCGGTTGTTGGCACCGAGTTTGCGCAGAATTTTCTGGATGTGGTTCTTCACCGTGAGCGCGCTGATGTCCAGCGCGGTGCCGATCTCCAGGTTGCTCTTGCCGTCGCGTGCGCAGCGCAGGATCTCGCGCTCGCGCTCGGTCATGGCCAGGCCCGTGTTCGCGACGCGGCGGCCAGGGTCAGGGCTTGCGCCGACGCTCCTGGCGCTGTTGGCGATCTCACTGCCCGCCGGGTTCAGTACCGCCTCGGCCGCCAACACACGCCGCCAGGTGGCGTGCAGGTAGGGCATCAACAGCTCGGCATGCAGCAATCTTTCTTCCGCTGTCTGCTCTGCTCTCGGGGTGCAGAGAAAAACAAAGAGGCTTTCGATTTCGGCCGGCCGCTGCGGCCGGGCCACCCCGTGCACCAGCAATTGCACGCCACGCAGTTCGCGGTCCAGGCGCAGCGCTTGCTCCTGCGCGTCCAGCGCCTGGTGGCTGATATCCACCTGCACAGGGCGGCCTGCCGCTTGCACCCAGGTGGCAGCGCAGGCGCGCATGAGTGCGCTGCCGGCATCGGTCAACGGGGCCAGTGCAGGGGCCGAAATCACGACGCTCTGGAACGTCACGAAACCGAGGCCGCGCTGCGGCCGCGAGTAGGCGCCGCAGCACACCACCTGGTGCGGCAGCAGCGTGCTCAACGGGCCCTGCGACCAAACGAAAAACTGCGAGCGGCGCAGCACGGCGGGCGCCGTTTCGACCAGGCGCACCAAGGCCTCGCCGTCGCGCGGGGCCAGCTGTGCGGCCTGGCCGCGGCCGCCAGTAGAGCGCTGCGCAGGCGCAGGCTTTTGTTCCGAAGAATCGGGGGCTGTCATCCTGCGCTCTTCCTCTGTAACGACATGGGTGGTGGTTTGGGCTGGACCTTCGACGCGTTGGCCGCGCCGGGCTCGGCTTCGAAAAGCCAGTCGCCCACGGCAGGCCGGGCTTCGTCGGCTCCGGGGCGCAGTGGCTTGTGCAGACGCCGCAGCGCCGGCAGGCGCGCGCGGCTGGCCAGCGCCACGATACGGCCGTCAGCGCCGCGTTGCAGTTCCCAGTCGGCCTGGCCCGTGAAGGGGTCGGTAAAGAGCCTTCGCAGGTGGTGGCGCGGCGGCACGTGGCGCTCGTCCACCAGCAAGTCCTCCAGCAGTAGCGGCGTCACGGGCTGCCCGACTGGTGTGGCGTCGCGCCAGCCCGCCAGCGCGCGGCTGAACTGGGCGCCGCGGAACAGCAACTCGGCCTCGCGTTCGCGCTGCGCCGCCACCGCCCAGCGCGTGCCCAAGGCCGCCATGCCGGCCGCCATGACGGCCAGCATGAAGAGCAGCAGCAGGTAGGTGGCGCCGCGCTGCAACGCGGCGCGACATGGCTGCCCTTGCTGCAACGTGGCACAGCGCCGCACGTCACCACTCCGCATACAAGGCTCCATCGCGCGCGCGCCCGGCAGCACCGCTGCGCACATCACTGAGCCGGCCCTGCAGCACCGCATCAGGCGGTGGTGCGAGTTCCAACCAGCCGTCGCGACGCCCTGTGATCGGGTCTTCAGGCAAGGTGCGCAGGTAACGCGCGTCCACCAGCGCCTGCAGTGATTCCGGGTAGCGGCCGCGGTCAGCCGCGTAGCGGTCGATGGCCTCGCGCATGACGGCCAGTGAAGTGCGCAGCGTGGCCTCACGCGCCCTGTCGATGCTGTGGAGATAACGCGGTGCAGCCACGCTGACCAGCAACGCCACGATGGCCATCACGACGATCAACTCGATCAGCGTGAAGCCGCGACCGCGCCGTCTCATGGCGTGCTCACCATTCGGCATAGCGGCTGCCATCCAGCGCACCCAGGGGGCTGCGAGAGTGGACGTCGAACACGTCGTCGCCCGCCTGGGGGTGGTCGGGCGGGCTGGTGCTCGCGCGCTGGCCCCAGCTCAGATGGGCCGGCAGCTGCGGTTCGGCGAAGGGGTCGCGCGGCAGCCTGCGCAGCAGATAGAGCCGCTGCGTGGTCGGCTGGCCCTGCTCGTCCAGCACCGCAACGCCCTGCACCAGGCTCAAGAGACTGGGCGGGTAGAGCGAGCCGTCCTCCCCAGGCGCCACCCGGCGCTGCAACACGGCAGCGCGGTGTTCGTCGATGGCGTTGCGAAGCTCGCGCAAGGCCAGGCGCAACGCGGCTTCCTGGGTGCGGCGCAGGGCCAGTTCGTGCAGCGGCTGCGCGGCCATTGCCAGGATGGCCACGATGGCCAGCACCACCACCATCTCGATGAGCGTGAAGCCGCGCCGCCAACGTTTCACTTGGGCGCTCCGGCATCGTCCACCTGCACCGCCGCTTCACCGACCACGGGCGCGTCGGCGTTGGCCTGCACCACGACACGCTGCCCGGCCGCCGCCGGCAGCACGCGCAGCACAAAGGCAGCCTCGGCCGCCGCCGCCATGGCAAACGGCAAGCGCCCCGGTGCTGCGCCAGGCGGCGTGTGGGCAGGCTGCAGCAAGGTGGCGTCGTAGAGCAGCTCGCCACTGGTCGTCTGGCCGCTGCGGTTGTTCAGCGTCACCACCAGCGTGCCGCCCACGGCCGCACGCTCGCTGGCCGCCAGCAGCAGGCCCGCCGCCGGCTGCGCAGCTTCAGCGCCAGTGGCCCCTGCTGCACCACGCGCCGCGCGGCCGGCACTCATACCGGCACCCACACCGGCGCGCGCATCCGCACCCAGGCGCAGCGGCAACGCGCCCGGCTGGTTGTCGGTGCCCGAAGCCAGCGTGGCCGCCTGCACGTCGGGGGGCTGAAGGTTACGCACGATGCGCGGCGTGATCAGCATGACGATCTCGGTCTTGTAGCGCTCGTCGCGCTGCACGCCGAAGAGCCGGCCCAGCAGCGGCAGGCGCGAGACCCCGGGCAGGCCGGCGGCGCTCTGCCGGTCCTGGTCGTTGATGAGACCGGCCAGCACCTGCGTCTGGCCGTCTTTCAGGCGCAGCGAGGTCGTGGTCATGCGTGTTCCCACCTCGTAGGCCCTGGCGGCCGAGCCGGCGGGGCCGTCCACCTGGCGCAGCAGATTGCTGACCTCCAGCGCCACCTTGATGATGACCTCGCCATCCAGCTGCACGCTGGGTTCGACATCCAGCTTCAAGCCCACGTCGATGTAGCTGACCGAGGCCGACACCCCGGCGTTGGCCACCGCTGCGGTGGTGAACACCGGCAGGCGCTCGCCGATCTGCACCTTGGCCTTTTCGCGGTTGCGCGCACGGATGGTCGGGTTGGCCAGCAGGTTGGCATTGCCGCTGATGCCGCGCAGCGTGGCCGTCAGCGCCGGGTTGGCCACCAGGCCACGAAAGCCCGTGCCGCCCAGTGGCGTGCTCAGCGGCACGGTGGCCCCGCCGCCCAGCACGCCCAGGCCGATGCTGGTGGGCCAGCCCAGGCCCAGCTCGTCGAGGCGGTCGGAAGACACCTCCAGCACCTCGACGGCCAGCATCACCTCGGGCTCGGCGAGGTCGATGGTGGCCAGCAGGCGTTCGATCTGGTTCACCACCTCGGGGGTGTCACGCACCACCAGCGCGTTCAGGCGCTCGTCCACATGCAGGTCACGCGTCTTGGTCATCACGCGCACCAGGTTCAAGGCTTGTTTCGGGTCGGCGTTGACGAGGTAGAGGCTGCGCGTGATCAGCTCCTGGTGTTCACGCTGTTTGGGCGCCGTGTTGGGATAGATCAACACGGTGTGGCCGTTGAGCAGCTTGCGGTCGAGCTGCTGCGTGGCCAGGATGACGCGCATGGCCTCGTCCAGGCTGACCTGGCGCAGGAAGACAGTGATGCGCACGTCGCTGCGCACGTCCTTGTCGAAGACGAAGTTGACGCCACTGGTGCGTGCCAGCGCTTCGAACACCTGGCGCAGCGGCGCTTCGCGGAACTCGATGCTGACGGTCTTCTGGAAGGCCGGGCCGAGTGTCGAAGCGGCGCCTGCAGCGGCCACGGCTGGAGTGTTTTGCGCATCGGGCGCGGCGACACGCTGCTGCGCGGCACGCGCTTGCGCCAGTGCCAACGCCAGGTTCAACACCCGCGGTTGACGCGGCGCCAGGCGCTGCGCGCGCGCCAGCAGTTCTTCGGCTTCGTCCAGGCGTGCGCCGCCCAGAGCCAGCTCGGCCTGCGCGCCCAGGTGCACGATGACGCGGTCGCGCTGGCGGCTGTAGGCGGTGCGCAGGCTGGCGTCGTCAGGGCGCCGCGCCAGCGCCTCGTCCAGCGTGACCAAGGCTTCTTCGTAGCGGCCGGCCAAGGACAGCTGTTCGGCCTCGTCAACCACGGTGGTCGCGCAGCCGGCCAGAGCCAGCCACAGCAGCGCGGACAGCCCTAGCCCCCACGCCCGCTGGGCGCCGAGGCCGGCGGCCCGAGCGCGTAAAGGTGAAAGTGAGGCGGTGCGATGGCGAGGCATGGGGGCGGAAGCTTGAGAGGTAGGTGTTGACAGGCGCTGCGCAGAAGCCAGCCGTTCAGGGGCGCGCGGCCAGCTGCACCACGGCGCCAGTGGCCAGCCAGGTGAGCTGCAGGCTGCCGGCGCTGATGGTGTCGACACGCCAGCCCGGCGCGACCGTCTCGCCGGGCGCCACAGCCCACAGCCGCTGCGCATCGACCAGGAACACACGCACCTGGCCGGCTTCGTCGATCTCGCCGATCCACTGGTAAGGAAAACTCGGTGTGGGCTCTGGCGCTGCTACAGACGCGACCACTGCCGGCGCCTGGGCGCGTGGTGGTGGTGGCAGCGGCACCCAGGCCGCCTGGGCGGCGCGCGACAGCGGCGGCCAGCCGGCATTGCTGGCTTGGCTTGATCTGGCCGACTCGGCTGAGTCCGCCGATTGGTCCGGTGCGACATCCGCAGACGCAGCAGCGGCGGAGGTGGTGGGGGCTGAGGCCGCCGCAGATGATGCGAACCCCGCCTTGATGCGGGTCGCACCAGCGCGTGTGGGCACCGCAACCGCGACTTCGTCTTCGGGCAACCAGGCGACGACTCCAGCGGCGCAGCCCGCGGCGATCAGCGCCCAACGCAGGGCTGGCCGCATCATCGGAACGCGGGGCGGTGTCACGCTCGGTGTCATGGCCGTGGCCTCGTGTCAACTCGCAAGTCAGCAGCACCGGCGGGCCCGGGCCCACGACCGGGGCTCGAGCGGTGCAGCAGCGTCCACTGCAACTCAAACTCCACCACGGTGGCCTCGGCCTCTGTGCGCTGCAGGCGCAGACGGTCCAGCACCAGGGCCGGGTCCTGGGCCAGGGCACGCTCAACAAAGCCGCGCAGTGCCGGGTAGCTGGCGCGGCCGTTCATGGCCAGTTGCAGGTGCGAAGCGAAGGCCTGCTGCTCACGCACCTGCAAAAGCTCCAGGCCTTGGCGGCGCGCCAGCGCGCTGAGCGCTGCCGCACGGCGCGGCGAAGCGGTGGCTGACGGCCACGCCGAGGCTGCCACTTCGGCGGTGCTGGTGGGCGCAGGTTTGACTGCAATCGGCGCGCGCTCCGCCGTGGTTCGGCTCAGTACAAGCAGCCGCGCCTCGGCCTCTTGCTGCCAGCGCGGCGTTACCAGCACCACCAGCACGGCTGCCAAGGCCAACGCTGCCAGGCCAGCCATGCCAGGCCAGGCCGATGCCACGCCGCGGGCCAGTTTCATGGCGCAGTCTCGCGCAGTTGGGCCACGATCTCGAAGGCAAGCGCTGACCCTTGGGGCTGGGCCTCCAGGCGCGCCACCAACACCTGCGGCCAGGCCGGCATCTGACGCAGCGCGGCCGCGACTTGCTGCACCTGGGCGGCGTCGCTGGCCACGCCCTGCAAGCGCACTTCAGCCCCAGCGCGGTGATCCAGCGCCACCCAGCGCAAACCGGCCAAGGCGGGCGTTTCACTGGCCAGGAACACCGCCCGCCAGGGGTGATGCAGCCGCTGCATCAGCGCCAGCAGCACTGGGTCCACAGCTGGCGCGCTGGCGCGCTGCAGCGGTTCTGCGGGCACTGCCAAGGCCTGCACATGGGCTTGGACACGCGCAGCCCAGGCCTCATGGGCATCGCCGGCGGCCAGCACCAGCGCGGCGACACAGGTGCCCAGCCAGGCCCAGCTGAGCAGACCCGGCTGCGGCGTTGGCCGCAGGAAATCAGGCCCACGCCCAGCGCCCACAGGCAACACTTCGCGATAGGGCGGCCCCAGGCTGAGATCAAGCTGCAGCGGCAGTGCAACGTGCGGGGGCGAGCCCAGCCACAGCAGCATTGGCCTGGTTTTGCGCTCGGTCGCCGCCTGCGTTTCTTCGTCCAGCAAGCGCTGCATCGCAGGCGCCCAAGGAGCCTGCAGGCGGCGCCGCTGCACCGAGGTGATAAGGCCTTGAGAAAGGCCCACTCGGGTCAGCATCGCCACATCCCCGTGGGCCTCGACCAGCCAAGCCTGACCGCGGGGCTCGCGGCGCAACCCGGGCTGCTGCGCCAGCAGCTTGTCCAGAAGGCGCGGCCACAGGGGGCGCACCGCCCGCAGCACCACCGCGTGAGGCCGGGCCTGGGCATGCAGCTCATCCAGGCTGATACCGCGCAAGGCGCTCGCCCCCCACGCACCACGAGCCTGCCAGGGCAACATGGGCCACAGTGCCGCCGCCGCGCCGTGGTAGTGGTGCAGCACACGGCGCGCCCACGCCGTTCTGGCGCTGTCGGTGCTCAGCGCCGGGCCACTTTCGGGGTCTTCGCCCACGACGTCGGCCAGCGCCAGGGCGCCCACCCACAACTCGCAGGCCAAGCCGGGGTGGGCGCTGCACCAGGCGCTGAAGTCGCGGTGCGCCGTGCCGCCGCCGGCCGGGTCCCACAGGCCGTCGGCGGCCAGCAGCAGTACGCGAGGCCGCAGCCGCAGAACGGCACGGCGCCACAGTGGCCTGGCACGCACCAAGATGTCCTCAGCCATCCGACACCACCCGCTCCAGTTCTTCGAAGGTGGTGGCGCCGGTGCTGACCAGCGCCAGCGCAGCACCGCGCAGCCTTTGCATGCCGCGATCGCGCGCCGCCTGCTTGATGCGCTGCATGGGCGCACGTGCAGCGATGAGGTCACGCAGTTCGTCGTCCAGCACCAGCACTTCGGCCACCGCCAGGCGCCCGCGGTAGCCCGAGTGGCGGCAATGCGCGCAACCCACGGCACGGCGCAGCCGCAGCGCGCGCGCGGGTTCCGCAGCAAGACCTGCCGCATGAACACCTGCCACATCTACACCTGCCACATCACCGAACAGCGCCAGCTGCGCGGCGCTGGCTGTTGCAGGCTCGGCGCAGTGTTCACACAGGCGCCGCACCAGGCGCTGCGCCAGCACCGCGTTCAACGCCGAGACCACGTTGTAGAGATCGAGCCCCATGTGCATGAAACGCCCGATGACGTCGAAGGCATGGTTGGCATGCACGGTGCTGAAGACCAGGTGCCCGGTCAACGCAGCCTGCACCGCGATCTGCGCCGTTTCGGCGTCGCGGATCTCGCCCACCAGCACACGGTCGGGGTCGTGACGCAGGATGGAGCGCAGGCCGCGCGCAAACGTCAGGCCCTTGCGTTCGTTCACCGGCACCTGCACGACACCCGCCAGCTCGTACTCCACCGGGTCTTCGATGGTGATGATCTTCTCGCTGCCCTGGTTGACTTCGGTGATGGCGGCGTACAGCGTCGTCGTCTTGCCGCTGCCCGTGGGCCCGGTCACCAGCAGCATGCCGTGCGGCATGCGCGCCAGCGTGCGTATCTGCTCGCAGCGCGCTGGCGCAAAGCCCAGCGAGGCCAGCGTCAGGCTGCCGCGGCCCTGTTCGACCGCGGCGCGATCGAGCACCCGCACCACCGCGTCTTCACCATGCACACTGGGCATGATGGAGACCCGGAAGTCGATGTCGCGACCGTGGGCGCGCAGCTTGAAACGGCCGTCCTGCGGCAGCCGGCGCTCGCCGATATCGAGTTCAGCCATGACCTTCAGGCGCGAGACCATCTGCTCGGCCACGGCCAGGCCTTCGACACGGCGCAGCGGCAGCATCACGCCGTCCAGGCGGATGCGCACCTCGGCACCGTTGTGGCGGGTTTCGATATGCACATCGCTGGCGCCGTCTTTCAGCGCGTCGTAGAGCACGGCGTCGAGCAGGCGCACCGCCGGGCTGCCTTCACCGGCCAGGCCGGCGAGCGTCAACTCAGGCGTCTGCAGGCCCTCGCGGGCGTCACCAGCCAAGGCCACCACGCCGTCCAGCGCACGGCCCTGGGCCTGGGCCTGTGCCAGCCAGTGGTCGATGAGCTCGGGCTCGCAGCGCTGCCAGCCCAAAGCACGCGCCAGGCGTGTTTCCACCGCGTCCAGCAGCAGTGCGTCTGGCGCACGGTCGGCCAGCAGGCTGGCCTGGCCGGCAGGGTCCAGCGCCAGCACGGCACGGTGCCGCGCTGCCTCCACCGGCGGCCAGGCCTCGAAGTCCACCCGCCAGGGCGTGCCCGTGGCGGCGTTCACTGCACGCGTTCCATCAGCGAGAAGATGGGCAGGTACATCAGCACCACGATGCCCCCTATCACCACCCCCATCACCAGCATCAGCGCGGGGTTCACGGCCCGCACCATCAGCTCGGACAGGCGCGATATCTCTTCATCGTGAAAGGTCGCGGCGCGTTCCAGCATCACAGCCAGCTCGCCACTGCCTTCGCCGACACGCACCATGCGCTGCGCCACCGGCGTGACCAGGCCGTGGTCTTGCAAGGCCACAGACAGCCGCTGCCCGCTGACCACCGCTGCCGTGGCGGCCACCAAGGCGGGCCGCAGTGGCAAGGCCACGGCGCCGTGCAGCAATTTCAGCGCCGCCGGCACGGGCACGCCGGCGCCCAGCAACAGGGCCAGCCCGCGGTACAGCCGTGCCAGAACCACGACACGCCAGCGTGGCCCGATGGCCGGTGCACGCCACAGCCAAGCCGAAGCCGCGTTGCGCAGCGGCGGGCTGTGCCAGGCCAGCAACGCACACGCGGGCACGGCCAGCAGCGCCGCGCCTGTCAACACCGGATGGGCCGCGGCCCAGACGCCGAAGCCGATCAACACCATCGAGGCATCGGGCACGTCATCACCCAGCGCGTCGAAAACGCTGGCAAAGCGCGGCAGCACATACAGCAGGAGAAAGAGCACCACCGCGCCACCGGCGCCCAGCAGCATCAACGGATAGATGCTGGCGGCCACCAGCTTGCCGCGCAGGGCCTGGCTCCAGGCCAGGTAGGCCGCATGGTCCTGCAGCGCGCGCACCAGCTGACCGCTGCGCTCGCTGGCTGCCACCACGGCCACGAACAAGGGGTTGAAGCTCTGTGGGGCACGGGAGAGGGCTTCGCTGACCGAATGCCCTTCGCGCAGGGCCGCGCTGACGGCGTCCAGCGCTGATCGGCCACCCGCATTCGGGTCTTTCTCGCGCAGGGTGTCCAGCGCCTCCAGCACCGGGATGCCCGACTGCAGCAGCAGCGCCAGTTCCTGGCTGAACAAGCGCAAATTCAATCGGCCGCCGGTGGGGCTGCGTGGCCATGCCGGTTGCACGTCGAGGATGGCGGCCGGCGGCAGCCCCAGCGCCTGCGCCACGGCAAATGCACTTTCGGCCTGCACGCGCAGTTGCCGGTGGCCTTGCCCCGGCTCCGACACCTGCACCACAAACTCGGGCACGGTGCTCACCAACTCGTGACGTCGGCATCGCTGCCATCGCCACCGGGCGCACCATCGCGGCCCAGCGAATACAGGTCGTATTCGCCATGCTGGCCTGGAGCGCGATAAACGTAAGGCCGGCTCCAGGGATCGTTGGGCACGGCCTTGGCCAAATAGGGGCCCTGCCATCTGGGTTCATCGCCTGGGCGCGCGACCAGTACCGCCAGGCCCTGCTGCGTGCTGGGGTAGCGGCCGGTGTCGATACGGTACTGGTCCAGCGACTTCTGCAGCGCGTCCAGCTGCGCTCGCGTGACCTTGTGTTCTGACTTGCCGATCTGGCCAAAAAGTTTGGGGCCGACATAGCCCGCCAGCAGGCCGATGATGACCATCACCACCAGCAGCTCCAGCAGAGTAAAACCGCTCGCGAGACCCCGCGTAAGGCGGCGTCGGTATGGCGCGCTGACTCGAATGCGACTCATGGGAACAATGGGAACCGTGGCTGTGGCGCGAACCGTGCACGCTAAGTGGCTTGGGTGACCGTCGCATGACCGGCCCGCGTGTTGACCGGGTCAGGCCATGAGCCATACGGACTACGCCGCATGCCGTTCAGCCCGACGTGTACACACGCACTGGCCCGTTGGGGCTGCTGGACCACCCGGCCAGCGAGCGCCTCTGGCGCAACGCACGAACGTTCTCACGGGTTTGTCATCCAGCGCGCCTAGAGTTCCGCATCAAGCCTTGCGGCGCATGCACGCCGCTCCGGCGCAGCCACAAGCCTGGAGGGGTGTCATGAGTTGTGTATTGGTGGTGGAAGACGAGCCGGCCATTTCGGAGTTGATCGCACTGAACCTGCGCCATGCGGGTTTTGAGGTCGAGATCGCCGGGGACGCCGAGGCGGCCCAGCGCGCCATCAACCGCGTATTGCCTGACCTGGTGCTGCTGGACTGGATGTTGCCCGGGCAATCGGGCCTGCAGCTGGCGCGACGCTGGCGGCTTGATGTCCGCACGCGCGGCATGCCGCTGATCATGCTGACCGCACGCCACGACGAGGCCGACAAGATTGCCGGGCTCGACGCCGGTGCCGACGACTACCTGACCAAACCTTTTTCCACGAAGGAGCTGCTGGCGCGCATTCGTGCGGTGCTGCGCCGCAAAGCCCCGGATGCGCTGGACACGGCGGTGGAGATAGCCGGGCTGCGCCTCGACCCGGCGACACGGCGGGTGACACGCCGGGTTGTCGATGTGGTGCGCGAGGTCAAGGTCGGCCCGACCGAGTTTCGACTGTTGCACTACTTGATGACCCACCCCGAGCGTGTGCACAGCCGCGCGCAATTGCTCGACCGCGTCTGGGGCGACCATGTCTTCATTGAAGAGCGCACGGTCGACGTGCATGTCAAGCGTCTGCGCGAAGCGCTGGCCCAGGCTCACGGCGCGGGTTTCATTGAAACCGTGCGTGGCGCGGGCTACCGTTTGACGCAATACATCACCAGCCCAGCGACGGACGCTGTTGAGTAGTCAGTGATGGCGACCGGGATGCTCGATCAACACCCTTCGAGAAGGCTCACGGTTTGCGCCGCGCTCTGGTGTAGCACGCTTGCGGCGTAGGCGCCGGTGACGATCGGCGGCGCCGCCATTGAGCAGCGCGCCGAGTCCACCTACAGTGCTGGCACGAACTCTTTTTCGCACCTGCCTTCAAGCCACGCTCACCGCGGACGGGCTGTAGCTTTTTGGCCGTCAACATCGTGAACAGCCCAGAGCTGGACCGCACGGGCGCACATCGACAGCGATACCGCCGCCGCTGGCCCCATTGAAACGGCGCAGGTTGCAGCGGCGGCGCCCTTCGAGTGTGAAGATCTGGCCGGCAAGCCCACGGGCACGAGCGCGAACACCTGCGGGAACTGCCTGCACCTGCTGCGGCGGGGCACATGCGGCGAGCCCCTTGCCGCCGGCCTGCTGACGGTGGAAGAAGGCTTCGGCATCGTATGGCCGGCGGAAGGACACGGCGCAAGGTCCCCGGCCTATCACCGGCAAGTTGCCAGCGGCGGCGGCTGAACAGCCCTACAGGCTGACCGACGAGGACGCCGATAGGTGCCATGCCCTTTGCCGGGACGCCGCCGAGATAGCAGTCTTCACGGCGCGGACGGAACGCTTCGCGCTGCTGGGCCGGGCCGATGCCGACGACCTGGCTGAACGGCTGACCCTGCGCGACCGTGACGGCGACGACCGGCGGTACTGCCTCGAATGCACATGGCTGGGCGACACAGGCCGGTGTCTCGCGGCGGCGACCGGGCGCAAACCCGGCGCGGATCGGCGGCTTGAACCGGTGCAAATCATCTTGCAACGGTGCGAGGCCTTCGGGCTGCGCAAGGGCTTGGTCTGAACGGCGGTGACTCTCACGAAAGGGAATCGAACATGACGCGGAAGAAGCAAGCTGAATTGATCCGGGGCCACGCGGCGCACCGGCGCACCGAAGGCGATTACATGGGCGTGCTGCTGGAAGCTGTCACGCTGGACGACTGGCGGGCGAATGGTCAACA
>Ga0209181_10009154_pt1 | contig 13090 bp, 10 predicted proteins | sample MAT05_FD_187208 | JGI IMG/M metagenome (GOLD analysis project Ga0209181, IMG submission 187208) | Freshwater microbial communities from Lake Fryxell liftoff mats and glacier meltwater in Antarctica - MAT-05 (SPAdes) (version 2) | ecosystem: Environmental > Aquatic > Freshwater > Ice > Liftoff... | reverse complement strand
TGCCATCGTGCCCAAAGCCATAAATCTTTTTAGGTTGATCGTAGTACGTCGTCCATCCCAGGCCGTAGTCGACGTGATTCCCATTTCGTAATTTTGATGGTGTAAGCGACAACTTCCAAGTCTCCGCCTTTAAGAACTTGCGAGCGCGGATTGCATCGTCCCAGTGAGCCATGTCTTCGAGATTTGTCCAGATTCCACCATCGCCCACGGTTAGGTATTCTTCAGCGCGGTCCGGTGGAGTCCCCCAACCCGGCTGCCAATTTTTTTTCTTTCTGTTCCATTCGTACGCCACTGCACGGACAAAGCCAGCCCTTTGATTTTGATCGGAGGATTGAGGCCTATCGTAAACGAACGAATGCTCCATTCCCGCTGGAGTAAAAATTTCATCTCGTAGAAATTGGCCATACGTCTTCTTGCCAATGCGTTCAATAATGATCGCAAGTAACATGAAGTTGGTATTGCAATAATCGTATTTATTGCCCGCCGTGAACGTGGGCCTCAGTTCTTCGTGCCGCTTGGAAAATACAGTCAAGTAGTCCTCATTACACCAATATGTCTTATGTCTTTTCGGCACTTCTTCGAGATCAAAATACTCCGGTAAGCCAGACGTATGATTTAACAAGTGCTGGATGAGAATCGGAGTGTTCCGGTCATAATTGGGCAACTCCGGCAAATACTTGCGAACGTCATCCGTGATCGATAGAAGCCCCCGATCGTGCAAAATCAAAATCGCAGTTGCGGTAAATGTTTTTGAAACAGAGGCTAACTCAAACATGGTTCGATCGGTAATTGGCTTCCCTGACTCGATGTTTGCCAGTCCGTATCCCTTTTGAAACATGAGTTTTCCGGGCTGACGAACCAGGATCGCAATTCCCGGCTCGAAGGCGAGAATGCCGCTCTTTTGAATGAGATGATCGATAGCCGCTACCAGTTTTCCGCTAGGACGAGTCTCTTGGGAGAAACAGCTTTGGTTTTCTACCGTCTTAGTCATCAAAAACGCTACGGCCCAGAGCAACCATCGATGTCGAATCATATTGAATGCTTTTTATGAAAGATGGCAAGTCGCTAAATATCGGAAGCTAGTTTAGCATCTCAATGGATACGTGTTGATGTTTTTGATTAACGGACGGCTACGTAGCGGGTGAATCACTCCTAAATTGCAGCTAGTCTAAGCCACGATCGAAGTCATTTCCTGGACGATTGGTCCCGGTTGCAAACGCGAGCCTGTCGAGCTTCCAGGACCTTGCCCGGTTGCACTTAGCGATGCATCGCCTCGCGCAAAAAGTGCTCTCCGGCGATTGACATTGCGAAATTGGCGAATCCGGTGAGGTTGCCTCGACGCTTGAGGGGTTGAGGCATTGTTTCTTCGTCGTTCGGTTCACATGCGACATTCGCCTGTCAAAAATGGGCAAGACACGACGAATGACTCTTCGCCCTCTACGACCTCGTCAGTCCTATCGGGACTTTGCAGATTCCCACTCAGGAGGGCGTGTCCTAAGTGTCCAAACGGTCTTCGTTCGGTAAGGGGCGTTCTTGCCTCGGCGTCAAATCGAACTCTCGCACTCGCGATTGGTTGTTAACTATGAGTACTCTGTTAAAAAGCGAATCTGAGAGTTCTAGGTGCGTCTTGTTATGATTACCCAGTTTCTGAATCGGTCTTATCCCTAGTACCGATCGAACTCACAATTTCCAACAAAACTGTCTCTGAAGCCGTTAATTATTGCTATAACCCGCCCACCGGTGGCAACGCCACCTCTGGTTCTCTCGCGTCAATCTTCGAAGCGGTGACTGGCACACCGCCCGAAACTCTAGCCGATTACCGGACGATTGACTCAATTTTGCCTGTTTTTAAAGATAATGGTTGGGTTGTCATTGACGACAGTAGACCTTGGCTTCTCCAACTCTGTCGATGCCCAACAGTTCGCTTTTGGTTCGCTGGACCATTTGGGCTAGTTGCTCGATGGTGAACAAAGCGTAGACAGGTAAGCACACTGGCTTTATCGAAGAATTTCTCCGAGTATTCTTCAGCCTTGTGGAAATTCCCTATCGCCACTTGGCCGCTTCGGTGGGGTTCGTCATCGCCTCGTACAGGTCCCCGACCCGCTTACGGCTGGCGGCGACACCCCAGCCGGGAACGCCAACGGCTATTTTGATTACTGCGGCTGATTCCAAAAGAATCGGCTCCGCATCGGCGTACTTCCCTTGCCTTCGAAGGCAGTCTCCGTATCGCGAGTGAAGCTCAGCGGCCAACCAGTCCCCCTTCCACATCCGCTCTTTAACCGCATGGTAACACTCGAGTAACACTGGCGCGGCCGTTGTCGGATCGTACTTTTCCGCCAACACGACAGTCGATTCGGCGGTCAGTGCCACGAGCGTTCGGGCCAACTCGGGTTTTTGGGCAAGTCTCAACTCTGACAAATATCGAGCCACATCCGGCCATTTCTCCTGTTTTGCGTACATCCGAGCCATGAAAGCAAGAGTCCGCTGTGTTTCGTAGTGAGTCGGGCCGCGGACCCGGCGGCGATCCGCCAGGACTTCAAGGTATTTGGTTTCCGCCTCCGTCCACCTCTCCTGACATTCCAGTGCGTAACTCAGCATGTTGATGGAGGCTAGCGTACGGCCGTTGTCGGCCGAGAGTAACTCGGTGCTCAATGCTACCGATTCGCGGATGACGGATTCGGCGTCCAGGAATCGGCCGAAAGCGAGTTGCGCACCGCCCAAATTTCCGAGGGAACCTGCAAATTCTGGGTGCCGTGGGTTGAGCTTCCGCCGTCTGTCCACGATCGATTGAAAGACAGGAATCGCTTCCGATGGCCGGCCCGACGTGACCAGAACGACTCCGAGGTCGTTGTCAATCTCCAGAGTTTTCTCGGCATCCGGACCTACTGCCTTGTGCGCAATACGGCTCGCTTCTCGGCGGAGCGCGACGACTTCATCGAACCGGTTCAAGTGGAAATAAACCTCGGCCAAGTTGTTCATTGCTTCGGCAGTCTCAATGTGTTCGTCGCCGAAGATCCGCTTACAGTCCAAATGAGCATCACGAGCAATCACTTCAGCATCGGGTCGCGGCCCCTGGGTGACGAGCGCCCGGACGAACCGGTTCCGGACTTTGAGAGTGTCGGGAGCATCCTGGTTTCTAAGGCTGGATCGGATGACCCAAGCACGCCGAAAGTGCCGCTCGGCTTTGTCGTTGACTGCCAAGTATTCGTAAGCATGGCCGATCACCTCGCGGAGTTCGGCCTCGACTTCCGGCTGGTCCGCCAAATTGGTCTGCACATCAAGTTGGTCCGCCGCCTTGTCGAGCAGTTCGCGGACAGTCAATTTCTCCCCGACAGGGTTATTTACCGGGTCCGTTTGCTTCAACAAATCGTCGATGAGGAAGCGATTGATCGCTTCCGACTTCCGCTGGGCAGTAACCGCTACCTTCCGCTGGTTTTCGGTCTCGACACCTGCTCGCTGGAGCAAGAACGCCCCGATCGATAGTCCCACCACGGCCGCGATCACCAGTACGCCGGCTGCGCTGACTAGGGTCCGGTGGCGCTTTCCCCAACGTCGAATCCGGGCCGCGATCGACTCGCGATATGCCGTCACGGGTTCGTCCGCCAACCAGTGTTCCACATCCACACCCAGAGCGGTTGCGGATGAGTAACGATCTTCTGGCTTGATGGCCATTGCCTTTAAACAGATCGCCTGAATTGCCCATGGGACCTTCGGGTTCACCTGTCGCGGCCGGGGAAATTCACCCTGCTGAATCCGCTGTTGCATCTGGGGCCAGTTCCCCGGCTCCAACGGTGGCTTCCCAGTCAACAGCGTGTAGAGCACTGCCCCGAGTCCGTATACATCGGACGGCTGTGCGACTACGTCCCACCGCCCGGCCGCCTGCTCAGGACTCATATACTCCGGCGTTCCCAACGCAGAACCCATGGCCGTCTCGCCCGGTCCACTCTCGTTCGAAGCGGGGACAAGCGTCTCACCTTCCCCGATTGCTCGAATTTCTTCGGGTCGACCGACGACTTTCGCTAAGCCCCAGTCCACGACCAGAGTTTCTCCAAATTTTCCAATCATCACGTTGGCTGGCTTGAGATCGCGATGGATGACGCCGCGACTGTGCGCGTACGCCACTGTCTGACACACTTGGAGAAACGCCTGAACGAGTCGGCGGAAAGCGACCGAATCTGGCGGACCAGCGTAGTATGCGGAAATTTCGCCGGCAAACGTATTCCCCTCCACGAACCGCATCGCGTAGCCAGGCCTCACCCCCCTACCGACGAGACCGTAAACCGGGACGACGCCCGGATGCTCCAACCGAGCAGTCACTTCAGCCTCGAAGAGAAATCGCTGACGACTGTGTGGGTTTTCGGCTTGACGTTCCTGTAGATACTTGACAGCGACCGTTCGATGCAACTGCGGATCGGTGGCTCGGAACACCTCGCCGATGCCTCCTCGAGCGTGCGGCGTGAGGTCCGTGAACAGAGCCGACCAATTGGGCGCGTCTATTGTGGAGTTAGGGGGGTCCGTACCATTTGCTGACGGAGGGGCGAAATTCGGCAAATCGGTGTTGTCTTTGGAATTTAGGTGACCAGACTGCTCTTCTGGAAGGGTCATCTGTCAAAATCTTGTGGGAACGAGAGGTCGGAGTCGAGTACCAATAATGCGATTGACTGTATCAGATGCCCGTTGAATGCGTAGCGAGTTTCAGACTCAAATGAGCGAGATTCGCGTGATTGTGGTTTCAGTTTCAGTCTCAACACATTGGAAATGAAGCTGTCTAATGATGCGGGCTCTATTCCCGACTCGCCTTGGTATAGCTTCAATGGGCTGAACGAGCATTCCGGCTTGGTCGACACAGAATTAAAACCCAGCTGGATTGGCTGATAAAGAGAACCCAAAAGTACATTCCCGAACGGGAATGTTTAAGCCATGATATCGTAAAAAGCTCGCCAAAAACTAAAATCTTCTCTTTCGGGAATATTTCATTGATTGCTTATTGAAATCATGGTATCAGCACATACGTTCCCGAACGGGAATGTTTTTTGGGGGTGAACGTGGGATCAATCGGAGAATTCGTCAGAAATCGCCGCAAGGCAGCCAAGATGACGCAACTGGCACTGGGCGAACTAGCTGGCGTTGGCACTCGTTTTATCTCCGATGTTGGAGCGAGGAAAAACCACAGTTCGGATGTCAGAGGTTGAAACAGTCCTTGCCGTCTTTGGCAAAACGCTCGGCGTTGTCGATCGTGATCGCATCGTGGAGGAACTTGATGACGAATAGGCGTGGACTCGTACGAATCGATGGCAAGAATGCAGGCTCGTTAAAAGAGTTTGAAGACGGCTTTGAGTTCGCATATCTTGCCACATGGTTGGGGACGCAAGGCGCTCGGCCAATTTCACTAACGATGCCACTGCGCACAGAACCCTACGTTTCTCGCAATCTGCATCCATTTTTTCAAAACTTGTTGCCGGAAGGATGGTTGCTTGAACTCGCGACCAAGAAGCTCAAAGTATCAAAAGATGATGCCTTTGGATTATTGCTTGCGACCTGTGCCGATTGCATAGGTGCAACTGAAATCCTTGCGATCAGCCAAGCGGTAGAGTCATGACCACAACCTGTTTTGTTTGTTTGGGGAACGGGGCGGACAATAGTCACTATCATTCCCAGTGTGCGAAAGCGCTTTTTGGTAGCACAACCGTACCGCGTCTCAATATTGAGATTGCCTAACTGCATACCGCTGCACTCGCCATGGTCGGGAAAACGTCGCTGTCGGGTGCGCAGAAGAAAATCTCGGTCAACATTTCCGCAGATCGGCAAACACTTCAAGTTGCAACAGGCCGCGGATTCTACATCCTCAAGCCGCCGACCGAAACGTATCCGCACATCTATTCCCGACACTTTTGTGCACTGCAAGCATTTCGCAATTATACGTTGGATGCATTGCTGAAGTGCACATTACGTACAAAAGTAGATCGTTACGACTGCGGACTACTACAGGGTATGCTAGAGAAATAGTAACCGGACACTCACGAGCGACCTCGGAGTTGACGTGCCGCTCCGCTACATTTAGGGCGTCCGCCCCCCTCCGACACTACTGCTTCACCCGTTCGTAAACCGTCTCGACGGCCTTCGACTCCTCGTCCCCCATAATGTTGTACGCCGTGATCGTCAAATGATCGTCGTCGATCAACTCATACACTGTTCGCCATCCGCCCTGCGGTTTGCCATCCGCCCAGTCGTATTTGCCGGAAACGGAAAAACCCCACGCGGTCGCATTCCCTTCGCTGAACAAGATCGCGTTACTCATGTGAAAATCATCGAACCATGAAATCTGAAACTCCTTCGTCACGTCGTTCATCGCCAGTGTCTCTTCACCGTTCCGCGGCTTGCCTTTCATCGATCCTTCGTAAATGTGGCGAAAGAAATTCCCGTTCAGCAACGGCACGATCTCGCCGGAAACTTTTGATTCATCAACTAGTTTTCCCGGTTCGAACCAAGTTCTCACCGTCCCCTGCCATTTGCCAACACATTTTTCGAGAAACTTTTCCGGTTCGGACATTTTTTTGACTCTTCCTGCTTCGTATTTTGACCTTTAGATTTCGTCCCATCATCCTGCGACATCGGTAAGCGAGCAGTTTCGGAAGGACAGAGATAGATTAGAGGATTGCGTGAGTGTCTACCTCCGTGAAGTAATCATCACCCAAAAAAACCTGTAGATAGCCATTTACGATACCCCTCGTTCCCCGCCTCGCTACTTGATATATCCAGCAAAGGACTGCCAGTCTTGAATGAACTTTTGCCTGTCCGGTTTGAGCTTCTTGGCTGCCCGTAGTTTTTCTAAGAAGACGATGTCAACGCGATTTGTCGGACCGCCGATATAATGGGCTGGTCGAGGGGGGTTGCCTGGGATTCGGAACACCAATGTATTCGTGCTGATATTGTCTTCGACAAGTACTCTCCGCTGATTGTCAGGAATGCTGGGCCAAATTCGACCTGCGTCTAGGTACGCGATATCCAATTCAGAAAGCAAGTTTTTTGGCACGCGTATTTCCAATTCCGCAGCGTCCCGCAATAACACGTCTTCGCCGTTCGCAGTAGCAATGGTTCCGCCGAACTCCGCCCAAGCCTTATAGGTTTTACCCGTGTGGTGCCATGTCCAAACTCGCCAATTTGGCTTGGTCGTCGCCGGCTTCAGGCCATTCAGTTGCAGCGGACCTGACGGAGCTAGATTGCTGAAAAGGGGTGAGGTCTCATTGTCCGACCCTAGTTTTCCAAAGTTTTCCGTTTCGAGCCCGATTTTAATGTCATTTGCCTTGAGCGTAACATCTACAAATCCGAATGGGACTTGGGTACTGCGAAAGAAGGAATAGTTCATAGTGGTTAGGTAAAGTGGCGACTTGTAGAGGTAGCCTTCGAGACGATTTCCGGACTTATGTTCGATATCCATTTTCGTTCCGAGTCGACTCATGCCCGATAGTAATCCAGCGAAATTCGCCCGCAATTCACCGATCTTCGTCGTCCTCGGCCTTAGGTCTGCGTTAAACAACATGGACAATACGTCAGTAACGCCAATCCGCGTCAAATCGAGCTTGTGTTGAATCGGCAATCGGAGATCGACGAGGGATTCTAGGTTTCCATCGGAAGGTATCGCGAAAACAGATTCTTTGTTTCCATAAGCGATCCATCCCCGCTTGATTTTGAATTCACCGGATTTGTTATAGGCGACTGCATCGACTAGGACTCTCGCGGCTTCCCGATTCTCGGGCAAGTTTTCACGGTTGGTCACCACATCCACCTCGAGCCATCGGTAGACGCGATTTTCAATCTGCTCTTCATCTAGCGACTTGATCGTCGCTCGAATAGTCTCCTTTGTTTCTTTGCCAAGAGAGATGGTTCCAGAGTACACCTGGAACGAGCGATCAGGTGGCACAACCGCTCGGTCAAAGCGCTCGATTGGCTGCGGGGGGGGTACATCGGAGCTGGGCTGCGAAGCAGAAGCCGCAACGCGGGTTGATCCGGCACTGGATGTTGATCCGGCAATGGTTGTTGACCCGATTCTGGGAGTGGCATCGGCCAAATACAATCCGAATTGGAAAGCCCATTCGGAATTCCACTTCCTCCAGCCGGTGGGATCTGGCGGAAAAGGATTGCCACTCGGGGATGGTTTCCTAATGCTTGGTTTGGTGGTAGATACCAACTCCATTGTTGGTTCGATCTTGACTGGTTCGATCTTGACTGGTTCCAGCATTGCCATTGCAGGGCCAGGATCAAATTTGTTCTCTGCGAGCGCCGCAATCCTTCGCATGGTGCGTCCAGTATCCGCTTCTCAAGGACCGGCATTCTTGATACGGCATTCCGAGCGAAGATAGGGCGAGTTCACCTCCAATTCCACGAAGCCAAACGGGTTCAATGGTCCGTTTCTTCGGCGAGCCATCATGAACGGGGCAGACTTCTATTATCCCAGCGATAGTATTCGGCCACCAAAGCCTTAAGATCCTGAGTGGGGGAGATCGCATTCAGTCGCGATTCAACATCGGTCATCGACAAGGGGCGATCAGATGGTGTCAAGGCGATCATGTCCCCGACCAAAGCATCCAAGTTTTCGTCGACATCGGGTCGAACCGACCGAATGTCCGATACGAGCGGCGGCATGCCAGGCCGCTCGAATGGCCGTTGCCCAGTCAATAGTTCATGCAATGTGACGCCAAGGCTGAATATGTCGGACTGTGGTGTTACCTGATGTCGGCCGGAAAGTTGTTCTGGTGACATATAGGCCAAGGTGCCTAGAACCTGATCGGCGCGCGAAACGGCGTCGTCCCATTCCAATTCCAGGATCTGCGCCAATCCCAAATCCAGCAACTTGACGTCACCGTCCGCGGTGATCATTAGGTTCGAAGGCTTGATATCTCGATGAATCACTTTTTGTTCATGTGCGTATTGCAACGCAGACGCCGCCAGACGCACAATGCTACAGGCCTCAGGAACAGGCAGCGGCCCTAGTCGTCGTACGAGCTGGTTGAGGTTAATGCCACTAATAAATTCCATGACAAAATAGGGCAAGCCTTCGTATTCACCAGCGTCAAATGCTCGAACAATGTGTCGATGTTCCAGATGTGCCAATAGCTTCATCTCGCGAGCAAATCGCAAAATCGCTTCGGGCGACCCCATGCGATCCGATTTCAGGATTTTCACCGCCCGCTGTTGATTTAGCATGACGTGCCAGGCGCGGTAGACTTTCCCCATCCCACCCCGACCTATGCAATCCAGAATGCGATAGTCTCGAATCATATAAGTTGAATCGCCCGCGCCGCTGCGCGCAGACGCAAGACTATCCAATTGCCCGTGAGAAACAGAGCCAGCACCCAATGAAGAAGAATCGCCAACTACTCCAACCGCCACTTGTGGAACCGCAGCAGCATCCGCAACCAGCCGCATCAGCGAGTCGGATTCCTCCGACAATATCTCGAGGTAGACTTGGCATCTTTGGCAATTTGCCAAGTGATTTTCCACGAATTCGGTTTCTGCATCCGCTGATTTTCCAGTGAGATAGCTTCGCAAGGCCTCTGGCTGTGGACATGAGTTGCTCATAGTACGTTCTTTTGTGTTGATCGGCCGAACTACAACCTGGTAATACGCTGTTCAGAAAGGGAATGTCGATATACTAGGCTCAACGCAAAACGTTAACTCGAAAATTCATTCAAGACTGTGATTTGCTCACGCTGAAAGTGTTGAACAACATAGCCCAGGGTCGCGCAGCGCACCCTGGGTTTAGGTTAAAACGCGTGCTCAAACCCCAACGGGGTTTGACATACGATGTGAGCAATTGAAGACAACTGCTTTACAATGTTGTTGCGATTCTTATTCAAGTCGAATCGTTTCGCGGAGTCGGCGGAGCACCCGAGCCCGGCACATGCAAACGGCTGCGGCAGTCATTCCAAGCTCCCTCGCCACCTCGCTCGGACGCCGCCCTATCGCCGCTGTCAACCAAAAAGCCGTCCAAGTTTGATGAGAAAAATCTTGTCGAATGATCTCAAGCGTGGCAGCAATCAGCAACTTAAGATCATTGGCGGACTCCGACGCGTTTCTTTCCTCTGCCAAACTGTCGCTAGCCGCTTCGAATCTGACGAAATCTTCCCCTCCTATGGCAGTGGGGTTCTTCTTTGCAAACCGCAGTTGATCCATGATCTTGGAACGAGTAATCGTCCACAGCCAAGCACGGAAAGAGTTTTCCGATCTATCGCGACCAAACTCCTCGATGTGCCTTTCGACAGCCACAAATACATTTTGTACGATATCCTCGGTGTCTTGTGCTTTCATTCCATGCTGCCTGGACCACAACGCGATAAGCGGACTGTAGATTTTGACCAAGCGATACCACGCCAGTTTTTCGCCGGAACGAACTTGATTTAACAACGACGTGGATGTCGAAAACGGATCCTCTAAATCCGGCATGGAAAACAGGCTCCCTCACATGTTGAACAGAGATTCCAAAAAAGCAGGATCTTTAAACCATCAAACATCTTAGCAGTAAAGAGAGCGTAAATGCGAACGGCAAGCTGAAAAACTATTAGTGTAGTGCCCCCCCTCACCGGCCTTTCAGGCCGACTCTCCCAAAGGGAGAGCGATGTCATTCTCCCTCTCCGGGAGGATCGAGCGAAGCGAGGGAGGGTATGACTCATTCTGCCGCTCGTTTGAAACCCTCAGTATTTTCTGCGTCCAAAAGGCTTCGAAGCTTTTTAGATGCGCGACTAAGGAGTCCGGCTACTGCGGGAATGGATTTACCTAGCAATACTGAAATTTCTCGCAGCGATTTCTCCTCCCAATAACGAAGGATCACAACTTGCCGTTGTTTTGCAGGCAGAAGTTCAATCGCGGCCGCAACGATACGAACCCGGTCCTGTTGCGCAAAGTGTTGGCTCGGACTGGCCTCCTTGCCTACTAGAAAACTTTCTAGCCGACTGGATGAAGCGTCCAAATCCGCTTGGATCGCTCGCTCACGTTGAATGTCCCGCTTCTTGGCGTGCAGATCGCGTGTCGCATGCGTTATAGTGCGCACCAAGGTTTTGCGCAGCCATGCGAGACGTTCCGCTTCCGTTTTCCCCTGAAATTGAGCTCGCTTTGCAAACGTGTTTAAAAGCGTTTGCTGGACAATATCCGAATGATCCAGTTTTCCGTTGTAGTGAGTCGACAAAAGACGCCTAGCCAAAAACCGTAGATACCCACGATATTGGAAGAACTCATTAGGTTCATTAGGATCGGGCGACATAGTACTCATCCAGGCTCGATTGCATTGAAGCATTCCTAGATTCTTCGATAGATCGAAGTCTAATCTAGGTCCCTGTCTGAGAGCAAGCACTTTCTTAGGCGAGCGGCAGAATGAGTCATACCCTCCCCTCGCTTCGCTCGACCCTCCCGGGGGGAGGGTGAAGTCACTCTCCCTCTGGGAGAGTCGGCCTGAAAGGCCGGAGAGGGGTTGCATCACACTGGTAGTTTTCAGCCTGCCGTTCGCCTTATTGAAACTATGTCACTTGTTCACGATACTTAACAATCATGGGACCGTTTCCTCAGTTGGGCCCCAGTAATTCTAGTCGACGTAACATGCCGTCCGAGCTAGCCGCCAAAACCGAACGTCCATCTGTCGCTATGCTGACACCGCTTACATCACCCCCTACCAAGCTACTTATGAAGCTTCATCTCAGGGAGTTGCTTGTCCCAGAGTCTTTATTCGAGTTCGTGGCTACGTCCAATACGATTTCTGAATTTAAGCTGGTTGTTGTTAGGTTGAAGTTGAGCTCCAGATTTTTAAGCCAATTCAGGAATGGAAATCGATACTCCCGTGGTACGTCGGTAACCGAAGCAAGGCTCGTCTCCCGCCATGCGGAACTGGTCCACAGCGATGTAGATCGAGGTTTGTTTTGCAAAACAAATTGCCCCCCCAGCGGGCACTTCATTTTTCCGTGCAGTGCCTTCTCGAGCGACGTTCGGAAGCCTTCGGGGGCTGCCCGCAGTCCGATCGTCCAACGGGTCAGCCAAGCTGCATTGGCCGCTGATCGCTGTCTGGCATCACAGTAAGAATAGGCATGTATATAGGGGGCGATCGCGGCGTCCTCGATCCCACCGGCATGGAGGTGTATTTGGGTCGGTTTCGATCCCTTTTTTTGCATCAGGCGTTGCCGAACGTCCTGCCGTAATTCGGAATGGGCCTTAAGGGTTGCCGTAGATTGGACAGTGCCCGCGATCGCGATTTGAACTTTGGCTGGGAAGTAACCTGAATAAATAAAATAGACAAGCAGTTGATCTTCGCTATTCGCTTGAACGGCAGCTTGTCCTAAACTGGCCTTTTTTCTTTCCTTGACCGCAGGCAGCCAGATCGTGCTTCGTGTGCTCTTCACCTCGATCGTTTGATCGGAAAACCATCCTGCTTTCAATGCCCGCTCTCGCGATATCTCAATGACACCTACTCCGTAAGGTTTTCCGTTAACCGCCTCAGCTCGAGCAGGGAATGATTGCTCAGACGCCAATAGGCTATCGGAAAACGTACCGATCCCGATAACCGTTAGCAATCCAAAAAACGGCAGAGCAGTCAAAGCCAACATACGACTCAGCTTCCGATGACAAACTTCCTTGAGATTCCTAGCAATTAATAGCATGGCAATGGTTCCAAAGAAGTTGATGCTGAAATTGAGATGCCAAACCGGCGTTGAACAAGTCGGAAGTCATCGCTTTCGGCAATGAAATTTGATGTCGACGAAAGCGTATGCCGCAATGATCTTGTGGCCTTGAGTCGTCGGATGGACGCTGTCCCAAAAGAGATAGCGACTAGGATCCACATTGGGGGCTAATGCATAGCCTAAACCAAAATCTGGGTCGAAGAGTGTTGCCGAATCAACTACATTGCGAAGTCCGAAGAGTCTGGGATAACGCGTAATAGCTTGGAATAGACGACTAATTTGCACGTCGGCAATCCGGCTACGACGAAGCTCGCTCCGCAGGCTATGCAGTTGTGCAGCGAGTAGCGAATTGAAAGCAGTGGTCGCCGAGTTCAATGCAGATGATACAGGCGGTAACGAATTGAAAAAGGGTGTTTGGCCAAGAAGTG
>Ga0209181_10009153_pt1 | contig 13091 bp, 9 predicted proteins | sample MAT05_FD_187208 | JGI IMG/M metagenome (GOLD analysis project Ga0209181, IMG submission 187208) | Freshwater microbial communities from Lake Fryxell liftoff mats and glacier meltwater in Antarctica - MAT-05 (SPAdes) (version 2) | ecosystem: Environmental > Aquatic > Freshwater > Ice > Liftoff... | reverse complement strand
TCTCCCCGGTTCGTCGACGCGGACACGATGAGAATCGGCGTCGGGCAGTAGGCCATGATGAATTCCGTGGCTGCAAGGCCGCTCATCACGGGCAGCATCATGTCCAGGGTGACGACGTCCGGTCGCAGCTGCTGGCACAGCTCGATTCCGCGCTTGCCGTCGTCGGCTTCGCCGACGATTTCGATGTCAGGATCGGCGGCGAGAGCCTCCAACATGCGCTTTCGAACCGTCAGGGAATCCTCGATCACCAGAACGCGTGTCTTCGCCATGGCTAGCCGATCACCGTTCGAATGGTTTGCAGGAGCTGTCCCTGGTCGAACTCGCCCTTGACGATGTAGGCCCGAGCGCCAGCCTGCTCTCCTCGCTGCCGATCCTCCAAGGCATTCCTGGAGGTGACCAGGATGGCGGGAATATCGCGCAACGCAGCATCGGACCGAGTGTGAGCCACAAACTCGAAGCCGTCCATGCCGGGCATCTCGACGTCGACGATGAAGAGGCTGTAGCGGCGATCGTGAGCCTTGGCGAGTGCCTCCTCGGCCGAGACGGCGAGCTCGACCTCGTAGCCCGCTGATTCCAGGATGCTCTGCTCCAGCATTCGGGTCGTCAGCGAGTCGTCGATGACGAGGATCGGCGCCCGCAGCGGGGCGGCCTCTTCGGATGCCGCCCCGCGGCCGTGCTCGGCGGCCGCCACGAGGCCTGCTGGGTCCAGCACGAGCTGAGGATTACCCTCGGCGTCCAGAGAAGCGCCCAGGACAACTGGATCGGCCTCGACCGCGCTGGGAAGTGCCCCCATCACGATGTTGGAGGTGCCGAGCAGCCTGTCCACTCCAACCGCAACGCGTCGGTCCCCGGCCTGGACGACCACGGCCGACCAGACGCCACGGTTCCGGCCGGCCGAGCCCGGGTGCGGGTGTCCCGCCGAGCCCGGGTGCGGGTGTCCCGCCGAGCCCGGGTGCGGGTGTCCCGCCGAGCCCGGGTGCGGGTGTCCCGTCGAGCCCGAGTGCGGGTGTCCCGCCGAGCCCGAGCGCCGGAGCATTCGGTCGAGCGGCAAGAACGGGATGACGTTGCCCTCGTGCAGAATCGAGTCGCTCTCGGCCAAGCGCACGACCTCTGAATCGCGAACTCGAAGCGTCTGCCGTACGGCGTCGAGCGGGATCGCAGCCAGCGCGCCTGCCGCCTCGACGACGAGCCCTTGCAGCGATGCGATGGAAATCGGAACCCGGACCTCGACCGTCGCACCGCGCCCCGGCTCGCTTCGAATGCTCATTTCTCCTTTCAGCTGGGACGCGGTCGCCCGCACGACGTCCAGGCCTATTCCTCTTCCCGACAATTCGGTGACCTCGCTTGAGGTCGTGAGTCCGCCGGCGTGAAGCAGCGCGATGACCTTGTCTGCCGGTAGCGACTTCGCCTCGGATGCGGGCACGAGCCCTCGGGCCACCGCGGCCCTTCTGACCCGCTCGACGTCGACGCCCCGTCCGTCGTCTCTGCACACGAAAACCACCCGACTGCCGCGCCGCTCGACCTCCAGTCGCACCTGCCCGGCCGGGGGCTTCCCGAGCGCGAGACGCTCGGCCTCGGTTTCCACTCCGTGCGCGACGGCGTTGCGGACCACGTGCATGAGCGCATCTCGCAGCGACGCCAGCACGTTCGCGTCGAGGCGCACCTCGCCGCCCGAAGCCTCGAAAACGACGCGCTTGCCGAGCGTCTGGGCTGCGTCGCGCACGGAGCGATCGAGTGACGGAAATATGGTGTCAGCCGGGATCAGCCGAAGTCGATGCGCGACGTCGCGAATCTCGGCGAGCTCCCCCTCGACGCGCGCGAGGTCCACAGCGAGGCCGCGCTGAAAGTGATCGAGGCCCGTCCGCAGTTCCTCCGCAATGGAGCGCGCGCGGACCATGCGCGGAGAGGCTCCCGCCGCGTTGTCACCGGGCCGCGCGGCGACCAGATCCAGAAGCAGGCTCGTCAAATCACGAAGGTGGCCGGCGTCACCCAATCCCTTGCGTACAGCGACGAGCTGCACACCCGCCTCGGTGACCGTGCGAAGCAGCGAGTCCATCTCCCGGATCTCGACCCGCAAGGTTTCAATTGGCTCCTCGGCCGGCGGGTGAGCCGGGCCGGCGGCCGCGACGTCGCTCGCGGGCTCGAGGGCCGAGAGACGCGAGGTCATCTCGTCCAGGAGGCGCAGCAGCTCGCTCCCTTGGTCCTTGGAGAGGGGCTGTCCCGCCTCACGATGGGAAGTCAGAATGCCTTCGACCGTATGCGCCAGCTCGGCGATCCCAGGCTGCTTGACCACACGAGCGGCGCCTTTGAGCGTGTGCGCCAGGCGCAGAAGGCGAGCCACGACCTCGGGCCCCGCGGGGTCGCCCTTCTCGAGCTGCAAGATCCCCTGCGCCAACCCATCGAGGAGCTCCCGCGCCTCGACGCGGAAGTACTTGTACGGGTTCTTTGCCATTCCGCTAAGCGTTCGCCTGGGGCTGAACCAGCCGCATCAGGTCCCCTGAAAGGTTGGTGAGCTCGGAGGCTGTCTGGAGCGTCTGGCTCGAGCTGGCTTCGGTCTCGCGGGTCGCCTGGGCGACGTTGGCGACGGCGACGTTGACCTGCTCGACGGCCGTCGATTGTTGCTTCGTGCTGAGCTCGATCTCTCGAGCCGCCTCGGTGGTCGTGCTCACGAGGCTCACGATCTGCCTGAAGCCTGTTGCCACGTCCGAGAACTGACGCGCGCCCGCGTCCACCGCCTTGGTGCCGCCCTCGGTGGTCATCACGGTCGTATTGACGGCGGCACGGACCTCATCGATGAGCCCACGGATCTCCTTGGTGGAGCCACCGACCCGGTCGGCGAGCTTGCGGATCTCGTCGGCGACCACGGCAAAACGCTTGCCGCTCTCGCCGGCGCCGGCTGCTTCGATGGTCGCGTTGATGGCCAGGATGTTCGTCTGTTCTGCCAGCTCGTTGATGATCTCGAGAATGCCGCCGATCTGCTGGGACTTCTTCCCGAGGTCGAGCATGTGGTTCACGATCAGCTCGACCTGTCGTTTGATGCCTCCGATCGCGTCGTTGGCCTTCGAGACCGTCTGCTCTCCGGAGCGCGCCGCCGTGGCAGTCTCCTCGGCGATGTGGGCCACGCGCTGGGCGCCTTCTGCGATCTGTTTCGATGTCGCGAGCAGCTCGCGAATCGTCGTCGTGATCTCGTTCATGGCCGTCGCCTGCTCCTTGGCGCCTGTCGCCTGCTGGTTGGCTGAGGCCTGCAACTCCGAGGACGAGCTCTGGACGTGCTGGACGGCGGACCCGATCTGTCGCGAGAGGGTCCGCGTCAGCACCACGGCGATCCCGACCGAGAGGAGAAGCACCGCCAGGGAGAGACTGACCACTACGGTCGTGACCAACGAGGCTTGGTCCGTCGCGGCCTTCTTGCCCTCATCAAGAAGGCGTTGATCGAGGGCCGCGTATGCGGAGACGGCCTGGTCGAGCGCCTCCCGCTTCGGCAGAACGTCGCTCTCGAAAGCCCGGACCACGGCGTCGAGCGCGGCGTCGGTCTTCCGAAGGGTGATCACGCGGCCAAGCGCGGCTTGGTATTCCGTGTCGCCGCGCTCCACGAGGTCGAGCAGATGTTTGCCGTCGTCTGTATAGGCACGCATCTTCAGGCGCGTGAGGGTTGCGGTGAAGGTTGCGAGCGCGGACTCATTCTGTTCAAGGAATCGCTCCTCGCGGAGCAGCAGGTACCCTCGTGCGCCAGCGCTTCTTCCTTCGACGGTGCCATGGAGCTTCTCCGCATCGACGAGGTTCTGTGCTTCGACCTCGAGGACACGATCCTTGCTCGCCACGACGGTCATCAGCCCGTAGACACCAATCACGCCGATGAGCAGCGACAGCAATGCGGCGGCGGCGAAGCCGGCCGCGATCTTCTTTCCAAATGTCCACGAACGAGCCATTGCTCACTGCTCCTTTGACGGCCGGCGATGGCCACTTCGATTCCGGATTGTCGCCACGACGAGCGGAATGCTGATGACGGCACGGACCCCGGCGTCCGTGCTCGCGACCTGGTTCACGTATTGGCTCCCTCTGCCAACGCGCGTTGCGCGAGGGTTCTCCTCGATGTGGAGAGAGGACTTCGGAACGCGGAGGTGACCCTCGAAGTCGGAGACGGCCAGCGCGATGGGTTCCTCCGCTCCGCAAAGAATCATCCACCGCGGCGAACCTGAAGCTTGTTCTGCGTATCCGAGAATCGACGAAAGGCTGAACACCGGGACGACGCCGCCGCGGATGCCCGCCAGACCCAGCAGGTCGAGCGTGACAGCGGGGACGGGGACCACCCTGCGTCCCGCTACCAGCCCGGCGATATCGCGAAGACGAATGGCGTAGGGATCGCCGGCCACGCGAATCGTGAGAAGGTCTTCGACCTCTTGCGACACCTGTGGCGGTAGCAACGCGAACGACAGGTCGAACGCCCGGCGAAGCTCGGCGGCCTTGCTTTCGACGACGTGGGTCTCGTTCATCCGTCACCCCCAGCGGCACGTAGCTCCATACGACAGAGCTGCACAAGCGTGTCCCGAGAGAACCCGCCCCCGAAGAGAAGAAGTCGGGAGGCATCTTCGCGGGCGAAGAGGATCAAAGCCTGCCCCAGCTCACGCCGCGCGGTCGCGGCGTCGCCCGAGCGCTTGGCCATGATTCCCAGGTGAAAGTGGGGCATTGCAAAACCGGCGTCGAGATAGATGGCGGTCTGGCCGTGCTCGATGGCGCCGGTCGAATCGCTGGCATGTTCGCGGCAGAGGGCCATGAGGTAATGAGCGCCTGCGTTGAGCTCATCGAGCGCGAGGAGACGGCTGCAGATTTCCTCGGACTCATCGAGCCTGCCGTTGTTCGTGAGCAGGACCGCTCGCAGGAGCAACGCGTCGGGGTCCTCGCGGGAATCCGGGGGCAACGCGCAGATGAGCTCCAACGCGTCCGAAAAGCGTTCCTGCCTCACCGCCTCGAGCACGAGCCCCAGGTCCCACGTGCGCGGGGCAGCCGTCGAGACGGCCTGATCGGCGCCGCGCGGCGGGTCCTGGTCCGGCGAACGAGCTCGGCCATCGGCCAGCGTGGCGATTCGCTCCGAGGCTCGTTGAATGACGTCGACCCAAGACGCCGTCGATTCGACGACCGCGGCGAGCGACTCCTCCGCTTGCTCCCTGGGCGGCCCTGCCCAGGTTGCCGTCGCGACCGTAGCCTCGGAGGCATCACACCGCCGGTAGTAGAATGTGTCGTGCGTATGGCAAAGATGGAACTCGTGCGTGAGGCCCCGAAGTGTTTCCGCGTGGCCCAGGAAGAAAAACCCGCCAGGAAGCAGAGCCTGGCTGATGCGGCGCACGACGTCCCGCGCTTTGTCGGGCGTGAAGTACATGAGAACGTTGCGACAAAAGACGACGTCGCAGGCTAGCGACTGCCAGAACAGAGGGTCTTCATCGACGAGGTTACGCTCCTCGAAGGTCACCATCTTCTGGATTGCAGGCGCGAGCACGAAGTCCGGACCGTCTGCCCGAAAGTAACGGCGCCTGGCATCCTCCGAGGTCGCCCGCAGCGACCAGGCGGAGTAGCGGGCCTGGGTCGCCTTCGCCAGGACCGCCGGGTTGACGTCGATGCCGATGATCTTCACATCCCAGGATCCGAGGTCGGGCAACGCCTCGCGCGCCAGGACCGCCAACGAATACGGCTCCTCGCCCGAGGCACATCCGGCCGAGAGGATGCGAAGTCGCTTCTCCTGGGTCCTGGCGCGAATCCGCTCGGGAAGAACAATCTCGGCCAGCGCCCGGAAGTTGTCGGCGTTGCGGAAAAAGAACGTCTCGTTGATCGTGAGCTGCTCGGCGAGCGCCCGAAACTCGTCATCGCCGCTGGGCGAAGAGATCAGAAGTGCGAGGTAGGACTTGAAGCGGGAGCTGCCCGTAAGCTCCATACGTTGACGCACGACCTCGGCGAGGTAGTCGAGCTTTTCGTCCTCGTACTGCAACCCGAGACGGCGCGTGACGAGGGTCCGAAATTGTTCGAGGTCGTCTCGGTCGAGGACCGGCGTCATCGCGTCGCCTCGGCCGCCGCGAGGGTTGTCCAGACTTCATCGGGAACGAGGTGCGCAGCACGAAGCACAACCAGGAGCTGCGCGTCGCGGGCGCCGATCTCCTCGATGAGGTCGGCGGCGACCTCTCGCAGAATCGGAGGCAACTCTCCAAGCTGGGCCGAATCGAGGTTCCTCAAGCCGACCACGCCATCCACGCCGATGGCCACCCGCCGCTCTCCTAGCTTGATGGTCACAAAGCGACCGAAGGTTGCGCTGTTGTCGCCGTTCTGCAAGAGCGCCTTGAGATCGACGACGGGAGTCGGCGCGCCACGGATCACGGACACGCCACGGACGAAATGTGACGTCCCGGCAACGGGCTCGATCGGGAGAGGGCGCATGGTCTCCGCCACGTGGTGCAGCGGGATGGCACAGGCAAGCGCACCGACCGTGACGACGAGCACCGGGCTTTTCTCCGAGGCGCGGACGGTCAATTGGATCTCTGCCTTCGCAGGAATTCGACCATTCTGCGCCAACCGCTGGCAGTCTTATCGGTGACGCTCAAGAAGCGACAACTGTACCTCACGGAGGCTCGACGGTGTACACCGACGCGTCGAGCTTGAGCAGTTCGCCGTCCAACGTGACGAGACGCACGTTCTCCTTGCTCGCGACCCACACATACGTCGCAGCGGCGGCTACGGCGGCTTCGTGGCCATCGCGACGGCGCGGATCAGAGATGCTCGCTTCGGGCCGATCGTCACGAGCTCCGCCCCAGCGAGCCTCAGCGTGATCGGCTTCGCGGCCGCGGAGCTCGAAGCGCCAGGTGTGGTCGCCGTGGTCGGTTCGGCGGAGCAGGCACAGCGCTGGATCAAGGCCTGGCGCCGCCGGTCGGGCCTCATCGCCGGACGACGACGATCGTGCTGGGCCCGTTCTCGCTGGCGCCTGCGCCAGTCGCGCCTTGCCACTCTGCCGGGACGGGCGGGTCTGTCCAGCCGAACAAGATCTCCGCGTCGGTGGGCGACAGGTTCACGCAGCCAGCGCTGACGTATTCACCGAAGCGCTCGTGCCAGAACGACGCGTGTAGCGCGAAGGGCGGGTCGAAGTATTGCGTGTGGGGCACGTCTTGGATCCAAAACGAGCGATTCTTTCCCTTCTCGGGAGACATCGTCGCGGCCTTGTCTTTGAACGTGATGCTGTAGGCGCCGAGCGGCGTGGTGCTGTCTTTGATCGCGTCGCGACCCTTCACCGGCACGCCGCCTGCGCCCGGTGACACGAGCGTGGCGTACTCTGGCGTGAGGCCCTTGTAGGCGACCAGCGTGCCCTGCGTGAGGCGAATGTGGAGCCACTTTTGGCCTTCTTTGACGCCCATTGGGATCTTGGTCTCGGCCTCGACGACAGTGGCGTCGCTCTCCTTCAGATAGAGCGGCGCATCCTTCTCGCGCTGGCGCGTCTCGAGGTAGACGGCGCCGCTGACTTCGAGCTTGGTGCCGGTGAGGCCGACGAAGCTGCGCACCGGAAAGGCATCCGCCGTCTTCTCCACGCCCGTGCCGACTTTTCTGTACTTCGGTCGTTCGGTCACGCGCATCCAAGCGATGGGTAGCTTCACGTCACCCTTCGCGAGATCGACGCCGCGAAAGTTGCTCGCGCGAAACGGCCTCACGCGATCTGCGGGGACGATGGTGTGGTCGCTGGAGAGCAGCCAAGTGCGCCCGTTTGCTTCGAAGGCCTTGCTGTAAGAGACCATCGCGCCGAGGGGCAATGTCTGCTCGACCAGATCGTACGGGTCCTCTTTCGGCGATTTGCCGTTGAGCAAAAACGTCGGCACCTCGCTGTTCGCTGCGATCGTGTCGCCCGTCGCGAGCTCTTCGTGGCTCTGCAGTGTCTTCGGCATCTTCATGTGCGTGCCGGGCTTACCGAGCAGCTTTTCGTAGCGCTCCTGCTCTCGCTCGGTCGGAATGCGGTTGTACATCGGCGTGTGGTTGGAGAGCGCGTAGCCATACGGGCGCGGGCCGGGCACACCTTGCGTGGCGAGAGCGGCCTCGCGGAAGCCCTCGCGCGGCGCCTCGCTGACTGTGCGATCTGCGCAGACGTAGCCTCGCGGCTCGACTTGGTAAAACCCTCCTGCGCAACCTTGGCCCCTGAGTCGCACTTCGCTTCGCAAGGGCACCGAGCTGCCAGTGCGCACATAGCCGAGAAAGTCGCCCGCTTTCACTTCCAGCTTCTTGCGGATCCAGGTGGTCTGGCCGACGCTGTAGATGCGTTTTTGGGGAGATTTTTGGGTCTCGATCGAGGCGATCGCCGGCGGTGCACCCACCGAATCAGCGACATCGTCGTCGATCGCCGCGCTCGCGAGCTCGATGGGCGAAGCTCGCGGCTGTGGCGCCGGCTGGGCTCTGCCGTGCAGCGAGGCACCATGGGGCTCTGCGCCACAGGCCATCGCCAATGCGATGGAAAGGGGGAGCGCGCCGAGCTTCATGGGGCGAGAAGTTATCACCGATCGGTTCTGGCGCTGACGCGTCATCTGGCCTGTTCGGCGAGTTCGGCTTACGGTCTCGGGACCGTGATGCTCCGACGACAGCTCTTCCTGGCCCTGTCTCTCGTCCCGACACTGCTCGCCTGCGGGGACTCGAAGGCGAAGTCGAAGAAAAAATCCGACGACGACGACGAAGACGACAAGAAGAAAAAGAAGAAGAAGAAGAAGGAGTCGGAAGACGACGACGACGACGGCTCCAAGAAAAAGGAGCCCGTGAAGGAGAAGGAGCCGGAGAAGCCCAAGTCGAGCCTCCCCGACAAATACAAGACGTTCAAGTCGGACGTCGGCAAGTACGAGATCATGATGCCTGGCGTGCCGGCGGTGACGACCTCCGCGTCGGAAAACGGTGCCGCGGTGAACCAGGCGTTGGTCGATGGCGGCGACACGGCTCACATCGTGGCGGTGGCAGACTTTCCGGCCGGCTCGCCGCTGAGCCTCGACGGGACGCGAGACGGCATCAAAAAAGGGATCGACAACGCCACCCACAAGTCGGTCAAAATATTGGGCAAATACGATGGCTACGAAGTCAAAGGCACCAAGGTCGCCAACGGCAAGCCGGTCTCTCTGATTTCGGTCGTCTTCATCAAGGCACGAAGGCTGTACACGATGGTCTCGGTGGGCATTCCCGATGCTGAAGCAGCGGCGTGGGCGGCGTCCTTCAAGCTGACGGATGAAAGCTGAGCGTGGACGACCGCCCGCAGATCAGGTGCTGCGGGTGGTCACCTACAATCTGCACGGCTGCGTCGGGACAGATGGCGTGCGAGACCCGAGGCGGGTCGCGCGCGTCATCTGCGACCTCGAACCTGACATCGCAGGGCTGCAAGAGGTCGACTGTCGCACGCGCTTGGCGGACGGCCGCAGCCAGCTGGACGTGATCGCCGAAGCCACGGGCATGAGCGCCATACCCGGCCCTACGATGACGATGGGAGGCGGGTTCTTCGGCAACGCGGTGCTCACACGTTTTCCGGTGACGGACGTGAAGCACTTCGACCTGAGCTTTCGGCGCCGGGAGCCGCGAGCGATTCTGGCCGCCACCGTCGCGATAGGTGGGCTCCACCTGCGTTGCTTCGTCACGCACTTCGGCCTTCGCGGCCAGGAGCGCAGCCATCAGGTGCGCTTGCTGCTCGACCACGTCGGAAGTGAGCCCGTGGTCCTGATGGGCGACTTCAACGAGTGGCGGCCGCGCACCACGACGATCGCCGACCTCGACGCCGCGCTCGGCAGAGCGCCAGCGGTGCGCTCGTTTCCGTCGCGGCTGCCGCTCTTGAAGCTGGATCGCATCTGGGTCCGTCCCGTTGGCGCCTTGCTCGATATCGAGCCGCACGGTGGTGCTTTGGCGCGGGCGGCGAGCGACCACCTCCCCGTGCTGGCGCGCCTCGACAAGCGAAAACTCTGACCGGCGGCGTGCCCCAGTACTAGTAGATATGGGGTGAGCCCGCGCGAACCCATCCTCAGGCTAGGAACCAACTGCTCCGTCATCGCCGCTGTAGATGAAGCAGCGGCGTTGGTCGACGCAGACATCTATTACAGGGCGGCGCACCGGGCGATCGCGGGCGCCAAGCGCTACGTGATGGTGTCCGGGTGGCAGTTCGATTCGAGCGTTGAGATGCTGCGCGGAGACGCCGCCGCTTCTACCGAAGCACCGTCGCAGTTGCTTCAACTCTTGACCTGGGCCTGCGAGCGAAACCCGGAGCTCGAGGTCTACGTCCTGGCGTGGGACTTCTCGCCGGTCTTTCTGCTCGAACGAGAGTGGTTTCAGAAGCGCGTCTTCGACAGCGCGGGGTCGAAGCGCATTCACTTCCAGTGGGACAGCTTCTTCGCGGCCCACGCGAGCCATCATCAGAAGCTGCTCGTGGTGGACGGCACCATCGCCTTCAGTGGCGGTATGGATATCTGCAGCTCGCGCTGGGATACGCGCGCACATGAACCTGAAAATTCGCTGCGTCACAACGGTGATGGCAAGCCTTGCAAGCCGTATCACGACGTCCAGGCATTCGTGCGCGGGCCTGTCGTGGCCCCTCTGCAGGAGCTCTTCTACGATCGGTGGATTCAAAATGGCGGGGACATGAAGCGCCTGGCGCCGGTCGATCACCCGCCGCCGACTCTGTCGGAGCTCTGCGATGGCGCGCTGCCGCTGCGCCTCTCGAGCGCGGCAGTGAGCCAGACACGGGTGGCGCCCGAGGGCGACAAGACGCCTGCTCTGCTCCACATCCGGAAGCTGTACGAGGACGCCATCGAGAGGGCAGAGGCGCTCGTTTACATCGAACAGCAGTACTTTACGTCTCGCGCTGTGCTGCGGTCGTTCATGCGACGGCTGACGAACGGCGCGCTGCCCAAGCTCCAGATCGTCGTGATCTTGCCGCACGGCGGCGATACCCCGAAAGAAAGGTTCGCGCTCGGAGAAGCCCAAGCTTTCGTGTTGAATGGTATTCGCTGCGCTGCTGAAGAGCACGGGCACGCGTTCGGTGCTTTTACCACCGGTACCAGGCTGCCAACCGGCGAGCTCAAGGCGACCTTCATACACTCCAAGGTTCTGCTGGTGGACGATCGCTTTGTCTCCATCGGGTCGGCCAACATGACGAATCGAAGCCTGGGCCTCGACACCGAGCTGAATCTGAGTTGGGAGCACGAGCACGCGGTCGATGACATCACCGAGCTGCGTGCGAGCTTGTTGGCCGAACATTGCGGGTCGTCGGACTCCCGCCGCTATCTCGACATCGACGGCCTGGTGGAGCGGCTCGATGCCGATACGTTCTCCACGCGGCTGCACCGGTACATCATCGACAGCGCCGACGACTGCGACCCGCTGCTGTCGTTGGCGACGGATCCAGTCAGTCCCGCCGGCAGTGGGGCGCTCGATGAACGCATCGACGAGGCGTGGGAGTCGTTCGATTCGACCTGGTTCAAATCGGGGATCGAGCGCTGGCTCGCGCGTCACGACAAGGGCGACATTCCGGACGACCGGCGTTGACTCGGCCCGCCGAACCGTCGTCGAAGCGGGGCGCCCCGCTCGGGCTGGTCAACCGCTTCCTTTCGCACGGCCCTGACCGGGCCGAGCTCCTGTGCGCGGCGTGGGAGACCTTCTCTGCGCTCCTGTTCGCGTCCGCTGTCATGCCTGTGGCGCTCGGCTCTCCGTGGCCGGGCATGGTGTTTCTGATCTCGCTGGCCGTTTCTTGGCTCACGTTGCGGCGCGTAGCCGCTCTTGGAGAGACCGGCATCTTGCTCGCGAGCTTCAGCCGGGTGCTGGCCTGGCTGTTGGCGCTCTCGTCATTGCCGGAGAGCACCGACTTCCGGCTTTGGATTGCGACCTTCATGTTCGGAATCATGGCAGGGGCCATGCGGCGAGCCGTGTATCGCCGCGAGCTATTGCCGTTGCCGACTGGCGGTCCGCTGGGCGATGGCTCCTCTTCGGGGCCAGAGGTCGCCGCTTGGATGCGAACCAGGCTCGGCGAGAGCGCAGCGATGGCCGGCATCCTCGGCGGCCATCTGCTGATCTTGTTCGGCGTCGCCTTCTTGCGTGTCGGCAGTCAGATCTTGTTCAAGGGCTGGTGGCAGTTTCTGCCCATCCTCGCGCTCTCGGCGACGCTCGTTTACACGACGGCGATGCTCGCGCTGACCCGCGAGATCGCTGCCTGTCTGCGCTTGGGCTCGGCGGCAGGCGCAACGCTCGTTGCCACTTGTGTGCAGAAGCTGCGCACGCTTCACCAGCGTCTATCGTGGATCAACTTCGCGCTGTGGATCGCGTGCACGGGCGCAGGTGTCTTCTACTTTCGCAGCGGCCCGGCGTCGTTTCGCGAGACGGACGCGCTGATTCAAGTCGGCTATGCGGCGCTGTTCTCCTGGGGCATCGCGTATTACCAGCGCGGCTGGGACCGCGACACGGCAGCCCAGGTCGAGCTGGTGTTGGTGCGCCAGAGCGGCGCCGAGCGCCCGACGGAGGGCGTGCCTCGCTACGCGACGTACGCGATTCGCGAGCGCATGTTGCGCGACTTCGGCTCGCCGCTGGCGTTCGCCGCCGCGCTGATGTTGTTCTCGTCGATCAACCTGTATCGGACGCTGGGTGTCGGGCTGACCAGCAAGTCGGAGGAGGCGCCGCTGCTCGCGTTGGTGGCGGCGTTTTTCATGCTCGTGGTTGCGGTCGGCGGCGTGATCGCGCGCGTGGCGCGGGAGCTTTCGCGGCCCATCGTGCAAGTCTCCGACGCCGCCGAAATTGTCGCTCGCGGCGAGCTCGGAGCCGCGGTGCCGACAGTGGAGGGGCCAGGAGAGGTCGCGCGCTTGGCGGTGAGCGTCGAACGCATGCGACAGAATTTGGCGCGCACGATTGCGGAGCTCGAGCAGGAGCGAGCCAGCCTCGAGGGCAAGGTCGAGGCACGCACCGCCGAGCTTCAAAAGGCGCTGACTGATTTGCGCGAGACACAAGCCGCGCTGGTTCAAGGTGAGCGCCTCGCGTCGATCGGAGAGCTCGTCGCGGGCGTCGCGCACGAAATCAACAACCCGCTCAACGCCGTGGCTGGCTCCGCCGAGCCGCTCGAACAA